>Ga0209066_10000834_pt1 | contig 43594 bp, 40 predicted proteins | sample All_14_2_FD_187198 | JGI IMG/M metagenome (GOLD analysis project Ga0209066, IMG submission 187198) | Freshwater microbial communities in response to fracking from Pennsylvania, USA - Allegheny Zone_MetaG_DW_15 (SPAdes) (version 2) ... | reverse complement strand
GCGTAGTAGAGAGCGAGCACGAGCACGCGCACCGGCAGCTGCACCGGCGCGTCGAGCGCCGCGACCCAGTCGGATAGCGAGATGACTTCCTTGACCATGAACATCGAGAAGGTGACCGAGAGCATCGCCGCCGCCTCGAGCAGCGTCCACTGGAATCCGCCACGCGCCCCGCCCTTAGGAACGCGCGCACCGGCGTCGGCCGCCGCCTTCGCACTGCGCTTCCGGGGGGTAGCGCTCGCCGGCTGCGTGGCGCCGCTACGCTTGCGCGGAGTGGGCTCCACGCGTGGCGCGGTGGTCCGTCCACCCGATGCGGCGCGGCTCGACGCGCCGGAGGAGCGCATCACGATGGCGCGCCTGGGACAGGCCTTCACGCACGCCCCGCACGCGTCGCATCGCGACCAATCGACCTGCAAGTACGTGCGGCCAACGCGCACGGCGGCGCGCGGACACGCGGTCACGCACGCGCCGCAGCGGTCGCAGGCGCGCGGATTGAGTGAGAGCGGCGGACCTTGCCTCATCGCGCACCGGTCCCCGTCGTTCGGGACACGCTCACCGGCCGGCTCCGGGAGCCACGCCGGATTCGAGCACACCGGCAAGCTCGTCCTCGGAGAGCACCGGCACGCCGAGCTCGAGTGCGGTGGTGTACTTGCTGCCCGGATCGGCGCCCACCACCACGTAGCTCGTCTTCTTGCTCACGCTCCCGCTGACCTTGGCGCCGAGCGCCTTGAGCGCCTCGCTCGCCTCGGTGCGGGTGAACCGCTCGAGCGCGCCGGTGAGCACCCACGTGGTGCCGGCGAGCGTCTGCTCGCGCTGCGGCCCGCGCGGCTCGTCGGCGGTCCGCACACCCGCGGCCTGCAAACGGCGCACGATCGCCACGTTCTCCGGGTTCTCCGCGAACGCGCGCACCGACTCGGCGATCTTGGGGCCTACCTGCTCGACCGCAGCAAGCTCGTCGGCCGACGCGTCGAGCAGTGCGTCGATCGAGCCGAACGCGCGCGCGAGCGCTTCGGCGACGGTGGACCCCACGTGCCGGATGCCGAGGCCGAAGAGCAACCGAGCGAGCGGACGCGCCGTGCTCGTCTCGATGCTCGCGAGCAGCTTGCGCGCCATGGTCTCGCCCAACAGGACCGGCGAGCCGTCCTTCTTCACGCGGCCGAGATCGAGCGCTGCGAGCTGGTCGAACGTGAGCGTGTAGTAGTCGGCCACATCGTGGAGCAGCCCCGCTTCCACCAGTCGGCCGACGATCTCGGTCCCCATGCCTTCGATGTCGAGCGCGCCGCGCGACGCCCAGTGGCCGAGGCGCTCGAGGCGCTGCGCCGGACATCCCGCGTTGGTGCAGCGCGGCACCACCTCGCCCTCCTCGCGCCAGACCTCGCTCCCGCAGCTCGGACACGCCGCCGGCATGCGCCACTCACGTTCGCTGCCGTCGCGCAGCCCCTCGACCGGCCCCACGACCTCGGGGATCACGTCGCCGGCCTTGCGCACGATGATCGTGTCGCCGATACGAACGCCTTTGCGGCGGATCTCGTCCTCGTTGTGCAGCGTCGCACGAGCGATCGTGGATCCGGCCACGAGCACCGGGTCGAACTCGGCAACCGGTGTGAGCGCGCCGGTGCGGCCCACCTGCACGCGGATCCCGCGCAACACGGTCGTCTTCTCCTCGGGCGGGAACTTGAACGCGATCGCCCACCGCGGCGCCTTGGAGGTGAAGCCCAGCTCAGCCTGGAGCGCGAAGGAGTCCACCTTCACGACCACGCCGTCGATCTCGTACGGCAGGTCGCTCCGGCGTTCGATCGCCCGCTCGCAGAACGAACGCACCGCATCCCTCGTTTCGCACCGCTCGATGTCGGGGTTCACCCGGAAGCCCGCGCCACGAAGCCAGTCGAGCGCCGCGCTCTGACTGGTGATCCCGAGACCGCCCGGCGCGACCACCTGGTACATGAACGTCGCCAGGTCGCGGGAGGCGGTCACTGCGGGGTCCTTCTGCCGCACCGCGCCGGCGGCGGCGTTGCGCGGGTTGGCGTACGGCGGGAGCCCGGCCTCGTCCTGCTCGGCGTTCAGCCGCTCGAAGCTCGCCTTGGGCATGTAGACCTCGCCGCGCACCTCCACGCGCCACGGTTCGCCGGGCGCGGCCTCCCCGAAGAGCGAGCCCTGCGCGGGCTGCGCCGCCGGCTCCGGACGCTCGGCCTGCAGCCGCAGCGGCACGTCCTTCACGGTGCGCACGTTGGCGGTCACGTCCTCACCGGTCTTGCCGTCACCGCGCGTGGCCCCGCGTGCCAGCACGGCGTCCTCGTAGGTGAGCGCGAGCGAGCTGCCATCGATCTTGAGCTCGCACATGTACGCCACGTCCCGACCGGCCGTCTCCCGCTCCACGCGCTCGAGCCACACGTCCAGCTCGCCAAGGTCCATGGCGTTGTCGAGCGAGTACATCCGCTCGGCGTGCACCACGGGCGCGAACGCCTCTGTGGGAGGCGCGCCCACACGCTGTGTGGGCGAATCGGGCGTCACGAGGTCCGGGTGATCCGCCTCGAGGGCCTCGAGCTCGCGGACCAGGGCGTCGTAGGCGGCGTCGGAGATCTCCGGCGTGTCCAGCGCGTAGTAGCGCCACGCATGATGCCGGATCTCAGCACGCAGCCGCTCGGCGCGCGACGCGGCCTCCTCGTGCGATACGGGGACCCGTGGTTCGTGCCCGGTCACCGTCGGCTACTCCTCGCCCTTGAGCGTCTGCACGTGGACGTCGTTCACCGAGTAGATCACGGCCTCGGGCACGAAGCGGTTCATGCGCTCGGCCTCGTAGATCCACACATCGGTGAGCGTCACCTTGAAGTAGATGCCGCCGGGGCCGTTCACCGGCTCCACATGCACGCCATTGGCGAGGTACGCGCGCAGCTCGGTCTCGATGTAGTACGTGAAGACGCGCGCCGCGTCGCGGTACTCGTTGTAGAGCGCCATCCGGCGGTCCGCCTCGAACATATCCAGCTCGTCGATGCTGTCCATGCGCGCACCCCTTCCCTTTCCGTACGCGATGTCAGACCTGTGGGGTCACAGGCTCCAGTCGTATCTCCCCGAGCGCGCCGATCCGGTCACCGGCGATCACCACCGCGCCGGTCACTCCCGGCACGGCACACGCCCACGTGAGCGCCCGCTCGATGTCATCCGGCCCGTGCACGCGATTGCCGAGCGCTGTGGCCACCGCATCGGCCAGAGCTCCCTCGGGAGCCACCACCGTGGCACTGTGCGCCGAGCCGAGGCTCACACTATGCCCTACTTTGCCCGACGACGTGCAGACGGCGACAGGAAGCGTTGCGCCATCGACAGCAAGCGCGACCCTCCCGGACAGCGGCGAGTCGCCCGCCACGAGCAACACGCGCCGCCCGCGGGTGCCCATGATGAACGTGTCGCCGCCGTTCTCAACGATCACCTCGGCCGAGAGCGGCTCGAGTGCCCGCGCCACGCGCTCGGCGATCGCTCCAGCCACAGCGGCCATCGGCCCCGTGCCCGCGGCGGCGCCGGCGTCAGCCATCGCGCGCACCACCTCGGGAGCATCGTCGGCCACAGTCACCGGCACATAGCTCTCGAGGAACCGGGGGTGCGCGGCTATGTGGCGTTCGAGGTCGGCGCGCAGTGCGTCCACCACCGCCAGCGCCTCGGCGGAGAGGTCGCGCAGCGCGCTTATCTGCAGGTCGGTCTCGCCGCGCACCACGGTGAACGGCACGAGCGCGTCGGCGTTGCTGACCTGGCGATATGTTCGGGGCTCCCACACCATTGGTTCATGGTAGCAGGGTCCGGGGCATACTCTCAGAGGGAGTGCCCGAATGCGACGGAAGGGCGGCCATGCGCGGGATCCTCGAGCTGTGCGTGAAGATGGACCGGCTCGCCGACGACCTCTACCAGACCCTCGCCCGCGACTGCCCGGAGCCTGAACTCGCCGCACTGTTCGCCCGTCTTGCCGAGGACGAGGCTGAGCACACCGGTTGGTGGGAGGGCCTCCTCACGGCATGGGACCGCGGGCTGCTGCCCGACCTCGTCAACGACACGTCCGGGCTCGTGGAGCGGCTTGCGGGCCTGTACGAGGAGTTCGAGACCATCGAGCTCAGCGCACTCGGCACCCTGAGCGCCGAGCAGATGCTCGCTCTCGCGGCACGGGTGGAGTTCTTCATGATCGACCCCGTGTTCGGCGAGCTCATCGAGCTCACCGAGCCCGGTCAGGCCGAGAAGCGCCACACGGTCTACCAGGCGCACGTGCAGCGGTTGGTGAACGAGATCGCGCAGCGCTACCCGGCCGATTCGCTCGCGGGGCTGCTCGCCACGAGCCTCGCGCGCGCGTGGACCGACAACATGCGGCTGGCCACGTTCGCCACACACGACTCGCTCACGGGCCTCTACAACCGGCGTGCGCTGCGCACGCACCTGCCGCAGTGGGCCGCGTGGTCCGCGCGCTACGGCCACCCGCTCACCGTGCTACTGGTGGACATCGACTTCTTCAAGGACGTGAACGACCGGTTCGGGCACGCCACGGGCGATCGGGCGCTTCGCGAGATCGCGACCGCCATGGACGCGGGCGTGCGAGCCTCGGACCTCGTCATACGGTACGGCGGCGATGAGTTCGCGGTGATCGCGCCCGAGACCGGCATCGCGGAGTACGACGAGCTCTGCGCCCGGGTGCTCGATGCGGCGCGGGCGGTGTGCGTTGACACCGACAGCGGCGAGACGCTCCGGTTCACCGTGAGCATCGGCGGAGCCGTGACGCACGATGCGGCAGGCTCCCCACCGCGACGTCTCGAGGCGATGCTCGCGGCGGCCGATCAGTCGCTGTATGCGGCGAAGCAGACAGGCCGCGACCGGGCGGGGACGCCGATCGCGCTCAGCGCCTCCTGAGCGGGCGCCGACGATCCGGCCTGCCTCAGTCGAGCAGTTCCGCCGCGTGATAGCTGGACCGCACGAACGGAGCGCTCGCCACCCCCGAGAACCCGAGTCGGCGGCCGATCCGCGCCAGCTCCGCGAACTCGTCCGGCTCGATGAACGCGGAGACCGGCAGATGCTCGGCACTCGGACGCAGATACTGCCCGAGCGTGAGCAGCCCCACTCCCGCCGCCCTCAGGTCGCGCATCACATCCACGACCTCATCGTGCGTCTCGCCAAGCCCCAGCATGAGTCCCGACTTCGTGGGCATCTGCGGCACGCGCTGCCCCGCGCGCTTCAGGACGTCGAGACTGCGCCCGTAGTCGGCGCCGGGGCGGACCGTGTCGTAGAGCCGGGGCACCGTCTCCACGTTGTGATTGAAGACGTCCGGCCGGGCATCGGCCACCGCATCGACCGAACCGCCCCTGCCACCGAAGTCGCTCACGAGCACCTCGACGGCGACGCCCGGCGTGCGGGCGCGCACGGCCTTGATCGTTGCGACCACGTGGGCCGCGGCGCCGTCCTCGAGATCGTCGCGCGTCACCATCGTGATGACCGCGTGCCGGAGCTCCATGGCCTCCACCGCCTCGGCCACGCGCTGCGGCTCCCCCGCGTCGAGTGGCGCCGGACGGCGCGACTCGACCGCGCAGAAGCGGCATCCGCGGGTGCACACGTCACCGGCGATCAGGAAGGTCGCCGTCCCGCTCGCATAGCACTCGCCGCGGTTGGGGCACTTGGCTTCCCGGCAGACCGTGGAGAGCTCGAGCCGGTCGAGGAGCCCCTCCACTGCCGAGTACTCGCCGCCGTGCGCGATCGGGCGCCGGAGCCACGCGGGCAGCCGACGTGCGCTCGCTCCGTGGTCGTACGACACGCTAGCAGCCGCACTTCTGCGCCGCGTCGGCGCACGCCATGCGGATGACCTCGGACACCGTGGGATGCGCGTGCACCGTCTCGGCGAGCTGACGGACCGTGAGGTCGTGGCGTATGGCCACCGCCACCTCATGGATGGTCTCCACGGCATGCGGGCCCACGATCTGGCAGCCCACGATGCGCCCGGTGCCCTTCTCGGCAACCATCTGCACGAAGCCGTCGCTCTCGCCCTCACCGAGCGCCTTGCCGTTGGCCGCGAACTTCGCAACTGACTGCACGGCGTCGATGCCGTGCTCCTTGGCCGAGTCGCGCCCGCTGCCCACGACCGCCACCTCGGGGAAGGTATAGACGCACGCGGGGATGCAGTCGTACCGCACCGTCTCCAGGTGCGCCTCGGCACCGACCGTACGGAGCTCGGCGACCGCGTTGCGCGCCGCCACCACGCCCTCCTCCTCGGCCACGTGCGCGAGCATCATGCCGCCGATGAGGTCGCCCACCGCATACACACCCTCGAGCGAGGTGCGGAAGTGCTCGTCGACCTTCACCGCGCGGCGGTCGAACGCGACACCGGCCTCCTCGTAGCCGAAGCCCGCCGAGTTGGGAACCCTGCCCACGGCGCTCATGACGATGTCGCTCTCGAGCACCGTTCCGCTCCGCAGCGTGGAGCGCATGCGTCCGCCCGCGCGCTCGACCACCTCAACGGCGTCGCCGAGGTGGAACGTGACTCCCATCTCCTCGAGCGACGCCTGTGCCTGCTTCACGACACGCTTGTCGTTGCCGGGCAGCACCTGGTCCATCAACTCGACCACGGTCACCACACTGCCGAATGCCGCGTACGCGCACGCGAACTCGAGGCCGATGACACCGCCGCCGATGATCACGATGTCCTTGGGGATGTCGGCAAGCGTGACCGCGTCATCGCTCGTCCATACGCCTTCGAGGTCGTGGTCGATGTTCGGGAGACGGAACACGTCTGAGCCGGTGGCAAGGATCACGGCGTCGCCCTCGACGGTCTCCGTCGAGCCGTCCGCAAGCCGCACATCCACGCGGTCCCGGGCCGCCAGCCGACCCTCGCCTTGGAGCACGCGCACCTTGAGCCGGCGGGCGCTGGCCTCGACCTGGCCAACCAGCTCGTCGACCACGCCCTCCTTGCGCGCGCGGAGCGCGTCCACGTCGACCGAGGCGATGGTGGCCTCAAGTCCGAACGCCGCGGCGTCACGCGTGTCAGCCACGATGTGCGCCGAGCGCAGGATCGTCTTCGTAGGGATGCAGCCCCAGTTCAGGCAGGTGCCTCCGAGTCGATCGCGCTCGACGAGCGTGACCTCGGCGCCGAGCCGAGCCGCCTCGAACGCGGCGCCATAGCCGCCAGGACCACCACCGAGCACGACGATGCGCATCGTCAGCCTCCCTGTATGCATGCGGTGCCGGATGCCGGACATCACGCCCCGGGGCGATGCTCCGTCTCGGTCACCACTTCGGACTTGATCATGCTCACGAGCGCCGTGAGCGCCTCGATGACGTTCGGCCTGATGTCGCCGCCCACGAGCACGTACATGATGTCGTCGCCGACCTCGAGGTAGCCCTCGTTGATCCAGGCACGCACGATCGACACGCCCTGCATCATCCGGGCCGTCGTCAGCAGCTCCTCAAGCCGCTCACGATCCACAGCGAGATCCATCCCGTCGACCGGACGTCCATCACGCGAGTACGAACGGACGACACCGTTATGGCAGAGATACATGCCCACATCAGCGGCGCTCGCTTCGCGCTTCGCCTCCGCGAGCCAGACGTCGAGACTGGGGCCGACCGGTTCGCTCATAGCAGGCCGCCTTTCACCGTTGCAGGTTGGTATGCGGGGATGATAGCACGTGCCGCGGGAGCCTCAGCGGCCGCCCGTGTGCGGCTCGCACGCCGCGGGGATCGCGTGCCGGAACGTCGCGGCCTCGCACGTGAGGAACTTGTCGAGCGCAAGACCCGCGTAGCGCATCACCGGCTCGGCCGACTCGCGGCTCACCACCACCGCGAACAACACCGCCCATGTCGCCAGGTGCTCCACGAAGAACCTCCGGGCCCGCACCACCGCGGTGGCGTCGCCGGCCACCGCCATCCTGAGGCAGTGGGCGACATACGACAGCTGGGTCGCGATATCGCCGGGTCCCCGCTCCACGCCCCCGATCGCGGGAGAGGTGAACCGGCCCTCGCGATACAGCGACTCCAGAGCCTTGATCGAGCGGACGGGGTCTTCGCTCACATAGGTCGCCTCATCGGAGGAGAGCACGTTACGGAACGGGTCGAACTCCCGCTGACCGCCGTACAGCTTCTCGCGTTCGCGCACGAGCGACTCGCGGCCCGCCTGTGTGCGTATCGCCGCGTCGGCCGCTTCGAACGCCTCGCGGATAGCCTGCTCGTCGACGTTCCGGGTGACCCTGCACGAGCGCATCGACGACCTCAGCTGGCGAAGCGCGACCGCGACCTCCGTGATATCGCCACGGTACAGCCGGGCGAGCGCCTCGTACGACGCGATGCGGTCATCGATCACGCATGTGCACGTACCGCCGTCGTGCCCGCAGGCCTGCATCGCCAGCTCCGCCCCGGCGGCATCGACCGTCTCCGCCGCCTCAGTGGCATGCTCGGCGGCCTGCGCAGCCATGGTCTGCTCCCAGTCGTGCTCCTCAAGGCCGGTGCGCAGGCCCGCCGCAAGCGTGTACGGGAGTCCTACCGCCACCATGTCGTGCACCACCGCTTCAGCGTCGTACGCGACACGATGGACCACGGTGCTCAGCCATACATCGGTGGTCCCCACACGGCGGCACGCCGTGTCAGCCGAGGCAAGCGCCAACACCTCCTCGTGGTCGCCGAAGACGAGTTCCACCCACGCCGCCCGGTGATCGCCGTCACGCGGACGTCCCACCGAGCCTGCGTTCACCCAGTGCAGGAAGCGGTCCGCGGTGACGATGGAGCGGTGGAACGGCGCATGCACATGCCCACAGCACACGACGTCCACGTCGGCCTCGTCGATGTACGCGGCGAGCACACCGGGTTCGGCGTCCACCTCCACGATCTCGTCCACACGGCGCGGCGAACCGTGCACGAGCAGCACGCGCGCGCCGTCGATCTCCAGCCTGATCTCGGGCGCAAGGCCGCACAATACCGCCGCGTCCTCCGGCCCCATCGACGCCACCGTGTACGCATACGACTCCGCGCCATCGAGCGTCTCCTGTGGTGACGCGTATCGCGTCCCGGGAGTGGCGAGATGCTCGCAGATCGCACGGTCGTAGTTGCCCTGCACGACGGGGTCGCCGAGTCCACGCATCCGGGCGATGACCTCCGAAGGGCGCGGCCCGTATCCCACGAGGTCACCCAGGCAGTAGCGTTCGGACACCCCCTGCGCATCCATGTCCCCGAGCACCGCATCGAGCGCGATGCTGTTCGCGTGGATGTCGCTATAGAGGGCGATTCGCCGCATGCGAAGCTCCTACCCCGTGAGTATCCTGCCCACCGCCGCGTCCAGGCCGAGCGGCATCACGTGCACGCCGTCGGCGATATCCCTGATGTCCCGGACCTGCTCGGCAGCGAGTGCGATCGCCTCTTCGGCAGGGTCGTCCGCCACGCGGATCCGCTCGGCGATGTGATCGGGCACCATGAGCCCCGCGAGGTGCTCGTTCACGAACGTGACCACACGCGGGCTCCTGATCACGAGCACGCCCGCGATCACCTTGGCGCCCATCGGCCGCACCGCGTCGACCGCACGCTGGAGCTTGTCCATGTCGAAGATCGCCTGCGTCTGGAAGAACCGCACCCCCGCCGCGATCTTCTGCTCGATACGGGCGAGCTGCACGTCCCACGGCTCGGCCTCAGGGAACATGGCCGCGCCGATGTAGAAATCGGTGGCCCCTTTGAGCTCACGGCCCATCATGTCGTGCCCCTCGTTCATGCCGCGGGCTATCTCCGCCAGCTGCGTGGAGTCGAGGTCGAACACGCCCTTGGCGTGCGGATGATCGCCGGCACGCGGATCGTCACCGGTCACCACGAGCACGTTCTCCAGGCCGAGCGACCACGCGGCAAGCAGGTCCGACTGCAGCGCCAAGCGGTTCCGGTCCCGGCAGGTCTGCTGGAAGATCGGCTCGATCCCCCGGTCGAGGATCGCGCGTGACGCGGCGAGGCTCGAGAGATGCAGGGTCGCCCCTTGGTTGTCGGTCACATTGAGCGCGTGGCAGTAGGGCGCGAGCAGGTCCACCGATGCGTGCATCGCCGAGAGGTCGGTACCGCGCGGCGGCGCCACCTCGCCGGTGACCACGAACTCACCGGCGTCGAAGAGCTCCTTGAGTCGGCTCATCGCGCGCCCTCCTCGCGGGCGAGTGCTTCGCGTGAAGGCTTCTGCCGCCCCGTCACCCGGTCGCGGATGTTCACGCCGCCGGGCTTGAGAGCGGTCGAGAAGTCCTTGGGTGCGAGCGTCCCGGTACCCACGCGTCCCTGCTCGGTGAGCCGCCGCCTGATGCGCACGTGGGTGCACTCGCGGTCGGTCAGCACCTCACACATGCCGTTCCACATGCCGCCGCACGGGCCGTTCAACAGCCCCTTCGGGCACGTCGTGACCGGGCAGATGCCAGCGGTCTCGCCGAGCACGCAGTCGCCGCATGTCTGGCACCGCTCCTCGAACACGCCGTTGCGCACAACCGTGCCGAGGAACAGCGACTCGAGACCCGGGAACACCGGCTTGGCGATCGCCTCTGCCGTGGTCTGCACGCCGGCGCCGCACGCAAGCACCAGCACCGCATCGGCACCCTCGATCTCCTCACGATGCTTGCGAGCGTCGAGCTTGGTACCGTTGAGGTGGCACGTCACGTCGCCCACGGTCCAGCCGGTCACGGTGTAGCCCTCGGCGGTCAGCCGAGTGGCGGCCTCCTCGAGCTCCCGCTCGCCGCCGGTGTGCGCGACCGTCGCGCACTGTCCGCAGCCCATGAGGAACACGCGCCGGGCGCCGACGCTCTCCAGATTGCCTGTGATGCGCGCCCAGTCGCGCGGCTTGGTGATGATCATGCGTTCCCCTTGCGTGATGCGACCGCGCCGCGGACCGCACGGACACAGCCTGGCGCATCCTCAGAATACCCCGCACCGAGCGCCGACGCGAAATCGGCGGTGACGACAGCGCCTCCCACGAACACCGGTATATCGAAACGTTCCCGCAGCTCAGCCACCGCACGCTCCATGTTGGGGAGCGTCGTGGTCATGAGCGCCGAGAGACACACCGCATCGGCATCGCGCGCCGCCTCCACGAACCGCTCGACCGGCACATCCACGCCGAGGTCGTCCACCAGGAAGCCCTGGCTTTCGAGCATGCTCACGCAGATGTCCTTGCCGATCGAGTGGATGTCACCCTTCACGGTGCCGAAGACGACCCTTCCCTCGTTCGTGTCACTGCCCTCCGGCAGGTGCGACTTCGCACGCTCGACGGCTGCCTTCATCGCCTCGGCTGCCGCGATCAACTGCGGCAGGAACACCTCGCCCCGCCCGTACGCGTCGCCCAGTCGCTGGATCGCGGGCGTGAGCACCTCGGCGATGACCGACTGTGGCGCCACACCTCCCGCCACGAGCGCATCCACGAGCTCCGGCGCCGAGTCGGCGTCGCCCCGCTCCACCGCCATGCCGAGACGCGTGGCGTCGTCGTCCGCGAGCACGGGAGCGACCGGTTCTTGATCGACCTCGCGTGATGCGACATGCGCGATCCACCGCTCCGCCCGGGGGTCTTGTCCCAGCAACACGGCGGTCGCCGCCTCGGCGGTGCCGGCATCGAGCCGCACGGCGTCCGAAGGGTTCACGATGCCCGCGGTCAGCCCGGCCTCGATCGCGAGCTCGAGGAACCGCGCGTTGAGTTCGGGCCTGCCGGGCAGGCCATGGCTCACGTTGCTCACACCCGCGATCGTTGCAAGACCCAGATCGTGCGAGACCGCTGCGATGGCCTCAAGCGTGGCCGAAGCGCCGTCGTCCTGTGTCGCCGCGGCAAGCACCAACGTATCGGCGACGAGGTCGCCGTCGGCCAGTCCCGCGTCGTGCGCAGCGGCCCGAACGCGCTCCACGACCGCCACACGCGCGGTCGCCACGTGCGGGATACCGCTGTCGTCGAGCGCGAGCACGACCGTGGCCGCGCCGTAGCGGGCCACGAGCGGCAGCACCGCCTCGAGCGACGCCGCCTCGCCGCTCACGCTGTTGACGAGCGCACGACCGGGATAGACGCGCAGCGCGGCCTCGAGCGCGGCCGGGTCGGTGGTGTCGAGCACCAGCGGCTGGTCCACGAGCCCGGAGAGCGCGAGCACGGCCTTCGGCAGCATCACGCCCTGGTCCACCCCGGCAGCGCCCACGTTCACATCCAGCAGGTCGGCACCCGCGTCGGCCTGCTCGATCGCGTACTCGCGCACCACGTCGAGCTTGCCCGCGCGGAGGCTGTCGGCGAGACGCTTCTTACCAGTGGGGTTGATGCGTTCGCCCACGCTCGCGAACGCGGCGCTTCCGATGCGCACCACTCCGCGCGGACCCGCGACCGTCACACCCGCGGGCGGCGCCGGGCGTTCCGCCAGCGGGCGCTCCTTCACGAAGTCGGCGATCGCACCGGTGAACGAAGGCGTGGAACCACAGCACGACCCGATGAGGCTCGCTCCCGCATCCACGAAGCGCGCGGCGTACCCGCCCATCTCATCAGCCGTACCGGGGAACACCGTGACGCCGTCCACGAGCCTCGGCAGCCCGGCGTTCGGGCGCACGATGATCGGCAGTGACGTGGCCGCGGCCATGCGCTCGACGAGCGGCAGCATCTGCTCCGGGCCGAGACCGCAGTTCAGGCCCACCGCGCTCGCGCCCGCCGCCTCCAGGATCACGGCGGCCGTCTGCGGGTCTGTGCCCGAGAGGTCCATACGCCCGTTGAGTCCGAAGGTGCACGTCACGAAGACCGGAAGATCGGTCACCGAACGAGCCGCAAGCACCGCACACCGCGCCTCGGCGATATCGGTCATCGTCGCGATGTTGATCGCGTCGGGACGCTCCATCACGAGCGCCGCCGTCTGTTCGGCGAACGCGTCGAACAGCGTCTCGAAGTCGGCGGCGCCGAGCGGCTGGAGCACGTGCCCCGTGGGACCAAGCTCCGCGAGGATGTGCCGGGCGCCGCCCGCGCGCGCCACGCGCACCGCGGCCCTGTTGAGCTCCACCACCTGGTCCTCGAGGCCGTACGCGGCAAGCTTGAGGCGCGTACCGCCGAAGGAGTTGGTGGTGGCGCAGTCAGCTCCGGCCAGCGTGTAGAGGCGATGCACCTCCTCGACGATATCGGGCGCCGTGATGTTGAGCTGCATGAGCGACTGCCCCTCGGGCAGGTCGTGCTTGTGCAGCATCGTGCCCATGGCGCCGTCGAGCACGAGCACCTCGCGGCCGAGCCGCAGCTGAATGTCAGGCATCCTGATCCCCTTCATGCGCAACGGCTCCCGCGCGCGGCGCACCCTCACGTGCCTTGTCGGCAAGGTACGACCCGACGAACCGGTAGCCGGTCAGGTAGATGATCCCGAAGAACGCGCCCATCTGCAGCCACGAACCCACGCCCATACGGGCGTTGAAGACCGCAAGGTCACCGCTCGCGGCACCCCAGCCGAGGAGTCCCGCGAACGCGAGCACCACGCCGATGAGGCTCGCTCGCAGCACCAGCGCACCGGCACGCACGCCAGCGCGCGCGCCGACCGGGATCGCGAGCACCACGAGCACGATCGCGGCCAGCGCGGCGATCGCCATGCCCTGTACGAACGGAAGCTGTGGCATAGGTGTGTCCCCTCGGCTAGAACGTGAGCGAGATGGCCCGGCGTGGACACGCGATCACGCACGCCTCGCAGTACACGCACTTGTCCTTGTCGAACCGGAGCGTCTGCGTGTCGGGGTCGAGCGTGAGCGCGTCAGGCTTGCACACGGCGGTGCACAACCCGCAGTCCACGCACCGCTCATCGTCGAGCACGATATCGCTCGCCGCCTCGCTGACCGTGAGCCCCTGCTCCTCGAGGAACGCCACGCCGGCCTGGAACGCCTCCTTCGGCCCGGTGACCTCGAGCACCATGCGGCCCTCCTGAGCGGGGTGGATCTGCGCGCGCAGGATGTTGGGCACCAGGTCGTAGTCCTTCACCAGGTGGTAGATGACCGGCTTGAGCGACTGCCGGGGCGGGAACGTGAGATCGAGCCTCTTGCGCGCCATCTAGATCGCCTCCCCTGTCCTGATCTCGAGCGGCTTTTGCACCTGACTCCCTACCTGCGGGAACAGCTGCGCGGGAGCGGAGAGCGTGAACGCTTCCTCGGTCACCCACCGCTTCAGTTCGGCGGCGATGGCACGGGCCTTGGGGAGCGACGAGATCGGGCCGGTGGGCACGCGCTTGCCCTCGACCTCGATGCAGCCGCTCCGCAGCGCGGCGTAGCTCACCGTGCCGAGCGACGGGCGCGACCGGCGCTGTACGCCGTAGTCGTAGATCGTGGCGGTCAGGTCGGCGTCGGTGAGCGCGAGGGTCGCCGCGATGTCCTCGTCGAGCACCGGGATCGGCACGCCGATGCCCACGAAGCTCGACACGCCGTAGCCGGTGAAGGTCGCCGCCGAGAAGTACTCGGGGCTCGCCTGCTTGAGGTCCGCGATCACCGCGATGGTGCCGGCCGGACGCACGGGCACGCCGTGCTCGTCGCGATCGGTGTGCGGGTTGTGCTGTGTCCCCTCCCACGCCACGTAGCCGGGAGCACCGGCCACGAAGATGCGCGACCCGATGCCGATCGTGCGGTACGTGGGGTCGTTCAGCAGCGGCGAGAGCGCTCCCGCCGAGCAGTAGGTGGCGTTGCCGAGGCGCGGCAGCAGCGTGCCGAGGTACGTGTGCAGCACGCGATCGGTGGTGTTCACGGCCACCGCGTAGTTCTGATAGGCGTTCCGCGGATTGAAGAAGTACGCCTGGTTCAGGTCCTCGAGCGTGACCCATGTGTCGATCTCGGTCCGGGGATAGCAATCCGTACCGGGGCTCGACGCCTTGAGACGCACTGCGCGTCCGCGCAGCAGGTCTTCGATCACGTGCGCGCCACCATACTCCATGCCGCGCACGGTGCTCGTCTGCGTCACGCCGAGGAACGTGTCGACGGCGGCAAGGCCGCCGTGCGCCGGCACGTCGTTGAGCGAGAGCTCCACCATGCGGATGGGTGGATCGGAGTGCCCGAAGTTGAGCACGACTCCCGATGAGCACATCGGGCCGAACGTCGCCGTGGTGACGACGTCCACACGCTTGGCCGCTGCCGATACGCCTTCATCGGCGGCGAGCACACCGAACTCCTCCGCGGTGAGGACCACCGCGTTCCCGGATGCGATCCGGGCATTGATCTCTTCCCAGCTCTTGGCCATATGACCTACCTCCGAACACGAAAAAACACCTCCCGCCCGGACTGTTCGTCAGGGCGAAAGGCGCTTGATTGCGTCCTCCGCGGTACCACCCGACTTCGCCACATTCGTGGCCTCATCTCGAGCACGGGACGGTGGTGGTTCCGGCGGGCGGGACTTCGCCGGGTGTCCGATGCTCTCGAGCCCATGGTAACGGGGGCGTCCGTCCGGCATTACTCCGCGCGAACACGTGATCGCGCGTTTCCTCCGGATGCCTCAGGGGCCATGTTCCGCGGTCTTTCAGGCGCCGGTTCGCAGCTACCCCGGCTCTCTGCAGCCCTACTCACCCTCGCGTACTCATCCCCATCGCTGGCGACGTGCTGTGCGATTGTCCTGTCAGGGTACGGGTCGGCTCGCCGAGGTGTCAACTCACGATGTGCCGCGATCGAGCCCGCGGAGCGCATCAGCGACGATGCGGCCGTGGTCGAACGCCAGCGGCGGGAGGTCGTCCGCGGCGAACCAACGCGCCTCGGCAGCGTCATCGGCGCCAGCCACCACGGCGGGACTCTCGAGCACCGCCCGGTACGCCGCCGAGACGGTCCACCCACGGGGGTCCCGCCCTGGGTCGCCGTAGACTCCCACGAGTGCAAGCACGCCACTGAACGCGAGACCCGTCTCCTCGGCAAGCTCACGCCGGGCAGCGTCCTCGGGGCGCTCGCCCTCCTCCACGAAGCCGCCCGGCAGCGCCCAGCTGCCCGCGAACGGTTCGTTGCCGCGCCGGACGAGCAGCACCGAGACACCACCGTCGATACGGGCGATCGCGACGGCATCTGCGGTGAACGCGGGGCGTGGGAACCGGTACTCGACCATGCGCCGAGTGTACCCGCTCGCGTCCACACAGGACAGCGACCGAAGCGTCCGCCACCTGGGTACCTTGTCTGTACATGGGGTGCTCCACTGGGGAGGTGTCTATCATGGCTCGCTGGCGCAGGACCGCCCGGCTGGTGGTAGCGGTGGCGGTGGTGGTCGCCTTAGGGGTCGCCGCACCGGCGAGCGCGGTGTTGCCGTTCTCGACGGGGGTCGTGATGAACCAGCCGGGATACGACTTCACCGGTCCGCAGATCGCTGGGCGCTACATCGTGAGCGAGCGGACCTTCGGGACATCCGATGTGGTCGTCTACGATCGCCAGACCGGGATCGACACATCGATCGGCTATGGCGACGGCAAGGACCAGCTGTGGCCGGCGATCTCGGGCTCCCGCATCGCTTGGATCGACCGTACGGAGGCCGACGGCGAGGTCTGGTACGACGACGTCTCGGACATCATCGCGCCGAGGCGCATCACGACCGACGCCGCCGACGACGTGGCAGTCTCGATAGATGGCAACCACATCGTCTGGATGAACGGCACCGTGCCGGGGCGCCAGATCAGGTGGTTCGATATCGAACGCAACGTGTTCGGCACCGTACCCGACACCAATCTGCCGAACGGCGTCTCGGTCGACCGGGGCAGGATCTGCTGGTTCGACACCGACAAGTCGGTCAACTACGACGGCGTGTATCTGTACGACATCGCGACCGCCGATGAGCTCACCGTCCGCGAGCGGCTCCGCAGCGCCGCGACCATCGACGCCGCGTCTCCCGCGTTGCACGGAGACATGGTGGCATGGGGCGAGACCCCCGTGGCCACTCCAGCCGACGCGACCGTGTACGTGAAGAACGTGCGGACGAACTCCGTGACGCCAGCCAGCGGGAACATCTTCAGGCAGTTGTATCCGGCGGTGTTCGGGAGGCTCACCGTGTGGCAGGACGAACGGAACGCCACCGACGACATCTACGGTCTGTGGCTCCCCGATTGGCCGAGTGACCAGTCCGTGGCCATCAGCGCGTGGGAAGACCGCTTCCCGGACGTTTTCGGCCACAGCGTGGTATCTCAGCGCGATGTCGGCGAGGAGCGCGTCGCGCTGTCGGTGGCACCACTCGCGCCCGTGCGCATCTCAGGTCTCGACCGGTACGAGACTTCGGCGGAGATCGCGCGCGAACGCTTCGGCGCATCGACCAACGCGGTGCTTGCGACCGGCGAGGACTTCCCCGACGCGCTGTGCGCGAGCGCACTGGCCGGAGCCCTCGACGCCCCGCTGCTGCTCACCCGCACGGCCGCCGTGCCCGCATCCATCATGGACGCGCTGACCGACCTCGGCGTGGACAACGTGTGGATCGTGGGCGGCACGGGCGTGGTCTCCACCGCGGTGGACACGCAACTGACCGCCGCGGGGATGACCGTGATGCCGCGTGTATCCGGCCCCACCCGCTACGACACGGCCAAGCAGGTCGCGTATCTCGTGATGGACATCGTGCAGTCAGCCCCCGAGGGCCACTGGCGTCAGGAGGCGTTCTTCGTGCGCGGTGATGCGTTCCCCGACGCGCTCTCGGTCGCGCCGCACGCGTACGACGAGAAGATTCCCATCCTGCTTGTCGCGCCGGACGGAGTGCCCACCGCGACCGAAGACGCCGTCACGTTCGCATCCATCACCGAGGGTCATATCGTCGGCGGTACCGGTGCCGTGAGCGCCGCCACCGCCAGTGAGATCGACGCGCTTCTGGGCGACGCCGCCGACCGCTGGTCGGGCGTCGACCGGTACGCCACCTCGGCCACCTGCGCCGCGCACGGCGTCGCGCGGGGGTGGCTGGACCTCGACGACCTCGGCGTGGCGACCGGATACGCGTTCCCCGATGCGCTCTCAGGGGGCGCGGCGTGCGGCTACTACGGCAGCCCGCTGATCCTCACGCGGCCCGCCGCTATCGAGCTCTCCACGCACGACTTCCTTGACCGGAGACGGTTCGACTTTGGTGGTATGACGGTCTTCGGCGGAACGGGCGCTGTGGGTGATGCGGTCATGACGGAGCTCACGGCCTATCTCAACTAGAGAGAGGGATCAGACCACACGGCGGATGGACCTTCGAGGAGGCGTCGCCTCCATCACTTCTCCACGGATGGGGCACAGCGTCGGCAAATGCGACGACGATACTGCTCGTATACCACCCGATGGAGACACACTCCATCCTCCCTCCCCCCTCGCACGCGGGGCGGGACCGGAACCCCGGTCCCGCCCCGCAGGCATTCCCGGGATGGTGCTCAGCCGAGCAGCATGTCCATGACGCCGCGTCCCGGGTCGACGACGAGACCGGTGGCCGCCGCCTCGAGCTCCGTGTACGCCCGGGCCGTTCCCGGCGCGATGCCGGGGCCGGCCAGGATGAAGGGCACCGGTTCGCCAACGTGCGTCTTGAGCTCGATCGGTGTGGGGTGATCGGGCATCGCGAGGATGCGGATGTGGCCAACGCACTCCCTCAGCACGGAGATGATCTCGCGGTCGATCGCTTCGATAGCCGCGACCTTCCCTTCGATGTTCCCGCCATGTCCTTCCTCGTCGGGCGCTTCCACATGGACGATCACCAGGTCGTGGTCCTCCAGGGCATCGAGCGCGCCCTGGACCTGCGCACGGTAGTCGTTGTCCGCGCCGTCGGTGACACCGGGGATCGCGAGCCGGTCGATCCCGAAGAGAACCGCCAGGCCGTTCAGCAGGTCCACGCCCGAGGTCAGCGCGGCGGTGACGCCTCGCAGCTCGCTGAAGGGCCGGAGCCCCGTTGGCGCCACCCCTGGCCAGAACGGCCAGATGTCGGTCGCCACCAGATCGCCCCGTGCCGCACGGGCCTGGTTCACCGTCGAGGCCGCAAGCAGCGGACGCGCACGCTCCATGAGGTCGAGCAACAGGTCGGCCCCCTCGCCGTGTGGCGTGCGCCCGGCCACCGGTTGGTCGCTGATGTCATGGGGCGGGGTGTAGGCCAGTTCGAGCAGCTCCGGATGGCCCTTCACCACAAGGATGTGCCGGTAGGCTGTACCGGGATGGAAGGCGAAGGTCTCGTCGCCAAGCGCCACGGCGAGCTCCTCAACGATGGCGCGCGACTCGTCGGTGCGGATGTGTCCGCATGCGTACGACTCCATCACGCCGCCCGCGACGTGCACCAGGTTCATGCGGAGCGCGACCTCATCGGGCGCGAGAGTCACGCCGAGGCTCGCCGCCTCGATCGCGCCTCTGCCCACGTAGTCAGCGACCGGGTCGTAACCGAGGATCGACGTACACGCCGCCGAAGACGACGGCTCCACGCCGGTCGGCACCGTCTGCGCCAGACCGACCGTCCCCAGGGTCGCAAGCGCGTCAAGGTTGGGGGTGTCCGCATGACCGAGCGTGGTCTTCGAGCCGAGCTCGGCAAGCGGCCAACCGGCCGCTCCGTCCAGGATCACGATCACATGCTTCACGTGCGCTCCTTCCACTGCGGACCGGCGGTAGAATCGTACCCGCAGGCACGCACCCGCACAAACCCGGAGGTCCTCGATGGTCAGCCGCGACGCCGTACTGCCCGTGCTCGAAGGCGACGGATTCTCGCTGCGCCCGCTCCAGCGCGCGGACGCCGACACCGTGCTGTCGATCCTGCGCGAACCGGGCGTCTCACGCTGGTGGGGCGTCTACGACGCCGAGAAGCTCGAGCGCGACTTCTTCGACCAGGAGTGGGCGTACACCTACCTCATCGTGGCGGAGGGCGAGACGGCCGGCGTCCTTCAGTTCCACGAGGAGACCGACCCCGGCTACACGCATGCCGGGATCGACATCACGCTGAGCGACCGCTTCCAGGACCGGGGACTGGGCACCCGCGCGCTCCGGCGGCTTATCCGGTACCTTATCGACGAGCGCGGGCATCACCGCATGACGATCGACCCCTCGGTACACAACCCGCGTGCCATACGCGTGTACGAGAAGGTCGGCTTCAGACCGGTGGGCGTGATGCGCAAGTACGAGCGCGACAGCGCCGGCGAGTGGAGCGACGGCCTGCTGATGGACCTGCTCGCCGAAGAGTTCATCGAGGGGTAAGGTCGCGCGACGCCCTCGATGCCACGACACCACGACTGATCGGACACGCATGGAAGACGATCGCGAACAGATCCGCCGCTGGCTCGACGCGCTGTACCGTGATGCGCGTGTGGTGACCCGCCTCGACGCGGTGGTGACGGCGCAGACGTACGACCTGCCGACCGACGCGATGGACGTGGTGCTCGGCCTACCACCGGGGCGCTACTCGCGCGCCCGGCTGTGCGACCAGCTCAACAGCGCGATCGTCGGCCGCGGGCTTTCGCGGCAGCTCGGCACGCACGACTGAGCCGATCATGGCTCGGACGGGCCTGGCGACCGCGCTCAGGCAGATGGGCGCCGTGCGGTCGCCATGACGTGCCACGGCAGGGCGGTGTCGTCCACGATCACGTCGACGAATCCCGCTCCGCTGATGACCGCCTCAAGCGCCGAAGGAACCGCGCGTACCGCAAGCGGCGGACCTTTCGGGGTCTCACGCGCGGCCCAGTCCACCACCAGGAGGCGCCCGCCAGGCTTCAGCATGCGGAACGCCTCGGCGTACGACCCGCGCGGGTCAGCGAGTTCGTGGTGCAGGTTGATCATGTACACCGCGTCCGCCAGTGCATCGCCGAGCGGCACCCGCGTCTCACCGGAACGCACGGGCACGATCCGGCCCTCGGCGACACCACGGCGGTTGGCGAGCATCCACTCGACAGCCTCTTCCGCGATGTCGGCAACGTACACGGTCGAACCGGGCGCGAGGTCGGCGAACGCCTCGGCGAACAGGCCGGTGCCCGCGCCGATCTCCACGATCACCGAGGGACCGTCCGGCAGCCCGAGTGCGGGCAGGAACACATCGGGCGGCAGAGTCTCGAACCGGCCGGGGTCGTTGAGCTTCTCCAGCTTCGCGATATCGAACTTCAGGTGTGCCATGGATGACCTCCTTGCAGCGGATTCTCGCACAACCGCTCCTACACGACCTGACGACCCGCCATCGACCGCTCCGCGGCGGTGTCGCACGCCCGCCCGCATCATGTACCATGCGCACATGGACACCACTCTCCACTACACGGACACCCGGGGGCTCGACGGCTCACGCCCCGCGTTCAGCCGCGCCGTCGTCACCGGCATCGCCCCCGGAGGAGGACTCTTCGTACCGGAAAGCCTGCCGTCACTGTCGCTCGAAGAGGTCCTCGCTCTGTCCGAACTGCCGTACTGGCAGCGGGCGGCCGCCGTGTTCGGCCGCTTCGGCGTGGATTTCTGTGACGAGCACGTCGAGGCGCTGATGCGGGAGGCGTACGGTACGCAGTGGGACGACGAGCGCATCGCACCTGTGGTCGAGGTGGTGGCTGGCACACACGTCCTCGAGTTGTGGCACGGACCCACGAGCGCCTTCAAGGACATGGCGTTGCAGTGCATGCCGCTGTTCTTCTCGGCGGCGGTCGAGAAGATGCAGGCCGAGGGCGAGCTGACCGACGACTTCCTCGTGCTCGTGGCCACCTCCGGCGACACCGGCAAGGCGGCGCTCGAGGGCTTCGCCGACCGCGAGCACACCGGCATCGTCGTGTTCTATCCCGACGGCGGCGTGTCCGACATCCAGCGTCTACAGATGGTCACCCAGCGCGGCGACAACGTCGGTGTCTTCGGCGTGCGCGGCAACTTCGACGACTGCCAGAGCGCCGTCAAGGCGGCATTCAGCGATGACGCCTTCGCGGCCGAGCTCCACGAACAGCACGGCCTGCGGCTCTCCTCGGCGAACTCGATCAACTGGGGCCGACTGCTGCCGCAGATCGTCTACTACGTGAGCGCGTATGCCGACATGGTGGCTTCCGGCGGCGTGAAGCCGGGCTCGCCGATGGACGTCTGCGTGCCCACGGGCAACTTCGGCAACATCCTCGGCGCGTACTACGCCAGGCGGATGGGCGTGCCGATCGGCCGGCTGCTGTGCGCGAGCAACGAGAACAACGTGCTCACCGACTTCATCGCGACGGGCACGTACGACATCTCGGACCGTGCGTTCGTGACCACACCGAGCCCGAGCATGGACATCCTCATCTCATCGAACCTCGAGCGGCTGCTCTACCATCTTGCCGGGCCGGAGGCGGTGCGCGGGTGGATGGCCGAGCTCGCCACGAACCGTCGATTCACGGTGGACCGCGGGACCTTCGCGGCGGTGCGCGAGCTGTTCTTTGCCGACTGGGCATCCAACGACGAGAGCCTCACCACCATCAAGCGCGTGTACGACGAGTACGGGTACTTGATGGACCCCCACACCGCCGTGGCGTGGGAGGTGGCCGAGCGCCTCCGCGGAGACGACCCGGTCCTCGTGGTCTCCACCGCGCACTGGGCGAAGTTCGGCGCCGACGTGTACCGCGCGCTCACCGCGACCCCCTACGACCGACCGCTGACAGGTGCGGCGGCGGAGATGAGCGGTCTCGACCTCCTGGCCGAGGTGCGGCACATCGCGCCCCACGCCGGGCCCGTGCCCGCACCGCTCGCCGAGACAGCATGCCTGGAACAGCGCTTCTCCGATGTGGTCGAGGCCGGTCGCGATGGCGTCGAGAGCGCGGTCAGGGAGTGGCTCGCGCGGTCATGACCGCTCGCTGGTCCATCCTGAGGCGACCGTCCGTCATGATCGGCACCCTCTTCTCGGCGATAGACAGTCGTTCCCGTGGGGAACATCCACCTCATCCTGCACCCGCCGTGCACGCGTGCCCCCGTCGCCCGGGACACGTGCGCAGGCTCCCGACGAATGGATGACCGGATGCCACGTCGCACGCTCCGCGAGACGCTTATGGGCTTGATCGGCGTCAGAGAGCACTCCGGCGCTGCACACGCGGGAGCGGTGCTCGCCCGCCACGCGGAGGAACTCATGCGCACCAGCGGCGTGATGAGCGTGGGCGTGGGCACGAACGAGTCGGGTGTCGCGACCATCGTGGTCGGGATCGCCGGTCATCGGGCCCCCGGCAGCGGGTTCCCTGAAAGCATCGACGGAGTCCCCGTCGTGGTGCAGGAGGTAGGCCGGACCGACACGCTCTGAGTCGCGGGCACACTGGACGTAGACGGGACCACCGGGATCATGCGCCGTGGCAGCGGCAGAGGGGTCCCGGTGGTCCTGATGCCGTGACCCGAGGGACCGGCATGATTCGCACAACGCTCGAGACCTCCTCGAGGTTACGGTGACTGCCCTCAACGCCGCTCAGCGCAGTAGCGTCCACCCGGGAACGGCGGTACTGTGATGCGAATGAGCGGACTCACCACCATCGATCACCATGCCCAACTCAGCGCCATCGCGGACCCCCGGCGCCTGGCGATCCTGCGCATGCTCATGGTCCGCCCGCTCACCATCACGCAGATCGGTGAACGTATCGGGAAGCACCCCGCGTGGGTGCGTCACCACATCCAGGTCCTCGTGGCAGCGGGCCTCGCCCTGCTGGTCGAGGAGCGCACGGTACGCAACTACACGGAGAAGTACTACGGTGCCGCCGCTGGCGCGTTCGAAGCGCACATGATCATCGCGCCCGAATCCGACGAACCCCGGACGCTCATCGCCCTTGGCAGCCATGACCTCGGGCTGGAGAAGCTTGGCGAGGACGTGGGCGGTGCGCATGTGGGACTCGTGAGCGTCCCCGTCGGCAGCCTGGACGGGCTCATCGCGCTTCGCCAGGGCCTGTGCGACATCGCGGGATGCCACCTCTTCGATGATGAGCGCAACGAGTACAACACGCCGTTCCTGCGGCACCTGTTCCCCGATATCCCGGTGCTTGCGGTGACCCTCGCCTACCGTGAGCAGGGAATGATCACCGCCCCCGGCAATCCTCTGATGCTGCGCGGCGTGCCCGACCTCGCGCGTCCGGACGTCCGGCTCGCCAACCGCAATCCGGGCTCCGGCACACGCGTGTGGCTTGACGCGCAACTCCGTCACGAGCATATCGACGCCGATGCGGTTCCCGGCTATGCCTCCGTGCTGCCCACCCACACCGCTGTGGCCTCGGCGATCGCCGAGGGACAGGCCGACGCGGGCATCGGCCTCAGGGCATCAGCGGAAGCGTACGGCCTGTCCTTCACCCCCTTGTTCATGGAGCGCTATGACCTCGTCATGCGCAGGGACCGGCTGAGCGACAAGGCGATCGATACCGTGTTGGACAGCCTGACGTCCCGTCGGCTCCGCCATACCCTCGGCTCGATCGCGGGATATGACACGGTCCACACCGGCGAGGAGGCCGGCGGCCGCTGAACAACAGCTGTGTGTCGTGTGCTTGCGCCTCACAGCCCTTCGGGCTACCGTTCATTGAGCCATGGCCGCTCCACGGGGATGCGCCCGCACTCCGGTGCCAGGCAACCCATCTGCGATACTCTTGGATCGAACCCACGTCCGCGGAACCGTGACCAGCGATAGGAGGATGCACCGAGATGAAGCGCTGCCTGTCGGCCCTTCTGCTCCTTGGTCTCCTCCTCGGCAGCGCAACCGCCCACGGAGCCACGTGGTCCGACCCCCGGGTGACAGCACTGGCCGGCTCGCTCGTCAAAGGAGCCGGTGGCTGGCTCGAGCTCCCACGGTTCGAGCGTGAGTGGGGATTCGGGATGATCCTCCTGGAGGCCGGTCTTAGCGCACGTACGATCGAGCGCCTACCCGACGGCCACCTCCTGGTCACCACGACCGATGGCCTCGGCGTCTATGAGCTGGACAAGGAGGGGACGATCGTTTGGTCGTTCACCAGTCCGAGCTTGTCGCCTTCGCATGCGATCCGCTTGCCCGGCGATGAGGGCCACACCCTGATCACCAGTACGGGGGAGCAGGCGGTGCTCGAGATCGACAAGCGAGGCGACGTCGTCTGGCGCCTCGACACACCGGGTGATGGAGACCGGCTCGTGAACCCGCAGGCCGCGATCCGCACCTCAACGGGAACGACGCTCATCACCGATCGCGGATCCTACCGCGTCATCGAAGTGGACACGAACGGAGAGGTCGTCTGGCACTACGGGACGACCGGGGAGCGCAGCGTCGACCACGGGCATCAGGTTGGATACCTCGACGGTCCCACGTGGGCGACCCGGATCGCGAACGGCAACACCCTGATAGCCGACTATGACGCCCACCGCGTGCTTGAGGTCACGCCGGACGGCCGCATCGCGTGGAGCTACGGCCAGGCCGGCAACGCTGGCGTCGGTCCGGGCTACCTCAATCACCCCGTCTCGGCCGAGAGGCTCGCCGATGGGTCGACCCTTATCGCGGACAGTGGCAACGGGCGTCTGCTCGTCATAGCCTCGAACGGCACGATCGCAAGAGAGACGGATGTGGTCAGTGAGTACGGACTCTCAGACCTGGACGCGGATGCCACACGGTGGGCGCAGATCACCCTGGAGGGGAAGCTCGCGCTCCTCGATGACTGCAACTCACGTCTGTTCGAGATAGCATATGCCGCAAGCGGCAGCGCGACTTCCGGACAGATCGACTGCGGGCTCCCGGGAGTACGAAAGCGGTTCACAGGCCTGAGCGCGGCTGTCACGGCACCCGAAGGTACCGATGCGTCGCTTCAGTACCGGATCGACGGCGGTGCATGGAAGACCGCATCGGGTGGTTCGCTTCCGGCGGAGACGTACGGCACGCTGCTCACGTATCGCGTGACACTGACCACTGACGATCCCGCGGTCACGCCGCGTCTCACCGGTGTGTCCATCGGTTACCAGCCGGCGCCTGCGCAGTCACCCGGCGACGGTGACGGTGACGACGATGACGACGACTCTCCGGGCACCGGCTCCGGCACGGCGCGCCCGCGCCCCTCGACGCGCCCCCGCCCGCGCGTTCCAATGGCCCCCCGTGGCCCCATCAGCGGGATCATGAACCCCTCGGAAGGATACGCGTCCTCACAGTTCGGTGAGCCGGGCGCGACACTCGAGGGCCCCGTATCCACCCGCAGCGGCTGGACGATGGCCCGTGTCAACACCGAGGTCGACATCGACTCGCTCGCCAGCACCACTCCAGCACCACTCCCCTCACCCGAGGGGCTGATCCTGCTCGGCGGCCTGTATGCCGCCGGCGCACTGTCCGTACCACTCGGCCGTGCCGCGCGTGCGGCGGCCTCGTTCGTACCCACCGACTACTGAGCAAGGAGCGCCCGACCGCATGGACACCCTCGTGTACTACGCCACCCACCCGAACGCCATCATCTACGCCACCGCGAACGCGTTGCTCTACCCCGTGCTGATCGCTGAGATCGCGCTTCTGGTGTTCGGCGTGTTCGAGGCGGGGCGGTTCACCGTGGAGATGGTCGGCCGGTGGCGCAAGCGCTCGCTGTCCGCGCTCAGGGAGTCGGCACTGCTCGCACGCACCGCACTCGCCGAAGGCCGGCGCGAGGATGCCATCGCCTCGCTCTCGATGGCACTCAAGCACGCGAGGTACGGCCGCCGGTTCACCCAGATGCTGGGCGTGGACGACTTCGAGCAGCACCACCTGGTCAAGCTGCTCGGAGAGGTCGAGGGTCAGGCGGCACGTCGGCTCGAACGCACTCGCATGCTCGTCCGTTTCGGCCCGATCCTCGGGCTGATGGGGACCCTCATCCCGATCTCGCCGGCGCTCGTGGGGTTGGCGCAGGGCGATGTGCAGACGCTGTCGGACAACCTCGTGATCGCCTTCTCCACGACGGTCGTCGGCCTCCTGATCGGCGGCATCGGCTACGGCATCTCGACCGTTCGCGAACGCGTGTACACGCGTGATGTGAGCGACATCGAGTACGCCCTCGAGATCGCGGAGTTGTGACGATGTACGCATCCACAAGGCGCGATGGCACGGGTAGCTACATGCGGCGCAACAGGCGCACCTTCGCCGACCGCGGGGGCGACCCGATGGAGTCCACCGGCAACCTGTTCGACGTGGCCATCCTCATCGGTGTGGGCTTCCTCATCGTCGCCCTCTCGGGCTTCGGCCTCCAGGAGCTGCTCAGCGCCGAGGACGTCACCATCGTCAAGAACCCCGGCGAGGCCGACATGGAGATCATCACCAAGACGGCGGGCCGCATCGAGCGGCTCGAGCGGACGGACGATATGGGCGAAGGCCGGGGCTACGCTGTGGGCACCGTGTACCGCCTTGAAGACGGCACGATGATCTGGGCGCCGGGCGAAGGATACTAGGGCGCCGCGATCTTCGAGCGCTGTTGGACGTGCTTCGCGGGCAATCGGCGGTCGCCGCATACGACGAAGGGCGCTCCGATACGGAGCGCCCTTCGTGTGCGCACGGGACAGGGAACGCTAGAGCAGCGGCAGGTACGCCTCGAGCTCGTACGGCGTCACGCGGGTGTGGTAGTTGATCCACTCGGCCTTCTTGTTGCGCAGGATGTACTCGAAGACCTGGTCGCCGAGCGCCTCGCGCACGAGCTCGCTCTTCTCCATCTCCACGATCGCCTCATCGAGGTCGCCTGGCAGGATGCCGATCCCGCACGCATCGCGCTCGGACTGCGACATCTCATACACGTCGTCGGTGACATCGGCGGGCAGCGTGAGCCCCTTCTCGATGCCATCCAGACCCGCTGCAAGCATCACCGCGAACGCCAGATACGGGTTGCACGCGGGGTCCGGCGAGCGAAGCTCCACGCGCGTGGCGTTCTCCTTGCCCGGCTTGTACATCGGCACGCGCACGAGCGCGGAGCGGTTTCGGTGCGCCCAACAGATGTACACGGGGGCCTCATAGCCCGACACAAGGCGCTTGTAGCTGTTCACCCACTGGTTCGTGACGAGGCAGGTCTCACGCGCATGCGCAAGGATGCCCGCGATGTAGCTCTTGGCCGTGGCGGAAAGGTGGAACGGGTCGCTGGCGTCATAGAAGGCGTTGCGGCCGTCCTTGAACAGCGACTGATGTACATGCATGCCGCTTCCGGCCTCGCCGAACATCGGCTTTGGCATGAACGACGCGTACACGCCGTTCTGCTGCGCGACCTCCTTCACGACCACACGGTAGGTCATGACGTTGTCCGCCATCTCGAGGGCCTCGGCGTACCGCAGGTCGATCTCGTGCTGGCTCGGCCCCACCTCGTGATGGCTGTACTCCACCTGGATACCGAAGCGCTTGAGCGCGCGGACCGTGTCCTTGCGGAGGTCGACGGCAAGGTCGCGCGTGGTCTGGTCGAAGTACGTGCCCTGATCGAGCACCTCGGTGCCCTTGTCGTCCTTGAAGTAGTAGTACTCGAGCTCCGGCCCCACATAGAAGGTGTAGCCCATCTTCGCCGCGCGATCCAGCTGGCGCTTGAGCACGTAACGGGGGTCGGCCTCGTACGGGGTCCCGTCGGGGCGCACGATGTCGCAGAACATCGTGGCCATGAGCTGCCCGCCGGTCCTCCAGGGCAGGATCTTGAGCGTGGTGGGGTCGGGATACGCGATCATGTCCGACTCTTCGATTCGCGCAAAGCCCTGGATGGAGCTGCCGTCGAAGCCCATCCCCTCGGTCATCGCGTTCTCGAGCTCCTCCACGTCCATCGTGAAGCTCTTCAGGAAGCCGAGAACATCCGTGAACCACAGGTGGATGAACTCGATCTTCTGGTCCTTGATCTTCTGGATCACATCGTGCCGAAGCTCCTGGGGCATGGTTCCTCCCTGTGACTGCTGCCCGTTCGCCGAAACGTCATCTCATGATGCGAACACAGTACGCTACACTAGCGCAAATTCAAGCGCGTTCGTCATCTGAAGGGGGCTTTTCGATGTCAGGGTACGCTACCGACCTCATGGACGCCGTGAAGGCGAAGAACCCGGGGGAGCCGGAGTTCCATCAGGCCGTTGCCGAGGTCGTCGACTCATGCAGCGTCGTTCTCGATCGCCATCCCGAGTTCCGCAACGCACGGATCCTCGAGCGCATGGTCGAGCCTGAGCGTGTCATCATGTTCCGCGTCCCGTGGCAGGCCGACAACGGCGACTTCCACGTGAACCGCGGCTTCCGTATAGAGATGAACAGCGCGATCGGCCCCTACAAGGGCGGCCTCCGGTTCCACCCCTCGGTCAACCTCGGCATCCTGAAGTTCCTCGCCTTCGAGCAGGTCTTCAAGAACTCCCTCACCACGCTGCCGATGGGCGGCGGCAAGGGCGGCAGCGACTTCGATCCCAAGGGCAAGAGCGACGCCGAGGTGATGCGGTTCTGCCAGAGCTTCATGACCGAGCTGCAGCGCCACATCGGCCCTGACACCGACGTGCCCGCCGGCGACATCGGCGTGGGTGGCCGTGAGATCGGCTTCATGTTCGGCCAGTACAAGCGTCTCCGCAACGAGTTCACCGGCGTGCTCACCGGCAAGGGGCTCGACTGGGGCGGCTCGCTGATCCGCCCTGAGGCCACCGGCTACGGCTGCGTGTACTTCGCCGCCGAGATGCTCGCCGCCCGCGGTGAGAGCCTGGAGGGCAAGACCTGCCTCGTGTCAGGTTCCGGCAACGTGGCCCAGTACACCATCGAGAAGATCCTCGACCTCGGCGGCACCGCCGTGACCGCGTCGGACTCGAGCGGCTTCATCTACGACGAAGCCGGTATCGACCGCGACAGGCTCGCCTTCCTGATGGAGCTCAAGAACGTCAAGCGCGGCCGCATCGCCGAGTACGCCGAGAAGTACAGCACGGCCGTCTACACGCCCGTCGACGCGTCGCTCGACCACAACCCGTTGTGGGCGATCAAGGCCGACTGTGCCTTCCCCTCGGCCACTCAGAACGAGATCAACGGCGTTGACGCGGACAACCTGCTCGGCAACGGCGTGCGTCTGGTCGCCGAGGGCGCCAACATGCCGGCCGACGCCGACGCGGCCCACAAGTTCATCGCCGCGGGCATCATGTACGCGCCCGGCAAGGCCAGCAACGCCGGCGGCGTGGCCACCTCGGGCCTCGAGATGTCGCAGAACAGCATGCGTCTTTCGTGGAGCCGCGAAGAGGTCGACACCCGCCTGCGGGGGATCATGCAGTCGATCCACCAGTCCTGCGTCCAGGCGGCCGACGAGTACGGCACCCCGGGCAACTACGTCAACGGCGCCAACATCGCCGGGTTCATGAAGGTCGCTCGCGCGATGATGGCACAGGGCCTCGTGTAACCGACGACTCGGGTCACCAGGCACGGCGGGGCACCAGCCAACGCCAATCGGTACCTAACGCGCCGCTCCCGGATCGGGGGCGGCGCGTTCGTCTGCGCAACGCTCCTCCCCCATCCCGGGCGCACGATTGCCGCCGATCCTGTGTCTATACACATCTGTAACTATTGTTACAATAGGTGCGTGGCAGGTGTCTGCCGACCAAGGGAAGGGGTACCGATGGCATCATTCGAGGGCAAGGTAGCGCTCATCACCGGCGCCGGTTCGGGCATCGGGCGCGAGGCGGCGCTCGGCTTCGCGCGTGGCGGGGCGAAGGTCGTGGTCTCCGATGTGGATGAGACCGGTGGCAACGAGACCGTGGCGATGGTGGCCGACGCCGGCAGCGAGGCCATCTTCGTGCGCGCTGACGTCTCGAAGGCCGAGGAGGTCGAAGCGGCAGTGGCCGCGGCTGTCGAAGCGTTCGGCGGACTCAACATCGTGGTGAACAACGCCGGCATCGGTGGAGAGGCCAACCTCACGGGCGACTACACGCTCGAGGGCTGGCACAAGGTCATCGACATCAACCTGAACGGCGTGTTCTACGGTATGCGCTACGGGATCCCCGCGATCCTCGCCTCCGGCGGCGGGTCGATCGTCAACGTCTCCAGCATCCTCGGCCTTGTTGGCTGGGGTACCGCACCTGCCTATGTCGCCGCGAAGCACGGCGTGTCAGGCCTCACCAAGGCGGCCGCCACCGAGTACGCACAACAGGGGATCCGCGTGAACTCCGTGCATCCCGGTTTCATCGAGACGCCGCTCCTCACCAAGGCCGGCATAACCCCCGGCACCGACGGCTACAACTTCATCGCGGGCAAGCACGCCATGAACCGCCTGGGCACCGCCGACGAGGTCGCGAACCTCATCGTGTGGCTGGCCTCCGACGAAGCGTCGTTCGTCACCGGCTCGAACATGACGGTCGATGGCGGGTACACCTGCCAGTAGACCCACTGACCGGACACACCGAAGGGCGGCTGTCGACATGCAGCCGCCCTTCTTCGCGCGTCATCCGCCCGTCTGCTCCATAGTTGGCACACCCGTTGCTATATGCTCTTCGAGCAGTGCGACCCGCTATCCCTCCCCCCCTCGGACGCGGGGAATCGCCGCTCAACTGAAGCGAGGCGCACCCCCCATGCGCCTCGCTCCTACTTTTTTTCGGGCTCGTATCTGAGGGCCTAGCCGAAGCGGCCGGTGATGTACGACTCTGTACGCGGATCGTCCGGGTTCGTGAACATCTTCTTGGTGTCGCCCACCTCGATGAGGTGCGCCGGCTCCTCCAGGCTCTCGCGCAACATGAACGCGGTCTGATCCGAGATACGCGCCGCCTGCTGCATGTTGTGCGTGACGATGACGATGGTCACGGAGTCCTTGAGCGCAGCGATGGTGTCCTCGATCTGCTGGGTCGAGATGGGGTCGAGCGCCGAAGCGGGCTCGTCCATGAGGATGACCTCCGGCTTGGTGGCAAGCGCCCGCGCGATGCACAGCCGCTGCTGCTGTCCACCCGAAAGCTCGAACGCGTGCTTCTTGAGGCTCTTGCGCACCTCGTCCCAGAGCGCCGAGCCCTTCAGCGACTCCTCAACGAGCGCGTCGAGTTCGGACTTGCGCCGGATGCCCTGCGTGCGCGGACCGTACGCGACGTTGTCGTAGATGCTCATCGGGAACGGATTGGGGCGCTGGAACACCTGCCCCACGCGCATCCTGAGCTCGACCGGGTCCATCGCCTTGCCCATGATGTCGGAGCCGTCCAGTGTGATCCGACCGCCGACGATGACGTTGCCGAGTTCATCGTTCATGCGGTTCAGGCATCGCAATAGCGTTGATTTTCCACAGCCTGAAGGGCCGATAAGCGCCGTCACCGAGCGTGAAGGGATGTCCATGTCGACACCCTCGATCACCTGATCGCGTCCGTAGGCCACCGAGACGCCAGTGAGCGAGAAGCTGCCCCGGGCCGCCGACGCGGCCTCCTCGCTCACTGCGGCATCGGCCACCTCGCGGACCTGCATGTGTGGCGTGCTGAGCGACACGACGCCATCGCGCTCCAGCAGCACTGCTGTCACCACTTCACCCTCCTCCTCTGCGCCGACCGCCAGAGGGCGGCGATGACGCTGACAACGCTCACGCCGGCGACCAGGACGAGCGCGGTCCCCCACACGAGCGTACGGTTCCAACCGGGTACCGACGTGACCTGCGCGTAGATGTGATACGGCAGGGACATGAACTGTGACGATAGGTCCTCGGGTAGTCGCCGCATCTGGAACACCGCACCGGTGAACAGGATCGGCGCCGTCTCACCCGCGGCACGCGCGAGCCCGAGGATCGAGCCGGTGATGATGCCCGGCGCCGCCGCCGGCAGGACCACCTTGTAGATGGTGCGCAGCCGGGTGGCGCCGAGCGCGAGCGATGCCTGACGCAGGTCCTGGGGGATCTGCCGCAGCGCCTCCTCGGTGGCCGTTATCACCACCGGCAACGTCATGCAGGTAAGTGTGAGCGCCGACGCGATGATCGACCGGCCGAACCCGGCCAGCAGCACGAACGCCGCGAGACCGAACAGGCCGTAGACGATGGACGGCACGCCCGCCATGTTGGTGATCGCAAGCCTGATCGCCCGGGTGGCGAGGTTGCGCGGGGCGTACTCCGACAGGTAGATCCCGGCGAGGACCCCCACGGGCAGAGTGAGTGCGGCTGTTGCGATCGTCACCCACAACGTGCCCACGATGACCGGGAGGATGCCACCCTCACGCCCACGGTCACGCGGCACGTCGGTTAGGAACGTGAGGTCGATGGCCGCGATGCCGTTGTACACGATGTACCCGAGCACGAACAGCGCGACCGCGACCACGGCCAGCGCCGCGATACCGGTGAGCACTCTTGCGATCGCCTCGGCGCTGCGCGCTCTCCGGGTGCGTGACATCCTGTTCATCGGCGCCACCGCTTCCGCTGTCGTTCGAGCACGAGGTCGGCTGCCAGGTTGATCGCGAACGTGATCACGAACAGGACCAGGCCCACCGAGAACAGCACGGAGTAGTGGAGCCCGCCCTGCACGACTTCGCCCATCTCGGCGGCGATGGTGCCGGTCATGGTGCGTACCGATTCCAGCACGCTCGTGGGCATGATCGCGGCATTGCCGGTGAGCATGAGCACGGCCATCGTCTCGCCGATAGCGCGCCCGAGGCCGAGCATGATCGCCGCGAAGATGCCGGAGCTCGCGGCGGGGATGGTCACCTTGTAGGTGGTCTGCCAGCGCGTGTTGCCGAGCGCCGCCGAACCCTGACGCAGATCGAAGGGCACCGCGTGCAGGGCGTCCTCCGAGATGGAGATCACCGTGGGGAGCGACATCACGCCGAGCACGATGCCGCCGGCAAGCGCTGTCATCCCGCTGTTCAGCGCGAACACGTCCTTCACGAGCGGGATCACCACGGCCACACCGATGAGGCCGTACACGACCGATGGGACCGCGGCCATGAACTCGATGATCGACTTCATGACGTCCTTGACCCCGGTCCCCGAGAACTCGGAGATGAACACCGCCGCGGCAACGCCGAGCGGTACCGCGACGACAAGCGCCACGCCGGTCACGAAGAGCGAGCCCAGGATGAGCGGCAGCATGCCGAACTTGCCGGGGCTCGAGGTGGGATACCAGGCGGTGCCGGACAGCATGGAGCCGAGTCCGGCCTCGCTGAGCGCACGAACGGAGTTCCAGATGAGGAACAGCGCGATGGCCGCGAGGATGATGATGGCGAGCCAACCGCATACGTAGATGATCGCGCGAACGACGCCTTCGGCCGCACGACGCGTGGTCGTGCGGCCGAGACGCCGCTGCCCGTGTGAGGGAGGGAGGCTCATACGGTCTACGGAATCGGGACGAAGCCCTCGTCCTCGACCAACTGCTGACCCTCGGCGCCGAGGATCCAGTCGAGGTATGCGGCCATGACGCCCTCGGGCTCGCCGTTGCTGTACATGTACAGGTAGCGGCTGATCGGGTACGAGCCGTCCGCGGCGGTCTCGATCGAAGCCTCGACACCGTCGATGGCGACGACCTTCACATCAGGCGTGAGATAGCCGAGACCGATATAGCCGATGCCGGCCTCATTCGCCTTCACCTCATCGGCGATCGCCTGGTTCGAGGGCAGCAGCTTGGCGGACGCGGCGTACTCGAAGTCGTCGCCGACAACGGTCTCCTTGAAGAACTCGTACGTGCCGGAGGAGCTGTCACGCGAGAGCAGCACGATCTCGGCGTCGATGCCGCCAACGTCCTTCCAGTTGGTGATCTCGCCGCGGAAGATCTTGCCCAGGTCGTCGAGCGAAAGCGCCTCGACCCCGTTGGCCGGGTTGACCACGACCGCGATGCCGTCGATGGCGACGGAGTGCTCCACGATCTCCATGCCCTTGCCTTCGGCCTCCGTGACCTCCTCGTCCTTGATCCCGCGCGAGGCGTTGGCGAAGTCCACGGTACCGTTGATCAGCGCCGCGATACCCGTGCCAGAACCGCCGCCCTGGACCGAGATGTCCACGCCGGGGTTCGCGTCCATGAACGCGTCGCTCCAGGCGGTGGCGACGTTCAGCAGGGTATCCGAACCCTGCACGGTGATGGAGCCCTCGAGCTCCTCGGTCGCCCCTTCAGCCGCCGGATCGCCCTGGGCGACCGGCTCCTCTTCAGCGCTGCAGCCGGCGAACGCCATGGTGCCCGCGAGCATCAGCACGGCAAGGCCGGGTGCCACCAACCTCTTGAGATCCACGTATGACTCCTTCGTCTCGACATCGCTGCCCGGTCACAGGGGACCGGTCCGATGCCAGACTACGGAGACCCGGGAGGTCGATGGTTGCACCGATGTGAATTCCACCACCTTCTCGTGAACTCTTTGTTACATGCATGTTCAATGCCGACGCACGGTGTCAGAATGCAGGCAGTACCCGGCGGAACAGAGAGAGGCCATGACCCGGATCCTCGTGGTCGAAGACGACCCGATCATCAGACAGACCGTCAGCTATGCGCTGAAGCGCGCGGGATTCGAGGTGAGCGCCGCCGGCGACGGCTTCGATGGCCTCACGCTCGCGCGCGCCGAGCAGCCGGACCTCATCCTGCTCGACCTCATGCTCCCCGGCATCGACGGCTACCGCTTCGCCGAGGAGGTCCGCAGGGAGAACGCCGAAGTTGCCATCATCATGGTGACAGCCCTCGATGGCGAGCGAGACACGATACGTGGCCTGGACGCCGGCGCCGACGACTATGTGACCAAGCCGTTCTCGATAGAGGAGCTGCTTGCACGCGTGCGCGCCAACCTCCGGCGGGTCCGCGAGCGAGTGGTGCTCGAAGCCGACGACCTCATCGAGGCAGGCGATCTCGTCCTGGAGCCGGCACAGCTACGGGCCACCATCGCGGGCGAGCCTGTGAAGCTCCGCCTCAAGGAGTACCAGCTGCTGCTCGCACTGGCGCGTAACAGCGGACAGCTCATGTCCCGGCAGCGCCTTGCCCGTGAGGTGTGGGGCTACGAGTTCCTTCCCTCGTCGCGCACCATCGACGTGCACATCCGTCGGCTGCGCCAGGCGGTTGAGGACCGCTCGCGATTCCGGTACATACACACCGTGCACGGAGTGGGCTACCGCTTCGACCCGGCGCCTCGTGATCACGACGATCCTGACGGCGACTCACGGTGAGCCGTCTCTCATCACGGCGGATCACCCCCTATCGCCTGCGCCTGTTGGCGGGCGCGCTCTCGATCGCACTGGTGCTCGCGGCGGCATGGACCTGGAGTCTGTACGGTCCGCTCGCCAGTGAGGTGACCGAGCGGGAGACCGGCTACCTGATCGGCTCTGCGCGATCAGCGGCGCTGCTCGTGAGCGAGACCGATGGCGATCCACAGGAGACCGCCCGGAGCCTCGGCGCCGAGACCGGTGTACGGATCACCGTGGTGGCGAGCGACGGCACGGTGATCGCCGACAGCGAAGAGGAGCCCTCGAACCTCGAGAACCACGCCGACCGTCCCGAAGTCTCCGCGGCACTCGCAGGACGCGAGGGCACCGACATCAGGCGCTCCGACACCCAGGATGTGGATCGCCTGTACGTGGCGGTACCGGCCGTGGTCGCTGGTCAGCGCGTCGCCGTGCGTGCCTCGACCTCACTCGCCGCGGTGAACGCCCTCACCGATGAGCTGCGCACGACCGGACTCATCCTGCTCGCGATCGGCACGCTCGGCGCCGTCCTGCTCGCCTGGCGTCTGACGGCCACGACGGCCCACCCGGTCGACCGCCTGGCCGACGCCGCGCGTGCGATGGCCTCCGGCGACCTCGGCACGCCGATCCCCCCGACGAACGCCGCGCTCGCGCCGCTCGGCGACGCTCTCGGCGTGCTCGCCACGCAGATGCGCGACCGCATCCAGCAGCTGCAGACGGAGCGACAGGCGCTCCGGATGGCGGTCGACGGCCTGGACGATGCGGTACTGCTCCTCGAGCAGGGCAGGGTCGCCCTGGCCAACCGCAAGACGGGACTGCTGCGTGGTTCAACGCATGGCATCGAGGGGCGCTTGCTTGCGGATTCCGGACTCCCCGCATCACTCGTGGCCGCGATCGAGGGCCGCCTGACCGAGGCTGCGCCCGCCACCATCGACCTCGGCCCCGACCCCTACCAGCGCTACCACCGGCTGCGCATCGTGCCACTGGGTCAAGGCCCGGGTGGACAACGCACGCTGGTGGCCATCACGGATACGACGGACCGCATGCGGCTCGACGCAGTCCGCGCCGACTTCGTGGCCAACGCATCGCATGAGCTCAAGACCCCCACCGCGGGCATCCTGCTGCTCGCGGAAAGCGCCGACAGCGCCGCCCGCGACGGCGACTCCGAACAGGCGCTCGCGTTCGTGGGTCAGATCCGTGGCGAGGCGACACGGCTACGCCAGCTCGTGGCCGACCTGCTCGACCTCTCGCGCATGGAGCGGCTGCCGGGACCTGACGCCATCACGGAGGTCAGGCGGGGCGTCGACCTCGCATGCTCGGCGCATCGCCGTGCGGCAAGCCAGCGAGGGCTCATGCTCAGCGTCGACCTCACCGCCATCGCCGGGCAGGACGTCGCAGTAGCCATGGACGCCGCCGACCTGGCCATCGTGCTCGACAACCTGCTCTCGAACGCCATCGCGTACACGGAGTCCGGGGGTGTCTCGGTCTCGGTCGCGGCAAGCGACGCGGAGGCCACGATCACCGTTCGGGACACCGGGATCGGCATTCCCGAGGCCGACCTCGAACGGGTCTTCGAGCGCTTCTACCGGGTCGACCGAGCGCGGTCACGCGACAGCGGGGGCACGGGGCTGGGGCTGTCGCTCGTGCGCAACGCGGTCGAGCGCGCCCGCGGGACCGTCACGATCGCGTCACGGCCTGGCGAAGGCACCACGGTGACCGTGCGGATCCCACGCGTCAGGTAGAGCCGGTTGCGCCGCTCGCTCCCCAGCGTGCGGAGACGAGCACCATCACCGCGAGCAGCCCGAACCCGAGCAGCCAGGAACCCACGACGTCGCCGAAGTAGTGGACCCCCAGGTACACCCGCGCGATGGCGATCGCGAACGCGGCCATCGTGCACGCCCCCGCGCCCACCATCGCACGCTTGAGGCTCTTCACGTGCAGCATGATGAGAAAGGCGACAGAGCCGAAGAAGAGCACGCTCGAGAGCGCGTGACCCGAGGGGAAGCTGTACGACTCAGGGAGCGCGATGCGCGCAACCTCGAGCGCGGGGCGGACACGTCCGAACAGCAGCTTGAGACCGGCGCCGAGCAGAGAGCCGAGCGCGACGGTGAGCACGAGCGTGGCGGCCGAGGTCCGACGACCCCGGACCCAGAGCCCCAGACCCGTCGCCGTTGTGAGGATGGCCATCGGCCAGAAGTCGCCCACCCACGTGGCGAAGCGCGCCACGGGATCGAGCCATGGCCATGAGACGGTGCGTATGGCCTCCGAGACGCTCATGTCGAGGCGCACAAAGGCGGGCGCGAAGACGAGCGCAAGTCCAAGCGCCACGAACCCGGCGAGGAGCACGCCCGCGATGATGACGAGCATCCCCGGCATGGGGTCCCGCTGCCACGATTCGCGTCCGCTCCTGAGCACCATCACCCTCCGATCGAATCGAGGAGGCGGGATGCCACCTGCTTCTTGCGCGAGAGCACGCCGTCCATCCATGCGGAGCCCGCGCTCAGGTCGATGCCCAGTGACCGCTCGGCGATCCGCACCTTGCCGGCCGCGAACACCTCGCTCCCTTCCTTCACCACGTCGGTGACGAGGAGCATCGCAAGGTCGAGGCCCCGGCTCAGGCGGAACTGCTCGAGAGCCGAGGCAAGCTCGTCAGCGCGATCGCGATACTCGTCAGCGTCGACCGTCTCCACCTGGGCGACGCCGATCGCCAGGTCTCCCGAGCGGTACTCTTTGAGGTCCCGGCTCACCGCGTCTGCCGCAGAGAAGCCGGTCTGCGCAGCACGGGCCCGGAACATCTCCAAACCGAACCCGATCGCGTCAAGACCGAGCTGGTCGGCGAGTCGCTGCGCCACCGCGCGGTCGACATCGGTCGTGGTCGGCGACTTGAGAAGCACGGTATCGGTCAGTACGGCTGACAACAGGACGCCGGCCATCGCCTCGGGAGGCGTGACACCGAGCTCACGGTACCGCTCGGCCACGATAGTGGCGGTCGAGCCCACCGGGAGGTTGAGGAACATGATCGGCGAGGTCGTCTGGATGTCGCCCACCCGATGGTGGTCGACGATCTCCACCACGGCGGCCTCCTCGATGCCCAGGGCGGACTGCGACGCCTCGTTGTGGTCGAGCAGGATGACCTTGCGCCGCACGCCGCGGGCGAGGTTGCTACGGGTGAGGATGCCGAGGAGCCGCGAATCCTGATCGACGACGATAGCCTCACGATGCGGGCTGTCGATGAGGTCTTCGGCGACCTCGGCAAGAAGCGCATCGGGATCGACGAGCAGTGGCGTGGGATCCATGACACCGCCCACAGAATGCCCGAGGTTCACAAGCCGTGCGGTGGCGTACGTGTCGTGCGGGCTCGAGACGAGCGCCGCACCCTTCGCGCGCGCGAGTTCGAGCACGGAGTCGTCCGGTTCGAATCCGCCGGTCACGATCAGGCAGGCGGCACCCGCTTCCAGCGCGAGCGGCTGCGTGCGCAGCCGGTCGCCCACAATCAACGTGTCTCCCGGGTGGATGTAGGCGACCATCGTGTCCGGCTCCATCGCGCCGATCACCACATGGCCCGTGAGCGTCGTCGAACGGTCGCCGTACAGGATGCGACCGCCCACCACCTCGGCGATCTCCCCCACGGTCATCGGCAGCTTCTCGAAGCCGAGAAGCGCTGTCTCGTTGATGTACAGCTCGGCCAGGATGCCGTTGTCCAGCAGGCCGCGCACCGTACGGTCCGGGTCCACGACAGGGAGCGCACGGACGCCCCGCTCGCGCATCAGCGTGCCGGCGGCGAGCAGGTTCTCGGACACGCCGATCGAAACGACCTCGGCGCTCATCGCGTCACGCACGCGCGTACGCACGTGGGTGATCTCCACGGGGAGGTCCGCACCGAACCGCTCGAACGTCCACGCAGTCTCCGGTGGCACCGGACCGAGACGCGCCGGGACGTACACCTCGTCAGGGTCGGTGACGTTCTTGAGGTGCGCGTACGCTACCGCCGAACAGATGGAATCGTTGTCAGGATTGCGGTGTCCGAAGACGAAGACCGGTCCCATCGCCGTCCTTTCGCTCGAGCCGTGGATCAGCCCTCGACCTTTCGTATCGGAGCGTACCCCAGAAGCAGGTTCTTCGTCCCGCCGTCAGGGAAGGTGATGCTGACCTTGTCACCGCTCACCGACTGGACGACTCCGCGGCCGAACACCTTGTGGTCGACCACGTCGCCGGCGGTGAGCACCGGGCGTTCCTCGGCCTTGCGCTCGACACGCGCGCCCGAGCCATAGACCCTCCCGCCTTCAGGGACACCGTCGCGTGACGCGCCTCCGCCCCAACGCACGGAGCCGCCACGGTCGCCGCGTCCTCTCCCCGGTGCCGATCCGCCGAACCCGGCCGAGCCCACGCCCTCTAGCTTGAGATGCTCATCGGGGATCTCGCCGATGAACCTGCTGGGTTGGTTGTACTGCGTCTGGCCGAAGAGCATCCTCGAGCTCGCGTGCAGGATGTACAGCCGCTGCCGCGCCCGCGTGATACCCACGTAGCACAGACGGCGCTCCTCCTCCAACCCGGTCTGCTCGAAGATCGCGCTCGCATGCGGGAAGATCATGTCCTCCATGCCCGGCAGGAACACCACCGGGAACTCGAGGCCCTTGGCGGCATGGAGCGTCATCATCGTGACGGCACGGTCGTCCTCGGCGATCTCATCCAGATCGCTTCTGAGCGCCACCCACTCGAGCAGCGCCTCCAGGGTGCGGGCCTCCGGCTCGTCGTGCTGGGCGTCGTATTCGTCGACCACTCCGAAGAACTCGCGGATGTTCTCGATCCGCCCGGCAGCCTCTGTCGTCCCTTCGGCGGTGAGCGCACCCATCAGGCCTGAGACCCCCACGATCCCCTCGACCCGCGCGCGCAGCGACTCGGCATCGGCGGCCCGGGCGGCCTCCAGATCGGCCGCGAGCGCGCTCACTTTCCTCGCCGGGGCGGTGGCGAGCCACCCCTCGGCCCCGGCGCGCGCGATCGCATCGCTGAGCGTGATGCCCTCATCGTTCGCCCGCGTGCGCAGCGTATCGATGGTGGTCTTGCCGATGCCGGCGCGCTTCTCCATCACGCGCACGAGCGACTGCACATCGGCCGGGTTCACCGTGGCCCGGAGCCACGCCATCACGTCGCGGATCTCAGCACGGTCGAAGAAGCGTGTGCCGCCCACGAGACGATAAGGAACGCCCGCCCGTAGGAACATGTCCTCGATCACGCGCGACTGCGCGTTCGTGCGGTAGAAGACGGCGAAGTCCGCGTACGAGCGGTGCTCCTCGCGCAGGAGCCGCTCGATCTCCTCGGCGATGAAGCGCGCCTCATCGCGCTCGTCGTTGGCGGCGTACCGCGTGATAGCCTCGCCCCCTACGTTCGCGGTCCACAACGTCTTGGGCTTGCGCCCTTCGTTGTTGGCGACCACGGCGTTCGCGGCGGCGAGGATCGTCGCCGTCGAGCGGTAGTTCTGCTCGAGCCGGATGACGGTGGCGTCGGGGTAGTCGCGCTCGAACTCGAGGATGTTGCGGATGTCGGCCCCACGCCACGAGTAGATGGACTGGTCGTCGTCGCCGACCACCATGAGGTTCCGGTCGCGAGAGGCCAGCCGCTTCACGATCTCGTACTGCGCGTGGTTCGTGTCCTGATACTCGTCGACCAGCACGTACCGGAACCGGTCCTGGTAGAACTCGAGTACGTCGGGGTTCTCCCGCAGGAGCCGCTCGGCGTTCACGAGCAGGTCGTCGAAGTCCATCGCGTTCGCCTCGGCGAGGCGGCGCTGGTAGAGCTCGTACGCCCGCGCCGTGGCCTTCTCCGGAGGGATGGCCGCGCGCTCACGATACGCGGCCGGCGTCAGCAGCTCGTTCTTGGCGGTGGAGATACGGCCGGCCACGGCCTTGGGAGGCAGCATCTTCTGATCGATGTCGAGCTCGACGAGGACGCTCGTGAGCAGCCGGCGGGAGTCGTCCTCGTCGTAGATCGTGAACGAACGGGAGTACCCGAGACGGCCGCCGTCGGAACGGAGCAGCCGTACACAGAATGCATGGAACGTCATCACCCACATCGGGCGCGCCGATGGACCGATGAGCCCGATGAGACGCTCGCGCATCTCGGCGGCCGCCTTGTTGGTGAACGTGATCGCAAGGATGTTCGCGGGTGACACGCCGAGGTCACCGATGATGTGCGCGATCCGGTGCGTGAGCACGCGCGTCTTGCCGCTGCCCGCGCCTGCAAGCACGAGGAGCGGGCCTTCGGTGGTGGTGACAGCGTCGCGTTGCGCGGGGTTGAGGTCGTTCAGAGAGAGTGTCATGGGGAGACAGTGTACCCTGCGCCAGCCCGGGATTGAAGCGTGAGACCGCTTACCGGACGAACTTGATCATGGAGAACGACGATTCTCCGGCGTGCTTGAGACAGCTGTCGTGGATGGGCTTGATCGTGCCCATGCTGAGCTGCGTGTTGCCGCATCGGTCGCACACGACGTCGCCGCACTCGCTGCAGTAGCCGATGCGCGTGGAGCCCTCCGCACCGCAGTGCATGCAGATCTTGCTGAGTGGGCTCTGGGTCACCGCATCCGCCTCTCTTCACGGAACACGATCCCGCGTGCGGTGCCGGAATCCGACGTGCGATTACCTTACATTGTGACAGCCCTCACGGACATGCTCAAGGTTTCGTAATGATCGAGTCGACAAGCGGCCGACTATGGTCATGCTGGCCTGATGCGGACGAACGGCCGGCTAGATGTTCTGCCCGTATAGGTTGTTGACATAGATGAGGGTCTTCCCGTTCGGTTGTAGGTGTCGAAGCCACAACTGAACAAGGAGGACCCTCGTGTCACATCCTAACGCGCTTCTCACCGTTGCAGGACGGCGACTGCTCGTCACTCGCGTGATCCAGCTGGGCTGGACGGTGACCGCTGCGGCTCAAGCCGCAGGCGTCTCGAGGCAGACCGCCTACAAGTGGCTCGGGCGATTCACCGCCGACGGTGAGTTGGGCCTGTACGACCGCTCGAGTAGGCCTGTGCGCATCCGTGAGCGAGTGTCGGCCCGAGACCTCCGACGCATCTGGCGTCGCCGCAGGATCGGTGAGGGGCCACTGACGATCTCATGGCACACGGGACTCGCCCCGTCCACGATCTACGGCGTGCTGGCCAGAAACGGTCAGGGCCGGCTTTGTGACCTGGACCGTGAACCCAAGGCGCCTGCGATGCGCTACGAGCACGCCGCGCCCGGCGACCTGCTGCACATAGACGTGAAGAAGCTCGGACGTCTCGGTGAAGGCGGCGGCTGGCGGTTCGGGGGTCGCGCTGAGAAGAAGCGCAATGTGGGCGGCGGGTTCGACTTCATCCATGTCGCCATCGACGACCACTCACGTCTGGCCTATGTCGAGGTACACGAAGATGAGCGTGCGGACACCGTCGCTGGATTCACCGCCCGGGCGATCGACTACTACGCCGGTCACGGAATCACGGTCAGACGGTTGCTCACCGACAACGCGATGTCGTACTCATCACATGCCCAGCGAGCGGTGCTTGAGGAGCACGGCGTCGTGCGGTCTCACACACGGCCGTACCGGCCTCAGACCAACGGCAAGGCCGAACGCTTCATCCGGCTGATGTTGAACGGCTGGGCATACAGGAAGCCCTACCAGAGCAACAGGGAGCGCCTGGCGGCGCTCCCTGGCTGGATGTTCAATTACAATCACAGACGTCCGCACGGCGGCATCGGCGGCCTACCACCGATCTCACGGGTGCCCGGTGTCAACAACGTATCCGGGCAGAACATCTAGGC
>Ga0209066_10000833_pt1 | contig 43616 bp, 40 predicted proteins | sample All_14_2_FD_187198 | JGI IMG/M metagenome (GOLD analysis project Ga0209066, IMG submission 187198) | Freshwater microbial communities in response to fracking from Pennsylvania, USA - Allegheny Zone_MetaG_DW_15 (SPAdes) (version 2) ... | reverse complement strand
ACCGCGATCACCAGGATCTCCCGGAAGTCGTGACGCATCCCGTTGCTGGGCTGACGCGGATCTTCAAGCTCACTGAGTTTCTCCATCAGACTGACTCCCGCTCCACGCATTTCCGTCGCCCAAAAGGAGAGAGTAGACGGGTTTTCGAGCGGGTTCACAAGATGGCTGCATAACCTATTGAACGTGAACGACTTTTCTGAAGATTTTCAGGAAGTGTATGTCGTTCGAGTGCGATGGCCCTGCCGCCGCAGCGCACACATGTCTCTCCTTGAGGGGTGACAAGTCGCTGCCAGAGGATATGGAGTTTTTTCATCTTGATGGCCATCCGCATAAAGCACTTGTTACCCTACAGTTTCAGGATAGTGAGTGGGAGATGATATACAAGGGCCTTGAGTCAGCTTCCTGGCGTTTTGCAGACTTCCATCCTAAAGCCTCGTCAGTGCAGAAAAAGTCGGCTTGTGGCCGCAATTCCCTGTTCGCGAATGCTCCCGAAGTCAGACGCTGCGACTACCGGATCGCCGGCGTTGTTTGTTCAGCAAGTACAGTCCGGAACCGTCCGACCGGCACGGCCCCCCTCCAGACCAACCCTTTCACATCTGCCGCTTGATCCGTATCGCCAGCGCGCCGACACCGATGAAGGCGACGCCCATGAGGACCAGGGAAATCGGCCAGCCGAGCGAGTCCACGAAGTCCTGGGCGGTGAAGTGGCTGATGAAGCCGAGCATCGCGAGCACCGTGGTCAGGAGCAGCGCGCGACTCTGCAGCAGCACGCAGACATAGAGCATCCCCGCGGTGAAGGCGAAATACAGCAGTTCGACCGGAGTCTGGCGCAACAGGTCGAAGAGGCCGCTGTAGGCGAGCGCCGAGCCGATCAGGTAGCCGAGGCCGGACAGCCGGTGTTGCCGCCCGTCCTTGTGCAGGCCGTAGGCGGCCGACATGACCGAGATGCCGGTCAGCAGCGCCGCCCAGTTCGGTGCGGTGGCGATGGCGATGCGGTCGAACACGCCGGCGTTGAGCCAGCACAGCGCGATCAGGTAGGCAAATTCGGCGAGGCTGCGCTGCGGCGACTTTTCAAGCCCGCTGGCGACCAGGAACAGCGAAGCGCCGAGGACGATCGCGCTGAAGCTTGCTGGCACGTCGAGCAGGTCGAGGCCGACCGAGAGAAAGCCGTAGATGAAACACAGGGCGGTGAAGGCGAGCACGCTCAGCGCGTACTGGCGAAACAGCAGGCCCTGATGAACCGCCATCGTGCCGAAGACGGTGAGCGCAGCGAGCCGCCAGTCGCCCCCGCGCGGAAAGACCTCGTGGATGAAGACGAACCAGCCGCTGGTCAGCATGAACGCCGTCGCCAGCGTCAGCGGCAGGATGAGCTTGGGAAATTTTTTCTCGTGCAGTGCCGACACCAGCACGACCAGCAGCGCATAACCGACGCCGAGTGTGACGACGATGCGCATGACGCTGCCCATGCGGTTCCAGAACATGCCGATGTAAGTGCCGATGCCGGCGAGGATGAAGATCGCGCCGAGGTATATGAAGAGCGTCCGTGCAATCTCGCTGCTGCTGCGTCTGGGGGCCGCGCTAGCGATCAGTGTCGGATCGCGGTATACCGCAGCGACTTCAGCCGGCGAAATGTCATGGGCATGCATCAGCTCGGCGATCTTACCGAGCGCGCTGGTCTTGTCATGGACCTCGCGGCTGCCGAACAGCGCCGCGGCCAACGGCCAGCCCCACCAGCCGCCGGCGAGGAGGATCAGCACGACCAGCAGCAGGAGCCAGATCACGGCAGCACCCAGCCGACGAAGCGGACCGTGTTGCCGTAGTGGGCGCCTTCGGTGTTGGGCAGCCGGATGCTGCGCCCGTCCTTGATGAGTTCGGCTTGCATCCGGTGGCGCGAACTGAAGAACATGCCGTCGAAGACGTGTCCACCGTAATAGTCGGCGCCGCTGCTGAAGGTGTAGCCGTCGGGCGCCAGGCTTGACGAGTCGACTTTGAGCCCGGCGAGGTCGGGGACGTCGATGGGGGTCACGATCGGTGTTTTCTCCGCCTCGACCGGGCGCCCGCTGTTGGGGGCGAGACCGGGCGGCAACTGCAGTGCGATCTCCTTTGCCGAGCCGGTTTTCGGGTTGAAGCGCCACAGTCGCGGGGTCTGGTAGGGCTGCGTGTTGCCGACGTAGCTGACCTGCACGCGATCACCGACGACCGCGATCTGGATGGCGTTTTGCGCGTTGTTGTAGACGCTGTAGTGGGTCGCGTACAGCACCTCGTACTGTGCCGGTGCGACCAGCAGGGTGGGAATGCCCGAGATGGCGAGGAATATAGCGACGAGCAGCAGCGGCAGGCCGAGCCCGAAGGCGATGGTCGGGTTGTCGCGAATGAATTTTTTCATGCTGACCTACCGGATTGCATCCAGAAATCTGACCCGTGCACTTTCCAGTGCCAGCCGTCCCGCATCGTCTGCAACCTGCAGCGCGGTGCGGTGATAGGTTTCGAATGCGGCTCTGACCTTTGCCGCATCGAGGGATGAAGTGGGCTCCGGTTCTACCGCGGCTGCCCAGGTTTCACCGGGAATGGGCTGGAGCGCTGCGTGCTTGGGGATGAAGTCCACCCCGCCGGCGTCTGCGGCGGCGGTCATGGGGCCGACCTTGGTGTACTGGCGGCCCTTCCATTGAAAGCGGGCGCCAGTTGGGAGTGTGTCGATCTTCATCGGTCTGCGCAGCGTTGATGTTGAGGCAGACAGTCTATTGCAGGAGCGCGGTCGGCTGCGCGCCCGGATTCAGTGCCGTGCTTTGACGGGGACGCGCAGATGTCGGCTGAGGTCGCCGGTGAAGTCCAGCTGACGGTAGTCACGCTCGACGAAACACCATGCGCCATCGATGCGCGCGAAGCGGTCGTGGTAGCGGCCGCTGGCGATGATCTGCAGCGGGAAGTCGTCGGTGGCTTGCATCACGGTGAAGCAGGAGCGGACCTGAGCGGTGCCAGCAGCCTCGTCGATGTCGAGGATGGGGTTGGTGACCAGGTGGCGCGTGCGCAGCGTGCCGCACGGGTGGATGACGAGAATGCGGCGCCACAGAGCGAGCAGACCGTCGGCGTCGAGCGGGCCGGCGCCACCGGTCTCGATGCGGGCGTGGCGAAAGAGGGTGGCGGCATCCTCGAGGCGGCCTTCGTCGATGGCCTCGGCGTAGCGGTAGAGGAGGTTGCAGATCTCGGTGGCGGATGTGCTCATCGTGCGTTTCCGGCGTTTTTTCCGGCATGGGTGGCGGACGAGAAAAAGCGGCCGGAGGGTGGGCAAGATGCCCCCACCCCCGGCCGCGACGGGAGAGACGTTCAGACCGACAGGCCAGCCAGCATGCCCGACTTGACCGCGCCTTCGATGTAGCCGATCTGCGCGCCATCGCCCACGGCGCTCACCGGCACACCGGCGCTTTCCAGCGAGCGAGCCAGGCTGTCGTCCGGGCGGGCGCCGATGGCGAGCACCACCGACTCGGCCGCCAGTGTGTGCGCCTGGCCCTCGGCATCGGTGTAATGCACGGCCTTCTTGTCGATGGACGCGATCTTGACCTGGGTGAGCAGCTCGACGCCGTGCTGGCGCAGGGTGTCGAGCACGCGCCAGCGGCGCACGATCGACAGCTCGCGTCCCAGGCTCGGGCCTTCTTCCAGCACCACCACTTCGCGGCCCCGGTCGACCAGGAATTCGGCCAGCTCGATGCCGACCAGACCGCCCCCGATGATGGCCACCTTCTTGCCCAGCGGCATCCACACCCGCGACAGGTTCTGGATGGCGTCGGTGCTGTCGGTGACGCCCACCAGGCTGCCGGCCTTCATCAACGTGCGCTGGGTGAAGGACAGCTTGCGCTTGGCGATCTCGTCGGCACGATCATCGGTCATCAGGCGGCGCAGCTCGTCGCCGGACCAGACGTGGTCGAGCTCCGCCCCCGGGATCGGCGGCGCATTGCGCTCGGCGCCGGTGGCGACGACGACCGCAGTGGCGCCAAGGCGCTTGACCAGTTCCGGTGTGGCGACGGTGTTGAGGCGCACGTCGATGTCGAGCTTCTTCATCTGCGTGGTCAGGTAGTCGAGCAGACCGCCGTTTTCAGCGTAGGCCAACGCTGCGAAGAACAGCGTGCCGCCGAGCCGGCTGCTGCGCTCGACCAGCGTCACCTTGTGGCCGCGCAGCGCAGCGGCCCGGGCAGCCTCCATGCCGGCCGGGCCACCGCCGACGACCAACACGTGGCCTGGCTTTGCTGCGGGGACCAGTCGAATCTCGGATTCGTGACCGGTCATCGGATTGACGGCGCATTTGACGCGCTGGTTGATGAAGATCTGGCTGACGCAGGCGTAGCAGTAGATGCAGGGGCGGATGTCTTCCGGACGGTTCTCGGCCAGCTTGTTGGGCAGCTCGGGGTCGGCCAGCATCTTGCGCGCCATGGCGACGAAGTCGCATTGGCCGGCGGCGACGGCGTTGTCCGCGACTTCCGGTTCGAGGCGGCCGACAGCGATGACCGGAACCTTCAGTACGTCCTTGATTTCTGCCGCCCACTGCAGGAAACCGGCTTTCTGCTGCACCAGCGGTGCTTCGGTAAACGCCACGCCGGTGCTGGTATTGGCATAGGCCGAGACGCTGACGGCGTCGCAGCCGGCGGCTTCGGCCATCTGTGCGAAGACTTTGGCTTCGTCCAGGGTGATGCCGCCGTCCATGCGCAGCTCGAAAGCGTCCAGGCGCAGCCATACCGGGTAGTCGGCGCCGACGCGCTGGCGCACTCCGGCGATCACCTCGAGCATGAAGCGGGCGCGGTTCTCGATCGAGCCGCCGTATTCGTCGTCGCGCTTGTTGAAGTAGCCCGACAGGAAGCCGGCAATGATGTAGGTGTGGGCAGCGTGGATCTCGACGCCATCGAAGCCCGCGCGCTTGGCGCGGTCGGCCGCGGCGGCGAACCACTCGACCATTTGCGCGATGTCGGCCTTGTCCATGACGCGGATCTTGACGCCGGCTTTTTCACGTCCTTTGGACGAGCTGATGAAGGCGCCGAGTTCTTCCTGCGTCAGGGCGGCGAACATGTCGGTCTTGACGGCGGGCGGCATGGACGGCACCCACAGCTCGCGGCCTTCGGCAAGGTCGCGCACCGCCGTTTTGCCAGCGTGCTGGAGCTGGATGGCGATCTTGGCGCCGTGCTTGTGCACGCGGTCGACGATGCCCTTCAGGCCCGGAATGAACGTGTCGTCCGACAGGCCGACCTGATAGGGTTCGGCCGTGCCGTGCGGATAGGCAATCGCGCCGACGCCCATGGTCAGCAGTCCGGCACCGCCCGCAGCGCGGGCTTCGTAGTAAGCCTGGATGCGTTCGCCACAGGTGCCGTCGGATTCGGCGAAGTTCGAACCCATCGGCGCCATGACGATGCGGTTGCGGACTTCCAGGCTGCCGATGCGGCCGGGTTGGAGCAGGTTGTCGAAAGCGCCCATGGCGTGCTTACCCCTTGGTCAGGAAATCGATGCAGCTACGGTTGAACAGATCACGATGCTCCACCTGAACCCAGTGGCCACACTGGTTGAGCAGGACCATGCGCGCGTTGCGCGCGTTCTCGATGAGCTTGAGCGCACCGGCGTGCGGGTTGAATTTGTCATCCGTGCCCCAGAAGCCGAAGATCGGCGCCTCGATCTCGTGCAGGCGGGTGGTCATGTTCGGCACCATCATGGTCGAGAACAGATTGGCCGGCTGCGAGGGCGCGATGGCCGCGCGCTCGTTGATGATGCTGTCGTCGAGCAGGGTCGGGTCGAACACCTGCAGGCTCATCACGTGGCGCATTTCGGCCGGACCCATCGGCCCCTTGGCGAAAGTTTCGACCATGCGCACGATGCCTTCCATTTTGAAGTAGGTTTCGCGCTCTTCGACGCCACCCGGGGCCATCAGGATCAGGCGTTCGACCGTGTCGGGATGGGCCAGCGCTTGGCCGAGCGCGATGGCGCCGCCGAGCGAGTTGCCGAGCAGGGTGCATTTCGCCACGCCGATCTTTCCCAGGAAGGCGTTGAGCTTGGCGACGAAGAAGTCGAGGTTGTACTGCACATCCGCCGGCTTGTCCGAACGGCCGAAGCCGGGCAGGTCGAGCACGATGTTGCGGAAGCCGGCCGCGGCGAAGGCCGGGTAGTTGCCCTTGAAGTTGCTGTAACCGCTGGCGCCCGGGCCGCTGCCGTGCAGCCACACCACCACGGGCCCCTGGCCGACGTCGAGGTAATGCAGGCGAAGGCCGTTGTCGAGTTCCGCGAATTGGTCGAGGGGGATGGGCAGATCGGGTGAGGTCATGCGTGTGTCTCCTGATGCATCGTTGTCTGTTCAGGCACCGGCAGCCGCGGTGCGGTGCTTGGAAGGCGACTGGCCCAGTTTGCGGCGATAGGCGGGAATCGCAGCCAGCAGGCACAGGGCGGTCAGCACATACAGCCCCACTGTGCTGGCCAGTGCGTAGCGCAATGCTTCCTTGCCGATGCTGGCGGTGAAGAAATCACTCAGGCTGCCCACCACGATCGGACCGAGGCCGACGCCGAACAGGGTCATACCCATGACGAAGATTGCGGTGGCTTGCGCCAGGCGGTTGGGCGGAAACAGGTGGCTGATGGCGCCGAAGCAGGGCACCGACCACCAGGTGGCGGCGAAGCTGAAGGCGAGATAGAAGAAGAAGGCTTCGGGAATGGGGATGCTGCCGAGGTGGAAGGCAACATCTGCCGGCCATAGATAGAAGCCGAGACCGAGCGGCACGCTGGTGAGGCAGGCGATAAGCGGGACGCCAAGCTGCCAGCCCGGATCGCGGGCAACCAGGCGATCTGTGATGCTGCCGCACATCAGTGTGCCGATGGTGGCACTGATGCCGCCGCCCAGGCCAACCAGCAGCCCTGCGTGCTGCATGCTGAGGTCATGCGATCGAATCATGAAACTGGGGTTCCAGGTGCCGATCGCGTAGCCCATGATTGCGGCCAGGGTGCCGGCCAGCGTGATCAGCAGGAATGCCGGCGTTGCCAGCAACTCGCGCAGTGTGCTGCGCCAGTTTTCCTTGGTGGTGCCGGCCGCGGGTGTGGCTGGGGCCGGGGCGGCTGGGCTGCGAACGGTCAGCCACAGCAGCAGACCGAGCAGCACGCCCGGCGCGCCAATGACCAGAAATGCGGTGCGCCAGCCATAGGTCTGTGCAATCCAGCCACCGAGCCCCAGGCCGAGTATTGCGCCCAGGCTCGGCCCCATCAGAAACACCGACAGTGCGCGCGAGCGTTTTTCGGGGGGATACAAGTCGGCCACCATCGCCACCGAGGGTGCAGTGCCGCCCGCTTCGCCCACGGCTACGCCGATGCGGAACAGCAACAGCATGGCAAAGCTGGTCGCCACGCCACACAGCATGGTCATGCCGCTCCAGGCGATGCAGGCCAGCGCGATCACGGGCTTGCGGCCGATGCGGTCGGACAGCCGCCCAAAGGGGAAGCCGAACACGGTGTAGAAGATCGCGAATGCGACCCCCGACAACAAACCGATCTGGGTGTCCGAGATGCCGAACTCGAGCTTGATGGGTTCGATCAGGATCGAAATCACCAAGCGATCGATGTAGTTGAACACGTAAATCAACGCCAACATGGCCAACGCGTAATGCGTGTGCCACGTGATGCGGTGCTGGGACGTTTGGCTAGGGGGCACGACCTGTCTCCTGGACGAGGTTCCGGAATTCAGACGGAGTTCGGTTGCCTGTGAGCGGCCGCCTGTGAGTGACGGGTATCGTCGGTTTCGAGCGCGGTCAAGGCATCGTCCATTCAGACGACTGCCGCAGCGCGAACGGCCTGATTTGGGCGACCGGCGTCGGGGCGCCACACACTAGTCTTAGTGGACGATGTTCCACTGTCGCAACCCGAGAAAACTGCGCTTCACATGGCCGAATGTCCGCCGTCAGGGCGGGGTCGGTACGGACAAGCACAAGGAGGCGACAGATGGGTTTTGCGGACAAGGTGGTCTTCGTGACCGGGGCTGGCCAGGGCATGGGTCGGGCGATCCTGCAGCATTTCGGCAGCAGCGGGGCACGGGTGGTGGCGGCCGACATCAACGCCGACGCTGCTGCTGCCGCGATCGCGGGCTTCGGTGCGAATGGTCTGGCACTGGCGTGCAATGTGGCCGATCCCGCATCGGTGAAGTCCGCCTTCGAGGCCGTGGCCGAGCGCTTCGGTCGTGTGGATGTGGTCATCAACAGCGCGGGCATCGGCTCGGTCGATGCCTTTCTCGACACGCCGGACGACAACTGGATGCGCGTGCTCGGTGTGAACCTCACCGGCACCTTCCTGTGCTGCCGCGAAGGCGCCCGTCTGATGCAGAAATGCGGTGCCAAGGGCGCGATCATCAATGTGTCGAGTACCGCCGCGATGTCGGGCGAAGGCCCGAGCCACTACTGCGCGTCGAAGGCGGGCGTCATGGGGCTCACGCGCAGCATTGCGCGTGAGCTGGCCGCGAGCGGTATCCGTGTGAACACCATCGTGCCAGGGCCGACCAACACGCCGATGATGGCCGGCATCCCCGACGAGTGGATGCAGTCGATGATCAAGGCCATCCCGCTCGGCCGCATGTGCGAGCCGGAGGAGATTGCGCGTGTCGCGGCCTTCCTCGCCAGCGACGACGCCGGTTTCATCACCGGGCAGAACATCGCGGTCAATGGCGGCATGGCCTTCATCTGAGTGGTGCCGGGATGACGATTTCCGCACCGCAGGCAGACCTGCTTTCCCGTATCGACCGTCTCGAGTCGCTCGACGCCATCCGTCAGCTGGCGGGCAAGTATTCGCTGTCGCTCGACATGCGCGATCTCGATGCGCACGTGAACCTCTTTGCACCGGACATCCGCGTCGGCCGCGACAAGGTGGGTCGCGCCCACCTGAAGGCCTGGGTGGACGACACCTTGCGCAACCAGTTTTCAGGCACGTCCCACCATCTGGGCCAGCACATCATCGAGTTCTCGGATGCCGATCACGCCACCGGCGTGGTCTATTCGAAGAACGAACATGAGGCCGGTCCCGAGTGGGTGATCATGCAGATGTTGTACTGGGACGATTACGAGCGCATCGATGGCCGCTGGTATTTCCGCCGTCGTCTGCCGTGCTACTGGTACGCCACCGACCTCAACAAGCCGCCGATTGGCGAGCGCAAGATGCGTTGGCCCGGGCGCGAGCCCTACCCGGGGACGTTTCACGACCTGTTTCCGTCGTGGAAAGACTTCTGGGCAGCGCGGCCGGACAAGGAGTGCCTGCCGGAAGTGGCCGAGCCGGCACCAATGGACGCCTTCCTGGCAACGATGCGCCGTGGCGCCCCCGACCCTCGGATTCGCGTGCGCTGACGGTGCACGCCCGATAACGATACCAAGACATTCACAAACACCAAGGAGAGGGACTGATGTCTGAATCCGATGTCATGACGAGGCCGGGCGTGCGATCGCGTAAGGTGGTGTCGCGCGACGAAACCCAGGCCAAGCTGGATGCCCGATCGCTCGCGGCGGTCAAGATCAGGCCGGGCGATCATTACACCCTCGCCGATCGCATCGAGGAAAAGGCCGCCAGCCAAGGCGCGCGCAACTTTCTGGTGTATGGCGAACAGCGCCTCAGTTATGCCGAGGTCGATGCACGCGCGAACCAGGTTGCCCACGCCCTGCATGCCCGCGGATTGCGCTGCGGCGATGTCTGCGCGCTGGCCATGGAGAACCGTCCCGAGTTCTTTTTTTACTGGTTCGGGCTGGCCAAGCTGGGCGTGGTCACGGCGGTCATCAACACTCAGGTCACCGGCCGTCCGCTGATCCATGCGCTTGAGACAACCCAGGCTCGTGCCGTCATCGTGGGCGAAGAATGCCTGGCCAACTTCGCGGTCACCGAAGGCCGTCCCGATCAGCCGCTCTACCTCGTCGCCGACGTCGAAAAGCCCGCTGAAGCTGCACATCGCCCGATCGTGTCGGCTGACATCACCGATGAAGTCATGGCAGCGTCGCGGAGCGCGTTTCCGCGTGATGGACGTGCGGAGGTGCGCGCCGAAGAGACGATGCTGCTCATCTTCACCTCGGGTACCACGGGGCTGCCCAAGGCCGCGCGCTACAGTCACATGCGCTGGATGTCGTCGGGCGACGTCATGGAGGTGACGCTGGGGGTGACGTCCGATGATGTTTTCTACTGCTGTTTGCCGCTCTATCACGGCGCGGCGGCGACGTCGGTAACCTCGACCGCCCTCAAAGCGGGTGCCAGCATCGTCGTGCGGCGCAAGTTCAGCACGCGCGAGTTCTGGTCCGACGTACGACGCAATGGGATCACCATCGTGCAATACATCGGCGAGATCTGCCGTTATTTGCTCAATGCGCCGTCGCAGCCGAATGATCGGGAGCACAGTCTGCGCTGCATGCTGGGCGCGGGCTTGACGCCAGAAAGCTGGGTGCGCTGGATCGAGCGTTTCGGTGAGGTGAATATCTTCGAAGGCTGGGGTTCGACCGAAGCCAACACCGCAGTGATCAACGTCGATAACCACCCCGGATCGGTGGGACGCGTACCCTACTGGGAAAAGTCGAATTTTCGTCTGGTGCGCTACGACGTCGAGACCGAAAGCCATGTGCGGGACGAGAACGGACACTGCATTCTGTGCAAGCCGGGCGAGGTTGGCGAAGGAATTGGCTACATCGTCAATCATCCGGATATCGGCGCCGGGCGTTTCGAGGGCTACACGTCGGTCGAGGCCACCGAGAAGAAAATCCTGCGCAACGTGTTCACCCAGGGCGACGCTTTCTGGAGTTCGGGTGACCTGCTGCGTTATGACGACGAGGGGTATTTCTATTTCGTCGATCGTATCGGCGACACCTTCCGCTGGAAGAGCGAGAACGTGTCGACGGCCGAAGTGGCCGATGCCCTGTCGGACTATCCGGGCATGGAACTGCTCAACATCTATGGCGTGAGGGTACCCAGTCATGAAGGCCGTGCCGGCATGGCCGCCATCGTGATGCAGCCCGGCTGCACCTTCGACCCCAAGGCGTTCTACGACCTGACCGAGCAGCGCATCCCGCGCTACGCTGCGCCGCAGTTCGTGCGGGTGTCGGCCGCTGCCGACCTGACGACCACCTACAAGCTGCGCAAGGTCGATCTGCAGCGCCAAGGTTACGATCCGCGCGCGTTCAATGATCCGCTTTACGTTCGCGACGACACGGCGGGGACTTATCTGCCTTACTCGGAAGATGTCCTGCGACATGCGGGTTTCCCGCCGTTCGCCTGATGCTCGGCGGTGTTGTTTGAAAGATGGGGCGCGCGATGCGCCCTTTTTTTCGATCTAGTCCGTTTGGACGATGAAGCGCTTGCCTGATGAGCACACTCTAGGCAACGAGCAGGAGGAGACACTTGGGCGGCAGTCGCGCAGAAAAGCGGCGTTGCACCGGGTTCCTGCCCCGCTGCGGTGCGGCGTTCGCCCGACAGCCAGGACATGGAGGAGCGCGACATGATTATCAAGATTTTTCTTTGCAGCATGACCCTGGGCGTCATCGCCGGTTTTGCAGCCATGCTCGACCGTGGCCACGCGCGCGCGATCGACTCACTGGTCCAGATGCCGACCTGCCAGGGCAGCGATGCGCATTGCCAGGGAATGAGTTCCACGGCGAAGGCCTCGACCCATCACTTCTTCGCCATGCTGGCCATGCATTGAGTCGGTCTTCCTGCTCGGTTCTCAGCTGCGGCAGGCTTTTCACGCAATCAAGTCGATGTGCTCCGCGCTTGCTCAAGCAGGCGCGGAGTTTTTTCGCATGTGCGGTCGGCGCGTGTTCTTTGTCCTTTTGCGAAATCCTCCGCTTCGCCTAGTCGATTTGAACGATTGCCGGCGACGGCGCCTGTGGCATCTTTGTCTCCAACACAGGGCGCTGTAGCGCCCACATCAGCGAGGTGAGGGAGCATGGGTCTCAAAGGAAACGCAGCAATCGTCGGCGCCGCACAGTACAGGCCGGAGAAGTACGCGACCGCGCCGCGGATGTTCCATCTCGAGCAGGTGGCCGACCTGGCGGGCCAGGCGCTGACCGACGCTGGGCTCAAGGCCGCCGACATCGATGGCCTGGTGATCCACGGCCCGCAGTTCCACGAGGCGCAGGTTTTCGTGCCCGCCATGGCGGCTGAGTACCTCGGCCTCTCGCTCAACTTTGCCGAGGTCGTCGACCTGGGCGGCTGCTCGTCGGTGGCGGCGGTGTGGCGTGCGGCGATGGCGGTCGAGATGGGTCTGTGCCAGGCCGTGCTGTGCGTGATTCCTGCGCGCATGGCGCCTTTCGGCCCTGATGAAGACCCGAGTTGGATGGCGCGTGCAATGCGCTTCGGCGGTCACAGCACCGCCTTCGGCGCGCCCGAGGCCGAGTTCGACCTGCCCTACGGCCACATGGGTCAGAACACCGGCTATGCGATGATCGCCCAGCGCTACGCTGCCAAGTACGGCTACGACCCGGTGGCAATGGCCAAGATTGCGGTCGACCAGCGCACCAACGCGCTCGCCAACCCGAACGCCAGCTTCTTCGGCAAACCGCTGTCGATCGAGGACGTGCTCGCCAGCAAGATGGTGGCCGAGCCGCTGCGCGTGCTCGAGATCGTGATGCCGGTGGCCGGCGGCGCCGCCGTGATCGTCGCCTCGAAGGAAGTGGCGGCGCGGGCGAAGAACCGCGGTGCCTGCATCACCGGCTTCGGCGAGCACCTGTACTTCAAGTCGCCGACCTATGCGGCCGAGATGACCGACACCCCGATCGGCCCGGCGTCCGAGCGCGCCTTTGCGATGGCGGGCATTAAGCGCAGCGACATCCACGCCGCGCAGATTTACGACTGCTACACCATCACCGTGCTGCTGACGCTGGAAGATGCCGGCTTCGCGCCCAAGGGCGAGGGCATGCGCTGGGTGCGCGAGCATGACCTGACCTACAAGGGCAACTTCCCGATGAACACCCACGGCGGCCAGCTCAGCTTTGGCCAGAGCGGCACCGCCGGCGGCATGTCGCAGGTCATCGAGGCCTTCCACCAGATTTCCGGCCGTGCCGGCGAGCGCCAGCTCAAGCGCTGCGACACCGTGTTCGTTTCCGGCACGGGCGGCGTGATGAGCGAGCAGGGCGCACTGATTCTCCAGGGAGCATGACGAGCATGTCGACCAACAAACCGCTGCCGACACCGACCGAAATCTCGGCACCGTTCTGGAACGGCCTAAAGGAAGGCCGACTCACGATCCCGCAGTGCGCGTCCTGCGGCCACTGGATCTTCTTTCCGCGTCGACATTGCGATAAGTGCTGGTCGCAGGATCTGGCATGGAAGACCGTCAAGGGCACGGGCACGCTCTACACCTATACCCTGACCCGCGTCCCGACGCTGCCCGACTTTGCCGACGAAATGCCGCAGAAGATGGCGGTGGTCGAGCTCGACGAGGGCGTGCGCATCAATACCACGCTGATCGGCCTCGACGAGGCCGAGATCAAGGTCGGCATGCGGGTCAAGCCGGTGTTCGACACGGTCAAGTCGGACGGCACCGCGCTGCTGCGCTTCACCGCGGCGGACAAGGATTTCCCGGCCCGCATCGACAGCACCCCGGCCGCGCTCGCTGCAGCCGCCGAGGCCCAGGCGAGTACCGAGCCGGCGGCCGCGAAGCGCCAGGTGCGCTTCGACGACGAGGCGGCCATGAAGGCGCTGGTCAGCGAGACCTACTCGGCCTGGAGCAACCAGATCGTCGTCGATCAGGCGTTGATCGACGATTTCGCCAAGCTGTCGGGCGATGACTACTGGATCCACACCGATCCCGAGCGCGCCCGCAAGCAGAGCCCCTTCGGCGGCACCATCGCCCATGGCGCGCTGGTGCAGGTACTGCAGTCGCGCTTCCGCATCTCGCTCAACTACGAAGTGGTCGGCTTCAACAACATGCTCAATTACGGCTCCGACCGCCTGCGTTTTCCGGCGCCAGTGCCAGCGGGTTCGCGCCTCCACGCGCGTTCGCGAGTGAAATCGGTCGAGCGCTTGCCCAAGGGCATGCAGATGACCCTGGAGATCGTCACCCATATCGTCGGCAGCGAGCGGCCTTCGGTCATCAACGACCTGGTCATTCTCTACATGTGATGGGGAGTTTCAGTTTTTGCAGTGAGTTCGTGTTTGTGTAGTGGGCAGTTGTCGTATCAGTCGTTTCGTTGCATGGTTTTCCCTCCTCTCTTGAAAGGCCGCCTCCCGCAAGGGTTGGCGGCCGTTTTTTTAGCTTTTCTTCAGGCCTGACCGCACGATTTGCGTAGTCTCAACGGACGATGATGGCGCGGCCGTCTCTTCGCACAATGCCCCCACGTATTCGACCAATCTTTGGGGGCAGCAATGATCGACATCCGCGGTTTGGCCTACTTCGTCGCTCAGATCGACGACCTCGCCGAATGGAAGCATTACGCCGAGGACGTGCTCGGCATGATGACCTCGGCTGCGCCCGGCGGCGGTCTCTACATCAAGATGGACGAGCGTCCCTTCCGCATCCTGGTGGTGCAGGGCGCAGAGCGCCGCTATGTCGCTTCGGGCTGGGAGCTTCCGGGCGAGGGCGCCTTCAAGGCTGCGCTCGCCGAACTCGACGCCAAGGGCGTGGGCTACGAACTGGCTGATGCCGCCACCGTCGCCCAGCGCGGCATGCAGGCCGTCGCCGTGGTGACCGACCCCTCGGGCAACCGCCACGAGTTGTGCTGGGGCCACCTGTCGGACTGCCAGCCCTTCGTGTCGCCGCAGGGCGTGCCGCGCTTCCTTACCGGCGAGATGGGCCTGGGCCACACCGTGATGCCGGCGCCCAACTTCGACGCCACCGCGGCCTTCTTCCGCGATGTGCTGGGCTTCGGCCTGTCGGACATCTTCAACTTCCGCCCCGACCCCGCTGCGCCGCCGGTGCGCATCCACTTCCTGCACTGCAACAACGCTCGCCACCACAGCCTGGCGATCGCTGAATACCCGGTGCCGAGCGGCTGCGTGCATGTGATGGTCGAGGTCGACTCGATGACCGAGGTCGGCCGCGCCCACGACCGCCGCATCGCGCACAAGGTGCCGCTGTCGGCCACCCTGGGTCAGCACCTCAACGACCGCATGATCTCCTTCTACATGAAGACGCCCTCGGGCTTCGATCTCGAATACGGCTACGGCGGGCTGCAGTGCGACTGGGAACGCCACAACGCCTTCGAATTCACCCGCGTCAGCATCTGGGGTCACGACTTCGGCGTGGGCCAGCGGGAACAGGCTGCCTGAACGCGGCCGGCAACAGGACTGAATCCATGAACAAACTGATGACAGCGGCGGATGTCGTCGCCCAATTGCGCGATGGCATGACCATCGGTTTCGGTGGCTGGGGGCCGCGGCGCAAGCCGATGGCGATCGTGCGCGAGATCCTGCGCTCGGACGTCAAGGACCTTACCGTGGTGTCGTACGGCGGCCCGGACGTGGGCATGCTGTGCGCTGCCGGCAAGGTGAAGAAGCTGATCTTCGGCTTCGCCACCCTCGATGCCATTCCGCTCGAGCCTTGGTATCGCAAGGTGCGTGAATCCGGCGCCCTGGAGCTGATGGAGCTCGACGAAGGCATGTGGCAGTGGGGTCTGCGCGCCGCCGGCATGCGCGTGCCGTTCCTGCCGACGCGCTGCGGCCTGGCGACCGATGTCACCAAGCTCAACCCCGAGCTCAAGACCATCCAGTCGCCCTACGCCGACGGCGAGGTGTTGCTGGCGATGCCGGCGCTCAAGCTCGACGTCGCGCTGGTGCACGTCAATGTCGCCGACCAGCTCGGTAACACCCTGATCCAGGGCGGCGACCCGTACTTCGACCACCTGGTCGCGCGTGCGGCGGACGCCTGCTACGTGTCGGCCGAGCGTGTCGAGGAGCGCCTGGCGCTCACCCCTGACCAGGCCCGCTTCAACACCTTCGAGCGCTACCTGGTGAAGGGTGTGGTGCGCGCGCCCTGCGGCGCCCACCCGACCACCTGCGCGCCCGAGTACGGCTGGGACATGGGCCACTTCAAGCGCTATGTCGCCAGCGCGGCGGAAGAGGGCGGCTGGCAGGCCTACATGGACGAGTTCGTCACCCCGGGCGAGGCCGCCTATCAGGACAAGAACGGCGGCATCGAGCGCATGGGCACGCTGCCCCTGCCGGTGTTTTAAGGAGCGCGAGCGGCATGAGCAACAACACTGATTTCACCCTGGCCGAGCTGATGATCGTCGCGGCGTCCGAAGCCTGGCGCGGCGACGGCGAGGTGCTGGCCTCGGGCATCGGCGTGATTCCGCGCCTGGGCGCCAGCCTGGCCAAGCTCACCTACGCCCCCGAGCTGCTGATGACCGACAGCGAGTGCTTTTTGGTCGAAGAGCCGATTCCGCTCGGCCCGCGCGGCGACTATGTGCCGAAGTATTCGGGCTACATGTCCTTCGAGCGCGTGTTCGAGTGCGTGTGGGGCGGACGCCGCCACGCCATGATCGGCCCGACCCAGATCGATCGCTTCGGCCAGACCAACCTGTCCGTGGTGGGCGACTACAGAAAGCCCAAGGCTGCGATCCTCGGCGTCCGTGGCCTGCCCGGCAACAGCATCAACCACATCAACTCCTTCTTCGTGCCCAACCACAACACGCGCGTGTTCGTCGCGGGCGAGGTGGACATGGTGTCGGGCGTCGGCTTCAACCCGGCGCGCTGGGAACCCGGCATGAAGCAGGACTTCATGGACATTCGCCGCATCGTCACCGATCTGTGCGTGATGGACTTCGAAGGGCCGGATCACGCCATCCGCGTGCGCTCGTTGCACCCGGGGGTTTCCTTCGACGAGGTGCAGGAAAAGACCGGCTTCCCGTTGCTGAAGGCGCCGGAGATGGGCGAGACCCCGCACCCGACCGCGGCGCAGCTGGAGATCATCCGCCGCCTCGATCCCCACGACCTGCGCGGTGCGCAGATCAAGGGCAACCCGCCGGGCATCCGCGTCGCTGCCTGAATCCGGCAAGGAAGAACCACACCCATGAGCGCCCCCGACCAGAACTTCGTCACCCGCCCCGACAACGCGGTGTACGAGACCGACAGCCCGGTGCACTACGCCGTGGCCGACGGTATCGCCACGGTGACGATGAGCCGTACCGAGTTCAACAACGCGCAGAACTCGCAGATGACCTATGCGCTGGACGCCGCCTTCCGCCGTGCGGTGGATGACGACACGGTCAAGGTCATCGTGCTGCGCGGCGACGGCAAGCATTTTTCCGCCGGCCACGACATCGGTACGCCGGGGCGCGACATCAACAAGCCCTTCGATCGCGTGAACCTGTGGTGGGACCACACCAACAAGCCGGGCGGTGAGTACCTCTACGTGCGCGAGCAAGAGGTGTATCTCAACATGTGCCGGCGCTGGCGCGAGCTGCCCAAGCCGACCGTCGCCATGGTGCAGGGCGCCTGCGTCGCTGGCGGGCTGATGCTGGCCTGGGTGTGCGACATCATCGTCGCCAGCGACGACGCTTTCTTCCAGGATCCGGTGGTGCGCATGGGCATCCCGGGGGTGGAGTATTTCGCCCATCCCTACGAGCTCAACCCGCGCATCGCCAAGGAATTCCTCATGACCGGCGATCGCATGGGTGCCGAGCGCGCGTACCAGATGGGCATGGTCAACCGTGTGGTCCCGCGCGCGCAGCTCGAGGCCGAGACCTACGCGCTGGCCGGCCGCGTTGCCAAGCAGCCGCGCATGGGCCTTGCGCTGACCAAGCAGGCGGTCAATCACGTCGAGGACCTGCAAGGCAAGCGCACGGCGATGGACGCGGTGTTCGCCTGGCACCACTTCGCCCACACCCACAACGAACTGCTGTCGGGCGACAAGCTCGGCGGCTATGACGCCAAGGCCATGGTCAGCGCCAACAAACAGGCCGCCGGGGGTGAAGCATGACGTACTCGAACACGCAGCCTGATTTTTCCGCGCTGCTGCGCACGCCGCTTACCGAGCGCCTGGGCTGCCGCTACCCCATCATCCAGACCGCGATGGGCTGGGTGGCGGACGCCAACCTGGTGATCGCCACCACCAAGGCGGGCGGCTTCGGCTTCCTCGCCGGTGCCACCATCGACGCCGATAAGATCGAAGGCGAGATCAAGAAGGTCATCGCCGCCACCGGCGGCAGCAACTTCGGCCTCAACTTCCACATGTTCCAGGAGAACGCCGCGCAGTGCGTCGACCTGGCGATCCAGTACAAGCTGCGTGCGGTGAGCTACGGCCGCGGGCCGGACAAGAAGACCATCGCCCGCTTCAAGGAGGCCGGCGTGCTATGCATTCCCACCGTGGGCGCGTTGAAGCACGCGATCAAGGCGGTCGAGCTCGGCGCCGACATGATCACCATCCAGGGCGGTGAGGGCGGCGGCCATACCGGCGGCGTGCCCACCACCATCCTGCTGCCGCAGGTGTTGGCGGCGGTGAAGGTGCCGGTGATCGCCGCGGGCGGCTACTCCACCGGGCGCGGCCTGGCCGCGGCGCTGGCCGCAGGCGCGGCCGGCATCGCCATGGGCACGCGCTTCCTGATGACCACCGATTCGCCCACGCCGCCGGCCACGCTTGAGCGCTACGTCAAGGTCGACGACCCGCAGAAGGTGCGGGTCACGCTCGCGGTCGATGGCATGCGCCACCGCATGATCGAGAACCCCTTCATCAACAAGCTCGAGGGCGCCAGCCCGATGGGCCGGCTGCTGATCGCGCTGAAGAGCGCTTGGCACTGGAAGCAGCAGACCGGGATGAGCCTCGGCCACATGTTCGGCGTGTTCCGTCAGGCGCTGAAGGAAGACCCGGGCGCGGTGTCGCAGACGGTGATGTCGGCCAACCAGCCGGTGCTGCTGCAGCGCTCGATGGTGGACGGCTTCCCCGACGAAGGCATCCTGCCCAGCGGCCAGGTGGCGGCGGCGATCGGCAAGCTCGAGAGCTGCGAGGACGTCATCCACGGCATCGCGGCGGAAGCCGAGGCCTGCTTCGCCGCGCTGTATGCCCGCCTGGGCGAGGCTGTGTGCTGCGAAGCCCGAAAAAAGACCGCGGTGGTCGCCTGAGCGCACTGCCCGAACCACATAAACGACAAGACCCCCACGGAGCCCCATAACGTGAGCCAGGCATTCCAGACAACGATCGACAACGGCATTGCCGAACTGGTCATCAACAAGCCCCCGGTCAACGCGCTCGACAGCAGCGAGTGGTACGCGCTGGCGCACCGCATCGACGAACTCGGCCACGACCCCGAGGTGCGCGTGATCGTGATCCGCGCCGAAGGCCGCGGCTTCTGCGCCGGCGTGGACATCAAGGAACTCGACGCTCACCCCGAGCGCATCGTCGCCGTCAACGGCGGCAACTACGCGACCTTCAAGGCGGTGCACCGCAACCCGGTGCCGGTCATCGTCGCGGTGCACGGCTTCGTGCTCGGCGGTGGCATCGGCATCACCGGCGCGGCCGACATCGTCCTCGCCTCCGATTGCGCCACCTTCGCGCTGCCCGAGGTCGATCGCGGCGCAATGGGCGGCGGTGCCCACCTGCAGCGCCTGTTCCCGGTGCAGAAGGTGCGCTACCTGTTCTTCACCGGCGAAAAGATCGGCGCCAGAGAGGCCGAGCGCTACGGCTTCATCGAGCGCATCGTGCCCAAGGCCGAGCTGCGCGAGGCCGCACTCGACATCGCCCGCAAGATTGCCGCCAAGAGCCCGGCCATGATCCGCATCGCCAAGGAGGCGCTCAACGGCATCGAGGATGGCAACCTGGAGGACAAGTACCGCTGGGAGCAGGGCTTCACGCTGCAGGCCTACACCAGCCCCGACTCGGCGGAAACCCGCCGCGCCTTTGTCGAGAAACGCGAAGCCAAGTTCTGAGGACACCATGGATCTCGCCTACACCCCCCGGCAGAAAGCCTTCCGCGAGGAAGTGCGCGCCTGGCTCGCCGCCAACCTGCCGCGCGAGCCGCTGGCCAGCTACGACACCCGCGAGGGCTTCGAGCAGCACCGCGAATGGGAGCGCAAGCTGTTCGACGCGCGCCTGTCGATGGTGATCTGGCCCGAAGCCCTCGGCGGCCGCGGCTGCGATCTCATCGAGTGGCTGATCTTCGAAGAAGAGTATTACGGCGCCGGCGCCCCGATGCGGGTGAACCAGAACGGCCAGCTGCTGCTCGGCCCGACGCTGATCGAGTTTGGCACCGAGGAGCAGAAGGCGCGCTTCCTGCCGCGCATGGCCTCGAGCGAAGACATGTGGGCGCAGGGCTGGTCCGAGCCCAATGCCGGCTCCGACATGGCGGCGATCACCAGCAAGGCCATCCTGTCGGCCGACGGCACGCATTACGTGGTCAATGGCCAGAAGACCTGGTCGACGCGGGCGAGCTTCGCCGACTGGCTGTTCGGCCTGTTCCGCAGCGACCCGGCTTCCAGCCGCCATCACGGCCTGTCCTACCTCGCGGTGCCGCTCGATGCGGAGGGCGTGACCATCCGTCCGATTCAGGCGCTCAACGGCAAGCAGGCCTTCGCCGAGATCTTCTTCGACGACGTCAAGGTGCCGGTGGAGAACCGCATCGGCGACGAAGGCCAGGGCTGGCACGTGGCGATGGCCACCGCCGGCTTCGAGCGCGGTCTGCTGCTGCGCTCGCCGGCGCGCTTCCAGTACACCGCGCGCAAACTGGTCGAGCTTTACAAGGCAAATCGCAAAGTGGCGGACCGCGACCCGAGTATCCGCGACGCCGTCATCGAGGCCTGGACCGGCACCGAGGCCTACGCGCTGTCGGCCTACCACACCGTCGGCCGCCTGGCGAAGGGCGCCCGCATCGGCGCCGAGGCCAGCACCAACAAGATCTACTGGTCGGAACTCGACCTGAAGATGCACGAAACCGCGATGCGCATCCTTGGTCCCTTCGCCGAGCTCACCGGCGACGCGCCGGCGGCGGTCGAGGCCGCGCGCTGGCTGGACGGCTTCCTGTTCGCCCAGGCCGGGCCGATCTACGCCGGCACCAACGAGATCCAGCGCAACATCATCGCCGAGCGCATGCTCGGCCTGCCGAAGTAAGAGGGGCCGGCCATGGACTTCACCTTTACCGACGACCAGCTCACCTTCCGCGAGGCGGTGAGCCGCTTCCTGATGACCGAAGCCGCGCCCGAGCGGCTGCGCGAGATCTGGGAAACCGACACTGGGCGCTCGCCCGAGCTGCGCAAGAACATCGCCGAACAGGGCCTGACCGCACTGTCGGTGCCTGAGGACTGCGGCGGCCTGGGCATGGATGACGTCGCTTGGGCGTTGATGACGCAGGAATTGGGTTACTACGCCATTCCTGACTCGCTGGCCGACACGGCTTATGTCGCCGCCGGTCTCATAACCGGCCTGCCCGCCGCCGCGCGCGCGGGCTGGCTGACTCGCATCGCCGACGGCAGCATCCGCATCGCCGTCGCGCACCCGGTCAACCCGCTGGTGGCTGATGCCAACCCGGCCGACCTGCTGCTGCTTGCGCACGACGACGAGGTGCACGCGGTGCCGCGCGATCAGGTCGAGGTCGAGCCCAATCCGAGTATCGACCTGTCGCGCCGCTTGGCGCGCGTGCGCTGGACGCCGGCCACCGCCACGCGGATTGCCGACGGTGAGGCCGGCCGCACGCTGTGGGCACAGACGCTGAACCGCGGCGCGCTGTCCACCGCCGGCCAGTTGCTCGGCCTGGCGCAGCGCATGCTCGACCTGTCGGTCGACTACGTCGCCCAGCGCAAGCAGTTCGGCAAGCCGATCGGCAGCTTCCAGGCGGTCAAGCACCACCTCGCCGACGTCGCCACCAGGATCGAGTTCGCCAAGCCGGTGCTGTACCGCGCCGCCTACGCGCTCGCCCACGGCGAGGCCGGCGCCGATGCGCGCGTCTCGCACGCCAAGCTCGCCTGCGGCGAGGCCGCCTGGCTGGCCGCACGCCACGGCATCCAGGTCCACGGCGCGATGGGCTACACCTGGGAAGTCGATCTGCAGATGTTCATGAAGCGTGCCTGGGCGCTGGATGCCGCCTGGGGTGACCGCGGCTACCACAAGGCCCGCGTCGCCGACGCGATCCTGGCCGATGGCGCCGCCCTCGGCCCCGGCCACACTTTCGAGGAATGAAGATGGCCCAAGCCTCCAATCAAGCCTACATCGTCGATGCCCTGCGCAGCCCCACGGGCAAGCGCAAGGGCGGTCTGTCCCACGTACATGCGATCGACCTCGGCGCGCATGTTCTCAAGGCGCTGGTCGAGCGCAACGCCATTCCCGCCGACGAATACGATGACGTGATCTTCGGCTGCGTCGACACCATCGGCTCGCAGGCGGGCGACATTGCGCGTACTGCGTGGCTAGCCGCCGGCCTGCCGCTGAACGTGCCCGGCACCACGGTGGATCGCCAGTGTGGATCCTCGCAGCAGGCGGTGCACTTTGCCGCGCAGGCAGTGATGAGCGGCACGCAGGACGTGGTCGCCGTGGGCGGCGTGCAGACCATGACGCAGATCCCGATCTCGTCGGCCATGCTCGCGGGCCAGCCGCTCGGCTTTCCTGACCCGTTCTCGGGCAGCAAGGGCTGGAAGGCCCGCTTCGGCGACCAGCCAGTCAACCAGTTCTACGCGGCCCAGCGCATTGCCGACCACTGGCAGTGCAGCCGCCGTGACATGGAAGTCTATGCGCTCGAAAGCCATCGTCGCGCGCTCGCCGCGATTGCCGAGGGCCGCTTCGAGCGCGAGATCGTCGGCCTCGAAGGCGTGACGAAGGACGAGACGCCGCGCGTCAGCACACTCGAGAAGATGGCCGAACTGGAGCCGGTCGGCCCCGAATACCCGTCGATCACCGCCGCGGTGTCGAGCCAGACCTGCGACGCCTCCGCCGCGCTGCTGGTGGTGTCGGAGGCCGCGCTCAAGCGCTACAACCTGACCCCGCGCGCGCGCATCCACCATCTGTCGGTGATGGGTGACGACCCGATCTGGCACCTCACCGCGCCGATTCCCGCAACCCGCGCCGCGCTCAAGAAGGCCGGCATGCGCATGAGCGACATCGACGTGGTCGAGATCAACGAGGCCTTCGCGTCGGTCGTCATGGCCTGGCAGAAGGAACTCGACTACGACCCCGCGCGCATGAACCCCAACGGCGGCGCGATCGCGCTCGGCCACCCGCTCGGCGCCACCGGCGCCCGCCTGATGACGACGCTGTTGCACGAGTTGGAGCGCAGCGGCGGCCGCTATGGCCTGCAGACCATGTGCGAAGGCGGTGGCCAAGCCAACGTCACCATTATTGAAAAGCTGTAAGAGAAGGGATCGACATGGGAATTTGTGAAGGACGCACCGTCATCATCACTGGCGCCGGCGGCGGCCTGGGCCGCGCCTATGCGCTGGCCTTTGCAGCCGAGGGCGCCAACGTGGTGGTCAACGACATCCGCAAGGAAGCGGCCGACGCCGTCGTGGCCGAGATCGCCGCGGCGGGCGGCAAGGCGATCGCCAACGCCGACGACATCACCCGCATCGACACCGCGCAGCAGATCGTCGACGCCGCCGTGGCAGCCTTCGGCGAGGTGCACGTGGTGGTGAACAACGCCGGCATCCTGCGCGACCGCATGTTCATCAGCCTGTCTGAAGACGACTGGGACCAGGTCATGCGGGTGCACCTGAAGGGCCACTTTTGCCTCGCCAACCTCCTCGGCAAGCGCTGGCGCGATCAGGCCAAGGCCGGCAACAAGATCGCCGCGCGTATCATCAACACCAGCTCCGGCGCTGGCCTGCAGGGCTCGGTCGGGCAGTCGAACTACGCTGCGGCCAAGGGCGGAATCGCCGCACTGACCTTGGTGCAGGCTTCTGAACTGGCGCGCTACGGCGTCACCGCCAACGCGCTGGCGCCGGCCGCGCGCACCTCGATGACCGAGAGCGCGATGCCTGACGTGGTGAAGGCACCGGAGGCCGGCTTCGACGCCTGGGCAGCCGAAAACGTCGCGCCGCTGGTGGTGTGGCTGGGCAGCGAACTGTCCTCGCACGTCTCCGGTCAGGTGTTCGAGAGCCAGGGCGGGCGCATCTCGGTGTGCGACGGTTGGCGTACCGGCCTGCAGAAGGACAAGGGCGCACGCCTGACGCCGATGGAAGCGGGCGCCACGGTTGACGAACTGATGAAGCAGGCCGTGCCTGCGCAGAAGGTTTGGGGGACTTGATATGAGCGAGCGGGCGGTGGCGCAGGGGCGTCGTGATTTCCTGAAGACGGGTGCAGCGCTCGGCGGCGCGGCGGCTGCGGGGCTGGGGGGGGGCAGACCGGCTAATGCTGCGGCTGCGGCCGCCGCGCCTGCCAAGCTGCCGCTGCCCGACTACGCGCAGTGGGACGCGACCGAGATCGCGCTGCGCATCCGCCGTGGCGACGTCAAGCCGAGCGAGGTGCTCGAGGCGGCGATCGCCCGCGCCGAGGTCTATGCGACCCTCAATGCCGTCACCGTGCCGCACTTCGATCTGGCGCGCGAGGCCGCGCGCGCGCTGGACGGCGCGGGCCAGGCTGAGCGTGCGGCACGCCCTGCGCTGGCGGGCGTACCGTTCGCGCTCAAGGACCTGGGCGTCGCGCTCAAGGGCACGGTCACCACCAACGGCTGCGCCTTCTTCAAGGATGCGGTCGCCGACCATGACTCCACCCTGGTGCAGCGCTACCAGGCGGCGGGCCTCAACATTTTCGCCAAGCTTGCTTCGCCCGAATTCGGTCAGACCGGCACTACCGAGTCGCGCCTGTTCGGTGCCACGCGGAACCCGTGGGATCTCGAGCGTAGTTCCGGCGGCTCGTCGGGCGGCGCCTCGGCGGCGGTGGCCGCCGGTGTGTTGCCGGTGGCGCATGCCAGCGACGGCGGCGGTTCGATCCGCATCCCGGCCTCGCACTGCGGCCTGTTCGGCCTCAAGCCCAGTCGCGGGCTGATTCCGATGGGGCCCAAGTCGCTCGAGGGCTGGCTCGGTCTGTCGGTGCATAACGTGATCAGCCGCAGCGTGCGCGACACGGCGCTGCTGATGCAGCTCAGCCAAGGTGGGGAGGCGGGTTCGCGCACTTTACCGCCGGCGGCCGACCTGCTCGCCGCGCTCGAGAAGGCACCACGTGGACTGAAGATCGGCCTGTTCCAGACCAACCTGTTCGGCGCCAGCGTGCATCCGGAATGCATCGAGGCGTCCAACAAGGCGGCCACGCTGTGTGCCGGCCTGGGTCATCACGTCGAGCCGATCGACCTGTCGGCGCTGCCTTTTCTGGAAATGGCGGGCAGCATGGGCGTCGTCACCGCCAGCGGCATGCTCTACACGGTGCGCGAGCGTGAGAAGGCGCTCGGCCGTGAGGCGCGCGAGGACGAGTTCGAGCCGCTCGACTGGCGCAGCCTGCAGAAGGCCAAGACCTACACGGCCGAACAGATCCTCATCGCGCGTAACGTGTTTGATCGTGGCGGGCGCGTCCTCGATGAAGTGTTCTCGCGCTACGACCTGATCCTGTCGCCGACCACCGCCGCGCTTCCGCCAAAACTGGGCGAGCTGTCCCTAGACCAGCCGTTCGAGACTTTCGCCCGCAATGCCGTCCTGGCCTCGGCCTTCACCTCGATGTTCAACATGACCGGCCTGCCGGCGATGTCGGTGCCGCTGCACTGGAGTGCCGAGGGATTGCCGATCGGTGTGCAGTTCGCCGCGCCTTTTGGTGGTGAGGCACGGCTGATCGCGCTCGCGGCGCAGCTCGAGCAGGCCGCGCCCTGGGCCGATCGTCGGCCGCCGGCGCTGGCGTAAGGACAGCCACGAGCACTCGATCGGGACGATCAAGTCGCGCGCAGTTGCTCGGCCAGTGCGTCACCGACGTGCTGCATGAAAGCGCGCACCCGGGCCGTCTGCCGCAGGTCGGGGTGCGTCAGAATCCAGATCGGTGCCGCCAACTCAGGAATCGGGTCCGACACCGGCACCAGTTCGGGATTGCCGGCCTCCATGAAGGTGGGGAGCAAGCCGACACCAATGCCGGTACGCAGCATGGCAGCGGTTGCGTTGAAGATGTCCACGCGGATCCTGACCCGCGACTGTTCCATCTGCGATCGCATCCAGCTGTCGTAGATCCGGCTCTGCTGGTCCTTTTCGAAAGCGACCCAAGGCGCATCGCGCACCAGTTCCTGGAGCGGTTGCACGCTTTGCGGAAGCCCGGGTGCCCCGCGACGCGCATAGACGCGGCACTGCGTCATGCCCAGATTGCGCCCGACGAGGTGTTCGGCGACCTGGCCGGACAGGCGCAGCGCCACATCCGCCTCCCGATGCGCGAGTGACTGGCCGACCATCTCGGGCCGCTGGCGGGACAAGTCGACAAGAAAGGCGTTCTCGGTCACCTCGACCTCGATGCCGGGATAGGCGCGGGCGAAATCGGCCAGCGGCGCGGGCAGCAGATGCTCCATGATGACGAAGGCGGTCGTCACCCGCAGCAGGCCGGTGAGTTCGCGATCGCGGCCCAGGACCTGGCGCTCGATTTCGTTGACCCGGTCGGCCATGCGGCGCGCATGCGCCAGCACAGCGTGCCCGGCGTCGGTCGGCTCGTAGCCGCTTCGCTTGCGGTCGAACAGGCGCGTGCCGAGGGTCGCCTCCAGCGCATCGAGCCGACGCAGCACGGTAGTGTGGTTGACGCCGAGTCGGCGCGCTGCGCCGGCCAGCGAGCCCGCCTCGGCCACCGCGAGCGCGTGCTTGAGATCATTCCAGTCGAGATCGGGCATGACGGGGCCTTCTTTGATACTTTGCAAATACGCAAAGTTGGATCGCAGTTTGCCTGATTGTGTGCGCGAATGCAGATAACCACAATGCGGTCATTCTCGATCTGGAGCTTGAAATGAACACCGTTTCTCCTTCTCGCATCGCCCGCGCTCCGCTGCTGGCGAAGCCCGCGCTGCCAGGTGCCCGTCATCTCATCACGTTGCTGGAGGCGCGCCTCGCCGCCTGGGCCGATCGACCACCGCAGCACCACCGCCTGGGCAGTTGGACCGCGATCGGAATCCATCGGCGCCCATAGTGCGGGCATCAGACTCAGGGGGGCAGGTCTGGCCGGGCGGCTGGGCGTGATGTTTGACGACGACCGCCGCATCGACGGGGCGTTGAAGATCGTGGGCAAGCGGTCGCGGATACTGGTGGCGGTGCAGCCAGGACCGCGCCCACGAGGCCGCTTGTCCGGCCTGGGGCGGGCGCGCGACAACCTCAGTCAATCTCGGCGATCAGGGCTTCGGGCAGATGCGTGATGGGGTCGTCGCAGGCAGGGCGGGTGAAACCCGCCTTGGTTCTTTCGCCTACTGCGGGGACGCGGAGCCGTCGTCGTCGCGGGAGGTGGGTGCGCTCAGCCTGCGAAGCGTCAGCACGCAGCGTTGTTCGATCAAGGCGGCGATTCTTTCAACGACGCCGTTCCCGGCAAAACCATGCGCGCGGTCGGACTGGAGTGCACGTGCGGCGCGGGGCAGTGAGTTCGCCAGTTCCAGGATGCGCCGCCGCGCCTGCGCCTTGGCAAGCCCCGCACCCTCGGCGAATTGCTCCCAGTGCCGTGCCTCGACTTCGCTGAACTTGTACTTGCTGCCGATCTTCATCGCCATCTTCGGCGTCAGGGTCGGATAGACGGCGGTCGAGAGCGTGTCGTAGAGCGGGGCCAGAAGCGGCGTCCTGCCGGAATAGAGCAGGGAGAAGTTCTTTGCGTGCGCGTCGTGATTGCCGATGAGCGCGTTGAAGATCACGTAATCGAACAGGCGCAGCACCTGTGGCGCGCTCGGGCGTGTCGCACGGCGTACCAGATCGAAGCATTGCGCCAGGTCCGGCCCGCCCTCGTTCTGGTACTTCATCTCGGGCGCCACGCCGAGTGCCTGGCAGAAATCTTCCTGGTGTAGGCGCTGGCGGCGCCCCTGTGCATCCAGCACACGGTCGTAGCGTTCGACCAGCAGGAAGGGGCGATTCAATGCGGCATGGACTTTCGATTGGGCCGGTTTGAGCTGCAGCGCCTCGGCCAGCGCCATGCAGAATCGTTCGTTGATCACGCTGTCCTCGACGGCGTGGATGGCCGGTTTCAGGATGTGCGAACTCGGCGTGCCGTTGAGTGGGAGGCCGAGGCGTGTGCCATCGAACACGACCGGCAGCTTGTCCTGGGCGCCCGCAAGCGAGAGCCGCAAGCCATCCTTGCCCGCCAGCATCGGGCGACGAGGCAGTTCGTCCAGTACCGCGACGACTTCCTCGTCACTCAGCCATTGAACCTCGCCGTTCTGCGCGGGGGTCGGCGGAGTCTGCCCGGGCGCGAGGAAGGTCACGGCGCCGGCACATTCGCCGCCGATGTGGTCGAGCAGGGCGAAGTCGTTCTGGCCCGAAATCTGGAGCTGCCGCGCGATCAGGCGACGCATCTGTCCTTCCGGCAGCAGGCCGGCAAAGAAGGGGCGCGTCGCGCGATCGTCGAACGGCTCGGCCCGCAGGGGCAGCGAGTGCGACAGGGCCACTGCGTTCGGCCGCGACAGCCAGCCGGCGGTGTAGCAAAAGCCGAGGCGCCCATCGACCAGCGCCAGCGTGCCGACGTGGTCGGAAAACAGCCAGACCTCCAGCTCATGCGTCATGGCCACTGCCCTCGGTGGAGTGATCGGTTTCTGCGGAGGGCAGACCGCTCAACTGTAGCTCTCCCCCCAACGCATCGATCACCCGCAGGACGTTCTCCAGCCTTACGGTCCGCTTGCCGGCTTCGAGGTCGACGATGAAGCGCACTCCCACGCCCGCAGCCAGCGCCAATTGAGGTTGGGTCAGGCCGAGTTGCTTCCGTGCGGCGCGAAGTGCGTCGCCGAGTTGCTGGGGGGAGCGGATGGATGTCATGGCTTGTCTCATTTCCCGTTCGGGAAATTATGCGCCAGCGTTCTGCGTCGCGCCAGCGATATTTACCGATCGGGAAACATATGGTCAGCGAGCCGCATCAGGAGGGAGAAATTTACCGATCGGGAATCCGCCACTGCTGTGGCCCCGTCCGTTTTGACGATGCCGGCACACTGCGACCTCCCTATAAATGACGCCATATCCACCCTTCGAGGTTCGCGCCGTGAAAGAAGCTCCCGCCTACGTCCCTGGTCACCAGTTGCTGGCTGGCAAGTCCGTCCTGATCACCGCCGCTGCGGGCGCCGGCATCGGCTTTGCCGCTGCGCGCAAATGTGCCGAAGAAGGCTGCCGCGCCTTGATGATCTCCGACATCCATCCGCGCCGGCTGGAAGAGGCGGTCGCCAGGCTCAAGGCCGACACCGGGCTGCAGAACGTCTGGGGCCAGCTGTGCAACGTGACCCATGAAGAGGAAGTGCAGGCCCTGGTCGCCGCGGCCGAGGACAGGCTCGGCGGCGTCGACGTGCTGATCAACAACGCCGGCCTCGGTGGCGAAAAGCGCGTCACCGAGATGACCGACGACGAGTGGAGCCGGGTGCTGGACATCACGCTCACCGGCACCTTCCGCATGACCCGCGCGATGCTGCCGCACATGGAAAAGCGCGGCCGCGGCGCCATCGTCAACAACGCCTCGGTGCTGGGCTGGCGGGCGCAGAAGGGTCAGGCCCACTACGCCGCGGCCAAGGCCGGCGTGATGGCGCTGACGCGCTGCTCGGCGGTCGAGGCGGCCGAGCATGGCGTGCGCATCAACGCGGTGTCGCCGTCGATCGCGCTGCATGAATTCCTGAAGAAGGCCTCGAGCGAGGAGCTGCTCGCCCAGCTCGCCAGCCGCGAGGCCTTCGGCCGTGCCGCCGAGGTGTGGGAAGTGGCCAACGTGATGGTCTTCCTCGCCAGCGACTATGCGTCGTACATGACCGGCGAAGTGCTGTCGGTCAGTTCGCAGCACGCTTGAGGCGCGTGGCCATGACCATGGTTTTCTCCAGCGCCGAGCAGCTGGTTGCAGCCGAAGGCCAGGACCTGGGCACGACCGACTGGATCGAGATTCGCCAGGACCGCATCGACCAGTTTGCCGATGCCACCGACGACCACCAGTGGATCCACGTCGATCCCGCGCGCGCCAAGGACGGGCCGTTTGGCGCCTGCATCGCGCACGGCTACCTGACGCTCGCGCTCGCCAACCTGTTCCTGCCGCAGCTGATCCGCGCCGACAACCTGAAGATGGGTGTGAACGTCGGCTGCGACCGCGTGCGCTTTCCGGCGCCGGTCAAGGTCGGTTCGCGCATCCGCGGCCGCGGCGAGATCCTCAAGGTCGAGCGCATCAAGGACGCGGTGCAATCCACCGTGCGCGTGACCATCGAGATCGAGGGCGGCGAGCGCCCGGGCTGCGTGGTCGACACCATCAGCCGCTACACCTTCAACGATTGAATTCCCGAGAGAGAACATCGCCATGACCGAAGCCGTCATCGTTTCCACCGCACGCACCGCGCTCACCAAGTCCTTCCGCGGTTCCTTCAACGACACCGAGGCGCCGGTGCTGGGCGGCCATGTCGTGCGCGCCGTCGTCGAGCGTGCCGGCATCGAGCCGGCAGCAGTCGAGGACGTGATCATGGGCGCCGCCGTGCAGCAGGGCACCCAGGCCTACAACATCGGCCGTCTGTGCGCCTACACCGGCGGCCTGCCGGACACGGTGCCGGGCATGGCGCTCGACCGCATGTGCGCCTCGGGCCTGATGACGATCGGCGTCGCCGCCAAGAACATCCTGGCCGGCGAGATGAAGATCGCGGTGGCGGGCGGCGTCGAGTCGCTGTCGCTGACCCAGACCAAGCACAAGAACACCTACCGCGCGCAGTCCGAAGCGGTGAAGGCGATCGTGCCCGCGGCCTACATCCCGATGCTGGAGACGGCCGAGATCGTATCGGCGCGCTACGGCATTTCGCGTGCGGCGCAGGACGCGTTCTCGCTGCAGAGCCAGCAGCGCACGGCCGCCGCGCAGGCTGCCGGCCTGTTCGACGACGAGATCGTGCCGCTGGCGGTGCGCAAGCTGGTGTTCGACAAGGAAGGCAAGCCGGTCGGCCATGAGGACGTGATCGCCACCCGCGACGAGTGCAACCGCGCCTCGACCACGCTCGAGGACCTCGCCAAGCTGAATCCGGTGGTGAAGGACGGCCAGTGGGTGAAGCAGGGCGAGTTCGTCACCGCCGGCAATGCCTCGCAGCTGTCCGATGGCGCCTCGGCCGCGCTCGTGATGAGTCGTGACGAGGCCGAGCGCCGCGGCATCGCGCCGCTGGGCCTGTATCGCGGCATCGCGGTGGCCGGCTGCGCGCCCGAGGAGATGGGCATCGGTCCGGTGTTCGCCATCCCCAAACTGCTCGAGCGCTTCAACCTCAAGGTGAGCGACATCGGCCTGTGGGAGATCAACGAGGCCTTCGCCTGCCAGGTGCTGTACAGCCGCGACAGGCTCGGCATCCCCAACGACCGCCTGAACGTGAACGGCGGCGCGATCGCCATCGGCCACCCCTTCGGCATGTCGGGCGCGCGCATGGTCGGCCACGCGCTGATCGAGGGCCGTCGCCGTGGCGTGCGCTACGTGGTGGTGTCGATGTGCATCGGCGGTGGCATGGGCGCTGCGGGCCTGTTCGAGGTGCTGTGATGAACCTGTCCGACGAACAGCGTGTGCTGCAGGAGACGGCGGCCGACTTTCTGGCCGCCCATACCAATGCGCGCAAGGAAACGGATGCCGATGCCGACCTGTGGTCGCGCATCGTCGAACTCGGCTGGGCCGCCGTGCAGGTCCCGGAAGACCTCGACGGTCTCGGTCTGGGGGCGGTCGAGCTGGCGCTGCTGATGGAGGAAATGGGCCGGCGCCTCGCGCGCACGCCCTTCCTGGCGAACGTGGTGCTGGCGCAGACCGCGCTACTGCAGGCAGGCACGGCCGAAGCACAGCAGCGGGCGCTGGCCGAACTGGCCTACGGCGAGCGCACTGCGACCCTGATTCTCGGCCCCGGTCTGGACGCGGAGCTTGCGTCATTGACCGTCAAGGCGCGTCGCGATGGCGAAGGCTGGGTGCTGGCCGGGGAAGCGCCACAGGTGCTCGACGACGGCCTGCTGACCCACGCGTACGTGGCCGCTCGCATCGAGGATGCGCCGGGTGTGGCGCTGTTCGAGTTGGCGGTCGATGCCGCGGGGCTGACACGCACGCCGCTGGAGGTCTGGGACCTGACCCGGCCGCAGGCGGGCTGGCGCTTCGATGAGGTCCGGGTGCATGCGGACGCGCGCGTGGATGATCCTGACCGAGTGGTGGCGGGGCTCGCACGGACTCGCGTGCTTGCGGCGCTGCAATTGGCTGCCGAGCAGGTCGGCGGCGCGGCGCAGTGTCTGCAGCTGGCGGTCGATTACACCAAGGAACGGGTGCAGTTCGGCAAGCCGGTGGCCAGCTTCCAGGCGGTCAAGCACCGCGTGGCCGAGATGATGGTGCGCATGGAAACCGCACGCTCCATCGTGCGCGGCGTGGCGGCGCGGGTGGCGACGGAGCGCTTGGACGACGCCGCGCTGGCGGCGGAAGTGGCCGCGGCGCGCGTGCAGGCCACCGAGGCCTATCGCTACTGCGCGCAGGAAGCCATCCAGCTTCACGGCGGGGTGGGCTTCACCTGGGAATACGACCCGCAGATGCACTTCAAGCGCGCACAGTGGGCGAGCCAGTGGTTCGGCCCCAGCCGTGACTGGCGCGAGGCGCTTGCCGCCCATCTGCTCGACGCTGCCTGAGAGGACGAAAGAGGACCGATGAGCATGAACGAACAGGACTTTCGCCGGGAGGTTGCCGACTGGATGGCGACCCACCTGAGCGGCCGCTTCGCCTGCCTGAAGCACCGCGGCGGCCCGGGCGACGAAGAAGCCTATCCGGCGCTGCGCAAGGAGTGGGAGCAGGAAATGGCCGCAGGTGGCTGGGTCGGCTTGGGCTGGCCCAAGGAACACGGCGGGCGCGACCTGCCGCTGGCGCTGCAGCTTGCCTTCCACGAGGAATACGTGCGTGCCGGTGGACCGGGCCGCATCGGTCACATCGGCGAGACGCTGATGGCGCCGACCCTGATCGCGCTCGGCACGCCCGAGCAGCAGGCGCGCTTTCTGCCGGGTATCCGCGAGGGGCGCGAGTATTGGGCGCAAGGCTACTCCGAGCCGGGGGCCGGCTCCGACCTCGCCGCCATCACCACGCGCTGCTGGCAGGACGAGGACGGCCGCTGGCGGCTCCAGGGGCAGAAGGTATGGACCTCGCTCGCGCACGAATCCGAATGGATATTCGTCGTCGCCCGCAGCACGCCGGGTTCGGTCGGGCGCGAGGGGCTGTCCTTCCTGCTGGTGCCGCTCGATCAGCCCGGCATCGAGATCCATCCGATCCGCCAGATGACCGGCGAGGCCGAATTCAACTCCGTGTTCTTCGACGGCGCGGTGACCGAGGCCGACTGCATCGTCGGCGAGCCGGGCGAGGGCTGGAAGGTGGCGATGGCGCTGCTCGGCTTCGAGCGCGGCGTGTCCACGCTCGGCCAGCAGATGCACTTCAGCCACGAGCTGCAGCTGGTGATCGACGTGGCGCGTGCCAACGGCGCAGCGCGCGACCCGGCCATTCGCCAGCGCATCGCCGACGCTTGGGTGGGCCTGCAGGGCCTGCGCTACAACGGCCTGCGCATGCTGGAAGAAGACACCGGCTCGACCAAGGTCCGGCCCGAGGCGCTGATTTACAAGTACGCGTGGTCGAACTGGCACCGCGAGCTCGGCCAGCTCGCAATGGACGTGATCGGCGTGGCGGGCGATGTCCGCTCGGGCGACGATGCGGTGCGCCGGCTGCAGCAGGTGTTCTTCTTCTCGCGTGCCGACACGATCTACGCCGGCACCAACGAGATCCAGCTCAACATCATCGCCGAGCGCGGGCTGGGCATGCCGCGCGGCTGAGCGGCGGGCCCGGCGGTCATTCACCAGCGAGCGGGTACTACATGGAGGTGACGGGATGCCCATTCCCGAGATGTTTCGTGGCCGGCTGGCGCTGCCGCTGATCGGCTCGCCGATGTTCCTGGCCAGTGGTCAGGAACTGGTATTGGCGCAGTGCAAGGCGGGTGTCGCAGGCAGCTTCCCGACGCTGAACGCGCGCACGCCCGAACTGCTTGACCAGTGGCTGACGCACATTACGGCGGATCTGGCTGACTGGGATCGCGCGCATCCCGAGCGTCCAGCGGCGCCTTACGGTGTCAACCTGATCCTGCACAAATCCAATCCGCGGCGCGATGCCGACCTCGACTGTGTGGTCAAGCATCGCGTGCCCTTCGTCATTACCTCGGTGGGGCGGCCCGATGCCGTGGTCGAGCGGGTGCACGACTACGGCGGGCTGGTGTTCCATGACGTGATCAGCGTCGACCACGCGAGGAAGGCCGCGGCCAGTGGCGTTGACGGGCTGATTCTGGTGTGTGCCGGGGCGGGCGGCCACGGCGGTACGCTGTCGCCTTTCGCGCTGATCGGCGAGGTGCGCGCGTTCTGGGACGGGCCGCTGGCGCTGGCCGGCGCCCTGTCGAGCGGGCGCGCACTGCGCGCGGCCGAGATCATGGGCGCCGATCTGGGCTACATGGGCACGCGCTTCATCGCGACCCGCGAGGCGGCCGCCGATGCGGGCCACAAGGACATGGTCGTGCGCGATGGTGCGGCCGATATTGTCTACACCCCGGTGTTCAGCGGCATCTGGGCCAACTACCTGAAGAACAGCGTGCGCGCGGCGGGCGTCGACCCGGATGCGCTTGCGGGTCGCCAGGACGGCGGCAAGGACGACCTTTTTGCCAACCTCGACGGCAAGCCCAAGGCGTGGAAAGAAGTGTGGTCGGCCGGACAGGGCATCGGCAGCATCCACGACGTACCCTCCGTGGCCGAACTGGTGGCGCGTATGAAGCGTGAGTACGCCGATGCGGCCGCCCAGCCAGCGGCATTTGTCGAGACCGTCCGGACACCTGCTGGAGCATTGGCATGAATGCGCAATGGAAAATGATCTACTTGGCCAAGCGCAATCCGGCGCTGGCCCCTGAGGATTTTCCTCAGGCCTGGCGTGAGCATTCTGCGCTTGGGCGCGAATGCCGCAATGTGCAAGACAAGGTCAAGGCCGTGCGGCAGTGTTCGCGCGTGCTCGATCGCCCAGGTGTGCCGAACGGCGCAAGCACCGACTACGACGGGGTCAACCTGCTGTCGTTGCGCGACCGTCAGGCCGCAGACGACATCTGGAGCGATGAGGAAACGTTGCGCATCATGCGTCCCGACGAGCCTCGGGTGTTTTCGACCTACGTGCGCGACTTCACCCTTGTCGCGCACGAGCGGGTGCTGGTCGAGGGTGAGGAAACCGGTGTGTGTGTCGTGCTGTTCCTTCGTGCGGCCCCTGGGCAGTCATGCGGGGAGGGCACTCCCGGTGCCCTCTCCGGTGAGCCCTGGGCGGCCGCGACACGCCTCGTATGGAACGGGGTGACGGGCGAGCGGCCCGGTGGTTATGAGTACGATGCGATCGTAGAGGCCTGGTTTGCCTCCGTCGAGGCCGTGGCGGCCGCCTTCGGCGAGGGTTCGGTGTGGGCGTGCCTGCCCGCGGACCTGGCCGCACGGGTCGATGCCGAGCGCTCGGTGTGCGTGTTGACCCATGTGACGCACCGCCGCCCCTGAAGGGCGGGCGGTGAGGCGCACAGCGGAAGGTAACAGTCTTACTGGGGACGGACGCCCAGTGTGCCGCCCTTCTGCCGCGGTGGGCATTCCTGCAGCGAGCGCATGTGGCTGCCGATCAGGTCATAGACCTGTCCGCCCCAGGCGACCCCCATACGCATCGACAGTTCGTTGGCCTTGTGGCCGTCCTGGCGCTCGAAGGGGTCCATGCGCAGGTTGAAGGTCAGTGTGCTCGGCTTCTGGTGGTCGAAAAAGCCTTCTCGCGTCTTCAGATGTGATTTCCACGGCCCGATGCGTACCGCCGTCAGTTCGCTCTCGTTGTAGTAGATCACCGCGTTGCGCGCGGAAGGGCGCGTGCCTTGCCAATGGGCGAGATTGTCCACGCCGTCGATGCACACCTGGTTACTGTTGCGCAGGCGCTCCGCCACGCCTGGGAGTCCGGCCGCAGCGGCGAGCGTGGTGAACAGATCCTCGTGCGTCTGGATGCCGTTGGAGACCGTGCCGGCAGGGATCGCGGCCGGCCAGCGCACCAGCATCGGCACGCGCACGCCCCCTTCCCAGGTGGTGGCCTTCTCGCCGCGGAAAGGCGTGGTGCCGCCGTCTGGCCACCACGCCGACATTGCGCCGTTGTCCGTCGTGTAGATGACGATCGTGTCGCGCGCGATGCCCAGCTTGTCGAGATGGGCGAGCAACTGGCCGACGTGGCTGTCGTGCTCCATCATGCCGCTGCCGAACACGTCGAACTCGGACGAGATGTCCTTGGCCAGCCCGCGGGATGCCTCCTTCAGGTGGGTGTAGATGTGCATGCGCGTCGGGTTGAACCAGGCGAAGAAGGGTTCGCCGGCCTGGGTCGCGCGTGCCATGAAGTCCTGCGTGCGGGCGAGAAATTCTTCGTCGACAGTCTCCATGCGCTTGGAGCTCAACGCGCCGGTGTCCTTGCAGCGCTGCTTGCCCCAAGCGCCGAAGCGCGGGTCGGGTGCACTGTCGTCGGTGGCGCTGGCGACGCAGTCGAGCACGCCGCGGGGGAGGTAGCGGCCGTTGAAGCCGGGGTCCTGTTTCCACATCGCCAGCTCCGGCTCCTCCTCGGTATTGAGGTGGTAGAGGTTGCCGAAGAACTCGTCGAAGCCGTGCACCGTAGGCAGGTGCTCGTTACGGTCGCCGAGGTGGTTCTTGCCGAACTGGCCGGTGCGGTAGCCGGCCGTCTTGAGCACTTCGGCCAGCGTCGGGTCGCGGGCATCCAGCCCGACCGGCGAGCCTGGCAGGCCCACGGTGGTGAGGCCGGTGCGGATCGGCAACTGGCCGGTGATGAAGGCACCGCGTCCCGGGGTGGAACTGGGGTGGGCGTAATGGTCGGTAAACAGCAGGCCTTCGCGGGCGATGCGGTCGATGTTGGGCGTGGGCACCATCATGCCGTGGCTGTAGGCGCCGACGTTGGTGTGGCCGACATCGTCGCTCATGATCACCAGGATGTTGGGCGGCTTGGCCTGGGCCTTGGACGGTGCCGTACTGGCCAGGGCTGCGGCGAGCATGGCGCCGGCAAGGGCAGGTCGTGGTCGTGAGCGGGGGGGCTGGATGGGTCGATTCTTTTGCATGATGTCTCCTCAGGTTGGGACGAATGTGCCCGGCGTACGCATGCCGAGCCGGTGCCGGATTTCCGGCATGTCCCGCGTGACGCGGGTGTAGAAGGTGGCGAGGCCCTCGCACAGGTAGTTCAGCCCGGGTTCGCCTGCCGGCGAACGTAGCAAACGGTTTTTGGGGCACTCGCCCCAGCACAGGGAGAGGGATGGGCAGCGCCGGCAGTGGCCGGGCAGACTGTCGTGCTTTGCGAGGCCGAAGCGGACCTGCCTGTCGGCGAAGGCAAGATCGCCCTGGTGGACCTCGCGGATGTTGCCGAGGCGGTAAGCGGGATAAACGAAGTGGTCGCAGGCATAGAGCTCGCCGTCGTGTTCCAGCGCCATCGCCTTGCCGCACACCGGCGCGCTGGTGCACATCTGCGCGGGCAGGCCGAGCGATTGCGCGACCGCGGTCTCGAACACGTTGATGTGCAGGCGGCCGAAGTCCTGCGCCAGCCATTCCGCCCACACGGCACACAGGAAGTTGCCATAGTCGCGCGCATCGACCGACCATTCGGTGACGATGGAGAGCGGGTGGTCGGGGCGTGTGCGCGGTGTGCCGAGCAGCGGCATGTCGCTCGGCCGGGCGAGGCCGGGTGCGCGCAGTTTGAAGTCGCGCGTCTCGACGCAGGGCGTGAACTGGGTGCGGAAGCTGCCGGGAATCGCGCGCAGGTTGCGATACACCTCGAGCGGTGCCCGCGCCACATCGCGATTGACCACGCAGAGGAGCGAGAAAGGTACCTCGGCGGTCGCCAGGCGGGCGGCGGCGGCGAGCGCGCGCGCATAGGTCGGTTCGCCGCCCTTGGTCGGGCGGTAGCGGTCGTGCAGTTCGGGCGTGCCGTCCACGCTGAGACCGACGAGGAAGCCGTGCGCTTTCAGGAAGGTCACCCATTCGTCATCGAGCAGCAGGCCGTTGGTCTGCAGGTCGTTCTCGATGCGCTGGCCCGGCTTGCGATGGCGCGCCTGCAGTTCGACCACGCGGCGGAAGAAGTCCAGCCCCATCACCGTGGGCTCGCCGCCCTGCCAGGAGAACACCACCTCGTCGCCGGTTTGGGCTTCGATGTACTGGCGGATGTGGGTTTCCAGCAGCCCGTCGTCCATGCGCGCGTTGCGACCGTGCTGCAGCAGGTCGGTCTTGTGCAGGTAGAAGCAGTATGGACAGTCGAGGTTGCACAGCGCGCCGGCCGGCTTGACCATCACGTGGTAGCGGTAGTGACGCCCCGGTGGCAGGGGCGGCAGCGTGCAGCGCGGCGTGGCGGTCACGTGGTCGGCGTGGCTCACATCTCCCTCCATCCTTGTTACAGTGCCCCGCCGTCTGGCATCACTGATGCAGACCGTGGCAGTAGGTGGAGCCCAGTATAGGTAGCGGGCGCGGCGGCCGGAATTCGCATTCCTAATCGCCGCTATCAATCGATAAGTAGCTGTTTATAAATGGACTTCATGCTTTTTCATGGCTGGGTCCGGAACCGTCTTCGTATTGCATATGGCGCAAGGAAAGCCCGTCTCCCCCGATCACTCCCGCAAGGGGCGCGTCCCCGCACCGCGCAAGCTGCCCTCACAGTCGCGCTCGCGCTCGCTCGTCTCGGCGCTGATCGAGGCCTGCATACGCGTGCTGGAGGAGGAGGGCAGCGAGGCGCTGACGGTCAACCGTCTGGCCGAGGTGTCGGGCGTCGCGATCGGCTCCTTCTACCAGTACTTCCCGAATATCGAGGCCCTGCTCGGCCAGGCTTTTGAACACGTGCTGCGCGAAGAGGCCGCCGTGTCGGTGCCGGCGCTGCGCGAATCGGTCGCCGGCCTGGCGCTGGAAGGGGCGTTGTGCGAGATCTTGCAGAACATGGTGAGAACGGAGCTGCGTCTGTATCGATTGCACCGCGAGTTCCACCTCAAGTACCACCCCGAACTGCAGATGGGCATGCGCATCGGCCCCTACGCGAGCTCGCGCGAGTTCGTCGACGGGGCCTGGCTGCCCTTCGTCACACTCTACGTGCCCGAGCTCGAACCGGAACGCGCCGAGATGGTGGCCTACATGCTGTGCATGGGCATGCGCTCGGTGATCCGGGCGGCGCTCGAGGACGCGCCCGAGCGCGTCGGGCAGGGTGCCTTCCTCGATTGCCTGCTCGCCATGGCGCTCGGGATGCTCGACCCCCGACTGCCCACCCGCGAACACCGGGACAGGGCTGGCGAAACGTGACAGACAGGCCTGAAAATCTCCGCGTACGCTTTTTTCCCCTGTTTTTTCAGTAGTTTGCTCGCTGTGTTCGGTTCCCCCTAATGCGAATCGGGATGGCAGGAGCCGCTCCCTATACTTGAAGCGTCCCGGCGACAGCGTGTGCGCCGGATGCGATAGGAGCTGCGTCCCGTGAGCAAGGTTCTGACCCGAATCGACGGCCATGTACTGACCGTCACCATCAACCGGCCCGAGGCGATGAACGCGCTCGACCCGGAAACCCAGGCGCTGATGTCAGAGGCCTTCGACGCCTTCGCGGCCGATGACGAACTCTGGGTCGCCGTCGTGCGTGGCGCGGGCGGCCGGGCGTTCTCGGCCGGCGGCGACATCCGCGCCATGCGCACAGCGCTCGAAGGCGGCGCCCCCTACACGATCCCCGCCACTGGCTACGGCGGCCTCACCAGCCGCTTCGACCTCGACAAGCCGGTCATCGCGGCGGTCGAGGGCATCGCCATGGGCGGTGGCTTCGAGGTGGCGATGGCCTGCGACCTGGTGCTCGCCACCCGCAGCTCGAGCTTTGCGCTGCCCGAGCCGCGCATCGGGGCGGTCGCCTACGCCGGCGGCATGCACCGCCTGCCGCGCCAGATCGGCATGAAGCGGGCGATGGAGCTGCTGCTGACGGCGCGCAGCATCGACGCCGAGCAGGCGGCGGAGTGGGGGCTGGTGAACGAGGTGGTGGACGACGGCGCCCTGGACGCCGCCATCGCGCGCTGGTGCGCGCTTCTGTGCGCCAACGCGCCGCTGGCATTGCGCGCGACCAAGGCCGCGGTGCGCGACGGTCTGGCGCTGCCGCTCGACGAGGCGATCCGCCGCCAGGATGCGGGAGGCTATCCGGCCATCGAGGCGATGCGGGGCAGCCGCGACGTGGTCGAGGGCATCATGGCCTTCAACCAGAAGCGCGCACCGGTGTGGGAAGGGCGCTGACGCATCAGGCCGATCCTTTGGCATCAACCCGGATGAACTTTTCCATGCAACAGACTGATACCGATCTCGCTGCGGCTTTCGCCGACATCGTTGCGCGTCGCGCGTCGACGCGTGCCTTTCTCGCCGAGCCGCTGCCGCGCGCCGACATCGAGCGCGCCCTTGCGCTCGCCTGCCGGGCGCCATCGAACTGCAACACGCAGCCGTGGACCATCGCGGTGGCGTCAGGCCCGGTCCGTGACAGGCTGGCGGCTGTTATCTCTGCCGACATGATGCGCGGCCACATGGCGCCGGACCTGCCCTACGACGGCCGCTACGCCGGCATCTACCGCGAGCGCCAGGTCGCCGCCGCCGAGGCCCTCTACGGAGCGGCCGGCATCGCGCGCGAGGACAAGGCCGGACGGCAGGCGCAGTTCATGCGCAACTACGCCTTCTTCGGCGCGCCGCACGTCGCCTTCTTCTTCCTGCCCGCAGGCTTCGGCATCCGCGAAGCCGCCGACCTGGGCATGTGTTCGCAGACCTTCATGCTGGCGCTGACGAGCATGGGGCATGCGAGCTGCCCGCAGACCGCGCTCAGCTTCCACCCCGAGCGGGTGCGCGCCGAGTTCGACATCGCGCCCGGCGCCCAGCTCCTGTTCGGTGTGTCCTTCGGACGCCCCGATCCGGCCGCGCCGGTCAATGACGCCCGCGTCGGGCGCGACGTGGCCGCCTGCACGCTGATCCGGGAGGATTGAGATGGACAGCTTCGACTACATCGTGGTGGGGGCGGGTAGCGCCGGCTGCGCCGTGGCTGCACGCCTCTCGGAGGACCCCGCCTGCCGCGTGCTCCTGCTCGAGGCCGGCGGGCGCGACGACAAGCTGCTGATCGACATGCCCGCCGGCTGGGGCAAGACGCAGGATCCGGCCAGCCCCTTCAACTGGGCCTTCGAGACCGAGGCCGAGCCCGGTCTCGAAGGCCGCCGCGTGCCCTTGCCGCGTGGCAAGGTACTGGGCGGCAGCTCGGCGATCAACGGCCTCATCTACATCCGCGGCCAGCACGAGGACTACGACGACTGGGTCGCCGCCGGGGCGCCCGGATGGGGCTGGACGGACCTCGCGCCCTACTTTCGCCGCATGGAGCGCAACCTGGGCATCGCCGATGAGCACCACGGCCAGGACGGTCCGATCGCGGTGTCCGACCTGGTCGACCCGACGCCGCTGGCCGAGGTCATGATCCGGGCCGCCGAGCAGGCGGGCGTTCCCCGCACCCGCGACTTCAACGGTGCGCGCCAGGAGGGCGTTGGTCCCTACCAGGCGACGATCACGCACGCACGCCGCTGCTCGGCGGCGCATGGCTATCTGCGCCCGGCACGTGCGCGGCCCAACCTTGCGGTGCACACGGGGGCACTGGTCGCCGGCGTGGTGCTCGAGGGCGGTCGCGCGGCCGGCGTGCGCTACCAGCTCGGCGGGCAGGAGCGGGTGGCCGCGGCGCGCGCCGAGGTGATCCTGTGCGCCGGCGCCATCGGCTCGCCGCAGATCCTGATGCTGTCGGGGATCGGGCCGGGCGCGGAGCTCGCACGCCATGGCATCCCGGTGCGCGTCGATGCGCCCGCGGTGGGTGCGGACCTGCAGGATCATCTGGTGGTGCCGCTGATGTGGCGGCTGCGCGACGGCCAGCCGTCGATGAACCCCCGCCTGGGCGGGGTGCGCGTGCTGCTCGAAGTGCTGGACTACCTCGTGCGCAAGCGCGGCGCGATGACCATGCCGGCGGCCGAGGTCGGCATCTTCCTGCGCAGCCGCGCGGATCTCCTGCGCCCCGACCTGCAGTTCCACGTGCTGCCGCTCTCGGGCGACCTCGACGGTGAGCACAAGAAGCTGCATGCCTTTCCGGGCTTCACGCTGGCGCCCAACGTCTGCCGGCCGACCTCGCGCGGCGTTGTCAGCCTGGCCTCGGCCGATCCCGCGGCGCGGCCGCGCCTGCGCATGAACTACCTGAGCACCGACCACGACGTCGAGGTCACGCTCGCCGGCATGGCGTGGGCGCGGCGCATTGCCGCTGCTCCGGCGCTGGCGCAGATCACCGCGGACGAGGTGTATCCCGGTACCGCCGCGACCACGCGTGAGCAGCTGCTGGACTACGCCCGCCGTGCCGGCACCACCGGACATCATCCGGTGGGCACATGCCGCATGGGCACTGACGCTGCCGCCGTGGTGGATACCACGCTGGCGGTGCGCGGCGTGACGGGCCTGCGCGTGGCCGACGCCTCGGTGATGCCACGGCTGATCTCGGGCAATACCAACGCCACCTCGATCGTGATCGGCGAGCGCGCGGTCGAGTTCGCCCGCGCCTTGCGGCGCTGAGAACCTTTCAGGTCACTGCGCCGAGTGCGAAGGGCAACCCGGCCAGCCCGGCCCAGCCCAGACGCCCCCAGATCGCGAGCTTCGGGGACTGGTGGTTCCACAGGCCAAGCGCACCAAAGGCGCCCATGGCGCCGGCGCCGTCGATCCAGAAACCGGCCAGTCCCGCCAGACCCAGCAGCCCCAGCAGGCGGATGGCTGCGCCAGGCTGCGTTGACGTAACCGGGCGGCGAATGCCCGCGAGTCCGGCCAGACCGATGAGCCCGATCAGTCCCGCCCAGGGCGCGATGTGTGCAAGGGTCATGTCAGCCTTCCTTGTCGTCAGAAAAAGAAAAAACGGCCCGCCTGGATGACGAGCCGTGTCTGCGCTGCAAACGTCCGCTGGCCTCAGGCGGCGACAGGCTCGTCGGTGTAAGGCGCAATCCCCTTGGGCACGTAGTAGCCCTCGCACTGCTCGAGGAATTCGTTCTTCTTTGCGCGCGGGTTGTAGAACTGCTTGTACCAGATGCGCGCCTTCATGAACGGGCCGTCGCTGGGGATGAAGAGGCCGTTCAGGCAGGCCGCCTTGTGCGACCACACCTCGAAGTCCTGCGCGAAGGCGGTCAGTGCCATCTCCTGATAGTGGCGAGCAGCCACCATGTCGGTGTGGGTCACCACCGCGCTGCCGCTGGGCGACTTCACCAGCAGTGCATGCCAGACCTTGATCGTGCCGTCATCGACCGGGGTGTTGCAGATCATCATCACCGCGTCGTACAGGCCAGTGAGGTGCGAGATCAGCACGCCGGGACCGTGGTACATGGTGATGGTGTGCAGGATGGGGCTGACGCCGTCTTCGCCGACCAGGGTGCGGTGCGGGCCGCACTGGCGCTGGATGGCGTTGTGGCCGTTGAACTCGTTCTCGTACTTGAGCACGGTCGAGCCGTGGATCGGGCTCAGGTGGCCGTAGTCGCAGATGTTGTCGATGACTTCCTGCGGATGCTGGTTGAGGATGCCGAGGTGGTCGAATTTCCAGT
>Ga0209066_10000832_pt1 | contig 43646 bp, 44 predicted proteins | sample All_14_2_FD_187198 | JGI IMG/M metagenome (GOLD analysis project Ga0209066, IMG submission 187198) | Freshwater microbial communities in response to fracking from Pennsylvania, USA - Allegheny Zone_MetaG_DW_15 (SPAdes) (version 2) ... | reverse complement strand
GGCAATGAATTGATCCAGTACATCATTCACCACTTTCACCGCGTCATTCACCTGCGCTCGCTTGGTTTGCAGGTTGATATCGAAGGGTCCAAGTAATAGTTGTGGCGAAAAATACGAACTCACGCTATAGGCATAGCCGCGTTTTTCGCGCACTTCATTCATCAAACGCGAGGCAAAACCGCCCCCGCCCAGCGTGTAATTGCCCACCAGCAAGGCAAAGTAATCGGGGTCACCCCGCCGCACGGCAGGCAGGCCGATATGCACATGGCTTTGCGCGGCAGAATGCAGCAATTTGATGGTTTGCGCTTTGGGTAAAACCACTGGCGGCAAGCTCGCTTGCGTCGAATTGGCGGGACTCGCTGGCAAGGCGGCTGACAAATTCGCGGCGATGGCTTCAGCTTCAGCTTTGGACACATCGCCGATCAAGGAAATCGTCGCTTGTTTTGCGTTGTAGCGCTGCTGATAAAAATCCACCAGATCCTGCCGCGTAATGGCTGCTACCGTGTCCACGGTCGGACTCACGCCATATGGATGATCGGGATAAATCGCCGCAGTAAAACGCTTGGCGGCGATCGTGGCCGGTTGCGTATCGGCTTCCTGAATAGCGGCGATGCTGCGCTGCTTTTCACGCGCCAGCACTTCTTGCGGAAAAGTCGGCGCTGACAACACGGCGCGCAGGATGCCTAAAGCGGCCTCGCGCTCAGGCCTGGAAGACAAAGTGCGCAGCATCACGCTCGCCCTGTCGTCACTCACCCCGCCGCCCATTTGCGCACCGGTATCGAGCAAACGCTCAGCCAACTGCTCTTCATTCAAGTCGCCCGCGCCAGCATCCAGCAAGCCACGCGTAAGATTCGCCACGCCCGCCTTCCCAGCAGGTGAATAAGCGGCACCGGCAGCAACATCGACCTGAATGTCCAGCATGGGCAAGCCGCGCGTTTCAACAAAATACACCCGCGTGCCACTGGGCGTCGTCCAGTGATCTATCTTCACGCCAGCATGCGCGGCCGTTGCCAATATGCAGCTGAAAAAAAAGAATAGCAAACTAAAACCCCGCACCAAACCAGCAGGGCTAAAACGTGAAAAATGGAAAGAATATTTGGACATCATGGGATAGAAAATAAAAAATAATGATTAGTCACAGGTCATCAATGACGGCGTGATGTTGCTGGCGTCTGTTGCTGCCTCGGCGGCGTTGACGCTGTCGCCACGGGTTGAGGATCTAACACCGCAACGGTGAGCGTATCGTCATTAAAGTATTTTTTGGCCACGGCCTGCACTTCTTCAGCACGCACGTTTTTGATTTGCTCAACCATCAAATCCACATCCCGCCAGGACAAACCAACCGCCTCCACACCGCCAATTTCCATTGCTTGCGCCATGAGTGAATCGCGCTTATAGATCTGTTTAGCGACCAGTTGGGTTTTAATGCGATTGAGCTCTTCGGGTGCAACACCTTCTTTTTGGATGCGCGTTATTTCACCGCGCAGCGCAGCTTCTAGCTTTGCCAGCGGAACACCTTCTGCAGGCTGCCCTTCCATAATGAAGGTTGCTTCACCACGCACTGTGCCATCGTAACCCGCCCCTGCCGACTGCGCCACCTGCTCCCCGCGCACCAAATGCTTGCTCAACCGCGAGGTATCATTGCCATCCAACACCGCAGCCAAGACCTCCAAGGCATAAGCTTCGCGATCTTTTTTTGCATCCCGCAGGCGCGGCACTTTCCACAGCATCGCCACATAAGGCAACTTGGCTTCGGCTTTAACCACCACGCGCCGCATGCCTTTTTGTTCTGGCTCGATTTGTGGCTTGCGCACGGGCAAAGCGTGGGCTTTATGCACGCCATAATACTTTTCCGCAAGGTGGAACACCTCCTTGTGATCAACATCGCCTGCGACCACAACAGACGCATTGTTCGGCGTGTACCACGCGTTGTACCACTGCCGCGTGTCTTGCCAGGTCATGTTTTCCAGATCGTTCATCCAGCCGATGATGGGACGACGATACGGGTGCGCCATGAACGCCATGCTGCGCGCCGCCTCAAACACCTGCGCTTGCGGATTGTCGTCCGTGCGCAGACGCCGCTCTTCCATCACCACTTTTATTTCTGAGGCAAACTCCGCCGGGGTAAACACCAGGTTCGTCATTCTGTCGGCCTCCATCTGCATCATCTCGGGCAGCGCTTTTTTCGGCACGATCTGAAAATACGCGGTGTAATCATTTGATGTAAAGGCATTGTCCTGCCCGCCGGCTGCAGCCACGCGCTTGGTAAACTCACCCGAAGGCAGTCGCTTGGTACCTTTGAACATCAGATGTTCCAACGCATGTGCCACACCTGACCTGCCATCTGTTTCATCCATGCTGCCCACCCGATACCACACCATATGCACGACCGTTGGCGCACGATGATCTTCTTTAACAATCACCCGCAATCCATTCGCCAATGTTGTCTCGAAGATAGTGGGCGTTGCCGTCGAATCAGCAAAAGTCGGCGCTGACAATACGGCGGCTATAACGGAAAACAGCAAAACAGCACAATACTTAAAAAGTCTTTTCATATTCAAAACAAAAGAACGCCTAAAAAAGTCAAGAGAAAACTAAAACCCCAAAAACAAACCTGTTACTTGCATCGATCAGCATCAATCATCATCAATCAGCGATATCTAAAATGCTCAGTATGCCTTCACTCGGCGAGTTGCATGCAAAACTGCTCTGTTAAAATAGCCGTCACGCGACATCTTATCGCTTCCGCCTCTGACAACACCCCCTATGTTTAGTTTCTTCAAAAAAAAGGATGCTCCCCAAATTACACCTGGGACACCTACACCTGAGCAAATTCCTGCACAAACAGCGGCTGCCGAAACAGCCAGCTCTTTGACTGCAACAGTGCCAGCCACGGCGACTCAAACACCTGGGCCAGCTGTCGCCGCCACTGCTGATAACACGTCTCCAACGGCATCGGCACCCAAAAGTTCATGGCGAGACCGACTCAAAACAGGCTTGGCACGTACGCGCGCTGCGCTTACCACCCCCCTGGGCGAGCTTTTTAGCCGCAGTCGCATTGATGCAGAACTCCTGGAAGATTTAGAAACCACCTTATTGACCGCCGACTGCGGTGTCGATGCAACACAATGGCTGCTTGATGAACTCAAAGCCAGCGTGAAAAAAAACCAGCTCGAAAGCCCTGCCCAATTACGCGAAGTGCTTGCCGAACGCATGACTCACCTGCTGGCACCACTGGAAAAATCACTGGATGTCAGCACGCATAAACCTTTCGTCATCATGATCGCCGGAGTCAATGGTGCAGGTAAAACAACATCTATCGGCAAACTCGCCAAGCACTTTCAAAGCCAGGGCAAAAGCGTACTGCTAGCCGCCGGTGACACTTTTCGCGCAGCGGCCAGAGAACAGCTTAAAACCTGGGGAGAACGCAATGGCGTGAGCGTCATCGCGCAAGAGTCTGGCGACCCGGCAGCCGTTGTATTCGATGCCATTAACGCGGCACGGGCACGTGGCATTGACATCGTATTAGCCGACACTGCCGGACGTTTGCCGACGCAATTGCATCTGATGGAAGAAATCGCCAAAGTCCGCCGCGTAATTCAAAAAGTAGATGCCACCGGCCCGCATGAAGTGCTGCTAGTGCTTGACGCCAACATCGGCCAAAACGCTGTGCAACAGGTCAAGGCGTTCGACCAATCCATTCAGGTCACGGGTCTGGTGCTCACCAAACTGGATGGCACAGCCAAAGGCGGCGTGCTCGCCGCCATCGCGCGACAATGCCCAAAACCTGTACGTTTTATCGGCGTGGGCGAAGGGATTGATGATCTGCAACCTTTTCGCGCAGAAGAATTTGTTGAGGCGCTGTTATCTGGTACAGACGCGGCAATTAGCTAAGCAACAATAAACCAAACAGCGCTGAGAAAAACCAACCAAACTAACCTGGGAAAAGTTAGCAAGTGCTACCCTCCCGCATGGCCTCTAAAAATAACGGCGCGGGACCAAAAATGGCAAGCAGCGTCAAATCTTTCTCGATATCAAAAAAAGAATGCTCGGTTGTCGCGCTCACAAACAGCACCATGCCTGGCCGCACCTCACGCTCACCATCCCCCATGCGCAGCCTGGCTAACCCGCCAATGACAATGTAAATTTCATCTTCCAGATGAGGCGCCTGCATATCCAAAGCACCTGCAGGCAAATGGTACATGGCGCAAGACATTTGCGACGTTCGCAAAAACTCCATGAACCGCGGCTCCTTGCCTTCGACATTTTTTTGCAGATCTTCAAGATTAAATACTTGCCAAGCATGTTCGGACATAAATTAATCTTTCGGTATATTCAAAATTCAGCCACTAAAGCAAAATATACCGCAACCAACTCAATACTGATTGCAAAGTCAGTGGCCACTCATACTGGCGTATTAGAACTCAACTTCCAGCTCTTCAATATCCATCGGTTCTTGTTTGGCGGCAGCTACCCATTCCTGCATCTCCGGCATTGACATCACGGTTTGACAATACGCGGCACATTGCGGATCTAACGTCACGTTATAGGTTAAAAATCGCGTCACCACAGGCGCATACATTGCATCTGCCATGCTGCGCTGCGGACCAAACAACCACGGACCACCATAGCGGTTGAGGCAATCACGCCATATCTCGGTAATTCGCTCAATATCGCCCTTAGCGCGCGACCAAACGGTGAACTTTTTGATTACTGCGCTCACATTCATCGGCAAGGCTGAGCGCAGGGCAGAAAAGCCTGAATGCATTTCCCCGCAAATTGACCGGCAATGCGATCTTGCGACAGGGTCGGCAGGCAATAAACCTGCCTTGGGTTTGATTTCATGAAGGTACTCTGCAATGGCTAAAGTATCCCACACAGAAATACCCGCATGCTCAAGCCTTGGCACCAAGACAGAAGGCGAAAGCAAGAGCAGTTCGGCCTTGGCCGACGCATCATCTGTTGCCACCAGTTTTTCTTTCATCGGCAGCGATGCAAATTTAACCAAGAGCCAACCACGCAAAGACCATGAGGAATAGTTTTTACTGCTGATGGTTAATGTAGCCAGCGCGTCCTGTCGTGAACTCTTCCCTGATTCCCCTGCCACGGGCTTTGCCACCTCAGAGTGACTCTCAATGCGGCTGAATGAACGCGCCACATCAGCCTGCACCTCTTTAGGCGCCGGTTGCGCACCTGCTGCTTTTACGCCGACAGTCTTAGTTACCTTGGCTGCCCTGACCTCTTTTAACTCACCAGCTGATTTTGCCGTTTTCATAAAAACCTCATCACCCATATACTTTCATTTAAGGAGAAAAATACCTCGACTGTTCAAGCGCTCATGAAACACATCATAACGCGTTTAAACCGAGCACCGGCACGTCAACAGAAACCAGAAACGGATTCGCCCCGATCAGGTGCAGCTATTGGTCCCCCAACGCCTTGGTTACAAAACTCAAGCAAAGCGCGTACCATGAAAGCAATTGAACATATTCTTGTAACAAATATGGCAGCTTTATCTAAAGTAACATTGGTACGCATGTATCTTGCTTATACTCAATACTGACTACAAACTTAGTTGCCAAACATTTAGCCGTATCACTAAGGGGATATCGTATGCTTACCACCACTGCACCACACTATCAAATGTACCAAGCCGCTTTTGATGCGGGGTACCCGATACGCACAACAGCTCGCATACTTGCGCCCTGGCTGCACCAGGCGATGGCTTGGCTACCGGATAATTTTGCGATACGTAAAGCCACAGCCATGTGCGAAGCCATTGCCTTGGCTGGACTCACCCACGAGCGGCCAAGCTTTGGAATTGATCAGATTGAGGTTGATGGCAGCACCATTGCAGTGCATGAAGAAGCAGCACATATCACACCCTTTGCGACTTTATTGCACTTCAAAAAAGACATCACCAGTCCGGGCCCTAAGGTTTTACTGATCGCTCCCATCTCTGGTCACTTTGCAACATTATTGGGTAGTACCGCACGCACCTTGCTGCAGCATCATGATGTCTACATAACCGATTGGCATAATGTCCGCGATGTCCCCTTGTCGGCAGGCGTTTTCAATATGGATACATTTATTCAGCATCTGATTGACTTTATTGACTGGCTAGGGCCAGAAACACATCTTGTCTCTGTGTGCCAGCCCACCGTCGGCACCCTCGCTGCAGTTGCTGTCATGGCGGCGGAAAACAATCCGAATCAGCCACGCAGCATGACCTTGATGGCCGGCCCCATCGATTGTCGCATCAACCCGAGCGTGGTCAATAAATTAGCCACCGAAAAACCGATTGAGTGGTTTGAAAAAAATCTGATTGGCCTTGTCCCTTTGCGGTACAAGGGCGCAATGCGTCGCGTCTACCCAGGCTATATGCAGATCTCTGCATTTTTAAGCATGAATGCCGAACGACATATGGACTCATTTCGCCGTATGTATTCCAGCCGCCTGGAAGGCGAGCATGACAAGGCGGAAAACATCCGTGACTTCTATACTGAGTATCTGGCCATGATGGATATGCCCGCCGAGTTTTATCTGGAAACAGTACGCCAAGTTTTTCAAGAGCATGCGCTACCGCAAGGCCAGCTCAGCTATCGCGGCAAACTTGTTGACCCTTCCGCTATTCGGCGCACATCCCTATTTACCATTGAAGGCGAGAAAGACGATATCTGCTCCATCGGCCAAACCCTGGCAGCGCATGACTTATGCAGCAAGCTCGCCCCTTACCGCAAACAGCATCATCTTCAACCTGGCGCGGGGCACTACGGCGTATTCAATGGCAAACGCTGGGAGCGGCAGATTTACCCCCGCGTCCGCGCCTTTATTCATGACTTCAACGAATAACACTAAACCAGCAACGCATAGCTGAGATATTCCTGTCACACAGCAGGGCCCCGTGTCAAGGTTATGTGGCATTCAAAAGATGAGTCGGCGTTGATAAAACAACTGATAAACCATCTGGACAGAAAGAAGGGGCAGGAAAAAATTTGCCTTCTTCGCTGTGGATGCGCTACAAGGTGATGCCGCTTCGCTTGCAGGTCTCCGCGCCGTAGAGCGAATAATGATACGGCGGCAATTTTCCGACACAACTACCGGGATGCCTCAGGATATCAATCGGGTTAACATCACATCGTTTCGCAGCATATCAAGTGAACGCTAAACTACGCTGGCTACACTGCCGGAACATACTTTCTTAGCCCTGTTTGCAGAGGTCACTTTCTGTAAACTCTGTTAAACCTACGTCCCCAGCCCGCATGTTCACTGCGCCCTTATTCCTACGCCTGCCATGATCCGTTTCGACCGCGTCTCCAAACGTTACCCACCAACGATGGACGCCCTTTCAGCCCTGAGTTTTGAAATTGCAGAAGGTGAAATGGTAACTATCAGTGGGCATTCTGGTGCAGGCAAATCTACCCTGTTACGATTGATTGCCGCAATCGAAAAACCCACGGCGGGTACTGTTTTAGTTGCCGGACAAAACATAGGCAGTTTGTCACGCGCGGCACTTCCCTTTTTACGTCGCCGATTGGGTCTGGTTCTGCAAGACCAAAAACTACTATTTGACCGCTCCGTATTTGATAACGTCATGCTACCACTCTCCATTACAGGCTTCCCCCCCAAGGAGGCAACGCAGCGCGTTCGCGCAGCACTCGATAAAGTGGGCTTATCTGCCAGAGAGAAGGCCTTGCCTATTGCCTTGTCGGGCGGGGAGCAGCAACGCTTAGCCATTGCTCGTGCTGTTGTCAGCCGTCCGAGCCTACTCCTCGCCGATGAGCCAACTGCCCATTTGGATGCGGACACAGCAAAAGACGTCGTGCGCATTTTTCACGAATTTCACCGCGCAGGTGTCACGGTTCTCATCGCAACCTACGATACCCCGATTTTTCCTGATGCGCGTAACTTGCGCTTGAATCACGGACAATTAATCCCCACATGACGGCCTACCGCAAATGAAAATCTGGCGTCATCAGCACTCACAGGCGCTACTAGCCGCTTTACGCAGGCTATCAAAAGCCCCCTTGATTACCTTGCTCTCTTTCCTGGCTATTGGCGTCGCTTTAGCCTTGCCTACCGGTGGTCAGCTGCTGCTTGAAAATGTCCGGCAGCTGTTGAACAGTACATCCGCCACCCCGCAAATTTCGATTTTCATGAAAACCAGCGCCCGTCGTGAAGCATCAGATGCAGTGAGAGCAAAACTAAAAAATCATCCCAATGTCGCCAAATCACAGTTTTTACCCCGCGAAACTACCCTTGCCCGGATGAAAACCAATACCGGATTGCGTGAGGTTGTAGAGGCCTTGCCCGACAATCCTTTTCCAGATGCAGTAATTGTGACTGCGCTCGATGACTCACCCATCGCGCTGGAATCACTAGCAAAAGAGTTTCGCCAATGGCCTGACGTGGCTCATGTTCAACTCGATTCTGCCTGGGTCAAACGCTTAGAAGCTTTCCTGCGCCTCGGACGGGATGCCATGGGCTTACTGAGCGCTTTATTAGCTGCTGGACTCATTGCCATCACCTTCACCATTACCCGAATGCAAACGCTCACCCACCGTGCAGAAATAGAAGTATCTCAACTTCTCGGCGCCACTGCTGGATTTATTCGGCGCCCTTTTTTGTACTTTGGCGCACTCCTTGGTTTGGGTGGAGGCATCACCGCTTGGCTGCTCGTTGCAGCTGCAACCTTCTGGTTACAGGTACCGCTAGGTGACCTGCTCCAGCTTTACGACATTAGCTTTGTGTTACAGCCCTTGCAACTTTACGACACCGCTATTTTGCTCAGCGCTTCGACTGCCCTTGGCTGGCTAGGTGCTTTACTCTCCCTTGGCCAGCATTTACACCATCCAAACGCTTGATTTAACCCCACAAGTCAAATTAACCAAAGAGCCATTCGGCTACCCATCACATACTGTATGGCATATGCTAATTCCTCGCCCTCTGCAATGAACTAATAGATTATTTAGCACTCTACTCGATAGAGTGCTAATATATTTCTTAAGGAGATCAAGTTATGAGCCACGTTATGTCTTGCACCATATTGCCAGCTCTGTCGACTAGTGGCAGTTTAGAAGCCTATATTTCAGCAGCTAACCGCATGCCCATGCTAAGCGAAAATGAAGAACTGGCACTCGCGCGTCGATTAGTTACTGAGGGTGATATCGTGGCAGCACACAAGCTCGTTACGTCGCATTTGCGTTTGGTTGTTGCTATTTCACGCAACTATTTGGGCTATGGGTTGCCGCATGCTGACTTAATTCAGGAAGGCAATATTGGCCTGATGAAAGCGGTAAAACGCTTTGACCCTGAACGAGGCGTTCGCTTAGTCTCATTTGCGATGCACTGGATCAAGGCAGAAATTCACGAGTACATCATAAAAAATTGGCGGCTAGTCAAAATTGCAACCACCAAGGCTCAGCGTAAATTATTTTTTAACTTGAGAAGCCTTAAAGCAGCACTTGCTCAACAGTCTGATGCAGCACAAAACTTTAGCCAGCTGGGAGATGCTGGCGTAGGGGCTATCGCGCAAAAGTTAGGCGTTAAGCCTGAGGATGTCATTGAAATGGAAACCCGCTTCACGGGGGGGGATATCTCGCTTGACCCTAACGTAAATGATGACGAGGATATTTTCACCCCAATCACTTATCTTGCTGCAGACAAAGCGACAGAGCCGCTTGCCATTCTAGAACGCAAAGCAGTCGATTACCAGCAAGAAGAAGGACTTCAAGTAGCACTCAACACCCTGGATGCTCGTAGCCGGGAGATCATTCAACGCCGCTGGCTTGCCAAAAATGATCAAACAGCAGCAACTTTGCATGAACTAGCCGATCAGTTTGGCGTTTCTGCCGAGCGCATCAGACAAGTTGAAGTAAAAGCCTTGCAAAAGATGAAAGCATTGATGGCGACGGCTGCTTAAGCCACTCTGCCACATTACGCAAGATAAAAATATTTGCTGTTGCAATCCCAAATATCCTGCGCGTCGGCTGACACTTGTCACCGCACAGCGCCTTATCCAGGCAACTTTTTAGCTTTACTTCCCATCAAGCAGTTGTTTGATATCTGCAGCAATATGCTCGGCGGTCTCACCGTATTTCACATAAAGTCTTAACCGCCCTTGAGGGTCATACACATACGTTCCCGTTGAATGATCTATCGAATAACTATCCGGTGCTGTGCCTGGCTGCTTTTTATAGAACACCTTGAAAGCCCGCGCGGTTGCCTCAGTTTCAGCTAAGTTGCCACGTAAACCTAAAAAGGAAGGGTGAAACGATGGTATGTATTCGGCTAACAGTGCTTGGGTATCACGTTCAGGGTCAAGGGTAATCAATATGACTTGCACTTGCTGGGCATCCTTACCTAACAAGAGCATGGTTTCTTTTAAGGTGGTGAGTGTCGTTGGGCAGACATCAGGACATTGTGTATAGCCAAAAAAAACGATGGCCACCTTACCTTTGAACGCTGACAGCCGACGTTGTTTACCTTGTTGGTCTTGTAATGCAAAATCAACGCCAAGCGCACCGCCAGAGATGTCTGTCGAACTAAAGTGCGGTGCCACATCACAACTTGCCGTGAGCAACATGGCTAAAAATAGGATAACTCTAGTCATTACTTAATATAGTGATCAACGAGCAACACCGCAAAAAGGGTGGATAAATAAATAATAGAGAAATGAAAGGTTTTTTTTGCGATCAAATCACTATAGCTACGCCAGACTTTCCAAGCGTAGCCTAAAAAAAGACCATCCAAAACAAGCGCTATAGCTAAATAAAACCAACCACTCATGCCGATAATGAACGGCAAAAGTGTGACTGCCGTTAGCAAAATAGTGTAAAGAAAAACATGCAGCCGCGTAAACTCCGCTCCGTGTGTCACAGGTAGCATCGGCACGCCTGCGGCTGCATATTCTTCTGTACGATAGAGCGCCAAGGCCCAGAAATGGGGTGGCGTCCAAATAAAAATAATCAACACTAATATCCAAGCCTCTGCAGGCACTGAATTTGTCATCGCAGCCCAGCCAAGCGCTGGCGGCATAGCACCCGATAGGCCGCCGATCACAATATTTTGCGGCGTGCGTGGTTTCAGAAATAGGGTATAAACCACCGCATAACCCAAAAAGGTTGCCAAGGTGAGATACGCCGTTAATGCATTCACCCAAATAAATAAAATTGCCATACCCACACCGCCGAGCACACAGGACCACCCCAACGCTGCCTGTGTACTGATCGAACCTCGTGCAGTCGGTCTACCGCGCGTACGCGTCATGCGCTGGTCTATTTTAAGCTCGACTAGACAGTTAAATGCAGCTGCAGCGGCAGAAACCAAGCCTATGCCAATCGTTGCCGCCATAATCCGCCAAAAACTTAAATATTCGCTTGGCGCCAATAACATACCAATCAATGCACAAAAAACGATAAGCGCAATAACACGCGGTTTCGTGAGTGTAAGATAGTCTTGCATCAAGGAACCAACATGATGGCTGGTCGGCGAAGTTGGTTGCGGATTAGCTGTAGTCATAGTGGAATAATGCGTGATCTAACCTAAACCCGAATAGCGTAGCAACCGTGCTAAATCTTTAAGCATACCCTTAGGGCTGGACTGGTCATCATACCGAAGCACCAAGTTCCCGTTGGGATCAATCAAAAAGATGTATGCCCCCGGATCAGTGCCCAACATTAGCTGGGGTAATTGCTCGGGTTTGGCCACCCTGGCCAGGCGCAATCCGGGATGTGTTTTTAGTAGTTGCGGATCAACTGCACCTTCGCCGGTAATCAACCAAACGCGATCCACATGCTCCATACTCTCATTTTGCGCAGTTCGAATTTGGCGCATGAGGTAGAGTTTATGCTGACAACGGGCATCACACTGTGCTGATTGCACTGTCAGGAATACCCACTTTTTTGAAACTGCTGGTCCGACAAACTTCTCCTCATTCACGCCTTCAAGCTTTAACTCATTTAAACCAGCAGATTTAAGCATTAACAGCTGACCATGATTGGTATGCGACTCAGGTCGCCATACAGCATACAAAATATAGGAGCCAACCACGGGGAGTGTGGCCAGCAGAAAAAATAACGTGAGTGTTTTTTGTGACTTAGTCATGTTAGGTATTATCAGCAACTCGCATCCGACGAAATAAGTAATAAATCCAAAAAATAAATGCAGTAATCGCAAGCGCAAACCATTGAATGGCGTAGCCCCTGTTCCGATCAGCGCCACTATCGGGTTCTGGCCAGTCACGAATCAGTCCGTCTCGCGCTTCATTTACTTGATACAGAATCACAGGATAAACAGCAAGACCTGACCAACTCGAGTAACTTTTGGGGATCACTTCACTCCACAGGACACCATCCCGCCCTTGCTTTCCAACTGACGCCACACGTGGTGTTCGCTCATGCAGAATACCTTTCACCATGTCCACTTTTTCGGCTGTATTGAATACAGGCAGCTTGCGCCGATCATTAGTTGCCTTTATCCAGCCCCGATTCACCAGCACATGCATATGACTACCTGAAATACGCATAGGCATAATAACTTGATAGCCTACCTGCCCTTGATATACCTGGTTATCAAGCCAAACTGCTTTATCTTTCGCCCAAACGCCTTCAACTGTCGCTGGTGAGTCAATTAGTTCAACAAAATTGTCAGGTAATCCCCCAGTTAACAAGATCGGCTGCTTCACTGCTAGCGCTGAACGCCTAGCTGCTTTTGCTTCTCGCTCGTGTGCTCTATCAAGCTGCCAAAGACCTAGTCGGGCTGTAACTAGAATAGTAAGCAATGCAGCTAGAGTTGGAATAATTTTTTTCACTTTATATTTTGACAATCACCCAAGCATCGGGATGCCAATGAGCTAATTACGTGCACTTCGTACCAAACACAATTTAGCCTAAACTATGCCAACAGACACCAAGCACAACCAAAATTTTTCATGAAAATAATCATTGCTCTAATACTGCTCGCTATATTTGCCAGTTTGTTTTCTGCCCTCTTTTTCTTGTTCCAGGATAAAGAAGGTTCAACGCGAACGGTTAAAGCACTTACTTACCGCATTTCGTTATCGATCGCGCTATTTATTTCCCTCATGCTCGCACACTACTTTGAGTTACTTGGCAAATAAATCGGTTATCGATAAGCATGCTTTGCAACCTGTAGTACTCCAGCTGTACTCAGTGAAAAAATTAGCGCAACTGGTGAGCGCTAATTTTTTATTTACTGCTGAGTGGCGAATGTTATAGCCAATACACCACAACAAAGAGAAAGAGCCAAACAACGTCAACAAAATGCCAATACCAAGCAACGGCTTCAAAAGCAAAATGCTGCTTAGGGCTGAAATCACCTTTTATTGAGCGGAAAAGAATGACGGTCAACATAATAGCGCCCAACGTCACGTGAAAGCCGTGAAAACCAGTGAGCATATAAAAAGTGCTCCCATAACCGCCAGTTGATAGCTTCAAATTCATCTCAGCATAGGCGTGGGAGTATTCTTGCACTTGAAGCGCCAAGAAAATTGAACCTAAAACTACGGTGAGGAAAAGGCCAACGATAAGCTGCTTGCGCGCGCCCTTCATCAAACCCCAGTGCGCCCAGGTTAAAGTTGCACCTGAAGCCAGCAACAGAAGTGTATTGATCGCAGGCAAGCCCCATGGCAGCATAGCTTCCCATTCCTCCTTGAATGCAGGGCCAGCTGTCGGCCAAACATTCTTGAAACCAGGCCAGATCATTGAGTTATCAAGGCTCGCCAAATCTGGCACAGAGATCACTCGGATATAAAATAGCGCACCAAAGAACGCTGCAAAAAACATCACTTCAGAGAAAATAAACCAACCCATTCCCCACCGGAATGACGCATCAACACGTTCGTTATAAGCCCCAGCACGTGACTCACCAATCACGTTGCCAAACCATCCGTACATCATATAGAGCAAAACAGCCAGCCCGGCCAACAGGGTGGGCATACCCATTCCTATTTTATTCATCTGCATCACAGCGCCTGCGGCCATCAAAAATATAGCCGTCGATGCTACCAGCGGCCATGCGGATGGGCCTGGGACGTAGTAGTAGCTTTCTTTTTCATGTGTCGCCATCAATTTCTCCTTCAAAATCTTTCTTAATTTGCTACTCCAACATTGGTTACGATAATTCGTACCAACAACAGAACACCCACTACAAAAATAATTCCGCCGATGATGCCAGCCACAATCACTTGCGGCAATGTAACTTTTGCTGCATCTGAAGCATAACCCTGCTTACCACGAATACCTAAGAACGACCAAAATACGACCTTGACTAAAGTCAAAACCCCTGCCTTCTGCTCTTTTTCAGGCCCAGAGTGACTCATACGCCGCCCTTGAAATTATCTGTAACTAGCACAGCACTAGCTTTAGATGGTGCTGGTTGATTTCCCTCAACCTCAAAGAATGTGTAAGACAAGGTGATATTTGCGATTTCTTTAGGCAATTCTGGATCAACGACAAAAACAACGGGCATTTGACGTCGCTCCCCTGGAGCAAGGGTCTGCTTATTAAAACAAAAACATTCCATTTTACGGAAATACTCCCCCGCTAATGTAGGGCCATAACTTGGAATAGCCTGCCCCGTCACCGATACATTACGGGTATTCACGACCTCAAACATTACTTGTGTTAACTCACCAGGATGTACAGAGACATGACTTTGTAAAGGCCTAAATTTCCATGCCATATTGTGCACATTCGTATCAAATTCAATACCGACACTCCTTGTCATATCAACCTGAGTATTAACAGCCCCCCTGGTGACTCCCGTCTGGTTGATACCTAATACGCCGCAAACAACCGGATATAGTGGCACAAGCGCATAACCAAAACCGAACATGGCAACAGCAAATGCAGCCAGTTTGAACATCGTTCTTGCATTACGCTTAGCAGAAACAGGAAGGTCACTCACCGTACTGTATACCAAGTCAGCGCTATATAACCCAAAAACAACCCAACCGAAACCCCCGCCAGAACAATAGCGGTGATAAGTTTTCTAGCTTTGAGCTCAGTTAAGAATGCCATTCTGGAAATAGATTAAGAGACTTTTACTTAACGACTGGCTGCACTTCCCATGTGTGATAAGGAGCTGGAGAGGGCACATCCCATTCCAAGCCTTCTGCGCCTTCCCAAGGCTTTGCTGGCGCTTTCTCGCCACCTTTGATGCACACAATGACGTTGTACAAAAAAAGCAACTGCGACATGCCAAAACCAAATGCGCCAATAGTCGAGATTTGATTAAAGTCAGCAAATTGCACCGCATAGTCGGGGATGCGACGCGGCATGCCGGCAATTCCCAAGAAATGCTGAACAAAGAAGGTCATGTTAAAGAAAACAAAGGATAACCAAAAGTGCACTTTACCCATGGTTTCGTTATACATGTGGCCTGTCCATTTAGGTAACCAATAATATGCACCCGAAAATGCTGAAAACAGAGCCCCAGCGACCATGGTGTAATGAAAGTGTGCAACAACATAGTAGGTATCTTGCATCTGAATATCTACAGCGGCCATAGCGAGAACCAGACCGGAAAATCCACCAATAGTGAAGAGAAAAATAAACCCGATCGCAAATAACATCGGCGTTTCAAATGTTAACGACCCACCCCACATTGTGGCCGTCCAGTTAAAAATCTTTACACCCGTTGGCACAGCAATAAACATCGTGGCATACATGAAATACAGCTGCGCGGTCACTGGCATACCGGTTGTATACATATGGTGAGCCCATACGGTAAAAGACAAAATACCGATAGCCGCAACGGCGTACACCATGGAAGCGTAGCCAAACAAGGGCTTACGCGAGAACGCAGAAATAACTTGTGACACAATACCAAAACCTGGAATGATCACAATATAAACTTCAGGGTGCCCAAAGAACCAGAAAATGTGCTGAAACATAACGGGATCACCACCACCTGCAGCATTGAAAAAGCTTGTCCCAAAATGACGGTCCGTTAACGTCATGGTGACGGCGCCTGCCAAAATAGGCATTACAGCAATAATCAGAAATGCCGTAATCAACCACGTCCAGCAAAATAAAGGCATTTTCATTAGCGTCATGCCAGGAGCGCGTAAATTCAGGACAGTCGTAATAATGTTGATCGAACCCATAATGGATGAAATCCCCAAAATATGGAGCGCAAAAATAGCCATGTCCATTCCCATGCCCCCCTGAATGGTCAGCGGCGGATAAAGCGTCCAACCAGCAGCTGGGCCACCACCTGGCACAAATAGTGAAACAGTTAACAGCAGAGCAGCCGGAGGGAGCATCCAAAAGCTCAAATTATTCATCCGACCAAACGCCATGTCAGATGCACCGACCTGCAGCGGCAACATCCAGTTAGCAAAACCCACGAAGGCAGGCATGATGGCGCCGAACACCATGATCAAGCCATGCAATGTTGTCATCTGGTTAAAAAACTCTGGCTGCACAATTTGCAAACCCGGCTGAAAAAGCTCAGACCGAATAGTGAGCGCCATGCAGCCACCTACCAAAAACATTGCGAAGCTAAACCAAAGGTACATCGATCCGATGTCCTTGTGGTTTGTTGTTGTTATCCACCGCATCATGCCGCCGGGGGCATGCCCGTGATCGTCATGGCCAACGCTATGTCCATTCGCGGTTGTTGTTGCTGTAGTCATGTCACTCTCCTGATATTCCTAATTAAGCATGAACCTTCGAGTTTTTTGCGGACGCAATGAATTACCAACCGATTCACTTGCGTAGTGCCTTAACCTCACCAGGCTGAACCAAATCGCCGACTTTATTGCCCCAGGCGTTTCGCTCGTAAGTTACAACGGCAGCAATCTCCGAGTCCGAAAGCTGCTTGCCAAACGCAGCCATTGCAGAACCCGGTTTGCCATTAAGCACCATATCCAAATGCCCCTCCTTCGGACCTGTAGCCACTTTAGACCCATCCAAAGCAGGGAAGGCTGGAGGCAAACCTTTACCATTAGCCTGATGACATGCCGCGCAAGTTTGGGTATACACAGCCTCACCTCGAGCCATCAATTCAGCCATAGTCCACACTTTTGATGGATCCTCTGCCAAAGCTGCCATTTTGGTTTTTTGCTCTGCAACCCACGTGGCGTATTTTTCTTCTGACACTACATCAACAACGATGGGCATAAACCCGTGATCCTTACCACAGAGCTCAGCACATTGACCACGGAAAGTACCTTCGCGTTCAGCACGGAAAGATGTATCGCGAATAAACCCAGGAACTGCATCTTGCTTGACAGCAAATGCTGGCATATACCAAGCGTGAATAACATCTTCAGCTGTAGTCAATATCCGAATTTTCTTGCCTACAGGGACGACCAAATGATTATCCACCTCAAGTAAGTAATGTTCTCCTTTCGGCGCCTTACCTTCGATTTGATCACGTGGCGTCGATAAAACGCTCATAAACTTAATGCCTTCACCCTCACCCTTAATGTAGTCATAACCCCATTTCCACTGATAGCCAGTTGCTTTAATCGTGATATCCGCCCCTGTTGAATCACGCATGGAAATCAACGCTTTAGTTACAGGCCAGACCATGACAAGCAAAATAATGGTAGGAATCACTGTCCACAAAATTTCGACTGTGGTGTTTTCATGAAAGGTTGCCGCCACACGCCCTGGGGCTTTGCGGTGCTTGATGATGGAGTAAAACATTACCCCAAATACGCCTACAAAGATGACTCCACAGATGTACATCATCATCATGTGCAAGTCAGACACGGTTTGCGCCAACTTAGTCGCAGGTTCCTGAAAGTTCACTTGGTAAGCAGCATTTGCAATGCTTGCCAGCAAGCTTAACGCCACCCCGCCAACAAGATGCGACACCCCCCGTGACACACCCAACTTTTGCGTTGCTCCGCTCATCTTCAAACCTCTTATATCAAGAACAAAACTTATAACCCGGCAAAATGCCTGTGACCTATACCCAAACCCAAAAAGACGCTTGTTACCGCTTACGCTTTAACCAAGACGTTGACATAGATCAATATAAAAATTTGGCGCGGAGTTTATCATGGCTTTCAGGTTGCGCTCGGTACGATACAAGACTATCCATCGAAACCACATACTCTCCGCGGCCTGGATAGATAGAAATTTTATTACCGCCTTTGTTACCAGACTAAATTAAATCGCAGGCGCAACAGCACGCCCTAGTTCCTGCAATAAAAGCTCATGCACACCAGCAAAGCTGCCATTGCTCATTATTACAACATAATCACCGGCGGACACGTTGCTTGAGATTGATTCAATGAGCAACTGGATATTTCCAAAGCACTGAGCACGCTCACCCAATGGTTTAAGTGCTGCGTCTACATCCCAGCCTAAATTATTCGCATAACAAATAACCTGGTCAGCCAATTCAAGACTAGAAGCAAGCTGAGCGGCCATAACGCCCAGTTTCATCGTGTTTGATCGTGGCTCTAATACAGCAAAAATACGCGCTGCACCCACTTTTTGGCGCAAACCGTCCAAAGTAGCTTTGATTGCCGTGGGATGATGTGCAAAATCATCAATAACGGTGACACCACGAACCACACCCCGCACTTCCAAACGCCGCTTCACTCCATTAAATCCGGCCAATGCAGCGATGCCTACATCTATGGAAACACCTGCATGGCGCGCAGCCACTAGCGCAGCCAATGCATTGGCACGATTGTGCTCTCCCGGTAAAGCAAAGACAGGCACTTGCCCCTGCAAATTTCCCGCCAGCCGTACTTCAAAGCCACCGCTTTCAACCTCAAACCTTGCGTCACCTATGACTTGGCTCGCTTGCCAGCCATCACCTGCCCGGTCATTGAACCAGGCCACCTCCGTCCAGCAACCACGATCCAAAACACGCGTCAGTGCAGGCTCAGCACGATTTGCCACAATCAGCCCATTACCAGGCACGGTGCGAACCAAATGATGAAATTGGGTTTCTATCGCCGCCAAGTCCGCAAAAATATCGGCATGATCAAACTCAAGATTATTCAAAACAATAGTTCTTGACCGGTAATGGACAAACTTTGAACGCTTATCGCAAAATGCTGCGTCGTATTCGTCTGCCTCAATCACAAAAAAAGGTGAATCAGTCAGTCGTGCCGATACGCCAAAATTTCCGGGCACGCCGCCGATAAGAAATGAGGGGTTTAACCCGGCAAATTCTAAAATCCACGCAAGAATCGACGTCGTTGTCGTTTTGCCATGCGTGCCTGCCACTGCAAGCACCCAGCGATCATGCAAAATATTGTCAGCCAACCACTGGGGACCTGATATATAAGGCAAATTACGATCAAGAATCGCCTCAAGCAACGGATTGCCCCGTGAAATCGCATTGCCTACAACAAATAAGTCAGGCTGGATATTAATCTGCTCTGCGCTAAAGCCTTCGGTTAAGGCGATCCCCTCACTCGCTAATTGCGTACTCATCGGAGGATAAACATTGGCATCACACCCTGTCACCTGATGCCCGGCAGATCTCGCCAACAGGGCAATCCCGCCCATAAAAGTACCGCAGATACCCAGAATATGAATATGCATACTGCCAATCCGTGAAATAATATCGATGGATTTTAACCCTTGGGCTACTTCTCTTACTGCACAACTTACTATTAAGTTATCTCTATGCCCCGCAGAAAGCCCGCCCCTGCTGATTCCCGCCATTTACGTCGCGCAATTGCCATCGCGGCGGCCAAGCTGATGGCCGAAGATGGCATCACCGATTATTCCACCGCAAAACGTAAAGCAGCTCGAAGCCTAGGGGCAGAGAATAGTGAAGGGCTACCAACAAACGAAGAAGTCAATGAAGAGTTACGTCAATACCAAGCGCTCTATCAAGAAACTGAGCAAGCAGACCGCATCAAGGCTTTACGCCAAACGGCACTTACCGCCATGCAGTTACTCCATGAATTTCATCCGCGGCTGACTGGCTCGGTGCTCGACGGTACTGCCGCACGGTATTCACCCATCCGTTTGCAGCTTGTTGCCGACAGCAGTAAAGACGTTGAAATTTGGTTACTTACCAACCAGATCGAATTTGCAACTGAAGCTTTGCAACGCCGCGACCCGCATGGCCCGGAAGATCGATTTTTACTGGATATTGACGATACAACCATCATGGCGGATATCTTCTCAAACCACAGAAAATACGGATCAGCACCTACTGCTGCCTTGGCAGAGGTTAAGGCTCTTTTAGATGCCAATGAAATAATTGCCAACAAACCGGATTCAGACCGCAAGTTACCCAGTCCCGCTTAGTTACCTAGTTCGCCTTAACCAATGGCCTAAACGCCAGACAAACACTGCAGATGAAAAAAAGACTTTCTCAAGCCCTCTTATTAATCCTCATTGCCCTTACTGCCACGAGTTTAGGTTACTGGGTTAGCCGTAAAAAAAACTCTGTCCCTACACCCCCATCATCCATTGGCTTAACAGATTCAGTCATTGCCCGCTTGATGAACACCCCATTTGCCACCACAGAAGGTCAATGGCAATCACTATCAGCTTGGCGAGGAAAAATACTTGTTGTAAACTTTTGGGCCACATGGTGCCCTCCCTGTCGTGAAGAAATGCCCATGTTTTCTGCATTACAAACCCAATATAAAAACAAAAACGTTCAATTTGTCGGCATTAGCATTGATCAGATAGACAAAGTACGCAAATATCAAGCAACTGAAAAAATCGCCTACCCACTGCTTATAGGTTCGCCGGATGCGATGAACCTCTCGGCCGATCTCGGCAATGCAGCGCAAGCCCTTCCATTTACGGCCATCATCGCCCCCACTGGTAAACTGGGTTTCGTTAAGACAGGCGTCCTTACCAAGGTCGAACTGGAAGACCAACTGCGACGACTGGCTGCACAGTAGACTAGACAAACTGTAGTCATTTGCGGCAAACTTGCACCTATGAAGACGCAAAAAAGCAATAAAACCAATGCAACCGCAAATCAATACCCAATCATTCTGGTTCTTCACGGTCCCAATTTGAACCTTCTGGGCACACGTGAGCCTGAAATTTACGGTCACGCAACGCTCGCCGACATTCACACCGCAATGGAAGCCCAAGCACACTCACGCGGCGTCCATCTGGAAAGCTTTCAAAGCAACCACGAAGGCGAATTAATTGACCGTGTGCAGTCTGCTCGTACCCAAGGTGTTGCCTACATTATCATCAACCCTGCTGGCTATACGCATACCAGTGTTGCCTTGCGAGATGCCCTGGCTGCCGTTGCCATTCCATTTATTGAAGTTCATTTATCCAATATTCATACCCGCGAAACCTTTCGCCGGCATTCGTTTTTCTCTGAAATTGCCACCGGCGTCATTGCCGGGCTAGGCGCACAAGGCTATAGCCTAGCGTTAGATGCGGCGCTAGCCCAGCTCAATATCCCCGAAAAAACGCGTTAAACCTGTCCGCGCCATCGCCTATGCGATAGCGCCGCAGACTAACGCCGAATTTATCTATTTACCCCTGAAAGGAACGTCTCAATGGATCTGAGAAAACTCAAGACCTTAATTGATCTTGTACAAAACTCTGGCATTTCGGAACTTGAAATCAGTGAAGGCGAAGAAAAAATTCGCATCGCCAAACATCTCCCGGCTACGCAAACCACCTTGGTCAATATGCCCGGCGGAGTTCAAATGGACCATCAAGGTGGCGCATTACAAGCCAATAATGTACATAGCGCCGGCTCACCAGCGCCGACATCGCAATCTCATCCGACATCAGTAATCACTGAGCCAGCGAGTGGCCACCAACTCAAAGCGCCGATGGTTGGTACGTTTTATCGTGCGGGAGGACCTGAGTCTCAGCCTTTTGTTGAAGTCGGACAAGCCGTCAAAGCAGGACAAACCCTTTGCATTATTGAAGCCATGAAGCTCATGAATGAAATCGAATCCGATATCTCTGGCACAGTCACCGCCATCCTGGTGGAAAACGGCCAAGCCGTGGAATACGGTCAACCTCTTTTTGTTATCAGCTAATCGCCATGTTCGGTAAAGTCTTGATTGCCAATCGCGGGGAGATTGCCCTGCGTATTTTGCGCGCCTGCCGAGAGCTAGGCGTGCGTACCGTTGCCGTTCATTCGGAAGCAGACATCGAAGCCAAATATGTGAAGCTCGCAGACGAGTCCGTATGCATCGGCCCAGCATCCTCCAGCCTCAGCTACCTCAATGTACCGGCGATTATTTCTGCGGCGGAAGTTACCGATGCAGAAGCTATTCATCCCGGCTACGGTTTTTTGTCAGAAAACGCTGACTTTGCCGAAAGGGTGGAAAGCTCAGGCTTTGCTTTCATTGGCCCGCGTCCCGAGACAATCCGCCTGATGGGCGATAAAGTCAGTGCGAAACGGACTATGAAAGATGCTGGCGTACCTTGTGTACCCGGCTCTGAAGGCGCGCTACCTGATGACCCGAAAGAAATTACTAAAACTGCCCGTGCCATTGGTTATCCCGTCATCATCAAAGCCGCAGGCGGGGGTGGGGGACGAGGCATGCGCGTCGTGCATACTGAAGCGGCATTATTGAACGCAGTAACCATGACGCGAAGCGAGGCCGGGGCCGCCTTTAACAATCCCACGGTCTATATGGAAAAGTTTTTAGAAAATCCACGCCATATTGAAATTCAGGTATTGGCAGATGCCTATGGCAATGCCATCTATCTAGGCGAGCGTGATTGCTCCATGCAGCGCCGCCACCAAAAAGTCATTGAAGAAGCCCCTGCCCCTGGCATTGCGCGCAAACTCATTGCCACACTGGGCGAGCGCTGTGCAGAAGCATGCCGCCATATCAACTATCGTGGCGCAGGCACGTTCGAGTTTTTGTATGAGAATGGAAAGTTTTTCTTCATCGAAATGAACACTCGCGTACAAGTCGAACACCCTGTCACTGAACAAATCACCGGCATTGACATTGTGCAGGCGCAACTACATATTGCAGCAGGCGAAAAACTGTATTACCAGCAAGAAGATGTAGAAATTCGTGGCCACGCCATCGAATGCCGAATCAATGCAGAAGACCCCTTCAAGTTCACGCCGTCACCGGGCAAAATCGAGACCTGGCATCCACCCGGCGGGCCTGGTATTCGGGTGGACTCTCACGCCTACTCTGGCTACACAGTGCCCCCTCACTACGACTCAATGATCGGCAAAGTAATCAGCACCGGGCACACGCGTGAGCAAGCAATTGCTCGGATGAGTATTGCGCTCTCTGAAATGATGGTCAATGGCATAAAAACCAATATTCCACTCCACCAAGAGCTGATGCTTGATGAGCGCTTCCGTCTGGGTGGCACCAGTATTCACTACCTGGAAGAAAAGCTTGCCAAGAAAAACTCCGCCTTGAAATCACAATAGACACGATGTGGTTAAGCATAACCATCGAAACGGACGCCATACACGCCGACGCCCTATCGGACGCCTTGATGGGCGTCGGTGCGATTTCTGTTAGTGTCGAAGATGCCTTGGCGGGCACGGCATTCGAAACGCCGCAGTTTGGTGAACCAGATGGCCTGATTACTGCGCCGGCCACACCACTGTGGCAGCAAAGCCGCGTCATTGCCTTGTTTGAACCGGCTGTCGATATTCAGCAGCGCATTGCCCGTGCCATGCTGGAAGTGGGCATCACCGACATGCCATTTCATGTGCAAGAAATCGAAGAGCAGGACTGGGTGCGCCTCACGCAATCGCAATTTGAGCCGATTCATATCACCGATCGACTATGGATTGTGCCGTCATGGCATACAGCGCCGAATCCCGATGCAATCAACCTGGTGCTTGATCCCGGATTAGCCTTTGGTACAGGATCCCATCCCACAACTTACCTGTGTTTGCAGTGGCTCACCGAACAAGTTCGCGGTGGCGAAAGCGTGCTCGATTACGGTTGCGGCTCAGGCATTCTGGCCATTGCTGCCGCTAAACTCGGCGCTCGGTCTGCACTAGGCATTGATATCGATAAAAATGCCTTGCAATCTGCACAAAATAACGCAGCTGCCAATCATGTCACCCTAAACGTTAGTCATTCGCGCGAGCCACTTGCGCAGCAGTTTGATCTGGTTGTCGCTAATATTCTCACCAACCCGTTATGCGTGCTCGCCCCGTTACTAGCGGGCTGCGTTGCATCAGGTGGCCAAATTGCTTTATCCGGCGTACTGGCCATTCAAGCCGAACAAGTCATTGCAGCCTACGCACCGTTTATTCAGCTCACTATCGGTGCTACACATGACGGTTGGGTGCGGCTCGAAGGCCGCGCATGCTAACTCAATGCCCACAATGCCAGGCCTCATTTCGTATCACCGCCCTACAGCTTAAGGCCAAAGCAGGGCGCGTGCGCTGCGGACGTTGCCATGCCGCCTTTAATGCACTGGAACATCTGCATGATGTAGCTGATGCAACACTTGGGGTCTTGCCAGAAGACCACAGCACACCCCAGCCCATGGTTACCAGTACCGCAACGCTTGTTGCAAACACAAGCATTGCTGAATCAGGCGCTAACGCAGACAACAACTTGATTGATGAGACTGATGAAGCGACTGACTCTCTCGATTTTGTCACCTCACCGCTGGAAAACCAATCTCAAGTCAAAGAAAATTTATCAGTCGAAAACCTGCCGAATGACACACTCAGGGGAACGGCAAAAGACGGCGTTCTTTCTCAGCAGGCATCAGATAATGCTGAATCTTCACCACTTGAAGCTACAACGCTTAATGCTTCAGAGGCTTCTGCAGAGAACCGAACGCCCCAAGAGCCAACAGATATTTTGCTCGATAGACCTTTGAATGCACTCGATGCGCCAACCTACCCATCGAATCAACCAGCTTACTCGTGGATGTGGCCTATCGGTTGTGGGCTGCTCATCGCACTGCTAGTAGTTCAAGCCTTCACTGTTTTCCATGGTGCGCTTGGCCGCCAGTTTCCTGCGACAAAACCGTTCATTTCTGTCATTTGCCAACAAGTCTCCTGCCCTCCAGCAGCCCTTCCTGCACAAGCCTCGCTTATCAGCATTGAAAGCTCGGACTTAACGCCAGACCACACCCAATCTGGCCGCCTGGTTGTCTCTGCCACACTGAAAAACCGTGCAACCGTTGCCCAGCAGTATCCTCACCTTGAACTCACCCTGACAGATATCGCAAATCGAGCCATCCTGCGCAAAGTGTTTTCCCCCGCCATCTATTTACAGCCTAGCTCACTAATAGAAAAAGGCATGTACCCTTTATCCGACAGCACCGTCAGCCTCGAAATCGATATTCACCCACTCGCCGCCAGCGGCTACAGACTGTATGTGTTTTATCCATGACACACAGCAAGTACGGCAGGTGACATGACAACAATTAAGGCCTTCACTCCGGCGTTCAACAATAACTTACTTCTCTTACCCTAAACCCTTAAAAAGGCGCTTAATCCAATGACTACGCTGATATGCGGCTCCCTTGCTTACGACACCATCATGGTTTTTGGTGACCGCTTCAAAAATCACATTCTGCCTGAGCAAATTCATATTTTGAATGTGGCATTTTTAGTTCCCGATATGCGCCGTGAATTTGGTGGATGTGCAGGCAACATCGCCTACAACTTAAAACTGTTGGGGGGAAGCCCGCTCATCATGGCAACCGTAGGGGAAGATAGCGCACCCTATCAACAACGCTTAAAGAACCTCGCACTCAATACTCAGCATGTACGCGAAGTACCCAACAGCTTTACAGCGCAAGCTTTTATCACCACAGATTTAGACGACAACCAGATCACTGCCTTCCATCCTGGCGCGATGACTTATTCACACCAAAACAAAGTGAGCGATGCACTTGGTGTTCAGCTCGGTATCGTCGCACCCGATGGACGAGATGGCATGCTACAGCACGCAAAAGAGTTTCATGCTGCAAAAATCCCTTTCATTTTCGATCCAGGTCAAGGCTTGCCAATGTTTGGCAAAGAAGACTTATTGAACTTTATGCAACTGGCGGATTACTGCACAGTCAACGACTATGAAGCCAAGTTACTGGCAGATCGAACTGGTTGCACACTAGAGCAATTAGCCACGCAGGTAAAAGCCTTGATTGTCACTTTGGGTGCAGAAGGCTCACTTATCTACACAGCGGAGCGTTGCATCTCGATACCTGCAGCGCCGCCGCTTGCCGTTGTTGACCCCACAGGTTGTGGCGATGCTTATCGTGCCGGTTTATTGTATGGCATAGGCCAGGGCTGGGCCTGGGAAAAAACAGGGCGTCTGGCTTCACTGATGGGTGCAATCAAGATTGCCCATCGAGGCGGACAAAACCACGCACCCACCATGAGCGAAATTACATCTCGTTACCAATTAGCGTTTGGGGAAACACTATAATTTTGTCAGCGTATGACACAATTTATGCTCTGAACCAACAACACAGGAAGACCATCAGATGAAAAACCATCGCTTAATAATCATTGCAATTGCAGCGCTCACGCTCGGCGCTTGCGCCAGCCAATCAGGCTCCTCTTACGAGCGCAGCCAAACCCGCGGCGAACAAAGCGTACGTTTAGGAGTTGTTGAGTCTGTTCGCAACGTCACCATCGAAGGTACCAAGTCAGGTGTTGGTGCTGTCGCTGGAGCCGCTGTCGGCGGCATAGGTGGCAGCAGCGTTGGTGGCGGCAAAGGCTCCACCGCAGGTGCTGTCGTTGGCGCAGTGCTCGGTGGTCTCGCGGGAAATGCCATTGAAGAGAGCACCACTAAACAAGCAGGCATTGAAATAACCGTCAAGCTAGATAACGGCCAGCTCACTGCCATTACGCAAGCAGCCGATGAAGTATTTCGCCCTGGTGAGCGCGTGCGGATTTTGTCCGGCAGTGGCGTCACCCGCGTTGCACACTGACTCACCAGTACGCAAGCACTTTTCCTGCAAAATGCCGATTGGGTAAGCATCGCCAATCGGCATTTTTTATCAGAAAACTGCCATGCACGATAACCCGGAATACACCCTGAGACATTTACTTTTTGTTGTTCGTTTAGTCGCTAACTGCCATTGCTTAGTCCAAAAGAAGCCTTCACAAATCTGCCACCTTTTTGCAACATAATGACAGGATGACAAAGTATTTCAGCTTATCATCCGGACGAACGTCCTCAGCGCCATCAACGCCACAAGCGACTTTCTGCACACGACTTGGCCGCTCCTTGCTTGGCATTTTTCGTTTAACTCGCCTGACACTACACTTGGTCAGCGGTCTGATAACCGTTGCCTGTGTTTATCCTTTTATCAGCCACAGCACACAACTTGCACTCAAACAGCGCTGGTCACTACAGCTACTTTGCCTGTTAGGCCTTGAATTAAAAGTCGGCGCTGGTGAGACGGCGATGAATGTAGAAAAGGTACATGAAATACCGTTAAAAAACACAAAAAATAATCCACAGCAACAATCGACAGCAAGTACATATCACTCGCCACTCGCACCCTCATATCGTGGCATGCTGGTCGCAAACCACATCTCCTTCCTTGATGTCTTTGTAATTAACGCCTGGCTGCCTACAGCTTTCGTTGCGAAGAATGAAATACGTCATTGGCCTGTGTTGGGATGGCTAAGCAACAAGACCGACACCATTTTTTTACAGCGCGGCTCTCGTCGTGCTGCCCATGCGGCGAGCGATGAAATTCTGCAGTACTTGGGTGAAAACCGCATTGTTGCCTTCTTTCCTGAGGGTACAACCAGCACAGGAGACACCGTTCTACCCTTTCATAGTGCGCTTTTTCAGAGCGCCATTGACGCAGCATGCCCAGTCACGCCCGTTGCCTTACAGTACCTTGATGCCATCAGCGGACAACCCAGCCATGCAGCAGACTTTATCGGCGAAGACAGTTTGCTGGCCTGCTTGTGGTCTATCGTGACAAGCCCAAAGCTCATTGCCCGGCTCGGGCCACTCGCCGCATTAAATACAGCCATCGAGGATACTGACAAGATGGATCGTCGTCACTTGGCAGCGCATGCGCACCGCACGATTGCGCATCATTTGTTATCTCAAGCCCGCTGATTAATCCCAGCCAGAAGGTGCTACCCGCTGCGGACACGGCAAGCTAAACGCCTGACGATCATCCAGACGCAGCGCTGTTAATGCGCCGCCCCACAAACAACCTGTATCAATCGCGACAACATTTTCCTCTACGTGATACCCCAACGCCGACCAATGGCCGCATACGATGCGCTGCGTGACCGGGCGATGCCTGGTATTCACTCCTTGTAATACATCGCTGCCAGAGGCATGTTCAGCAGAATCTCTTATCGCACTTGCTCGACCATGAAAAGAAAACCACGGCACGCACCCTGCTGGACCCAGACTTGGCGGTGATTTTGAACCTTTTTCACGCAATGCCATGGTACCTTGCTCAGTGACATATCGCATTCTCGTCATCGCATTAACCACGACCCGCAATCTGTCCCATCCTTTAAGATCGTCACGCCAACCGGCCGGTTCTGAGCCCCACATATGCGCTAAAAAATCACGGTAGTTTGGCGCAGTCAGTGCAGCAGACACCTCATCTGATAAAACCTTTGCCTGTGCAATTGTCCATGTCGGCAACAGCCCTGCATGCACCATCGCCCAATCCTGGCCAACATGAAACAAGCCTTTGCTACGCAGCCAAGCCAATAACTCATTGCAGTCAGGTGCTGCAAGCACCTCTGATAGCGTATCTTCTTTATTGGCACGACCATAACCTTCTGCCTGCATAATCAAATGCAAATCATGATTGCCCAGCACCAGTTCAGCCGCTACCCCTAACGATTTAACATAGCGCAACACAGCCAAAGACTGTGGGCCGCGGTTAACCAAATCACCAACAAACCAGAGCTGATCGGTTGCGGGATCAAATGACACAAGATCAACGAGTTGCTGCAAGGAATCAAAACATCCTTGAACATCACCAATTGCATAAATAGCCATAGCGATTGAGCCAGATAATGAACCGAATAATGGTTGCCTGCCGTGCTTGCCTGCCACACCGCTATGTTGGCATTGCACCCCAGGAAGGCAAAGAGCTTACCTGACTTAAGGTGTCCAGGCAGGACGCAAAGAAATTTCGCCAGACAAGATACGTTCAATTTTTCCTTCAGCGTCAAAAAGCAAAGCACCCTCCTCATCCACCCCTCGGCAGACCCCCTGCCGAGGGGGCGCAAAGTCAGTGAGTAGAACGATCCGTGCATCCTGATAAGCATGCCGTGCTAACCAGTCAGATCGAACCCCTAAAAATCCATCGACCGAAAATATCGTCAATACTGCCAGCAATTCGCGTAACAACTCTGCCAGCAATTGATTGCAATCTATAGGAGTCGGCCAAGCAATGGCCGTTGCGCGAACATCTGGCGACAACGCCTCTGGCAACCGTAAATTTAATCCTATACCAATCACAGCAGCATGCGGTACGCCGGGGACAAGTTCTACCAAAACACCCCCCAGTTTTTTGCCCTGCAACAAAATATCATTAGGCCACTTAAGGCATAGTTCAGTGAAGCAGTTTTTATCCGCACCAGACAGATTTTCCAACGCCTTCACCACAGCCACACCGACTGCGAGAGAAAGTCCCATGGGAGGCTTGCCCGCCGGCAACCGCCAGAGCAAAGAAAACGTCACACTATCCCCCGCGCTGGCAATCCAGACGCGCCCGCGTCGGCCACGCCCTGCGGTTTGTTCCTCAGCGACCATCACTGTGCCTGAAGGTGCACCATTTTCGGCGCGAGTTAACAACTCGGCATTGGTCGACTCGCATTGAGGCAAAAGCGTCACATCAAACCGACAAGCAGCTGAACCCAAGGCCTCAATCAGCTGCTGAACATTCCACGCTGAAGACATCCCTTTAAAGAGTCACCGGTGCGATTTTTTTATGGGTAAGACTCATACCGAAGATTTTATCTCGGACATCGTTGTTGCAAACTGCGCCAGGTCTCTTTGAGACTCTATCGGCGAGTTCTCTAGTCCTAGCTCCTGGATTTTTCGCGTGATGGTATTACGTCCCAGGCCCAGTAACTGCGAGGCCTCAATACGCCGCCCATTCGTTGCAGATAAAGCACGCCGAATCAACACTGATTCAAATTGTTTTGTCAGCAGTTCAGCAACCTCTCCTGGCGCGCTAATCAATAGTTGATCGACTTGCTGACCCAATACCGACAACCAGTCGGCGCTGGCGGGACGGCGTGTAACGTCAGACGTAGCCAATGCGTTTATCGACGCGGTGATATCCCCGCCATGTCCTTGTTCCCGCGCACCACCACGTAACTCTGCAGGCAAATCGTTCACATCCACACTTTGCCCTGGCGCCATCACAGTGAGCCAGTGACACAAGTTTTCTAACTGCCGCACATTGCCTGGGAAAGGCTGTGCCTGAAGATATTTTTGCGCTGCTTCCGTCAAGCGCTTAGGCTCGCCGCCGAGCTCCTGGGCACTCTTTTGTAAAAAGTGTCGCGCAAGGATTGGAATGTCGTCACTACGTTCCCGCAAAGGGGGCAAGCGCAGACGAATCACATTAAGCCGATGAAATAAATCCTCGCGAAACAACCCGTCTCTCACTCGCACCTCTAAATCCTGATGGGTTGCAGCAATCACCCGCACATTCGCTTTCACTGGCTGGTGTCCACCTACACGATAAAAATTGCCATCTGACAAAACACGCAATAACCGCGTTTGCAATTCCGCAGGCATGTCACCAATTTCATCCAAAAACAGCGTGCCGCCTTCGGCCTGTTCAAATCGACCGCGACGTTGAGTTGTCGCACCAGTGAACGCGCCTTTTTCGTGGCCGAATAACTCAGACTCTAATAAATCTTTTGGGATAGCCGCTGTATTAATCGCAATAAAAGGTGCGTTTTTTCGCGGACTGTGACGATGCAATGCCTGTGCAACCAACTCTTTGCCGGTGCCTGATTCGCCGTTAATCAACACCGTCGCCAAAGATTGCGATAAGCGGCCAATCGCTCGAAATACCTCCTGCATAGCCGCACCTTGTCCCAACATTTCTGGCGCTGCACTAACGGTTTCCGTCGTACCTGTCTGTTTCACCGACTCTGCGAGTGCCCGTCGCACCAAGGCTACTGCTTGGTCAACATCAAACGGCTTGGGCAGATATTCAAATGCGCCACCTTGAAAAGCAGCAACAGCTGAGTCCAAATCAGAATAAGCCGTCATAATAATGACAGGAAGTTCGGGATACCTGCTTTTTACTTCACGCAGTAAATTCAAGCCATCGGTACCCGGCATGCGGATATCTGAAATAAGCACCGCCGGAGAAGGCGCGCTTCCAAGGGCACCAAGTGCTTCATCAGCTGTCGCAAAACTTTGCACAGGTATACTTTCGCGACCCAAGGCTTTTTCAAGCACCCACCGAATCGATCGATCATCATCAATAATCCACACTGGGTTTGTCATGCTGCAATTTCCTTTAATTTAAATTCATGTGATACCCGGCAAATGAGCTCTGCATTTCTTTGCCTTTTTAGGTGATTTCGCCGCTGGCAGTCAGCGGTATACACATCAAAACGAAACGTCTTGTACTGCGGCAATATAGGATTACTCACGCTGCATTCCGGAATAAATTTTGTTTGTCTGGGACACTGCGTGCACGGTCGGCATGGCTAACGGTAGCATGAGCGTAAAACATGTGTAGCCTGCCCGTGAAGTCACTTCTATCGTCCCGCCATGCTGCTGGATAAAGCTTTGCGCAATCGTTAAACCTAAACCACTACCATGCTCCCTGCCTGAGACGAGCGGATAAAAAATGCTATCTTTCAAATGGGTAGGAATACCTGGCCCGTTATCAATCACTTGCACTGCCAAAGCAAGTTGGTAGTGTTTTTTCGCCAAAATAACCTGCCGTGCTGCACGCGTTGAGAAAATAATTTCTCCTTTACTTTGCATTGCCTGCGCTGCGTTTCGAGCAATGTTAAGCACCGCTTGGATAAGTTGTTCCTTATCACCTGTCAATTCGGGCAAAGACGTATCGTAGTCGCGCTGTACATGCACATCAGGATACTCCGCGTGAATCAGCCGCCGCACACGCTCGAGTATTTCATGGATATTCATAAGTGTCGGCTGCATGGAACGGTGCGACGACAACAGTCGCTGCATTAAATCTTGCAGTCGATCAACCTCTTGAATAATCACCTGAGTGTACTCTTTGAGCTGATCATCCTGTAATTCGTGTTCAAGCAATTGCGCAGAGCCACGAATACCACCCAAGGGGTTTTTTATTTCATGTGCAAGGTTTCGCACCAACTCACGGTTTGCTTGCTGTTGCTGCGCAAGTTGCTCTTCCCGTGCGGCTTTAAGCTGCTGATCTATTGGTCGCACTTCCAGCAAGAGTTGCGCACCCTCGAGCATCACCGGCGTTACTGTGCAATCAACATGCAGTGTCTCGGCCGCTAAGATGATGGGAATATTGTGGCTGGTGTAACTCCATTGATTCACCAAAGCGCTGGTGAGTGCTGCAGATAAGCCGACAGGCTCGCCAAGAAGTTTTTTGATCGACTGCCCTAATAATAATCGCGCGCTGGTTGCAAACAAATTTTCTGCAGCAGGATTGGCATATCGAATCACGTGATGACCGTCAACTAACACCACAGCTGATGAAAGTAGATCAAGACCACCAACAGTGAGGGATGCAGGAAAATTCATTGAATATGCGCTCTATCAGTATCCGCTTTAGTGCAAAAAACTAACTAGCAGTGAGCAAAAAGCACACCAGAAATACCAATTAGCGCAAATTACTGATTTCTTTTTGTAGTGCCTTGATATTTCGTTCGTGCAAGGCCGTTATGTCGCGATTCGCTTGCGCTCCGGAACTATCAGCTGCGGCAAGTTTTTGGGCTTTCGCATACAAGGCTTGCTCTTTACTCAACTCTCCTTCCAAAATGGTGCGCCGATCGCTGTCCCGTGCACGTTGTTCGTGACTCGGAACGCGAGGGAAGTCACTCGGTGTCGGAATGGCAGATGCCCGCCCAACCACGCGCTGGGCGCCAGAAGCGGGCACCGACCCGCGTGAGGGCTCTTTACCTGTTGCCAACACGATACACTTGGATTTACCTCGCGGCTGTGTGTTGGTAAATAATATTTGACCCGAATCATCCGTACATTTATAAAACGTGCTGGCAAAAGCCGGGGCACATAACGGTAAAAGCAAAATGGCGGCAGATCGCACTCGCTTACTGGGCAGACCAAATCTGACCACATGTTGTAGAAAATTAATCAATGCTGCACGATAAATTTGGCGAACGGGGTTCATCGGATAGGGAGTTTCCATGTTGTGAAGTGTAGGCGAAGTATGCCAATAAAAAAAGGACGGGCACGCCCGTCCTTTTTGTTACCTACAGCCATTAAACACCTTAGATTGAATAGTACATATCGTATTCAATAGGGTGCGTTGTCATGCGGAAGCGTTGAACTTCTTCCATTTTCAGTGCAATGTAAGCATCCAGCATCTCGTTACTGAACACGCCACCACGGGTCAGGAACTCACGATCCTTATCCAGGTATTCCAACGCTTGCTCGAGACTGGAACAAACGGTTGGGATCTTTGCGTCTTCTTCTGGTGGTAAGTCGTACAAATTTTTGTCTGCTGGATCACCAGGATGAATCTTGTTCTGCACGCCATCCAAACCGGCCATCATCAAGGCGGTAAAGCACAGATAGGGGTTTGCACCGGGATCAGGAAAGCGGGTTTCGATACGGCGCGCCTTGTCAGACTGAACATAAGGAATACGGATCGAAGCAGAACGGTTACGCGCAGAGTAAGCCAGCTTAACCGGTGCTTCATAGCCTGGTACCAAGCGCTTGTAGGAGTTAGTCAGCGGATTGGTAATGGCATTCAAGGCGCGTGCATGCTTGATGATGCCGCCGATGTAATACAGCGCAAACTCTGACAAGCCTGCGTAGCCATTGCCAGCAAACAGGTTCTTGCCATCTTTCCAGATGGACTGATGCACGTGCATGCCAGAACCGTTATCGCCAACGATAGGCTTGGGCATAAAGGTTGCCGTCTTGCCGTAGCTGTGCGCAACGTTATGCACAATGTATTTCAGAATCTGGGTTTGATCCGCACGACGAACCAGGGTATTGAACACTGTGCCAATTTCGCACTGACCAGCGGTCGCCACTTCATGGTGATGCACTTCAACCGGCACGCCACAAGCTTCAAGCGCGATACACATTTGCGCACGAATGTCGTTGAGACTATCTACTGGTGGCACAGGAAAGTAACCACCTTTGACTGTCGGACGGTGGCCTGTGTTACCGCCTTCAAATTTGTCTGCAGTTGCCCATGCAGCCTCTTCCGAGAAAATTTTGCAGTACGAACCAGACATATCCACTTTCCACTCAACGGAGTCAAAAATGAAAAACTCAGGCTCAGGACCAAAATAAGCAGTATCACCAATACCGGATGACTTCAGATAAGCCTCGCCGCGCTTGGCAATAGAGCGAGGGTCACGATCGTAACCTTTACCGTCAGCTGGTTCAACCACGTCACACGTCAGCACCAACGTGGTTTCATCCATGAAGGGATCGATATAAGCAGAATTTGCGTCAGGCATCAACTGCATGTCAGAGGCTTGGATGCCTTTCCAGCCAGCAACCGAAGAGCCGTCAAATGCATGACCATCTTCAAATTTATCGAGACTGAAAGCAGACACCGGCACGCCAACGTGCTGCTCTTTGCCACGGGTATCGGTGAAACGAAAATCGACGAAACGAACTTCTTTTTCTTCGACCAGCTTAAGTACGTCCTGGGGGGTCATGAATTACTCTCCTAAAAATGAGACGAAAAATAAAACAGCAAAACTGCAAGGGTGAATCGCTAAAAGCAGAAATTGTGCCATACAAAATTAATATTGCATGCACTGTGCCACAAGCATTTACACAAACTCATTTTCACAATACAAGAAAAACGCACAACAACAGTGCATTCTAATTTGAAATGCGCCATTACTGTGCATCACGCTTGATGCACTCTGACTTCAGAAAATAAAGCATCATTGGGCAACACGTCAGCCAGTCGTTGCCTGAGCACAGTGACCGTTAGTTGATGGGCTTCGAGAAACGCCGTTGGGAAAAACACATCAGCTTCTGCGCGCGGCCCGAGATAATGTAATGTGGTTTGTTCAAAGTTTGGTGGCTCACATTGCAGCAAGCTACGCAAATGCCTCAGCAACATTGAGCGCGCAGGTAGCTTTAAAGAAGCATTGCCCAAAACATCATTTTCCGCATCAATATGCACCAGCACATCCAGCACTTCGGGGTGTTTTTCCAACACGCTCTTGCGCGCTGTTTCTGCAATCCAATGGCCTTCAGACACGCTGATATGCGGATCCACCTGCACATGCGCATCGACCAAGACTTGATGCGCCATGTAGCGCGTGCGCATTTCATGCAGCCCAAGTACTCCAGGCGTGGCAGTCACGGTTTGGCGAATGGCTGTGACTTCTTCAGCTGACAAGCCAGTATCAATGAGCTCGCTCATCGCGTCCCAGGCAAAACGCAAACCGGCGCGCACAATCATTGCACCCACGACAATCGCCGCCACGCCATCGGCAAAATTAAAGCCTAACAACGCGCCGCCAATACCGGCAGCCACCACGAGCGAGGAGAGCGCATCCGCACGGGCATGCCAGGCATTCGCCACCAGCATGGGCGAGCGCAAACGCTCTGCTGTAATCAGCATGTAGCGGAACAGCCCTTCCTTTGCTATCAGGGTCAATAAAGCTGCCCACAAGGCCGCCACACCCACGGGTGGCAGGCTATCCAAATTGGATAACCGGCCAGCGGCTGAAACCAGTATCCCCACGCCCGTACCGACCAGCAGCAAGCCCAGTACCAAGGAGGCCGCCGTCTCGTAGCGGCCATGGCCATATGGATGCGCATCGTCAGCGGCTTCAGCCCCTTTACGATTGGCATACAACACAAAACCATCAGAGATAATGTCTGCAAAGGTATGCATGGCGTCAGCCATCAAACTTTGTGAATGCGCCAAAAAGCCAACAACCATTTGCATGACCGTTAGCACCAAATTCACCCCAACACTCACCCAAGTGATACGCTGTCCATCCGCCAGACGCTGCTGGTTATCGGGTACGTGACGATGTAAGGGGTCGTGGGTTCCGCGCGCCATGATGGAAAGTTATACTCTTTATATTTCTAGACTCTGCATTCTAACTTCGGACACTGAATTATGGGACGCATCAACGAGATTTTGACTTTAGCGCATACACGAGCAGACGAGCAACAGCTCCCTTACGCCGGCGCTGTGACCCCGCCAGAGGCTTTTGAGCTAACCCAGCTCGCCGCCAACGCAAAAATCATCGATGTGCGTACTCGCGCTGAACGCGACTGGGTTGGCCGCATCCCCAATGCCATTGAAATTGAATGGATGGGCTATCCCGAAATGCAACCCAACCCGCACTTTTTGTCTGCACTACAACACGCTGTCACCGCCGATTCAACCTTGCTGTTTATCTGTCGCTCCGGCGCACGCTCAAACGCTGCGGCCACAGCAGCAGCAGCAGCCGGATTCCCTGCTTGCTACAACATTCTTGAAGGCTTTGAAGGCGATAAAGATGCGGACACCCACCGCAATCAAACCAACGGCTGGCGTTTTGCCAACCTACCGTGGACACAAACCTGAATTATTCAACCAATTACCCAGCGAAGTTTTGACACACCTCTCGCCAGACCGACCATGCAAACTGCCACCATACAATTTGACCACTTCAATGCCCTCGCTGATAAAGCAGCCGCCGAGCGCATTCGCGCAGCCAAAGCAACGCTCGGTAAAAAAGCCGTACTGCTTTGCCATCACTATCAACGTGCTGATGTTTTTGAGCACGCCGACCTCACCGGTGACTCGCTCAAGCTCTCGCGCCTGGCCGGAGAAGCTGAAGCAGAAAACATCATCTTCTGTGGTGTGCATTTCATGGCCGAAGTGGCCGACATCCTTTCCCGTCCGGAACAAATTTCCATCCTCCCTGATTTAGCCGCAGGCTGCTCCATGGCAGACATGGCGAATCTGGCCAAAGTTGAGCGCTGCTGGCGTGAGCTCTCGGCCATCATGAATCCGGATGAAAAAATCACACCGGTGACTTACATCAATTCCGCCGCAGACTTGAAAGCCTTTTGTGGCGAACATGGCGGCATTGTGTGCACCTCCTCCAACGCCCCGAAAATTCTGGAATGGTCCTTCAAGCAGCGCGAAAAAGTGCTGTTTTTCCCTGATCAGCATCTGGGTCGCTGGAGCGGTTACAAAATGAACATTCCGCTCGATGAAATGGTCATCTGGAACCCAGACCTTGAGCAAGGCGGCCTCACCCGCGCGCAAATTGAGAAAGCCAAAATCATTTTGTGGCATGGCTTTTGTTCTGTGCACCAGATGTTCCAGCCCAGCGACATCATCAAGTTCCGCAATCAGCATCCTGATGGCATTGTCATTTCGCACCCCGAATGCGGCTTTGAGGTATGCAAGCAATCCGACTATATCGGCAGCACGGAATATATTTTGCAAACAGTCAAAGCGGCCCCCCCCAATACGCGTTGGCTGGTCGGCACAGAGCTCAACCTGGTTGAGCGCCTGGCGCGGGAAGTGGCGCATGAGGGGAAAATTGTGCAGTTCATGGCCAGCACCATTTGCATGTGCTCAACCATGCAACGCATTGACCCGCAGCACCTGGCCTGGACACTGGAAAACCTGGTCGCCGGCAAAGTTGTAAATCAAATCAAGGTACCAGCGCACGAAGCGGTGCTCGCCAAAATTGCCTTGGATCGCATGCTCGCCGTCTCGTGAGCGCCGTCCTACTGATACCGCTACGCATAACTTTTTAACCACTACCCGATGACATCACCGCAACGCAGCTACCGCTATTACGATTTCGTGATGGCGGCGTTTGTCTGTGTACTGCTGTGTGCGAACCTCATCGGCGCGGCTAAAGCGGCGCAAATCACCTTACCCGTCATCGGCACGATTCCCTTCAGTGGCGGCGTACTGTTCTTTCCGATCTCTTATATTTTTGGCGACATCCTGACCGAGGTGTATGGCTATGGCCGTGACCGGCGGGTGGTCTGGGCTGGCTTTGCCGCGCTGATTTTTGCCAGCTTTATGGCTTACGTGGTGTTAGCGCTGCCCCCCGTGCCGGATGCGTTTAACCTCGCCTATCAAACGCACCTGGAAGCGGTTTTCGGCAACACCTGGCGCATTGTGGCCGGCTCCATGATCGCTTTCTGGTGCGGCAGTTTCGCTAACAGTTACGTGATGGCGAAAATGAAAATCTGGAGCGCCGGTCGCCTACTTTGGATGCGCACGATCGGCTCGACGCTGGTCGGCGAAGCCGTCGATTCCAGCCTGTTTTATGTCATCGCTTTTTACGGCATTTGGCCTGATGCACAAGTGGCCAAAATTGCACTTGCGCAATATCTGCTCAAAACTGGCTGGGAAGTATTGATGACACCTGTCACCTATCGTGTTGTCGCGTTTTTAAAACATGCCGAACGGGAAGACTGGTATGACCGCCAAACGAACTTCAACCCTTTCCGCCTACAGCCGTAAATCATGACTGAAAAAAAGCCCGCAATTACTGCGACAAGCTTTTCCATTGCCACCTGGAATATCCATAAAGGATTTTCAAATTTTAATCGCCACCTCATGGTGCACGAACTGCGCGACCGCTTGCGCGCATTAAATGCAGACATCGTTTTTTTGCAAGAGGTTCAGGGACTGCACATCAAACATGAAGCGCGCCATGAACACTGGCCAACTGAACCACAACATGAGTTTCTGGCCGCTGACGTTTGGCATAACCATGCCTACGGAAAAAATGTCGTGTATGACCACGGCCATCATGGCAATGCCATTTTGTCGCGCTTTGCTATTGCACACGAACACAATCAAGACATCACCCATCTGCGCTTTGAGCGGCGTGGCCTCTTGCATTGCGCCATTGCGCTGCCGCAACTTGCCCAGCCATTGCATTGCGTCTGCGTGCATTTATCGCTCTTCGCCCGCTCGCGCCGTTGGCAACTGAACGAATTGGCCGATTACATTAGCGACGTCACCCCACCGACTGCACCGTTGCTAATCGCCGGTGACTTCAACGATTGGCGTAATCATGCTGGCGATATTCTTGCGCAACGCCTGGGCTTGCATGAGGTTTTCACCCATTCAAATTTACACGGCATAACAAAAGTCGCCCGCCCCTCGCGCAGCTATCCTGCTGCGCTCCCGCTATTTCGGCTCGACCGAATTTATCAGCGCGGCCTGACTATCATTAACGCCCAGCGCCACAGCGGCCCGCCCTGGTCTGAGATTTCCGACCATGCAGCCCTTTCAGCTACGCTAACAACAAATGCCTGACCCAGTCATATCCGCCACCACGACCACGCCGTCTCATGAGCGCCGACTTTTTACCCGGTAACGCACTGCAACTGCTCTTTACCGGCGCAGATTATTTTCCTGCGCTCATCGCTGCAATTGATAACGCTCAGCATGAAGTCCATCTGGAAAGTTACATTTTTGATGACGACATCATCGGTCAACGTGTTGCCGCAGCGCTTGCCTACGCAGCACGTCGCGGCGTCGCAATACACCTGCTAGTCGATGGTTTTGGCGCACGAAAACTAACCAGTTCACTAGGCCCCGCCATGGTCCAGGATGGCGTACAGCTTTTGGTTTATCGTCCACGCCCGCAGCAATGGCGATTTCATTGGCATCGTCTGCGTCGCCTGCACCGCAAATTGGCCGTAATCGACGGACGCATTGCCTTTGTCGGCGGCATTAACATCACCACAGACTTTGACGCAGACTTTACCGTACCGCGCCTTGATTATGCCGTGCGCATTGAAGGCCCGCTAGTCGCAAAAGTTCACACCACGATGCGCCACGTTTGGCACATCGTGCGCTGGTCGCAGTTTGGCCACCGACCGAATGCACCGCAGTTTGACCCACCGCCACCTGCACCAACCGGCCAAGCGCATGCCGCGCTGGTCATACGCGACAACCTTCGCCACCGCCAGGACATCGAAAATACTTATGTTGAAGCCATCAACAACGCACAAAAAACCATCATGCTGGCCAATGCCTACTTTGTGCCCGGCCGCCGCTTTCGCGATGCGTTAATAAAAGCCGCTCAGCGTGGCGTCAAAGTTACCCTGATCTTGCAAGGCAAGACTGAATATGTTTTGCAGCACCACGCCATGTTAGCGCTCTACGATAGCTTGCTCGCCGCCGGAGTGAAGATTTTCGAATACCAACCTGCTTACCTGCACGCCAAAGTCGCCGTAATTGATCGCGCATGGGCCACCGTTGGCTCATCCAACATTGACCCTTTCAGCTTGCTTCTTTCGCGCGAAGCAAACCTTATTGCGCGTGACGCACTATTTGCCCAAGCCTTGACCCAGCACCTGGAATCAGTAATAGAAAAAGACACGATAGAAACCACACTAAGCCAACAAACTCAATCCTGGTTAAAACGCCAAATCAACACCACCGCCTACGCCCTGATTCGCCTGCTCGTCAGCGTGACCGGCTATGGTAGACAAAGAGGCAGCCCTTACGACTAAGAAAACCTTTCCTCAGATTGAGAGTCTCGCTTTATATTGTCGTTTTTGCTTTGCATACGACGGTATTTACTCGTTTCCTTACATATCCCGAAATGTCCACTCAATTCGGCATCCAATCAACCATATGAGTCAAACTTTCTTATCTGGCTTTCGAGCAACACCGCAAGGTTTGATCGCCCTCTGCATTACCGCGATTGCGCTAACACTCATCCTCAACTTAAGCGGCTGTAGCAACACCTCGCAACGTAAAGTCGGCGCTGGCGATACGGCGTGGCGGACGCGCAATGCACCACGATCTGCCGCCGCACAAGAAAAAGGCAACGAAGTGGCGCTGTTTTCTCTCGGTCTGATGAACATCGGCTACCGCTTTGGCGGGAAAAATCCCGAAGCGGGGCTGGATTGCAGCGGCATGGTCAGCTATGTATTTTCACAATCCGCCAATCTCAAACTGCAAGGCTCGGCTGCCGACATTGCGCGACGAGGACGGCCGATTGGCACAGAACAAATTTACCCAGGCGACCTGGTGTTTTTCAACACACTGAATCGCCCTAAATCTCACGTTGGCATTTACATTGGTGAAGGCCGCTTCATCCACGCGCCCAGCAGTCAAGGAAAAGTCAGAATCGATAGCTTAACCAGCGGCTGGTTTGCCACTCGATTTGAAGAGGCGCGCAGTTATTTTGAATAAACCTCTGTTTATTCGCCATGAAATAGCGTCACCGCAACCGAACACAAACCGATTTTCCCAGCCATCGTTATCCGACTTCTCTCTGACTCAACAACAGTTGACCTTCATCAATACCATGCCATAAAGCATTTGGTATTCTTTTTATTTGCTCCAAAATAAAAAACCGGAGTGACGACACACCAAAAAGGAAAACCATGTCCCACTATCATGCCATTGTATGGATTGACCACACCCAAGCCCACGTCATGCACATCAGCCCTGCCGATGTCGAAGCCGCCATTGTTCGCCCGGCTAATCCGCATCAGCATTTACACAACAAACGCGGCGTTGTGGGCACAGGCCGCGCCCCGGAAGACCAGCATTTTTATCACGAGGTTGTGGAAGCCTTGAAAGGCGCGCAGGAGATCCTGATTGTTGGCCCGGCGAGCGCCAAGCTCAACCTGGTCAAGCACATCCACTCGCACGATGCGCAGTTGAGCGATAAAGTTGTGGGCGTTGAAAGCGTTGATCACCCCACCGATGGCCAACTGGTGGCTTATGCGCGCAAATACTTTGAAGCTGCTGACCGTCTGCGTCGCTGATTTAACTGTAAATTCAACTGTAAAAATAACAACAATAAAAAACGGGCAAATGCTTCACGCATTTGCCCGTTTTTTATTATTGCATTTATCGCGTATCACGCGTGCATCAAGCATGCATCAGCGCTCATAGCAAAATCAACGCTCAACAAACGCGCGTTCGATCACATAATCACCGGCCACACCGGTCTGCGGTGAAATCTGGAAGCCGCGCGCATTGAGCATGGCCGAGCAATCGGCCAGCATGGCGGGGCTGCCACAAATCATGCCGCGATCGGTTGCCGGGTCAAACGGTGGCAGGCCGATGTCGGTAAATAGCTGGCCGGATTCGACCAGCGAGGTAATCCGCCCTTGATGGCGGAAGGGTTCGCGGGTCACAGTGGGGTAGTAAATCAGTTTTTCCTTCACCATTTCACCGAGGAATTCGTCTTGCGGCAATTCTTCAGTAAAGAACTTGGCATAGGCCAGCTCATTGGCAAAGCGCACGCCGTGAATCAAAACCACTTTTTCAAACGCTTCATAGGTTTCCGGATCCTGCACGATGCTCAAAAACGGCGCCAGTCCTGTGCCAGTAGAAAAAAGATACAGATTTTTACCTGGTTTCAAATCCCGAATCACCAAGGTTCCTGTGGGTTTGCTGCCAATCAGCACGTCAGATCCCACCTCAATTTTCTGCAGGCGCGAAGTCAATGGTCCATTGGCCACCTTAATGCTGAAAAACTCCAGATAATCCACATGATTCGGGCTGGCGATGCTGTAGGCACGCAGCAACGGGCGGCCCTCCACCTCCAGGCCGATCATGATGAAATGCCCGTTTTCAAAGCGCAGGCCGCGCTCGCGCGTGGTGCGGAAGCTAAACAGGGTGTCGTTCCAGTGATGCACACTGATAACCTTTTCGGTTGCTGCGGATGCCATGCGGATTTCCTTTAAATGCGTAATAAATGCGTGAATGTCGCCCATTTTACAAACTCTGGCGCGGTAAGCTTAGATTCTTCCGTTCTATCTTTATGCTGTCAGGCTCATGCGATGAACTTCCGCTGCTTTCAGCAACCGGATGCGGCCACGTTTAACGACTCGCACGCACGCCCAGCATCGCCGAAAAAGTGACCATAGCCAGCCCCGCCAAAGCCAGTAAGGACAAGAGCTCACCCAATAAAGGCACAGCGGCTAATGAAGCAATGACAGGCACTAGCGCCAAAGTGAGCGCTACCACCTGAGGGCCTAACTGGCGCACTGCTTGGGCAAACAGGATAAGTGCCACAAAAACCACCAGCGCGCCCTGGAACAGGGCTTGAAACACAATCTCACCCTGCGCTGCAGTGGCTAAATTGCTCGGCAAAAATAACCACCACACGGGTAAATACAGCACAGCGGCGCAGAGCACCGTAGCCACAGCCGCAGTGAGCGGCGGCATGGAATGGCGGCGTAACAGCAAGGTGAATGCCGCCCAGCAGAATGAAGCGCAAATAAATAATCCGTCACCCAGCAACTGAGCACTGGTGAGATGTCCACCCATGGCCAACACACTATCCGTCAAAATCAGTGTGATACCCGCTAGCATCCCAAGCAGTGCCATCGCCTGGGGTCGGCTTGGCGATTTTTTCAACAATAGCCAAGTCAGAACTGCTGTGGACAAAGGCAGGCTGCCTGGACCCAAAATCGCCCCGTGCGCGGCTGGCGCCAGACGAAAGCCGGAATAAATGAAGCACGCATAGCCTATGCCGCCCAGCAGCGCAAACGGCAGCATGATTTTCAACGGCGGCAGCGTGACACGCGGCAGAAAAAACAAGGCCAGCAAGCCGCCCATGGCCAGACGCAAGGCCGTGACATCCCAGGCCGT
>Ga0209066_10000831_pt1 | contig 43686 bp, 35 predicted proteins | sample All_14_2_FD_187198 | JGI IMG/M metagenome (GOLD analysis project Ga0209066, IMG submission 187198) | Freshwater microbial communities in response to fracking from Pennsylvania, USA - Allegheny Zone_MetaG_DW_15 (SPAdes) (version 2) ... | reverse complement strand
GCATCCGCCAAAAAGGCCTCGACCAGCTGCCCTGGACCAAAAGCGCGCGCGCGCTGCAGGCCCGCGTCTGCTTTCTCCACGCGACCCTGCCCGAAGCGGCCTGGCCGGACCTCTCCGACGCGGCCCTGATCGCCAGCCTCGACGCCTGGCTCGCGCCGTTCTGCGACGGCGTGACGCGCTGGAGCCATGTGCAGGCGCTCGACCTGACGGGCATCCTCTTGAGCCGGCTCGACGCCTGCGGCTGCTCGCGCCGCCTTCTGGACGAGCTCGCGCCCACGCACCTGCCCGTGCCCAGCGGCTCGCGCATCCAGGTGCAGTACGACCAGGCCGCGCCCTGCATGGCCGTGCGCATTCAAGAGGTCTTCGGCATGACCCAGACGCCCAAGATCGCGGGAGGCCGCGTGCCCGTGGTGATGCACCTGCTCTCGCCCGCGCAACGCCCCGTCCAGGTCACGCGCGACCTCGAAAGCTTCTGGGCCACCGGCTACACCCTCGTCAGAAAAGACCTCCGCGGCCGCTACCCCAAACACAACTGGCCGGAAGACCCCCGCGAGGCGACCCCCACGCACCGCGTCCGCCCGCGTCCTTCCTGAGCCCGCGCCACCCTCGCCGAACGGCCGCGTCGTGTATTCACCCGCACACAGGAAGACCGCCAGACTCGCAACCAATCCGCCAATTAGCCAAGCCCCCCGCCTGTTATCCCGCAATGCCCTCATACCGTCCCTCCTATTTAAGAAGCAGAATCAACAAACCCCGCCAAGAAGAAACGTCGCGCAAGGGTGGCGCAAAGGGGCATAACTGGCTTGAACTGCAATAAATATGTGTGCTAACGTTCAGGCGATGGTGAGACAATAACACAGCGGTTTACGGCCCCACGCTTCGGCTGAATAAAAAATGACTAAGAATAGAATTACGATTGCGATCACCCTAGTCTCTATCAGCAGCCTGTTTGTGGCTATTATTGTCGCCGCTGTAAGCGTCCTTGAGCTTCGGGCAAGCAACACCCTTCTCCGCAAGCTTAAAGTTCTTCAGCCGGGCGTCACCCTTTCTTCTGTCACAAACCAGTTGGGTTATATGATGTATGAGATAAAGGATGTCGAATATATGACCATCCTCGGCAGTATCAAAGACACGTCATTCTGCAAAGACAAGAAACTGTTCTGGTTCGCCGCATCGGCACCGCCTTGCCGCGCCCTTGAGATTTACACGGACACGAATGACGTGGTCGTTTTTGTGACATGGCAGAAATTATGAAAACCTCTCCAATAGTGGCTTTTATTCTCTGAAGCGTACAAGGGGACAGGTAATTCATGTGCACTATGCTCGTGTAGACCGTCAGTGCCACATCCGCGCCTCCATCAAAGGCGCAGAATCAACACGGGACACGATAATTCGATAATTCGACCACTCATTTTCATGTTTTCTTGGAAGCCGAAAAGCGCTACATTGTCGATCAACGTAGGGGTGACACATGCGAGTGCGGGTGTTACTCGGCACCGCAATAACCGCAGGAGCCGACCAGTTTGAGGTGTATCGGTAAGGCATAGAAGAGACACACCGCCTCGAAAACTTACCGTAAAACCTTGGAAATGAACGTGACTTTTGAGGCATACCAGAAAAACCTTGATATACCTCATGATATTTTTGAGGTTCAATCAGAGGTTGGGGCACCATGAAAATTACGGACAACATTGGCTCTCCATTGCTTGACCGCATCACCTTGATTGCGTGCGGCATTTTGTTTCTTTTCCTTGGAGTCAATGGCGTTCATGACATGCGTGATACCTTTCTCAACTATTCGTCTGTCAGGATTTCTTCAGCATGGTACGCTTTTGCGACTCTACCTCCGCTAATTACGATTGGCGCAGCTTTGTTACTCCCTACTCAATACTTGATCTGGAAAAAGGGCCTACTCACAAATGGCCTACTTTTCGCCTGCTTACTCTCCGGCGGTACGTCGCCATTGCTTTACATTATTTACGACTACGAGCACAATATTCACATGACATCTCCTGTGACACAAGAAGGACCCCAACCCGGCGACACACCGAACCCTCGCTCGCCTTCGGCTCACGGGTTCGGTGGTCGCTGACGTTCTGCAAAAGATGATGATGATATGAATAGGTTCAAGACAGCGGATGATCTGTTGATCTGGCGCTCATCGTTCGCCATGACGGGCTGCGCGATCTTCTCCGCGATTGCGCTCCTGGCCGGCAATCTCGCCGACATCATACCGGCGCAGGAAGCGCAGAGGCAGTCGGTGATCTTCAATATCGTTTTCGGCAGCTCTTGTGTCATCAGTGTTGCGCTTGCGATGCGGGCAAAGCGAAGAGCGAGATTGGAGAAGCAGAACAACACGCCGGACGGTACTCGTCGCCCCGCAGACGGGGCTCCTCGACCGTCACCGTGAACGTTCGCCAAATTATGGAGTAGCGCTCATGAACAAAATGCAAAGGGCTTTACTGGTTGCCATCGCCGCCATCGTACTTGGAATGCTGGTTTATCCCCCGTATCGGGAGGTGTTTGGCAGTCGCTCGAATAACGGGTATTGCTGGATCTTTTCTCTTGATAACGCGACGATTAATGTCATGACCTTGGCTGTCCAGTGGCTTGGTGTGTTAATTGCAGGAGGTATCGGTTTCCTTGCGCTGAAGAGCAAATGACTCAAAGGGATCAATTCATCAATACGGTTAACAAAGTGCAAAAAGGAAAGCAAATGGAAAAACTAACCCCCACGTTCATTGTGGACTGTCATGTGTGCAAAGCAAAAGTTGCAGCATTACAGAAAGGTATTATCGAAAAGCTGTATTATGATGAAGAAACCAGTACACCGGATGGTGGTGAGCGCGTAATGCTCGGTGAGTGCCCGTGTTGTCACTGCACACTCGTTGGAGAGTCGCTGCAAATTGGAATGGGGGGAGAGTACGGAGACGATGTCTTGTGGTCAGACGTTATTAGAGTATACCCACAGCCGCCTAAAGCCTTTTCTAGCAATAGAATTCCAAAAGTTGTTTCGGATTCAATCTCAGAGGCCACGAAATCACTACAGGCCAATGCAAATATCGCGGCATGTGTGATGTTCGGGCGTGCGTTGGAAGCCATTTGCCGTGACCTCTTGGAACCAGCCACAGCAATTCCGGTTAAACCACCACAATCACCATCACCATTGCCTGCCGCCGCAAAGGTGCCCGTTTCTGCGCCTCTGCAACGGTCTGCGTCGAAGAAGCCGATTATGCTGGGCGAGGGTATCCGAAGATTAAAGGACAAAGGGCTGATCGATCAAAGACTTTTTGACTGGAGTCAGCAACTGCAAGCATTTCGAAACCTTGCGGCCCATCCTACGGATATCTCAATTTCTCGCCAGGATGCGGATGACTTGAAGAGCTTTGTTTGCGCGATCATTGAATATGTCTACGACCTTACCGACAAATACAATGAGTTCACTGCGCGAGCAGCAAAGAAGAAGAAATAGACGAACACCGACACCGGTGAAAGTGAACTGAGCAACCGAAAGGCGAGGGAATGTATCAGACAAGACTACTCGCTGATGATTCCCCGACGTTCGACAATCAGAAGAAAGAAGCAGAGGCATGAGCAACCTGAAGCCCCAGAAGAAACGCAAATCGGGTATTCCCACGGGAAACGCTGGCGAGTACTTCGTGATGGGAGAACTGTTGCGGCGCGGATTTGATGCCCAACTGGCTGATCGAAATACGAAGGACTACGATATTCTGGCCGGCTCCCCAAATGACAAAGTTCTAAAGAAGCTACAGGTCAAGAGCGTGCGGTCTGCACCTTGGTACGTCAAGACAGCGAGCTATTCAGATGCGCTCGCTGATCAGTTGACCATATTTGTTCTCTTGGGTGACGACAAAGCTCAGAAAAAGGTGCGCTATTTCATAACCAGAAACAGCGAAGTCGCATGCCACGTTCATCACCCCAAAGACTGGAAAAACAATGGTTTCATGCCTCTCAACGCGATCAAAGAGCATGAAGATCGGTGGGAGATTTTTGTTGAGTGATGAAAGATGTGTAACCGTTTAGCGGATTTCACCCACAGTCACGAAGAGTCTGAAGCCGGCAAATTGCCGGGGTCATAGAGATCCGCGACCGGCGTGTCGAGGCCTTGAAGCAGGAGCGTTTTTATCAGTTCGAGCGGGTTCCTGCCCTGCCTTTTCGCGGTGATGATGAGTTGCGGTGGAGGGGTCGCTCATTGTACATTAGACCTTTCCGCTCGCGTGAAACTCCTTGAGCACTCGCGCCAATGCCGACTTGAGTCCCGTGGTGCCCCTCATGCGAACCCCGAGGCGTAATGTGGCATCACCTGCCCATGTAATGATGCCTCAATTGCCTCGCCATTTACCAAAACCGTGCCAGGCCCGCAACGGCAATTTGTCTAATGACGACCCCACTTTCACGCACATGTTTTTCCGTGTATATCCGTAAGCAGTGGTATCACACCGCCGCCAAGGCACGGTTCATGCGCTCGATGGACTCGTCGATCTCGGCGGGGCTTTTGAAGCCGATGGTCACGGCGTCGATCTCGGGAAGCGACATGGCGAAGCGCATCGCCTTCTCGCGGTCGTCGGGATTCTTGAACGCGCCGTCGCCGACGAGCTTCATGCCGATGACGCCGTGGCCGTTCTTCTTCATGACCTTGAGCTGCTCCAGCACCGGCTCGATGACCGTGCCGGGCGCGTTCCAGGCGGGTGCCTCGCTGTCGGTGGCGACGCACTGGGGGTTGACGCGCACAAGGTTGACTTCTACCCACTCCGAGGCCGCGGCGACGCGCAGGGCCGGCATCGAGTGGCACGACACGCCGTGCGCACGGACTTTGCCCTGCTGCTTGGCGAGGGAGAGGGCCTCCATCAGCCGGGCGCGCTCCTCCGTCCAGTTGTCCTTGACCGCGCAATGCACGAGGACGCAGTCGATGCGGTCGGTGCGGTAGGTGGCGAGGTGGCGCTCGATGACCTCCATTGGCTTCTCTGGGTTTCCGCCGATCTTGGACATCAGGAAAATCTCGTCGCGCGGGAACTCCTTCACGGCGTCGGCGATCCAGTCGAAGGTCTTGTAGGACTGGGCGCAGTCGAAGTAGCGGATGCCCTGGTCGAAGGCATAGCGCACGAGCCGGTTGAACTCCGGCTGGCCGAGGTTGCGCTGGACGTTGCCGCTGTTGCTGCCGAGGCCGATGCCGAGGCGGCTCAACTTGAGACCGGTCTTGCCGAGTGTGACGGTATCCGTCGCGCTCCGCTTCTTCCTGTCCAGGCTGGCGCAGGCGGGCGTGAGGATGGAGCCGGCCGCCACGGTGGCGGAGCCGGTCAGGAATTCGCGGCGTGTGAAACGGTTGCTCTTCATGGTCGTCCCTCCTTCGTGGCGGACATGGTACGCGATTCACCCCGCCGCGGTCAAGCCGTGGCACGGGGGCTTGCAGGGCCGACGCATCAAAACAGACAGTTTTTCTTTGTCATCGTTAAAAGACGGGGCCAATTCTCTAAAGGGGCTTTCTGGCAACACTGAAATATGAGGTTTAGCCACGGATGAAACGCGGATGAAACACAGACACCCTTGCATTTTCATCCGCGTTAATCCGTGAAAATCCGTGGCTAGAAATTAGATGCGTCGGCCCTGCGGGGGCTTGCGCCTAGGCTTGAGCACTCGCATACCGGTATCTTCAAAGGCTCGTTCAGACTCTACTACAGAGTGTATCAAAGCCACGTCCTCCCGGCGCGTTCGCCCTAGAGCGGCTTTGTTAAACGTGTAGCCGTTTCTGGTAGGGACGCCTCCCCGAGGCGTCCGCGGGCGGTTCGGGGAACCGCCCCTACCTGGCATCACCCAACGGCCATACTTAAACTTAATCCGCCCTAGCGGGCCGCGGCGCGGTGCAGAAACGCGAGCACCTCGCCCATCAGGCCGTTGATCGTCCGGTACTTCTCGGGCGCGGCCGCGAGCAGGGCTGACTCCGCCTGCACCGTGGCCGACGGGACCAGCTCTGCGCGGCAGTGCGCGACGAGTTCGCCCGCCGTGGCGGGCGTGGTTTCCAGATGGAACTGCAATCCCATGACCGCGCGGCCCAACTGGAACGCCTGGTTGACGCAGCCCGCGCTGCCCGCAAGGCGGACCGCCCCGGCCGGCAGGTCGAAGGTCTCGCCATGCCAGTGAAAAACCTCGACCGCCGGCGGGAAGCGGAAGACCCCTTCACCGGCGGGCGCAGCCCCGTGCACCGGGAACCACCCGATCTCTTTGACGGGGTTCGGATAAACCCGCGCGCCCTTCGCAGACGCGATGAGCTGGGCTCCCAGACAGACGCCCAGCACGGCCTTGCCCGCGTCGATCGCGCGCCGGATAAACGCCTTCTCCGGCGCAAGCCACGGGAACTCGCGCTCGTCGTTGACGCTCATGGGGCCGCCCATCACCACGACCAGGTCGGGCCCGCCCGGGTCCGGCAGCGCGGCCGACTCGAAAAAGCGCGTCGCCGTGAGCGTGTAGCCGGCGTCCGCGAGCCACGGTCCGATGCTCCCGGGCCCCTCGAACGGGACATGCTGCAGAACGTGTGCGCGCATGCTCAAGCCCTCACGCCTTGTTCACGCGGAACACGCGCTTGGCCTTGCCCTCGCTGCGCGGCAGCGTGCCGGGCTTGAAGACGTCGCCCTTGGGGCTGAAGCCGAGCCGCTCTTTCAGGTGCTTCTCGACCATGTAGCCAGTGACCCCCTCCTGCGCCTCGACGTTGACGCGCACATCGGTGACGCCGTGGTCGTCCTCCAGGATGATCTGGTACTCCTGCAACACCCCGGGGATCTCCATCAGCGCCTGCTCCACCTGCTTCGGGAAGAAGTTCACGCCCTTGACGATCAGCATGTCGTCGCAGCGCCCCTCGATCCGGTCGATGCGCAGGCTGGTGCGCCCGCACGCGCACCGCTCGCGGCTCACGATGCGCGTGAGATCGCGCGTGCGGTAGCGGATCACCGGAATCGCCTCGCGCGTCAGCGACGTGAAGATCACTTCGCCCACCGCGCCGTCCGGCACCGGAGCGCCCGTCTCGGGGTCCACGATCTCGGTGATGTACTGGTCCTCCCACACGTGGATGCCGCAGCGCGCGGCGCAGTCCATGCCGGTTGTGGCGATGCCGCCCGTCTCGGTCATGCCGTAGATGTCGAACGCTTGGATGCCCAGGCGCGACTCGATCCGCTTGCGCATCTCGTCCGAGAACGACTCCGCCCCGAAAATCCCGATCTTGAGGTCCGGCAGCTCCATCCCCTTCTCGTCCAGCATCTCGATGATGCGGGCGGCGTACGACACCACCGACCCCATGGCCTTGACCTTGAAGTCGCGCAGCAGCATGATCTGCCGCGCGGTGTTGCCCGAACTCGCGGGCACCGCGAACAGGCCCGCGCGCCGCGCGCCGTGGTAGAAGCCGAAGCCGCCGTTGAACAGCCCGAACGTCGGCATGATCTGGAGCGCGTCGCCCGGCTGCAGCCCCGCCATCACCTGGCAGCGAGCCATGCATTCTGCCCACTGCGCCAAGTCAGCCTCCGTATAGGCCATGACCACCGGCGTGCCCGTCGATCCAGAACTCATGTGCATCTCGCGGACAGAGGCTTGCGGCATGCAGAGCATCCCCAAGGGATACTGATCGCGGAAATCATCTTTGGTCAGAAACGGTAACTCAGCGATATCGTCGAGCGAACGGATATCGCCGGGCTCCACCCCCACCGCAGTCAGCCGCGCGCGATAGAACGCGTTATTCGCCCAGACATGCTTGACCGTCCACTTCAATCCCGCCAACTGTGCCGCCGCCAATTCGTCGCGCGACATCGTCTCCGCCCGCGCGTTCCAAAACTGAAGTCTGTTCATTGCGCCATCCTCGGGATCTGGCCGGCAAAACCGGCCTTATGCGTTACTTTAAATGGAAAACATACTACCGCTTCCACGCGCCATCGGCAATCCTGTTTTCATCCTTAGCCACAGGGCGTGAGCCATGGACTGAAATGCGAACTCATGAAAAAAAGGTGAAAGCCGGGATGACGGTAATAACACCCCGTGACTCTAAAAACCCGGGGTTCCGCAAGGGCTGTTTCGAAGATCATAACCCGTTTCAGTTGACACGTGGGATTTGTAAGATCCAATTCGGAACTGATGCCCCCCTCTTTATCTTGGGCATCGTTCCCGGGTTCACACTGTTGCCCAACTTAAGCGCCACCGCTCAAAGCGTCGTGTCCGTGCGGCAGTCAATATTCTCGCCAACCGTTTAAATATATGATGTCGGCTTTATTCAAATGTGGACACTCGTACTGCTCACATATCGAGTCCTTTTTTCAGCACTTATACCCAGTCCCAGATGTTACGGGAACCAGTATATCCGTGAGAAAAAATTGGGCCGGTCTCGTTGCTGACGTTCCGTTCACGACCTAATGCGTTGCTTGCGCAAGCAGCTGCGCAAGATATTCGCCATAGGTTGATTTACGCAAACTCTCGGCCAGTCGCACAAACTGGGTTCTGTCCACGAAACCCATCCGCCACGCGATCTCCTCAAGGCAGGCTATCTTAAGTCCTTGACGGTCCTGTATCGCTTTGACAAACGCTGTCGCATCGGCCAGCGAATCATGCGTTCCGGTGTCAAGCCACGCAAACCCGCGTCCCATCAGCTTAACGTTCAAGCGCCCCTGTTTCAAATAGACACGGTTCAGGTCAGTAATCTCGTATTCTCCACGCGCAGAAGGCTTCAAATCAGCCGCGATATCGACGACACTGTTGTCATAGAAATAGAGGCCCACCACCGCATAGTTCGACTTTGGCATCGCAGGCTTCTCTTCAATCGTCTCCACTTTCCCTGAGCGGTCAAAACTGACCACCCCGTAGCGCCCAGGATCCGTCACATAATAACCGAAAACCGTCGCGCTGTCAGAGGCATTGGCCTCTGACAACATCCGGCGCATCCCGTCCCCATAAAAAATATTGTCGCCGAGGACAAGGCAGACCGGATCACGGCCAATGAACTCGCGCCCCAGCACAAAAGCCTGCGCTAACCCGTTCGGCTTCTCTTGCACTTTGTAACTCAGACGCATGCCCAGTTGCGAACCGTCGCCCAACAACTGCCGAAACAAAGGAGTCGCCTCTGGGGTCGAGATGATCAGCACTTCCCGTATATCCGCCAGCATCAGCGTCGACAGAGGATAGTAGATCATCGGCTTATCATAGACCGGCAGAAGCTGTTTACACATCACTTGCGTGACTGGGTAGAGCCGCGTACCCGCTCCGCCCGCAAGAATGATACCTTTTCGTGCCATGGGGACCTCCCGACAACTTGAACGATATTCGAAGACTAGCCCTGCTTGCCGACAGCCGGTTGCGCCACGCCCAGCCGCTGCCCCGCATATTTCTTGTCACGGATCGGACGCCACCACCAATCGTTGTCAAGATACCACTGAACCGTCTTGACAATGCCGGAATCGAAACTCTCTTCAGGAGTCCACCCCAACTCTGTCCGGATCTTTGTCGCGTCAATCGCGTAACGTTTGTCATGCCCGGGGCGATCCGGGACAAAAGAAATCAACTCCTTGAAAGAACGCAGGCGGAGTTCCGCCCTCCGCTTGGGATGCAGCGCATCGAGCGCCCCACAAATCGTCTCAACCACCTGAAGGTTTGTCCGCTCGTTATTGCCGCCAATGTTATAGGTCTCGCCGGGCTGGCCTTTTTCAAGCACAAGACACAACGCCTTTGCATGATCTTCCACATATAGCCAGTCTCGCACATTGTCGCCTTTTCCATAAATTGGCAACGGCTTGCCGTCCAGCGCGTTCAGAATGACCAACGGAATCAGCTTTTCAGGAAAATGGAAAGGCCCATAATTATTAGAACAGTTGGTGATCAGCACCGGCAACCCATACGTATGGTGCCATGCCATGACAAGATGATCCGACGCGGCTTTACTTGCCGAATAGGGAGACCGCGGATCATACGGCGTCGACTCAGTAAAGAGCCCTTCGGCCCCTAGCGATCCGTACACTTCATCCGTCGAGATGTGTTGGAAGCGGAACCCTTTTTTATCGGAAGAGCCGTCCGGCAAACTGCGCCACCATGATGTGGCCGCCTCCAAAAGTGTGGCCGTACCGACTATGTTAGTCTGAATAAAGTCAGAGGGGCCATCAATTGACCGGTCCACGTGCGATTCGGCCGCAAGGTGCATCACGGCCTCTGGCCGAAACGCCTCAAACAGACGCCCGATCGCCTCTCGGTCACAGATATCCGCACGTGCAAATTGGTAGAGCGAATTGCCCTCTGCACCCCTAAGTGAGTCGAGATTTCCCGCATAGGTCAGCTTATCGAGATTCAGAACTCGGCAACGCGAGGACCGGAGTAAGTGACGGACCACCGCCGAACCAATAAAACCGGCCCCTCCTGTAACCAACACACGTCGCATACCGAATCTCCTATTCGTCATCGGTCATCGACACATCGACGACATCCTGTCGGGCTGCGGCAACAGAGGGAGTGAGGTCATCTTCCTCCGTGAACGCTTTGCCTCCAGACCCCGAAGCTTTATTACGTTCACCCAAGCTTAGCTTCTTCCCTTGCCCGTAGGCGCCGTACCGCGACGTATAGCGATAGGCATAGCGATAGTGATAGTCATACTGGCTGAATTGGTTACGCCGACCAAAATCCACATCGTTCACAATCACGCCAATCACGCGTGCGCCAGCCTCGGTCAGATGCCGGGCCGCATGTTTGATCGGCTGGAATCGTGTGCGGTCGGGGCAACACATAATCATCACAGAATCAGCAAGCGAGGCGAGCACCATCACATCGCCGACGATGCCGAATGGCGGCGAATCAATAATTACGCGGTCATAATGTTCACGTGTCCAAGAAAAGAAATCGACGATGGCCCCGCTGCCCATGAGATTGGCGGGACTCAATTCCGAAGAAGCCTTGGAGAAAACGATGTCGAGGTTCTCGACCCCGGAAGCCGTGGGCAATGAATCAAACAGAGAAGCATCGGCCTTGGCCAGGGTGTGAGGCAAACTGTGAAAGTCCGTATGTTTCTTTTCGAAAATCCTCGCTAACCGCGGACGGCGCATATCGAAATCGATCAGCAACGTCTTTTGTCCGCTTTGAGCACACGAGATCGCCAAACCGCATGATGTGATCGTCTTACCCTCTCCAGGCTGCGTACTCATACAGAGCAACACTTTTGACATCTCTTGATACCTGGGGGAATCCAGCAAATTCCTAAGCCCTGCGATCGCCTCGGCAAACTGTGAAAACTTATCGTCCGCCACTAACCGGGCCAACTGTTCACGCTTTTTGCGACGAACATGCGGCAACACTGCCAGCGTTTTGAGCCTCAAACGTTGCTCGATATCCGAGATGCCGACGATCTTATCCTCCAAGTGGTCGAGAATCAGCACAAAAACGATTCCGAGAAGTAATCCGATTGCCGGGCCAGCAGGAAAGATCATCATGGGGTTCGGCAACACAGGTTTGTTCGGACGAAAAGCCTGTTCCACCTGTTTGATAATGGCGGTGTTCTCGTCAGAAGCCAACTGAGCCTCGCGCGTGCGCTGCAACAGCGATTTATAGCTACTATCCGCTACTTCACGTTCACGCTCCAGCTGCTCGAGTTTCATTTTTGCAGAAACGATTTTGAGCTCAAGATCGTACAGTTTCTTGGAAAGCTCGTCGCGCTTGGGCATCAATTGGGCAAGCTGGCGTTGCAAAAAATCCAAATTCGCCTTACAGGTCTCGAGCGCGCGGAAAACCACATCGGCAAACTGCTGTTTGAAGACCTCGACTTCCTTTTCTTTGACTTTAACTTCTGGATGGTTAGCCGTATACCGGGCCAACAAGGAATTTTTTTCAGCAACTGTAGCCTGATATTTCTGATAGGCTCCGCCGATCTCGCCGGAGCGAGGCACAGACTCCGGCAACGTCCCGAACTTTTCCGGCTCGCTCTGAATAGTCTCAAGCGTTTTCCGCAATTCGACCGCCTTAGTGATCTCGCCTTCTAAAGCAAAAATATCTCCGTTGATCTTGGTCAAGGCCTGTTGCGAAATTGCACTGTCACTCGCCATGAAGTCAAGCTGGTTCGCGACACGGAAGTCCAACATCTCTTTGTCAGCACGCTCCAGATTGCGCTTCTGCTGCTCGGTCGTCGTGGAGAGCCAAGACACCGCCACCTCAGACTCGTTACGATTCTGATCCGAGGTGAACATCTCCGAGGCTTTCGCATAGGCGTTTGCCAGATCTGTCGCCAACTGCGGGTCCGTTGAACGCACGGTAATGCGGATCAGTCTTGAACGTCGCTGCAAATTCATGCGCGACCCGACCAACGTCGAGATCAACTGTTCATCGGTAACCGTTGAGCTAGGGTAGTCACTGCGGTACTGACTGACGATCTGGTCGATCACCGCCCGGCTACGCAACCGAGCAAGGCGCGTGTTAAAAACCTCGTCAAGCGAAGCCATGTCCGTGTCGATAATGGCACGGCGCATTCCCGTATACGTCGAGCCACGCAAACTCATTTCGAATACGCTCTCCGCCTCATAAATCATCGGCGAGATTTTGTACACCGCAAAAGCCGCAATAAACCCGATAATCACGAACACCACAATCGTAACCCATCGCTGCGTACAGACACGCAACATACGCCCGATCGTGACGGCGCCCATCAGCGAATCCTCGTCGTCGCCTCCTGCCCCTCCTAGTCCGCCGTAATAGTACCCGCCGCCATACCCATACGCTCCTCCCGCACCGCCGGCTCCAGACTGCCCTGCAGGTGAACCGCCACCGTAATAGACGGCACGTGCAGGTGCTCCATAGTACATGGCACGTGCATTACCGCTGTAGTACATGGGTCGCCGCGAGACGGACTTGGGCGTGCTGACACCGGATTGTTCTGTTTCACTCATCGAGGTTCTCCAAATTTTTCAGTTAACGAATCCGTCCCGTGCTTAGAACACGCCTTCAATTCTCTCCGGAATGTTTTAGTGCCCGGGCTGGCAGAAATGCGGGCAACACGGCCATCACGCACGTCCAGGACAACAGGACTCCATAAGAGCGGAAAGGGCTGGCAAACCAACTTTCGAAGAAACAAACACTTGTAGCGACAACGCCAAACACCACAATCGGCGACAGACGCAACAAGTAAGGGCGACCATCGTTCTCATCGTGCGTGCCATATTTCCACGCTATCCGAGCACGGTAACAGAGCGGAATCAGTAATGTCACCACCACTGCCAGCAGAAACCCCGCGCCAAGAACTCCATATTCACACAAGAACTGAAGACAGTCATTGTAGACGAACCCCTGATCCGTTTTGAGTGAACCCCAATCTTTCGCCGAAACAGACAACCCGGCAAAGTGATGGAACCCATCCGCTCCCACGCCAACCCATGGATGGTTCTGCCAGACATTTAGGGCAACTGCCGTCCGTATTTTCTGCACATCAGCGAAAGGCTTCCACCACGATTCATACGGAATTAACGACATGGTCTTATTCACGACCGGATTATTTGGGAAAAGATAAAAGATCGATATTGCCACAGCAACGAAAACTATAAGAGCCCCGAGAACCAACTTGAATTGCGTCGGCCTTGCGACATGCGGCCGAATATATAACGCCCAGTAGACCGACAACACAATCGATAGGACAACATATACACAAACAGAAACTGCGCGCGCAAAAACAAGCATGCCGGCGAGATTGCCGAGCACACCAAACACAAGAATGAACTTCGACCGACGCTGAGCACGAGCCACCGCATCGACAAACAGCCCCATTCCCAACAAGGCCCAGAAACCGAAGAACGTCCCGATTGCAGTGCTTCCAGCATTCACGATCAAGCCTGCATAGGGCTGCCTCCCCAATCCTGCTTGCGAAACCGCATAGAACGCATAAAGCCCTCCTAGACCGGCGAGCCATTGAAGCAACTGCCTTTTTGCCGATTTTCCAACCGCCGTACGCAAAGCGACCCCCACAGTCACGCAGGCAGTAAAAACGGCGACCATCGTTGAACCGGCACGTGTTTCGACACAGAAGGGAGCCCATGTCAACGGCGGATTGCTCATCTGCCAAACATCGGCGTCCGCAAGATAAACAAGGCCACAACCACTATTGAGCCATTGAAACGCGACAAAACCAATAACGGCCACTCCGGTATAAAAAAACGGGTCCCACAAGATCGCCCTCACCACACGAAACCTGGCATCCGACAACGTCTCCCCCTTGCGCACGGAGGGAAGCAACACCATCATTTCAACAACCGCCAGAGATAACCAAAGCAGTGCGGCGAACCCGAACACACGCCCGTAAGCGAGATAACACAGGGGATAGGCCACCACACACGCAACATGAGCCATCAAACCGTACTTTGTGAGCAGTTTTTGCATCATGAACGAGCCGACCCAACGAACATAAAAAATCCGCCCACACTCGCTCTTCATCGTGCAGGCGGAACACAAATCACTCTACACCTTCTTCATTCAATACCGGAACTGCAAACCCAACGTCGCACGATACCGGTCGAACTCGTCGTCGTCATAGTCCGAAAAGCGCGTCTCATATTCCAAGCCGCCATACATGCTGACATAACGCATTAATTCGTAATCAGCCCGCGTCCGCACGGAGAAAGCATCGTCCGTCGAAGCGCCGGCCAACCCGACAGCGTACTCGTTCTCCTCCCGCCGGTAAGCCACATCCAAACGGGTCGTAAGCTTTCTCATCGGACGATAGGTCAATCCGGTCGACAGCACATAGACCTTCATGGCCTGATTGGCCTCGCTCTCGCTCGGCTGGTAATGGCTAGACCCAGAGACCGATGCCGCCAGTTTCTTATTAATAGTCCAGTTTGCATTCAGGCTGTACGTCCACCCCATCAACAGGTCTTCGCCGCCATAATTGAACCATTCCAAGCCTGTCAGCACATTGTAGGTGATCCGTTTCGTTGCACGTGAACCTACACCAGCCATCAAAGAATACCCCGTACTCTTATCGTCCACTTTCTGAGTTCCAACCTTCTTGGTCCCGTCACTTGTCTGCTCGTTGTACGAGCCTGAAAGCAACACATTGCTTTTTGCCGTCAACTGGCGTGATAACTGCAATCCGGTCGTCCACTGCTGGTTTCCGTACAGAGCCCCGTATTTATTGCCGTCATTGACGTAGTCCATTTCAGAATACATCCCGCTAAGAGTAATCCCCGTCTTTTCGCTCAGCTGGTAGGACAACGCGCCCGTGAAAGTGAATTGTTCGCGGTCGCGATAAAGCCCGCGCCCTCCGTCGATGATCGAGTCATTCTGGCTACTATTGAGATAGCTCTGCCCCAAAAGCAAACGCCACCCCTTTGCAGACTCACGGTAATAAGAGAGCGATTCTCCGTAGCGGTCCGCGTTCAGTTCGTCAAATGTCATATAGTGGTCATGGCTATACCAAGCGGTGCCTGACAACCCCCACTCATTGCCACGATACGTCAAATCCACACCGGGGGTCATGCTAAAAATTCCGTCGGCGTTTTCAACTTCGGAATCATAGTCCACATTTGAATCGTAACTGTAGTCGAGATTGACATACGGAGAAACGGTTAGGTTATTGTACTTGAAACCACGGGAATCCTGTGCAAAAGAGACCGTATTCACCACCGACAAGAACAAGAAACAGATGCTCACCAGCACGTACGAGATCGTTCTTGTAACCATAACCAACACTCCTTCTTTCAACACTTCCGCCAGACCGGCCAGCCTCAACGAATACTCCGAATAGGAATTCTTCCATCACTTGGCGGACACGCACAAACAGGGTCATCGGAATTCGACCCCCTGTCGCGATCTTTCCTGATATTGGTCCCTTGATTCTGATACCCCCGGGGCAAACGGTTAATCCCATAATCCCCTATCCCCGTCTTGTCAATTGTGGAAGAGGGAAGAGTCGCCATGCTATTCTCAATGATCCGGGACAGCGATACGCCAGAATTCAACTCATATAACAACCTGTCTAAAGCTCCATGGCCAATCAGATTCAACAGGGTATCGTTTGAGATCTGTACGGCATCCACATCAGCCGCTGCCAACAACGCGTCATAGTTCCGTTTATCCAACGCATCGGGCAACCACGAAGCCGCCAACTTGCGCATCCGGTCGTCGGGCAACAAAGCCAACAGTTTATCCTGCAACTGGGGAACCTTTGCCCCCCGCAGGAACGCCAAAATAACAAATGTGTTCCGCACGGAAGGCTCATCCGTTTTTGCGTTACGCTCGACGGCTGCTTTCACCGCCGCGACCGCGATCTTCTCGTACATCTCATCCGAAAGCTGGTTATACTCTTGATTGAATCGCTTTGCCAATTCCTCGGTCACCACCGGCAAGAATTCAACAGGAACCCCTGCAAAAACTTCTGCGATGATCTTATATTTCAGGTCTCCCGACGCACCCGCAATACAAGCCACTGCTGTGCGGACAAATGCCGCCGCTTTCTCATCGGGACCGACGGGCAAACGCGTCACAGCCTTCAAAACCCGCTGAGTAAACTCCACACGCTCACTTGGTTCGACCTGGGCGAGCGTTTCGCGCAAGACCTCAACGCTCATCACAGACGAGCCGATCTTTTTCAGCCACTGCGACCGCGTCAGGAACGATGTTCCCTGCGCAAACAGCAAAGTGGTTCCCAAGGCGAACACCACCGCTGCAGAGACCCATATCCGGGATCTAAACTGTTTCATCATGCCTCTCCTCTGCACTCAGTACCACGATTCCGGAACCCAAACCACATCGCCCGGTTTCAAGGCAATATCCAGATCGGAACGGCCCTCTTTCCCGATCTTATCAATATCCACCACAAACTTTTTCAACGACCCGTCTTTCTCGCGGCGCGTGACCCGAACATTGCGTTTATCCGCCAACGCCGTTGCGCCGCCGGCCAACATTAAAGCCCTCGTCACGGTCAGATCGCGCGTCGACGGCATGTTAACCGGCCCCGGGCGTCCGATCTCTCCCATGATCAAGACCGAGCCCCACGGGGATTTCATTCCCGCATTCTCTCCGTAAACGAACCCGACTGTAACTTGCGGCTCGATGTAGTAGTTTTTATACGCCGTCTTAATCCTTTCCTGCAACTCGACAATGGTCAACCCATCGCACTTCACAGAACCGATCAGCGGCATCAAAATCTCACCGTTGGCGTTTACTTCGTTTAACCCTTCCTGAACCGCCGTCGACCCCGAGGCCGTCACTGCGACACGCAGGGTCAAACCAGGCTTGATCGTCGGCTCACCTTCTTCGACATACTGTGCTTGATCGTCGAAACCTGTTCCGTCTTTCGGAGCGGACCAACACCCGCAAAACAAACAACACGCAACCCAAAGATAACCGGAACCCGAAAACATTTTCGCCAGTCTTTTCAAAAAAAACTCTCTCTAAGGGATTCTGAACAAACTCTTTCTCCAACAATCGATAGAAGTGTAACACTTCGAAACGACACCGACAAGCAGGAAAAAACCGGAAAACCGGAACTGTTATTTAAACAAATTTCTATCTTTCCCCTCATGTGCGACGCACAATCCACACCGGAAGAGTTCATCTGCCGGTCAAGCCTTAAAATCGCGCAAATGACCCGCCAAAGACAGGAATCCGCGCCAATAAAACTTCAGGTCTTCCCATGGGTCACGCGTCGTCAGCACTCGCCTTATGATCGTTTCAGGGTGGAGAAATGCTCGATACACCTGACGCACCGCACCTTTGACCACCTCTTCGGGCACGCCCGACCGCATCACCTGCCGCCGCATGTCATAGTCGTCCCAGTCCCGGGTCAGCAGTAGCCCCGCCTGATCCAGCTCCCGGAACAAGGGTGTTCCGGGATAGGGGACCACCATCGTCACCTGCAGCGTGTAAGCGTACCCCTTGCGCAACAGCCTCCGGGCCAAAGACACGGTGCGGGCAATTTCCTGCACGCCTTCCCAAGGGTACCCGAACATCACCGTCACGTGAACGTTCAAACCCGCCTGCGCCGCCGCCCGAGCGCCCTCCTCGATCTGCGACACCGTCACCCCTTTCACCAGCCGATCAAGCGTCGCCTGGTTTGCGGACTCTAACCCGAACAGCACCAGCCTGAACCCTGCCTTTTTCATCAACCGGTAGGCAGCCGCGTCAAGGCACCCGAACCGCATGTTGCAATCGATCTTGACCTTCTTGTTGTACCCGCGCGCAATCATCTCCTCGCAGAACGTCTTGAGCCACGCCCCTGCCGGCAGGCTGCCCGTATCGTCCATAATCTCCCGCACACCGAATCTTTCGATAAGCTCGCCGATCTCTCCCACCACCTCTTTCGGGTCGCGCGCACGATACGTCGGATAGAGCGTCGTCCATGAGCAGAACGTGCACTTGCCATGCCAGCAATCGCGCCCCGACATGATGTACGTGCCTGGCGTGCGCCGGTAGTTGCCGTTCTTCTCGGAGTAAAGTCTCCACTGAGTCAGCTCACGATCGATCCGCGGCAACGCTTTAAGGTCATGGTCGAGCTTGAAAGCGCCGCTGTTTCTAACCGTTGCGCCCTCACGCCAGTAGATGCCCGGCTCGAGTCTTGCACAATCCAACACGCCGGGCCGCGCATCCGCCAGGCACGCCAACAGGTTGATCAGCAAGAAATCGTAGTCTCCGCCCGTCAGCACGAAGTCGACCGGACATTGGCCAAAACTCTCCTCGGGAAGAGCCGTCACATGGTCACCCACCAGCACCACAGCAAATTCCGGATGACGCGCCTTGAGCTGCCGGATATAGGCCCAATGCCGGCTCACCACCGGCGTCTTGGTCTCCAGCACCACCACGTCGGGCTTGAACGCGTCCAGCCGCTCCTCAAACTCCGACACGCTCCACTCCGACGCGATCCCGTCTAGCCACGCAACGTCATGTCCGGCCAACTTGGCCTGCGTCGCGGCCAAAGCCGGCACAACCGGATAGATGTACGTGGGACGCGTAAACCACTGAAACTGACGGTTCTGCGACAGCAGCGGCACACCCTTTTCACAAGGAAGAGGCGGATAGGCTATGGCAACGCGCAAAATGACCTCCAAACGTATACAGGCAAACTCTTCTTGTCAGCCAAAAATGAGGACGATATTTAACCACAGACACAGGCTGAGGAACACAGAAATTTCTTGGCGAGATTGTTTTCCGCCACGTTTTTTGCCATCATCTCGACTCATGCACACACGTCCGGCAGAAGAGTTCAACCAGCGCAACGCCTCGTTCGACAACCGCCTGCGGCCAACCCGCTTCGCCGATTTCGTCGGGCAGCAGAAAGTCCGCGACCGGCTCTTGCTCGCGGTCGAGGCTGCCTTGCAACGCAAAGAGGCCCTCGACCACGTGCTGCTCTCCGGCCCCCCGGGTCTCGGCAAAACGACACTCGCCTTCATCCTCGGCGAGGCCATGGGCGTGCATGTCAAGACCACCTCCGGACCCGTCATCGACAAACCCGGCGACCTCGCGGGGTTGCTCACCAGCCTCGAGCCCGGCGACATCGTCTTCATCGACGAGGTCCACCGCATGCAGCGGACGGTGGAGGAATACCTTTACTCCGCCATGGAAGACTTCGTGCTCGACATCATGATCGACCAGGGCCCCAACGCCCGCTCCGTGCGGCTGGAACTGCCGCGCTTCACTCTCATCGGCGCAACGACCCGCAGCGGACTGATCTCCTCGCCGTTGCGCTCGCGCTTCGGCATCACCAACCGCCTCGACTATTACAGCATCGACGACCTCAGCCTGATCATCGAACGGTCCGCCGCAAAGCTGGAAATCAGCGTCGAGAGCGAGGGGGCCCGGGAGATCGCCGCCCGCGCCCGCGGAACACCCCGCATCGCGAACAACCTGCTGCGCCGCGTGCGCGATTTCGCCCAGGTCCGCGCCAACAACCATATCACCCGCGCCGTCGCCGATGAGGCGCTCTCCCTTTTGGAGATCGACCCGCGCGGACTGGACGAGATGGACCTGCGCATCCTCGAAACGATCGTCCACAAATTCAACGGCGGCCCTGTCGGGCTCAACACCATCGCGGTCTCGGTCGGCGAAGAACCCGACACCATCGAAGAGGTTTACGAGCCCTTTCTGATCCAAGAGGGCTACCTGGAGCGCACGCCCAAAGGCCGGCTCGCGACCGCCTCCTGCTACAAACGCCTGGGACTCGTTTCGGCTTCCCGACAGAATGAACTGCCGCTCTGAAAGAGGACGGCTTCTCATGCCCAAGCGAATGGGCTCATGCGCTTCTTCTGAACAACCCGCTGCGCCAGTTTTCGATCAACAGGCTCTCGACCTCAATTAGCCCCTGCCCCTGATATGCCGCACGCACCGCCGCGTATTGCTCATCGAGAATGCCCGACACAACCAGTCGCGCCTGAGCCCCTTGAGCGACTGACCCGGCGACGTTCGCGGCATACTGAATCAGGACCGGCGCAAGGATGTTTGCGACCACCACATCGGCCGGGGGATAAGGGTGGGAAAGATCGTCGAGGGAGAAGGGGATCGTCACCCCGTTGATTCCGGCGTTCTCTTCGGAGACCTGGATACAGTCCGGGTCGTTATCGAAGCCTTTGACGTCCGCAAAACCCAACAGCTTCGCGCCGATGGCGAGGATACCCGAACCGCACCCCATATCGAGCACCGAACGGTGCGGGTTCTGCGCAGCCAACGCATCCAAGAAATTGAGGCAGGCCTGCGTGGTGGCGTGCTTCCCCGTGCCGAAACTCAGCCCCGGGTCGAGCGTGATCACGCACTCGCCGGGTTTGACATCGCACGTCTCCCACGAGGGCCGCACAACAACATGGTCCGAAACTTTTTCGACGTGAAAGAAACGCTTCCAGCTCTCGGCCCAGTCGCTGCGCTCCAGCGTGCCGAGCGAGATCGACAGGCTCAGCCCGAGCAGCGCACCGGCCTCGATCAACGCTTGGCCGACGGATGCGGCCTGAGACGCGTCTTCCAGAAAAACATCGACGCGACAAGCCTGTTTCTCGACATCGAACCACGCGGTCGGAGTAAAGCGCTCCGCGTCGATCAGCTCGAACAGCCCGTCCACCGCATGCTCGGGCACCGCGCAGCTGACAACGGTAAGGGATTGCATTAAGTTCATTAAGTCACTCGCTCATTCCTGCATAAGCGCGAAGCTTAAGTTGCGGAAGGACTTTCCGCGCTTTCCAGCTCCAACGCTCCCCTGCAAGAATGAGCTCTGGCAACGCCCTGTTACACCACTGTGCATACGGCCGAGTGCGCCGCGATGTCGGCCTTGATGACTTTGACCAGATCATCCGACACCGGCTGGTCGAGCTTGATGATCGCCAACGACCGCTGCGTTTTAGCGTTATGCGGGTTGCGCATATCTTCGATATTGATCCCGGCATCGGCCAGCTTGCGGCTGATCGAGGCGATCACGCCCGGACGGTCGTCGTAGAGGCAGAAGAGCGTTGCGCCGCTCGGTTCGAAATAGAGACGGTCGAACTCGTCAATGCGCGAGACTGTCTGCACGCCTTCCGTCACCGTACCGCGCACGCTGAAGCTCTTAAGCCCTTTGTTAGGCTGCTCGACGGTCAGGTCGATCGTCACCGCATTTCCGTAGCCCTTTTCGACGTCGGCCTCACGGTTCACAAGCTCGATCCCCATCTCCTTAAGGAACTTGACCGCGGCCTTGTAGTCGTTGTACCGGTCGAAATCGTGCCACATGCCCGACAGGATCGAAACCGTCAGCCATTTGCCGAACGGCGCAAGCTCGCCATAGAAACTGGTCTCCAACATCTTGATGGGCGTCTGTGTTCCGGAAAGCTGACGCACCAGACTCGCCAGATTGTAAGCGAGCTCACAGTAGCCGCGTTCGAGCCCTTCCGGAATGTCCCGGTTGACGATGCAGCTCATGTCGCCCTTTTCGTCAAGGTCGATCAGCTCCTGTGCGGCACGCTGTGCGGCCACAAAGTTCGCCTCGTGCGTGTTGGCACCCAGATGCGGCAGCATCAGGTCTGCGATGTCCGCCATGCTCTTGGGTCCAGCCTCATCCTTCGGGTAAACGTCGTTCAAATAGCGCAGCTTCTTCTCTTCTTTCACCGCCCGCAGGGCCTCTTCGTCAACAATTCCGAAGCGCGCGCAGTTGATTATCGTCGCGCCCTTCTTCATCAGCCCGATCAGCTTGCTTCCGACCAGTCCACGCGTCCCGTCTCCGCCCGGGATATGCAGCGTCACGTAGTCGCTCTGGCTGAAAATCTCCTCCAGCGTGGCCGACTCGATGCCGAGGTCACGCAGGCGGTCGCTATTGACGAGCGGGTCATATCCCAACAGCCGGCACTCGAAACCCTTGAGCCGTTTGGCGACCAGACGCCCAATGTTGCCAAGCCCCACAATGCCAACGGTTTTTCCCGTGACCTCGCGCCCCATGTAATCCTTCTTCTCCCAGCCTCCAGCCCGCGTGGTGATATCGGCCTTCACGATGTGCCTCGCGTCGGCAAGCATCATGGCGATCACCTCCTCGGCCACCCCATTCGCATTCGCGCCCGGCGTGTTCATCACGTCCACACCCCTCTTGCGCGCATGCTTGATATCGATCGTGTCGTAGCCCGCCCCCGCGCGGATGACCACCTTGAGTTGCGGCAGCGCATCGATGACGCCTGACGGGACCTTCTCGCTTCGCACGATCAGCGCGTAGGCGTCTGGATGCAACTTGACCAGCTCTTCCAGAGGAGTCTTGGCATCTTGAACAACCTCGTAGCCCCCATGGGCCTTTAACAAATCGGCAGCCACGGAATCCAGCTTGGTTGGAATCAGAACTTTTTTCATGCTTCTACAGTTCCCCAGGGTTTGGTACTCTCAAACATATCGCTGACGGACTAATGTGGCAACGGCACCCCCGTTACCCGTTTGAAAACACGTTATACTTTAATCGTGTATGGAACGGGAATCAAGCACAGTTGCTCGGTCCGGCATTTTTAACCAGCGGACAGTACAGGATCGGAACGGAAAATAATGACGCAGATCAGCAAAGTCGGATTCGCGGCACTCATGGTTGCCGCCGCAGTTTTATCGGGCAACGCACAGACCGGACGCTCGGGGTTCAACCGGGGATACGCCTCCGATTCATTCGAGGGGTTCGAGGCCGTCGACCAGGACACGCGGATTCCGCAAAAGGAAAAGTCGTTCTGGTATTCGGTGCACGAGAAGACCCCTGCCGCACAACTCGAATACGGAATCAAACTGGAAGCTCTCGGGCGCGACAAGGCGGCCCGCAAGGCTTACGAGGCACTGATACGCGAATGGCCCACGGTTCCTCAGGCCGCCGAGGCCCAGTTCGCCATGGCCAATCTTTTCGAACGTCTGAAGAAATTTGAGAAAGCGTTCGACGAGTATCAATACCTCCTCATTTACTTCGCAGGACAATGTCCTTACAACGACGTGATCGACCGCCAGTTCCGGATCGCGAACTACCTGCTCCATAACAACCGCAGCATGTTCGGCTGGCTTCTGAACGGCACCGACACGATCCGCGAGCGGTTCGAACAAATTGTGCGCAATGCTCCACGCTCGGCGATCGCGCCAGAAGCAATGTTGATCATCGGAAGCATCCGCGTCTCCCAAGGGGAGCGCCAAGAGGCCATTGCTGTTTACGACGGCATCCTCAACCGCTTTCCAGCCTCCCCCCAAGCGGTCTCCGCCACCTACCTCACCGCCCAGTGCCGATATGATCTTGCCGTCAAGCACAGTTACAACGAGCCGCGCTGTCGCGAAGCCATCTCTTTTTCAAAAGCCGTCTTAGCCCGGCTCCCCAACCACCCGCAGAAAGCACAAATGACCGCCTGGCTCAATGAACTGACCGGGCTGCTCCTTGAACAGAACTACCAGCAGGCTGTCTTTTACGACACCCGCCAACGCAATGTCGATGCGGCCAAAGCGGCCTACCGGCGTTTCCTCACCGAATTTGCCGACTCAAAATATGCTCAACAGGTCCGTGAACGCCTTACCGAACTCGAAAAAAGCCCTGTCCCCGCCAAATAAAGGAGCCTCACCATGCGTATGAACATCTCTGTGTCCCTGACCTTAGCAGCCGTTTTGTTTTTTACCGCAGGCTGCGCCTCTTACAAGTTCAGATCGTCTGTCCCCGAAGAGCTTCGGACCATCGCCGTCCCGGTCTTCGAAAACGCCTCCGGATACCCTGAGATCGACGCCGTCGTCACTCAATACGTCCTGCGCGAGTTCCAGCGCGAAGGCACTTTCAAGGTTAGCACGCTGGACAACGCCTCGCTGAAGCTCCTCGGCAAACTGGTCAAAACAGACCTGCAGTCGCTCAACTACGACCGCAACTTCGGCTCACGCACGTCGGAGTACCGCTACTCCCTCGTTGCCGAAATCACTCTTATCGAACGCGGTTCCGGAAAGTTGCTCATCGACGCCATGCCCATCAAGGCCAACACCACGTTCCTGACGCACGGTGACATGCTGACCGGGATGCAGGACGCCTACCCTCGCATCGCGAAAGAGCTGGCTCGCGCCATCACCGACGCCGTGCTGGCGCACTGGTAGCCCCTTTCTTATGCGCCTCCATGAAACACAGCACGTTGAGCGTGCCATTCTTGCACAGGTTGTGCACTCCCGGATGGATCCACCCGAGGCGGCTGACTCTCTGCTAGAATTGGGACGCCTTGCCGATACCGCCGGGCTTGAAGTCGCCGGGCAGATCACACAGAACAGGGACAAGCCAGACGGCGGAACCCTGTTCGGCAAGGGCAAGGTGGAAGACCTCAAAGCCCTCGTCGCAGAGACGGCCTCAAACACGGTCATCTTCGATAACGACCTTAGCGCCATCCAGTCGTTCAATCTTGCGAAAGAGCTGGGCGTGCGGATCATGGACCGGACCGAAATCATCCTCGAGATTTTCGCGCGACGCGCCCGTTCTTCCGAAGCGCAACTTCAAGTCGAACTCGCACGCCTCCAGTTTCAGCTTTCACGCATCCCCGTCACCGAAGCCCAGCAGCGTTTCAAAGGTGGCATCGGCATGAAAGGCCCTGGAGAAAGCCACCTCCAGCTCCGTAACGCGCCCTTGCGCCGGCGCATTGCCGAGTTAAAGAAAAAACTGGCCGACATCCAGAACCGGCAGACCTCCCAGAGCAAGGACAAGCGCTCCTGGCCCGTGGTCTCGCTCGTCGGGTACACCAACGCAGGCAAGTCTACGCTGCTCAACACGCTCTCCGATGCTGACGCCTATGTGGACGACCGCCTCTTCGCCACGCTCGACACTAAGACGCGCAAAGTCTGGCTGACCCCGACGCGACAGATCCTGTTGACCGACACCGTTGGCTTCATCCGCAATCTGCCGCATGGCCTCGTCGCCTCATTCAGATCCACGCTCAACGTCGCCGTGCAGGCCGACTTGCTGCTGGTCGTCGTCGACGCCGCATATCCCCGCGTGGAAGACCACATCGCAGTTTGCACCGCCACGCTCGCCGAGATCGGGGCCCACAACGTGCCTTTCCTTCTCGTCTTAAACAAGTGCGACCGCGGAAACGCCGACAACGCGGTCCTCCACCTCACGGAAAAACACCCGCAAGCGATCCCCGTCTCAGCCAAGACCGGCTATGGGCTCGACCTCCTCAAACGGGCCATGATCGAGGAACTCCAGAAATGCTGCACATTGTGGCAACTCCCATCGGCAACCTCGCGGACCTGAGTCCACGCGCCTTGGACGCCCTAAAGACCGCCGACCTGATCGCCTGTGAAGACACGCGACGCACGTGGGGCCTTTTGAGCGCTTTCAATATTCCGCGTCCCGAAATGATCTCCTATCGGCAAGGCAACGAAGAGCGCACCGGCGATATCATCTTTCAGGCGCTGCAGGCAGGACGCGCAGTCGCACTCTGCTCCGATGGCGGATATCCCGGCATCAGCGACCCGGGCTACCGCCTCATCCGCAGGGCCGCCAAAGAGAAGGTCGCCTTCGACATCATCCCCGGAGCCTCGGCCGTTGATATCGCCCTGCTCTCTTCGGGGCTCTCCACTTCAAGCTTTACCTTCAAGGGTTTTCCGCCCCGTCGTCCCGGGGCCCTGCGCCGCTTCTTCGAAGAGGAGAAAGCGCTGCCGCACACGCTCGTCTGCTTCGAGTCGCCCTTCCGCATCGCCCCCTCACTCAAAGCCGCACTCGAAATCTTGGGCGACCGCGAAGCCGCCGTCTGCATCGAGCTCACTAAGGCACATGAGCGTGTCGTGCGCGGCTTTCTCTCCGAGCTCATCCCTCAATTTGACGGCAAGACCGTAAAAGGTGAAGTCGCCTTTGTGATCGCGGGCGACAACCCGAAATTCGCCCGGGAAGCGGAAGACGACGCCCCTCTTGCGGCTGAGTAAGTGCCCCTTTATCCCATGCGCCTACTTTTCCTCCAACTCCCGCGCCTCGACCCGGACATTTCTTCTCCCGGCGAGAATCTGATGACTGCCGCCGCCTGCCTGCGAGCCGCGCTGGAGCGGTCACCCGAATCGCGACACTGGACCGTCATCGAGACGCCGGCCCGCCAGGACACGGACGACGACGCGGCGCTCGCGGACCAGCTCATCGCACAGAGACCCGATGCGCTCTCCGCAACGTGTTACCTCTGGAACATCGAGCGCACGCTGCATCTGCTCAAGCGACTGAAAAAACGGCTCCCGGCACTCAAGGTCGTTGTCGGCGGCCCCGACATCGCCTTGAACCATCCGCTGCTGCCGGCTTCCCCTGACGTACGACGCCCGACGCACGACGCGCGGGTCGTCGGCGAGGGCGAGGCGGTCTTTCCCGCCGTGCTCCGTTTCTTCCGAACCGGCCGCGCGCCGGACTTCCGCGGGGTCTCGTGGCTCACCCCCGAAGGTGCATTCGCCTCCGGCTCGCGCCACCGCCCTGCCAAGCCGCTTCAGGAACTGCTGCCCGCGCCGGACCATCCGATCAACCGCCCCGACGCGTTCGGCATGGCGTATCTGGAAACTAACCGCGGTTGCCCTTTACGCTGCGCTTTCTGCTGTTATAACCTCAGACGGACAACAACGACATGCCTTCCGCCCGAAGAGGTCGCCCAACGCATCCGCATCCTCCATACGCGGGGCGCAAGAGAGATCCGCCTTGTCGACCCCACGTTCAACGCGCACCCTCGCTTCGACGAGATCCTCGATGTCATGACGCAGGTGAACCGCGATCGTTCAATCGCTTTCTTTGTCGAACTCCGCGCCGACACGCTCACCGAAGAACAGGCGAGCCGTCTCGCCGCCGCAGGCGTCGCTGAAGCCGAGGTCGGCATCCAGAGCACCGACCCGCGCGTACTGAAAATCATCCACCGCCCTCTCCACGCCGACCGCGTCCTGCGCGGGATCGAGGCGTTGCTGCGCCACGGCATCAAACCCACGCTGGATTTCATGTACGCTTTGCCCGCTCAGGACGAACAGGACATCCAGCGCTCGCTCGACTGGCTCGCGCGTTTCGGCGATGCCATCCACCCGCAATTTCTGCCAACCCTCTTGCTGCCTGGCACGGAACTGCGCGACCGCGCCGCCGACCTTGGCATCCGCGCGCAACGCCTGCCGCCTTACCGCGTGCAGGCGACGGACAAACTCTCCGCGCGTCAACTCGCCCGAATCGAAGCATGGGCCAACGAAAGGCTCGGCGGGTTCGATTCACCCACGCAACGCTTCGTCGGCACTCGACTGCCCGACCTCTTTCCGGACCGGCTGCGTTATTCCCTCGACTCCCGACTCCCGCTTCCCGACTCCCGGACATCGCACTCCAACCGCCAAGCGCTCATCCTCGCTGGAGCCGATCTCTTCTCTCAGCGGCACGCCATCCTCGCGCTTATCCGTCGACAGATACTCGCCGAACCTCACACCCTCTGGCAATTTGTTCTGGAGCCGACAGAAGAGGAGCCTCTCGACCTGTTCGATTTCCTGATCGCCGCCTTCACGAAATTCCCCGGCCACTGGCTCGACAGGCTCGTCTCGGCAACCGGACAGAAGAAATTCTGTGCCCGCCGCCTCTTCGTAAAACTGCCTCGCGGCAGCAAACGGTTCGACCGGAATTGGGCCGATGAAGTCGATACGCTCTTAAGTTCGCGTTTCCATTGAGCCATACGTTTTCACTCCCATCCGCCAAGAGGTGACAGGATTAACCCCAAATCAATATTTCGTATATGTATTTTCGGAGCATGTTTGACAGTATTATTTTCAACAACATGTATCTTAAATGCACGCCCTGAAAATACGTATTGACTTGATCACGCCCACCTCTTCATACTGTAACGTGAAATTATTGAGAATGTTGTGAGTGGTTGTGCGTAAGTGGTGCGTAATGTTATCTGGTTCAGACTGATTACCGCCTGTAATAAAAAGGAGCATGACATGATGAGCAAAAAACTGACTAGATTTGCGGCAACGTTGATCGTAGCCCTGGCTTTTGCCAATGTGGCCTGTGCGGCCACCACCAACATATGGGATGCAGACATCGATACACCCGGCGCCCAGGATGGGCCAGGCATATGGACCACAAGCGCATCCGCGACTAACTGGTGGCAGAACGCTGCCAACACGGGATGGAACAACAGCGCCACGCCCGATCTTACAATCATCGGCGCGGGTTCCGGCACGGCCGGCACGATCACGTTGGGCGAACCCATCACGGTCCGCAACCTCAGATTTGACGCTGCCGGTGCGGGCAGCTACACCCTTGATGGGAACGGCAACCCCATCACCTTTGCCAACAGCAATCAATTGCTTTGGGTCTCTTCCGGCGTGACCGTCACAAACCTGGTCAATGCCGACAACAGTGCCTGCGACCTCAATATCAGCGGCGGCGGAACGAACCTTTTCGCCGGCTCGAACATCTTTCGTTCCATCGACGTGATGGATGCAAGCACCGCTTGGTATGGCATCACGGGGGGCGTCGCCGGAACCACGATCACGATCCCGTCTGGCGCCATCCTCAAAACGGTAGGGTACCCGTCCGTCTGGCAACACAGCACATTCGGGTTCCGTTTACGCGATGCCGCGACACTGAACGTCAACGGCGGCCTCACCACATCACACCGGATTGGCGGACATTCGGGCGAGGACTTCTACACCATTAACATCAATCCAGGGGCGGTCGTGACGAACTGGAGCGACGTGATGCTCGGCTGGAACTCCGTCGGCACGTTGAATATGAACGGCGGATACATGTACTCCGGAACAATCACCCATCTGGACGGCAGCACCGGCACGCTCAACTTGAACGGCGGCACGCTCGAGACCACGCAAGTGACATCATCCACCGGAAGCGGCTCGTTTATCATCGCCTTCAACGGCGGCCGGCTGCGGGCGCGCGGCGACTCCATTCTTTACGAGGACTCGGGAAAAGACAACATATCCACCTACCGGGTAAAAGACGGCGGAGCTCTAATCGACTGCAACGGCAAGAACCCCGAGACGATTGTGCCGTTTGCGAAGAGCGGCTCCGGCGGCCTGACGAAGCAGGGGTCAGGCACGATGACCTTCTCCGGCGGCTCTTATACCGGTGCGACAACCGTTACGGAAGGTACACTGAAGCTGAACTTCAACAGGCGTGCCGCCTGGGTCGCGCGAAACGCAGTCAGCGACTTCTATGACCGGACCTCCCGCCTGATTCTGAATGGCGGCCACTTTACCGTCACCGGACGCGCTCCCGCACCCTCAGTCACCAGAACATTCACACATCACAATGACGGGGCATACAAACGTTGCCCGCAAAGTGGCAATACAGCCGGCCTGGTGGCTGGGATGACCGTATCGGGAACCTACATTCCCGCAGACACCTACGTGACGTATGTCAACAGCTCCTCCAAACTCCTGATAAACAAATCCGCCACCAACGGAGGGCTAACAACCGCATCGCTGACCTTCGGCGGCGTGACAAATACAACGTGGCAGACCATCGACAGCATCGAGTTGCAACAGGACGCAACCATCACCGTGGACGCGACGAATGGTCCAGGCACAACGCTGTCTGCCGGCACCATCACGGGGACTGGCGGCTTGACAAAGAACGGGAATGGCACGCTGGCACTCTATGGGGCAAGCACCTACGGCGGTGCGACCCTGATCAATGCGGGAACCGTGAAACTGACCGCGCGCGTGACCGTCACCAACGCCTCCTTTGAGACACATGCGCCGCTGCCCGACAATCCCCCTTATGGTTTTTTCGGGAAACCGGCAGATGCGTTCTGGTCCTATTCAAATTCTGCAGGCATAGCCGCTTTGGGGTCCACCTGGATCAATGGCAACGCCGTTATAGACGGATCATATGCAGCCTTTATACAGGCATTCGCAACGAACGGTGCCGTGGCCACAACGATCTCCCTGCCCGCTAACGGCCAGTACATCATCTCCTTTATGGCAGGAAAGCGGCCCAACAAACCTGCCTGCGACCTTCTTGTCGAGATCGACGGGGCCGGCAAATTCGGGTTCACGGCGGCTGAGTTATCCAATGAATTGGGCACCATGTACACGGGCTCTGCCGTTCTGTCCAGCGGCACGCATTCGCTGACCTTCAAGGCTCCTTACATGGCCGGCGTTGACACCGCCATCTGGATCGACCAAGTGTCCGTCGCCACGCTGGAGGGCGGCGGCGTTATGGGCAGTTTGCCCACAGACGCGGTGGTCGGCGTGTCGTCGAACGCCGTGTTGGATTTGGGGGGCGGCACGCAGACCCTGGGCCAACTCGGCGGATACGGGCTGGTCACCAACGGCACGCTGACCGTAAGCGGCACAATCGTGCCGGGGGGCACGAATGCGCTCGGCACGTTGACGCTCGCGACAGCCACCACACTGACTGGAACCTTGCTGGTCGACACGACGCTCACCGGGACGAACGATCTGCTCAAGGTTCAAGGTGCTCTGAACCTGACAGGTGCGACCCTCCAAGTTCAAGATTTAGCCCTACTCAAATCAAACCATTCGTACGTGATCGCAAGCTGTACCCCGGGCGGATTGACCGGACGATTCGTTTCGACAAATCTGAACGCCGGGAAACGTTGGCACGTCGTTTACGATTATGCGACTGGAGAAGTTCGCATAGAGTATTTCCGCGGCACCCTGTTGACACTCAAATGAACGTTTGAACATGGCTGGATCTGCCCAAATCAGAGGCCTTCTCGATGGCGGCCAAAACTCATAAGGCCGCTTTCACAGCTGCGGCAACGGCATGTCCAACCGGTCGGCGATCACGCGGACCAGTTCGGCTTCGTCCGGCGTCAAGGCCCCGTCCGTGCGGACAACCTCCGAACACGCGGTGATCAGCTCTCCCTTCAGAAGCGGCACAAGCCCGTTCAGACAGTCCATAGACCGGTCCAGCAGCTCAAGCGTACATGACTCGCGCGACGGCAGCAGCTCCTCGACTCCGAAGGAGGTCGCCCGCGCCGCCCCCGCCCGCCAAGCCGCTGCCGCCTGGACATCGTCCTGCGGCTGTCCCGCATAGGCCAGAACCCCCAGAACGGCCGCGACCTCAACCCTCACCTGTTTCGGCGGAACTGGCTTTCTGTGCGCGTCCCGAACGGCCGACGCCGGAACCAAACTCCTCTCCACACGGCTTTGAAGCATGTACTCGAACAGGGAGATCGATCCATCAGCCGCCGCCAACTCATGCACCAAGTTGACGCAAACCGCTCGCGCCGCAGGGTCACGGTGACGAACGCCCTCGACCGCCAGCTCCGCGAACATGCGCCGCTCGACCCGATCCTTTTGTCTCAACAGTTCCCGCCACCGCTCAGCCGAAGCCGCCATTACCGCATCTTCCAAGGCCATGACACGTTCGCGTTGGATCCTTCGCACCCCCTCATCGTCGCTGAGCAACAGGCCGTAAAGGACGGCTGCCGCACCGGCGGGTTGCGTCACAGACTCCCGCATCTCCGGCGCAAGCCGCATCAGGAAAGCGAGCGGCGCGGCCTTCTCAACCGCCGACGCCACGCCGGGAACAAAACCGCCGACCGCGCTCGCCGAACGTTTCGGAGCCTGTTGCCTTTCGAGGTTTTCCGGCGACTCGCGCCGAGCCCAAGGCCCGAAATCACCATTGAATGCGGGGTCTAGGCTCCTGATTCGGGCCACCAGCGGAGGGTGCGACGCAAACATTCCGTCAAATCCGGAGGCCGAGGCCGAAGCGAACAGCAGGTGGGACAACTCGGCCCGATTCGGACTGTGCAGCGCGTTCGAGACATGCTGCGCGCCGATCCGCTTCAACGCGCCGGCCAGCCCCATGGGATTCCGCGTGAACTGCACGGCCGACGCGTCGGCGAGGAACTCCCTCTGGCGGGAAACGGAGCACTGGATGATCCGCGCGAAGAAAACACCGACGCTCCCGATGGCCCAGAGCGCCATCCCTGAGAGAAAGATAATGAAGACCAGACCGCCGCCGCCTTTCTTGCCATTTGAAACTCGCACCCTTCCGAGCAACACCATCAGCTCGCGCCCCACCACCGAGGTCACCAGAATCCCGAAAAGAATCCCGATCAGCCAACTGTTCAGCCGCATATCGCCATTCAGAATGTGGCTGAACTCATGCGCGACGACGCCTTGCAGTTCATCCCGTTCTAGCCGCTCCATCGCGCCCCGCGTCACAGCAATGGCGGCGTCCCTCAGCGTAAACCCCGCCGCAAAAGCATTCACTCCCGCCTCGTTTTCCAAAACAAAGACGCGCGGAACAGGAACACCGGATGCCAGCGCAACTTCCTCGACGATATTGATCAAGCGCCGCTCGCTGAGATCGTGCGTTTCGGGCATGATCTCGCGCCCCCCCACCGACCGTGCCACCGACGAACCGCCGTCTGAGAGCGAAGCCCGCCGGTACAACGTGCCACAGGCGATTATCGCCAGACTGATCCCCGCCGTAAGCGACATCCAAAGCGGATCCCAGACGAACACCCGAAACGAGGAGAACCGATCGGCTTCGCCCACCAAAGGCCTGTCAGACTCCAGCGCGCCAAAGGCGACAAAGGCGATGGCGCGCGAAGCAAGGTAAAACGCGCATACGATGCAGAGCACGGCCAACGCGTAATAAAACAACAGAACTCGCGTCTTGCGCCGGGCGGCCTCTTGACGGGCAAAGAAGTTCATGGACAGCCGCCTCAGAAGCGGACTTGCGGCGTCTGGCGCTCAGCCGCCGACTCCAGTTCCAGCTGTTGCGCCGCGCCGAAATTGAACGTCGAGGCGATCAGCGAATTGGGGAATAACTCGCGCTTGATGTTGTAGGCCATCACCTCATCGTTATAGGCCTGGCGGGCAAACGCGATACGGTTCTCTGTCGATGCGATCTCCTCTTGGAGCTGCATCATGTTCTGATTGGCCTTCAGGTCGGGGTACTGCTCCACCACCAGCATCAGCCGGTCCAACGAACCGCGCAGCGCGCCCTCCGCACCGGACAACGCGCGCACCGCCGCCCCATCGGCTGGTGCCGCAGCAGCCGCTTTGGCGGCAGCCGCCGCCTGATTGCGCGCCATCACCACCGCCTCGAGCGTCTCGCGCTCATGCTTGAGATAACCCTTGGCCGTCTCGACCAGATTGGGTATCAGGTCATAACGGCGCTTCAACTGGACGTCGATCTGCGCAAACGCGTTCTTGAAACGGTTGCGCAACTGCACCAACCCGTTGTAAATACTGACCGCCCAACCGATCAGCAGCAACGGCACCCCCACCAGCAAGCCCAACACCATAAGCATCATCATGGCAACGTCCCTCCTTTTGGGCTAAAAGTGTATCATGCCCTTACAGTCGCTCCAACCACAAACGAAACGGAAGGCTCACGCGAGAAAAGGCAGGAAGTCCTCCGGCAGCGGTGCGGTGAACTCCATCGGAGCGCCCGTCACCGGATGCGAGAAAACCAGATGCGCAGCATGCAAAAGTTGGCGGGCGGGCATCTGCGGCAACCGTTTGTCCGCAGCCGGCTTGCCGTAGAGCGCGTCACCCACCACCGGGCATCCCTGCGACTGCATATGGACGCGGATCTGATGTGTCCGTCCCGTCTCAATGCGGCAACGCACCAAGGAAACGTCGCCGAGCCGCCTTTCAACCGTATAGTGAGTGACAGCCTCTTTGCCGTTGCGTGCCACAACGGCCATCTTCTTGCGGTTCTCTGGATGCCGACCGATCAATGAACGCACCGTACCTGTTGGCTTCGGCGGCACACCGTGAACGAGCGTCATGTACTCTTTGGTGATTCCGCCCGTCTGAAACAGCCGCACGAAACCCGCCACCGCCGCATCGTTTTTTGCCACGACCATCAGACCTGAGGTATCCTTGTCCAAACGGTGCACAATTCCCGGCCGCTCCACGCCACCCACTCCGCCGAGGTCCATGCAGTGATGCAGTAGCGCGTTCACCAGCGTGCCGGATGCGTGCCCCGGCGCAGGATGCACCACCAGACCCGCCGGCTTGTTGAGCACCAGACAGTCGCTGTCCTCGTAGAGGATGTCGAGCGGGATCTCTTCCGGCTGCGGCACCGCGGCAACCGGGGCCGGCACACTGATCTCGATCACCTGGCCTGCCTTCGGCTTGGCGTTGGCCTTGACCACCGCGCCGCCGCAGGTCACGCGCCCCTCTTTGATCAGCGCCTGTATCCTCGCCCGTGACAGCGCCGCCGCTTGCGACGCCAGCCAAGCGTCCAAACGCCCCTCTGCTCCATCCGGAACGGTCAGCACCAAGACATCCGCACCGGGCTCTTCCTCATCGACGAGCGCCTCGTCATCTACAATTTTACCGACATCCGCCATTTCATACCCGAACTTTCGCAGAACATGATGCGTTTGACTCACTCTTCCAAAACGACACGGAATCCGACATCAAAGACCCGCTGCCACGGCTCATAGGGAACGCGCACCGAGAAGGTAGCATACTGCGGACGTTTCCACCACGAGCCGCCACGCGCGAAAACGCGTCCGTCCGGCATGCGGTCCGACGTCCATTCCCACACGTTGCCGTGCACATCGCGCAGTCCCCACGCGTTGGGGGCAAAGGTGCCGACCGGAGAGGAGACACGGAAACCGTCCGAACAGTTCGTCACGGCGGGCCGCCAAGCAGGAATCGCAGCACCCGGCATGTTTGCGCGCAGGCGATCCATCTTGCGGAACACCGCATCCGCCAAATTGGCATGCGCCGAGAAATCCGAGTCCGTTCCCCCGTACGCCAGCGGCGTTGCCGCACCCGCACGGGCGGCCCACTCCCATTCGTCGCCCTTGGGCAGGCGGACGCGCGAACCGGTTTTCTGCGAGACGAACCGGCAAAACGCCTCGGCGGCTTCGAACGAGACGCGGCAGACCGGCTGCGTGGGCGTATTGAGCGCGTATCCGCGTTCTTCCGGCGTGAACTGCATGTACTCGCCGCGCTCCATGAAACTGTCGTGCGAGGGATCGAAGCGGGCGTACTGTTCATTTGTGATTTCATCCACGCTGATCCAGAACGGAGCCCTGATCTCGGCCTTCCGCCCGTCGGCCGTGGCAAAGGCGCCAGCGGGTATGCGCACAAACGACAGCCGCACGCCTCCGAGATCGAACGCACGCGCGGTTTCTCCCAATGCCTGCTGCTTGGCGCGCGCCGCGGCGGCATCGAGCGGCCACCCCGCGACAACAGGCGGATTTGTTTTAGCGGGCGGGGCGGCAGGCAGCAAAGCAGGTGTGCCCAAAATAGCCGTACCGTAGGTGATCTCGTGAGCCTCATCGAGCTCCGCATATCTTTTCTGCATCTCGCTGCGCCGGGACGCAAGATTGCCCATACGCGTCCCACCGACGTTCTCCGACCATGTTCCGTGGTTAGGCCGGTTGAGGTCGATCCATGTCGTCAGCCGGTCCCACGATTCCGTGTCCAGCCTCACGCCGTGGTGGCCTGACTCCAAGATCTGAAAGAGCTCCGTGGTCGAAACATGGAAGTTGCAGGGCGGCTGGAGCGTGTTGTCCCCCTCCTGCGTCTGACTGCGGATGAACGAACAGAGCGCGATGTACGCAGGAGGGAAAAGGTTGTTCGCATTGATGTAATAGACCTCTTTCGTCTTGATCGACACGCCCGGAAGGAGCCGGAAATCCGGCCGTCCGGCCGTACCGTCGTGACAGCGGACACAGTAACGGTCAAGGACCGGCTGGACCTCTCTGTTGAACGCGACACCGCGCTCGGGCCCATACCACGGCGTGATCTTTGACGGCTCGCGCCCCATCGCGCGCAAACGGTTCAGCGGGCCGGAAGCGCTGTTCTGCGGCTCATGACATCCGGAACAGGATTGAAGTTCCCCTGGCATGACCGTGAGCCAACTCCTCATCACTTGCAGCGCGCGGCCTTGCGCGTCTAACGGCTGAAGCGAGACCGGCGTGTTCGCGGGCACCTCGAAGTATGCGGACCCGTCCTCCTCGACGGGGACGGTTCCCATGATGCGCACCACATCCCAAGGCCCGTCATAACCCACACGGTCCGTCTCCGAACCCATGCCGCGATAGGCGAACGAGTAGGTGAAAACCCGCAGTTTCTTGACGGTCCCACGCGGCACGCCCGCGAGGCCAGGCCCCGAATAAATGTCCGTGACCTTGACCTGTCCGGTCTTTTCCCCGGCCTTGACGTGGTCCGGCAACAGTGCCGGACGCGGACGCAGCCGGATCGGCACAGGCTCAAAGATCGCCTGCCCTGGCTCCTCGTAGATGAGAGTGAGGTTGTCAAAAACATCAGCCAGATAAACTCCCCACCGCGCGGCCGGGTCGGGCTTGCATGCGGTCAACACATAGCCGCCGCCCAGAGGCCATGGGTGCAGGAACTTGGGCCAGGAGTCGTCGACAAGGTTATCCTTGACGATTGGCTCAACCGTCTTGCCGCGGCAGGGCAGACGCTGAACCGCACCCTGCGCCTCGCGGCGGCCGATCGTGGGGTCGAACAAGATCAGTTCCCCCATGCGCGGCACACCGTGGTGACCCGACACGATCGCGGTGAAACGGTGGGGATCGCCGGGGACTGGCTGAGCATAGAACATCGCGTTCGGCCAATAGCTGTTGCTGCCGTAAAGCTCACGCTGACCCGTGCCGTCGGGATTCATGGTGAAGAGAAGACGTGAGACATAGTGGACGATTCCGCTGTATTCCCAGCGCAAATACATGACACGGCCATCCTGAAGCTGGGTCGGATACCAGTTATGATCCTGATCAAAGGTCAGACGTCGTATACGACTCTCCCCCGGGTACCAGCGGTAGATGCTGGCGACGTAAGAGGATCCCACCACACAGGGAACGCCGATAAACGACGCATTGGAAAGAAAGAGCACCGAGTCATCCGTCAGCCAGCACCCCGCATAATTGTCCACATCGTCGTCCGGGATGAGGGGAAGCTCGATCACTCGTCCGGGCGAAGCGATATCCAGTTCGTAAACGCGATGAAGGTGTTTTCCATTCTCACCCGTAAACATCAGGCGGCGCGCGTCCCAGTGGAGCTGGAGGTCGCCGACATAGGTGTCCGGCGCGGCTTTGTGAAGCGTCCTGAGAACGGGTGTCCCCCGCAGCTGGGACATAACGGCGATCTCGTTGGTCATCCCCTTGCGGTTGACGTCGCGCTGTTGTTGCCAGTTTTGAGGCAGGCCAAGATTGTTGCCCCCCCTGCGCACGACGAGCACCTGGTCCTCATCAAGCAACGGGTTGGCCAACAGCGCGCTGCGGACCTGCCCCACCAGCGCGGCGGCCTCAGCCTCAGCCGAAGAATCGTTCGCATCCAACCGTTTCACTAAGGCATCGCGACGCGGTCCGAGGTCATCGCACCACGAGCGATCGGCCTGGGCAAAACTTTGCGGCCAGCGGGCGGCCATATCCTCCAGCGCAAGCCGGATCGCTTCAGGACGCATCAGTTCGAGTTGTCTCCGCACCCCCTCGCGCCCTGGGACAGCGCATACCGGAAGGCAGAAGAACATCACGGCCAGAAGTAAAAAATCCCATTTCTTCCGCACGGCGGAACCCCCTTTCTTGATGAACGTTACAATGTCACATCTGCCGTAAAAATTGAAGCCCGTAATTTCTGTCCTTGTGACACTTGGACGTTGCAAACGCGGTCTGATCATGTAAAATCGAAAAACAATTAAAAAGGGGGACATCTGATGTGTGCTAAACTGTACGTGTTTCTTCTGGCTAGCGTGACGTTGCTTTGCGCGAACCTGCATGCGGAGGGCAAGACCGTTAAGATCCTCGCCATCGGAAACAGTTTTTCCAACAATGCGTTACACTATTTCCGCGACATTGTGCTCGCTTCGAGCAATCAGGTGGTCACCGCACATGCGATGATCGGCGGCTGTGATTTCGAGCGGCACATGCGGCACGTCGATGCGTTTGAGGCCAACCCTGAAGATCCGGCGGGGCACCCCTACCCGGGGAAAAAGAGCCTGAAGGCTCTGCTGACGCAAGAGAGGTGGGAGTATGTCACCATCCAGCAGGTGAGCCACAAAAGTTTCAAGCCAGAGACCTTTCAGCCGCATGCCGACCGACTCATCGCCTATATCAGAAAGCACGCGCCGCAGGCGGAAATCGTTGTCCATCAGACGTGGGCTTACCGGGATGACCACCCGTTCTGGGGGCTGAAGGATTTCAACACCGATGTGATGTACCGGGGATTGAGGGCCGCGTATGATGGGTTCGCAAAGGAGAAGGGTTTCCGTCTCATCCCGAGCGGCGACGCGATGGAGGCCGCGCGGCGTGACCCCGCTTGGGGTAAATTCATCCCTGACCCCACATTCGACCCCAAGACAGCCGTGTATCCCGCACTGCCCAAGAATGAAAAAAGGTCCCTGCACGGGGGTTACAATTGGCGCAAAGACGCGAAAACGGGAAAGTTCACTCTGGGGTGGGACAAATTCCACGCAAACCCGCCGGGCGAGTACTTGTTGGGGTGCGTCTGGTTCGAGTTCTTTTTCGGCCAGAGTGTGGTCGGCAACTCATTTCTGCCAAAGGGCGTCGTGGCGGCGGATGCCGCCACCCTGCAGCGCATCGCCCACAGTGTCGTAACAGAAAAAAAACGTCCTGAACCGAAACCGTGATTTTCATGACCCGTATCAGCCTACCCTATCATCTCACGAGTCAGGAAGCGGATATCCCTTCGCGGAATATCCGGGCCATACTTTCGCCTGCAGGGCATTCGGCCACGCCCCCAACCATGGAGAGTCAGCGCCAGTGCGTAAGAGACGCGCTCGATCATCCGATCAGTTCGCCCACCCTTGAAACACTGGCCACCGGGAAACGGACGGCCACGGTCATCACAAGCGATCATACCCGCCCGGTCCCCAGCCACATTACGTTGCCGCTTCTCTTGGAACGGCTGAGAAAGGGAAACCCGGAGATCGACATCCGCATTCTTGTTGCGACCGGTTGCCACCGCCCGACCTCTCCCCGCGAAATGAGATCAAAGTTCGGCGAGGCGGTCGTTGAACATGAAAACTTTATCATCCACGACTGCACCGACCGCACCAGTTTGCGCCACATGGGCCGGCTGCCCTCAGGGGGCGAACTGTGGCTGAACAAGAACGCCTTGGACACCGACTTGCTGATCGCCGAAGGTTTTATCGAACCTCATTTTTTCGCCGGCTTCTCAGGCGGGCGCAAAAGCGTTCTGCCGGGCATCGCTGGACGGGAGACCGTGTTGGCAAACCACTGCTCGGCCTTCATCTCCAACCCTCACTCCCGCGCAGGCAGTCTTGACCAAAACCCCATTCACCGCGACATGCTCTTTGCCGCACAACAGGCTCGACTCGCCTTCATCCTCAACGTCACCCTCCACCCGGACAAATCTATCCGGTCCGCTTTCGCCGGACACCCAGAACTCGCGCACTACGAAGGCTGCCGCCACATGCGCGAGGTCGTCACTGTTCCGCGTGTTCAAGCCGAAATCGTCATCACCAGCAATGGCGGCTATCCTTTAGACCAGAATCTTTACCAAGCCGTCAAGGGGATGACTGCCGCCGAAGCGTGCTGCAAAGAGGGCGGAACGATCATTATGGTCGCGGGATGCAGCGACGGCCATGGGGGCGAACACTTCTACAGAGCCCTGGCCGAGTCCGCTAGCCCACACGCGTTGCTTAATTCCGTACTTAATGTCCCACAAGACAAGACCCCGCCAGACCAGTGGGAATACCAGATCCTCGCCCGCATTCTGTCACGGCACCGTGTGATCCTCGTCACAGACATGTGGGAAGCCCAGCATGTCCGGGCCCTGCACATGGAAACAGCCTCCACCCTGTCGGAAGCGGTCGCCATGGCCCGCCTCGCTGCCGGCCCGGACGCGCAATGTGTCGTGATTCCAGACGGTGTCTCCGTCATCGTTGAGACAGCGCCCTCCTCGGCAAAGAAATGAAGTTCCTGCGTCATCCCTCCGCACGCCACACGCCGTCTCAAGGCCAAAAAGAGAATCGCTTCATAATTATCGATTCCTGCTTGACCGGTTCCCCTCACGATCATTATCATACACATTTTATGCACCCTTGCGGCATCAACCGTTGGGGATTCCAGAAATGGTCTTTTTCAGGTGACCTATGACACAAGACTTGCAGCAACTGTTAGAAAAAATCCAACGTGACGGTGTCGAAAAGGCCCAGACCGAAGCCTCTCGCCTTCTGGAAAAAGCGCGCGCCGAGGCCCGTTTGGTCACTGAGGCCGCAAAAACCGAGGCCGAAAAAATCCGAGCCGGTGCGCGACAAGAAGCCGAAGCCTTTGAACGCCGGGCCGAAGAAACAATCCGCCAGTCCGCCCGCGACGCTGTGCTGAATGTCGAGAAGGCAGTGACCAATCTGCTGACCCGGCTCCTGGTCAAAGATGTCGACGCGTCCCTCTGCAAAACGGAACTGGTTGCCGATCTGGCGGCCGAAGCCGTGCGAGCCTATCTTGGCGGAAAAGGCCTCGTCGAAGTCGTTGCAGCAACACATCTGGCTGACGTCCTGCGGGTGAAGCTGGCCGCAGAAGCCGTCAGTGGCGTGACCGTCGTCACCGATGACAACACCGGGGCGGGGTTCCTCATCCGGCTCGCAAACGGCCGTATTGAGCACTCCTTTACCGGTGCCGCAATCGCCGACGCCCTCGCCAAACAGCTCCGCCCCCGACTTGCCGCCTTAATGAAGTCATGAGCCTGATCTACCTACTTTCCAGCCTGCCCATGCTGGGCTTCGACGCCGCACCCGGCATCTCGCCGGAAGCCTTCGCCGAGATCTGCCGCGACCAACTCAGCGCCAAGGATGCAGCCGCAGTCGAGGCCCTGCTGCGGGGAGAAGAGGCGGACCACCCCTTCGTCATGGCCTGGCACGACAAAAACACCATCCTGCGCAATGCCGCCGCACGCGAGCGCGCAAGGAGCGCCGGGAAAGACGCCTCGCGCTGGATACGTGACACACGCGGGTGCGATCGGCAGATCGACGACGCCGTCGAGGATGCCTTCCAAGAGCCCGACCCCTTACAGCGGGAAAAGGAGCTGGACAAAATCCGCTGGCAGATCGCCGAAGAACTGCAGGGACCTGACCCGCTCGATATCAAAGCTGTCTACGCTTATGCGATCAAGCTCGCGATCCTTTCACGTTGGAACGCGCTCGACAAAGACCGCGGGCAACGCCTGTTCGACACTCTGACTCAAATTCCAATCACCCTGAACTTTGAACCCTGAACCCTCACACGTTATGGAAACAACAGGAAAAATCGTCGGCGTAAACGGCAACATGATCACGGTTGCGTTTGACGGCGCAGTCGCTCAAAACGAAGTGGGGTACGCCTGCATCGTCCAAGAAGGCGCTACGCAGCGCCTCATGAGCGAAATTGTCCGTATCCGTGGACGCCTGGCCGACATGCAGGTCTTCGAGGACACACGCGATCTCCAAATCGGAGATGAGGTGACGTTCACCGGCAATCTGCTGGCCGCCGAACTAGGGCCCGGGCTGTTGAAACAGATTTATGACGGCCTTCAGAACCCCCTGCCTCAACTCGCCGAACAGTGCGGTTTCTTTCTCCAGCGCGGAACCTACCTCAAGGCGCTCGACCGCAAAACGCAATGGGCGTTCTCCCCCGTCGCCAAACCCGGCGACCGCGTGACCGCAGGGGAAACGCTCGGCACTGTCCCGGAGGGAATCTTCAAGCACCGCATCATGGTGCCGTTCGTCTTTCGCGGCGTCTACCATGTCAAGAGCGTCGCACCCGCCGGCAGCTACACGGTCGAACACGAGGTGGCCGTGCTCACCGATGCAGACGGGAAAGACCATTCCGTGCAGATGATGCAGCGCTGGCCCGTCAAACTCCCGATCACCTGTTTCGCCGAGCGTCTGAAGCCCGTGGACACCATGACCACGCGCGTGCGTCCCGTGGACACCTTCTTTCCCGTCGCGCTCGGCGGCACCTACTGCATCCCCGGCCCCTTCGGCGCCGGCAAGACCGTGCTGCAGCAGATCACTTCCCGTTATGCCGATGTGGACATCGTGGTGCTCGCCGCCTGCGGCGAGCGCGCGGGCGAAGTGGTGGAAACCCTGCGCGAGTTTCCCGAACTTCAAGACCCCCGCACCGGCAAGACCCTCATGGACCGCACCATCATCATTTGCAACACCTCGTCCATGCCCGTGGCCGCACGCGAGGCCTCGGTCTATACCGCCGTCACCCTCGCCAGCTACTACCGGCAGATGGGCCTGAATGTCCTTCTGCTCGCGGACTCCACCTCGCGCTGGGCGCAGGCGCTCCGCGAGCTCTCCGGCCGCCTCGAAGAGATTCCCGGTGAAGAAGCTTTTCCCGCCTACCTCGAATCCCTCATCGCCAACTTCTACGAGCGTGCGGGCCTCGTCCGCCTCAAGGACGGGTCCATCGGCTCGGTCACCATCGGCGGGACCGTCTCGCCCGCCGGCGGCAACTTCGACGAGCCCGTCACCCAAGCCACGCTCAAGGTGGTCGGAGCGTTCCACGGCCTATCCCGTGCCCGCTCCGATGCCCGCCGCTTCCCCGCCATTGATCCGCTCGAAAGCTGGAGCAAATACAAGAGCGTCATCGAGAAAGACCGCGTCGAACGCGTCCGCAAAATCCTGCGCCGCGGCAACGACGTGGCGCAGATGATGAAGGTCGTCGGCGAAGAGGGCACCAGCATCCAAGACTTTCTGGAGTACCTCAAAGGCGAACTGCTCGACGCCGTCTACCTGCAACAGAACGCCTTCAACGACGTGGACGCCGCCACGCCGGCTGACCGCCAACGCGACATGTTTGACGTGGTCGAAAAGGCCATGCTCGCCGACTACCCTTTCACGGACAAAGCCGCGGCACGCAAGTTTTTCCAAGGCGTGACGCAGGCGTTCATCGACTGGAACCAGACGCCCGCCGACGCGCCTGAATACGCGTCCCGCCGCGACGCGATCACCAAGACGCTTGAGGAGGCCGCCAGACATGCATAAGCTTTACCACGCCATCGACAACCTCGCCGGCAGCGTCATCACGCTCCGCGCAGAGGGGGTCAAATACCGCGAACTCGCCGAAGTCTCGTCACGGACCGGCACCTCGCTCGCCCAAGTCATCAAGCTGGACGGCGCCAACGTAACACTTCAGGTCTTCGCGGGAGCGCGCGGCGTGGCCACCGACGGCAAGGTGCGTTTCCTCGGCAATCCCATGCGGGTTCCGTTTTCCGACGCGCTCCTGGGCCGGGCCTTCACCGGCAGCGCCGTGCCGCGCGATAAAGGCCCCGCGCTCACCGACAACCTGATCGACATCGGCACGCCTTCGG
>Ga0209066_10000830_pt1 | contig 43737 bp, 43 predicted proteins | sample All_14_2_FD_187198 | JGI IMG/M metagenome (GOLD analysis project Ga0209066, IMG submission 187198) | Freshwater microbial communities in response to fracking from Pennsylvania, USA - Allegheny Zone_MetaG_DW_15 (SPAdes) (version 2) ... | reverse complement strand
TACTCCCCGCGGTGCTCCTGCACCAGCCGCACGGCCCGCTCACGGACCTCAGGTGAGAACTTGCTTGACTTCTTCATGGCTCCATCTTCTCAAGAGTTGGAGCCTCCTCAAAAACCGGGGCGGTTCACAACTGCGCACACACGTGCCAAGTGATGCGCCTTGTGCACATCCATCCGATTGAGCCTGAATCAAGAAGTTTTTTAACGCATGGCCCTGGCTGGGCTTCTGTTCTGATCAAGCAATGGAAGGTGACTTTTCGAGTCACTTGAACTCAGTTACTCATCAGACATGAGTACCCTGTTGCCAGTCAGCTCCCAGTCCGCCATGCGAAGAATCGACGCCAAACTCCTCGAAGCCACTGAACGCGACGACATCGTCAGCATGACCAAGGCGCTGTCGCACGGGGCAGATCCGCTGGCACACGATGAATGGGGCAATTCGGCTCTGTCCCATGCCGCGAACGAAGCCTTGCTGGACGCACTGAGCCTGCAGCTGCCTCACGTGTCACTGACGCATCCGCAGGAGCGCCTGGGTCGCGTGGCATTGCCGGTGTGGGCCGCGCAGGAAGGGCGTAGTGATGTCCTCAGGCTGATCTTGCATCGCCGTGACTTAAACCAGAAATGCTCGGCCGGCTGGACCCCGCTGATGTGGGCTGCCCACAATGGCCACGCGCAATGCGTATCACTGCTGCTGCCTGTGAGCAACCGGTTCGAAGCTGACGGGCAGGGCCGCAACGCGCTGATGCTGGCTGCGTATTCGGGCAAGTCAGCTTGTGCTGAACTGCTGGTGGACGACCTCTGCGCGGCCCTGGTCGACAACGAAGGCCTCACGGCGTCGGCGTTGGCCGAACGTCACGGTCATGTAGACACGGCTCGGCGGATCGCTGCGATGCTGGATGAGCCAGCCGCCCAGCCTGCAGCAGCCTCGGCTGCCGAGCCACTGCGCACACGTCCGCTCAGCAGCTGTGCGAGCCTGGCTCAGTAGCGAATCTGTGAGACGGCTCGCAGTTCGTCGGGCGTGGCGGTACCGAAGCCAAAGAACTCAAGGTACGCCGGGATCATCTCGAACAACATCGCCGTGCCTTCCTGGATACGGCAACCGCGGGCCTGCGCTTCTGCCAGCATTGGCGTGATGGCCTGGCGCATCACCACTTCCCCCACGAAAGTGCTAGAAGCGACGCGACTCATGTCGAAAGGCAGCGGGTCGCCTTCGTTCATGCCCAGCGGGGTGGCGTTGACGATCAATTCATAGCCTGCGGGATCGTTGGAGCCTGTCTGAACCTGCAGCGCAGGATAGTGCTGACGCAGCCGGTCAGCCAGCGCTTCAGAGGAGGCCTGCACCGGGTCGAACAGGCTCAAGTGCGCCACGCCAGCGGCCGCCAACGAGGCAGCGATGGCCGAGCCCACACCGCCGTTGCCCGACACCAGCGCACGCGCACCGGCCAGTTGCAGGCCCTTGCGTTGCGCGCCGCGCACGAAGCCAGCGCCATCGAACTGGTCGCCCAGCAGCGAGCCATCGGGCCGCAGCAGGATGGCGTTGCAGGCGCCAGCGATGCGGGCGGTGGGGGTGGCTTCGTCTACCAGATCGAGCGTGCTCACCTTCAGCGGCATGGTGACCAGCGCGCCGCGCAGGTTGGTCACCTTGCGCAGCCCGCGCAGCACCTCGACGTAGTCGGCCGCCTGCACGCCCATGGGCATCACCACCGCGTCGATGCCCTTGCTGTCAAACCAGGGGTTGTAGATCATCGGGGCCTTGAAGCCATCAGTGGGGTAGCCCAGGTGGGCGATGAGCGTGGTCTTGCCGCTGATCATGGGGGGCTCGCAGTGAGACAGAAAACAAGCCCCTGCTGCGCGCTCGCAGGCAGGGGCACGGACTGGGACGGCTTACTTGCCGCCGCGCACCTTGGCGATCTCGGCGTAGACCTCCTTGACAGTCTCGGCACCGACCTTGGCACTGTGCTTCTCGATCACAGGCTTCACCTTGTCGCGCAGGCGCTGCATTTCAGCCGGGCTGAATTCGGTGACCTGCATGCCGGCCTTCTTCAGGTCAGCCAAGGCACCTTCGGCTTGCGAACGCGAGACCTGGCGCTGGTACACCGTGGCTTCTGCCGCAGCGTCGCCCAGGAGCTTCTTCTCGTCGGCCGAGAGGGCATCCCACAGCTTCTTGCTCGCCAACAAGGCCTGCGGGTTGTAGACGTGGCGGGTCACTGCCAGGTGCTTTTGCACTTCAAACAGCTTGGCCGAGCGGATCACGGTGAAAGGGTTCTCCTGGCCGTCGATGGCACCTTGCTCCAGCGCCGGATACACCTCGGGGAAGGGCATCGGCGTCGGGTTGGCACCCAGCGCGGCAAAGATGTCCAGGTACATCGGCGACTGGATCACGCGCAGCTTCAGGCCGGCAAAGTCTTCCAGCTTGGTGAGGGGGCGCTTGTTGTTGGTGACGTTACGGAACCCCAGGTCCCAGTAGCCCAGGCCGATCAGGTTCTTCTCGGCCAGCTTGGCCAGCAGCTTCTTGCCGAAGGCGCCATCGGTGACCGCATCGGCTTCCTGCGGGTTGGCAAACAAGAAGGGGAAGTCATAGATTTCGAATTCCTTGACCTGCGCGCCCAGGATGCCGGCATTGAGCACCGTCATCTCGATGGTGCCGCCTTGAAGGGCCGAGACGGTTTGCAGGTCACCGCCCAGCGTGCCGCCGGGGAAGGTCTTGACGGTGATCTTGCCGCCGCTCTTGGCGGCCACCAACTCCACGAACTTCTGCGCACCCATCTCCTGCGGATGGCCCTTGTTGTTCTGGAAGGCAAACTTGATCGTGCGTTCCTGCACTTGGGCCTGTGCCAGGGTGCAGGTGAACAAGGCTGCGGCAGCGGCCATCAGCGTGCGACGGGTGAAACGGTTCATTGAAGTCTCCTTGAGCATCGTTGCGAAAAGAAGCCGTGCTTCACGGCCGGGGGACAGGGTTTCAGGCGCGCGCCGCGCTGAGGTGGCTCATCTTGCAAACCACTTGGCGGGTCCGGTCACGAGCCACGGGAAGATCACCATCAGGAACATCACTGCGAACTGGGCCAACATGAAGGGCACCACGCCGCGAGTCACCTCGTCCATCTTCATCTTGCCCACGCCGGCCACCACGTTGAGCACCGTGCCCACTGGCGGGGTGATCAGGCCGATGGCGTTGTTCATGATGAACAGCACGCCGAAGTACACCGGGTCGATGCCGGCGGCCTTGATCACCGGCATCAGCACCGGGGTCATGATCAGGATGGTGGGCGTCATGTCCATGGCCGTGCCCACGGCAATCACCAGCAGCATGATGGCGATCAGCAGCAGCGTCTGGTTGTCCATGAAGGGCTCCAGCAGCGTGATCATCTTGCTGGGGATGTCGGCCACCGTGATCAGCCAGGCACTCACCATCGCGGCAGCCACCAGGAACATGATCACCGCGGTGGTCTTGGCGGCGCTCAGAAACACTTCATGCAGTTGGTGCCAGCTCAGCTCGCGGTACACCAGCGTGGCCACCAGCAGGGCGTACACGGCGGCCACCACAGCGGCCTCAGTGGGCGTGAACACCCCCATCTTCAGGCCAACCAGCACGATGACGGGCAGCACCAGCGCCCAGAGCGATTCCTTCAACGCATGCAGGCGCTCGGCCGTGGTGGCCTTGGTGGGCGGCGTGATGTTCTCGCGCTTGGCCACGAAGTACCAGGTGATGGCAATGGCCAGCCCCATCAGCAGCCCCGGCACGATGCCAGCCAGGAACAGCTTGCTGATCGACACGTTGGCCGCCACGCCAAACACCACGAAGCCGATCGACGGCGGGATCACCGGCGCGATGATGCCGGCCGAGGCGATCAGGCCGCCGGCGCGGGCCTTGTCGTGGCCCGCAGCCACCATCATGGGCAACAGTAGCGAGGCCAGCGCAGCGGTATCGGCCACGGCCGAACCCGATAGCGCGGCCAGCAGACAGGCCGCCACGATGGCCACAAAACCCAGGCCGCCGCGGCGGTGGCCCACCAGCGTGAGGGCAAGCTTGACGATGCGGCGGCTCAAACCGCCCACGTTCATGATCTCGCCGGCCAGCATGAAGAAGGGCACCGCCAGCAGCGGGAAGCTGTCGGCCCCGTTGATCACGTTCTGCGCCAGGATCTGCGCGTCGAACATGTCGAGGTGCCACATCAACGCCATGCCAGATAGCAGCAGCGAGTAGGCGATCGGCATGCCCAGCGCCATGGCGGCGAGCAGCGAGCCGAGGAAAATGAATACGGTCATGGCAATGTCTCCGGAATCGGGCCGCGGCTCAGTGCTTGCGGAAGGTCTGGCTTTGGTTCAGGTGCAGCTCTTCAATCTGCGCCAGATCCTCGGATTCCTGCACCATCACCAGCTCGTCGTTGGACAGCTGGCCACTCACGGTGCGCCACAGGTCCACCAGCAGCATCAGGCCGGTGGAGACAGCGAACACCACGCCGGCGGCGTAGAAGATGGCGGTGGACATGCCAGTGACCGGCGCCTCCACGTCGTAGTTGATGCGGGCCTGCTGCCAGCTGCCCGACAGCAGCAGCCAGGTGGCAAACAGCATCAGCAGCTGACTGATCACCAGGCACACTTTCTTGCGAAACGGGCCGAACTTGGAAACCAGCATGTCGGTGCCCAGGTGCGCATGCTCGCGCACGCCCACCACGGCGCCCAGGAAGGTGAGCCACACGAACAGCCAGCGCGACACCTCTTCCGACACCGTGATGCCGGAGTTGAAGGCATAGCGCATCACCACGTTGCCGAACACCAGCACCACCATCACCGCCAGCATCAGCACCATCAGCCATTCCAGCACCCGGCAGTAGGCCCCAAGCCCTCTCGACAAGATCTTCATCGCAGTCTCCTAGCCTGAGGGACCAGCCCGCCGGCATGGCGAGCCCGAAAAACAGGCGGCGTGTTTGCCGGCCCGAATAATGTACGAACTGGTTCGTTTCATCTTCGGGGGAAACCCTGAGGCCCGCCAGTCTCAGACCAGCGGCACCGTCAGCTGATCAATCACCGGCCGGGTGTGGGGCCGCACGCCACGCCACCAGACAAAGGCTTCGGCCGCCTGCTCCACCAGCATCCCCACGCCATCGGCCAGCTGCTGCACGCCGGCATGCTGCGCCAGCCGCAGGAAGGGCGTGAGGCCCTTGCCGTACACGAGCTCGTAGGCCAGGCAGCCCGGCCCGAATACCCCGGACGACAACGGCGGCAGCTCCGCCCTCAGGCTGGCTGACGTGGCGTTGACCACCACATCAAACGACCGGCCGGCCAGATCGCCAAAGCCGCAGGCCGACACCGCGCCCCGGCCCGCCATCTGCGTGGCCAACGCCTCGGCCTTGGCCACGGAGCGATTGACGATGGTGAGCTGCGCCGGCTGTTGGTCCAGAAAGGGCAGCAGCGCCCCGCGCGCCGCGCCGCCAGCACCGAGCAGCAGCACCCGCTTGCCGGCCAGTGAGACGCCCAGGTTGCATTGGATGTCATTGACCAGCCCGATGCCGTCAAAGTTATCGGCCAGGATGCGTTGGCCCACGAACTTCAGCGCGTTCACCGCACCGGCCAACTGGGCGCGCTCCGTGCGCTCGTCAGCCATCTCGAAGGCCTGCAGCTTGAAGGGCGCCGTCACGTTCATGCCCAACCCACCGGCATCGCGGAAAGCACGCACGGTGGCCTCGAACGCCCCTGCAGGCGCCAGCGGGCCTTCGATCGCCTCGTAGCGCAACGGCTGCGACGTGGCCTGGGCGAACAGCCCGTGGATCAACGGTGACTTGGTGTGCCCGATGGGGTTGCCGATGACGGCGTAACGGTCGGTCATCTCAGTTCCTCAAACGCTGTAGAGCACGCCATCCGCCTGCATGGCGGCGATCTGCTCGGCGCTGAAGCCCACGCTGGCGGCCACTTCGGCGTTGTGCTGGCCCAGGTCGGGCGCCACCTGGGTGACGGTGGTGTCGCAGCCCGAAAAGTGGAAGGGCAGGTTGGGCAGGCGGATCTTGCCCAGCGCCGGGTGGTCCTGCTCGATCACCATGCCACGGGCCTGGATCTGCGGGTCGGCCAGCACCTCGTCGATGCGCTGCACCTTGGCGCAGGGCACGTCGATCTCATCCAGCGCGGCCAGCACCTGCGCCACCGTTTGCCCGGCCACCCAGGCCTTGGCCACGGGCAGGATGTCCAGCCGGTTCGCGTTGCGCCCGGCGGTGGTGTGGAAGCGCGCATCGGTACCGAAGCCCGCCGGGCCGCCGGTGCGCTCCACCAGCGCGGCAAAGCGCTTCCAGGCATCGTCCACCTGCGCGGCGATCACCAGATCGCCATCCTGCGCGCGGAACACGCCGTAGAGCGTGGAGTTGGGCATGTCATGGCCGGTCTGCACCGGCACTTCCTTGCCGCCCGAGAGGGTGTAGCACTGCACCGCGTATTCATGCATCGACACCAACGTGTCGTACAGCGCCATGTCGATGTGCTGGCCGCGGCCTGATTTCACCCGCCCCAGCAGCGCCGCGTTGATGGCGGCCACGGCATGGATGCCGGTGTACATGTCGCCCAGCGAAATGCGCAGCAATGGCGGCGGCTCACCCGGCTCGCCCACCATCTGCATGATGCCGCTCTTGGCCTCGGCGATCAGGCCAAAGCCGGCGCGGTGCGAATCGGGGCCGGTGTGGCCGTAGGCCGAGATCGAGCAGTACACCAGGCCGGGGTTGCGCTCGGCCAGGTCGGTGTAGCCCAGGCCCAGCTTGGTGAGCGCGCCGGGGCGGTAGTTCTCGACAAACACATCAGCGCTGTCCACCAGCTTTTGCAGCAGCTCGCGGCCGCGCGGGTCTTTGATGTTGACGCACACGCCCTTCTTGCCCATGTTCTGCTGCATGAAGTAGCCGCTGTGGTGCTCGCCCACGAACCAGGCGTGCTGGCGGCCGGCATCGCCGGTGGTGGGCCGCTCGATCTTGATGACCTCGGCACCCAGCGCCGCCAGGCAGCGGCCCACGTACGGGCCGGCGAGGAAGTGCGAGTAGTCGATGACGCGGATGCCGGCCAGCGGCAGGGCTTGAAGTGAGGTCATGACGGTCTCCGCGGCACCATCAGGCGGTGCTCGCCACGTTGCACGACCTGGCCGTGCTGGTTGATCAGTTCAGACGGCAGCACCACGATGCCCCAGCCCGGCTTGCTGTTGGAGGCACGCAGGCTGCCCACACGGAACTTCACCTGCAGGACATCGTTCACCTTGATGGGCAGCAGAAAGTCCCACGTCCAGCCCAGCGACATGCCGGGCAGAAAGCGGTAGCTGCTCTGCGTCTTCAGGCCATCGGCGATGGACAGGCCGAACAGCCCGTGCGCCACGATGCAGCCGAAGTGGCTGGCGTTGGCATAGGCCTCATCCACATGCACGGGCGTGTGGTCGCCGGTGAGGTCGGCGTAGGCGAGGATGCGTTCCTTGGTGACGGTGTAGGTGGGGCTGATGCATGCATCGCCTTCCTTCGCGTCGTCCCAATACTTGTCAACGAGGGTGCTCATGAAAATCCTTGCGGCGTCATGCCGCGCGGGGGTTGATGGCCAGGGCCTGGGCCACGGTGCTGGCCGGGCGGGCCTGGATCAGTTCGATGGCCAGGCCATCGGGCAGGCGCAGCCAGTTGCGACCCTGCGGCAGCTCGGTCACGCCGAAGCGGTGGGCCGCGGTGATGGCGGCCTCCAGGTCTTCACACATCACGCCCAGGTGGGCCAGGCGGCCTTCGGGCTCGTGGTGATCAGGCTTGCTGATGAACTGCAGGCCGCCCAGCGTCCAGTACTGCGCGGGCTGTTCGATGGGGCCCTGCACTTCGCGCATGGGCATGCCCAACACCTCTTGGAAGAAGCGGATGTGCCAGTGGATGTCGCGCACGAAGATGGCCACGTGCTCCAGGTAGGCTTTGGTACTCATAGGTTGGTTTCCGATGTGTGCTCGATCAACGCGTGTCAGCGCGAGTCAGCAGGTGTGAGCGCGTGTTCAATGCCCTTGATGCAGGCCACCAGCGTGGCGTTCACCGGCGTGGGCACGCCGTGGCGCTGGCCCCAGCGCACCACCGAGCCGTTGATGAAATCGACTTCGGTGACCGAGCCCTTCTCCAGGCTCTGCAGCATCGACGCCTTGAAGCTCGCGGGCAGGCCTTCAGCAGCCTTGTCCCACGCCTGCTCTGGCGCGGTGAAGGTGAGCGCCACACCGCCGGCCCGGGCCACAGCCATGGCTTCGGCCACGGCGGCCAGCGCGGTAGCCTTCACTTCGGGCACGGCGTACAGGTCGCCATAGGGCAGGCGGGTGATGCCGCTGAGGGCACCGGTGGCCACGTTGACCAGCAGCTTGTCCCACATGGTGCCCACAATGTTGTCGCTCACCGTGGTGGCCAGGCCGGCGCGGTTGAAGGTGTCGGCAATGGCCTGCACGCGCGGCGTGATCGCGCCATCCAGCTCGCCGATGTAGGTGTGCTTGCCCGCCACGCCCGAGGTGATGCGCCCCGGTGCCAGCAGCACGCCGCCCACGTAAGTCTTACCGGCCAGCACACGCTCGCGGCCCACGGCGTCGGCCAGGATGTCTTCATGGCCCAGGCCATTCTGCAGCGACAGCACCAGCGTGTGCGGGCCGATCAACGCCGCCGCACCGCGAATGGCATCGGCCGTGTGGAACGACTTCACCAGCACCACCACCAGATCGACCGGGCCGATGTCTTCAGCACGGGTCGCCGCCTGCACACGTACCGTGCGCTCGCCGCGGGTGTCCTGCACGAGCAGGCCCTGGGCCTGCATGGCCGCCACATGGGCAGGCGAGCGGTTGAGCAGCCAGAGGTCGACGCCTGATTCAGCCAAGGCGGCGCCGATGGCGCAACCCAGGGCACCAGCGCCGAGGATGCAAATCTTCACGGGGACTCCTTGTTTTGATGGGCCGTGACAATAGGCACCCCCGCCCCCGTTGACAATGCAATGGGCGCAATAGGCGAATTGCGTGGTTCAATGATGGCCCATGAGCGACACCCCGCCAAACCTGCCCGAGCTGAAGCTGCTGCAGCTCTTTGACGTGCTCTACAGCACCGGCAGCGTCACCCGCAGCGCCGAGCAGCTGGGCCAGAGCCAGCCCACCATCAGCATCTGGCTGGGCAAGCTGCGCGAGCAGTTGCACGACCCGCTGTTCGTGCGCACGCCCGCGGGCATGCAGCCCACGCCCCAGGCCGATGCGCTGATCGGCCCGTGCCGAGAGATCCTGGAATCGTTGCGCCGCCTGGCCGCCTGGGAAAGTGACTTCCAGCCCGCCACCGCGCAGCGCCGCTTTCGCATCAGCATGACGGATGCCAGCCACATCACGCTGCTGCCGCAATTGCTGGCGCACCTGCGCGCGGTGTCGCCGGGCATCGCGCTGGAGGTGTCGCGCATCGATGGCAACACCGCCCGCGCGCTGGAATCGGGCGAGGTGGATCTGGCGCTGGGTTACGCGCCGTGGCTGGAATCAGGCATCTACCAACAGGTGCTGTTCCCGCAAGACTGGGTGTGCCTGGCCAACCCGGCCCACCCGCGCATCGGCAAGACGCTCACACTGCAGCGCTACTTCAGCGAAGCCCACATTGCGGTGGCAGCGGGCACCGGCCACCAGTTGCTGGACGCCGCGTTGAAGCAGCATGAACAGCGCCGCCGGGTGATGCTGGAACTGCCGGCATTCCTGGGCCTGTCGCACATCCTCACCATCACCGACCTGATCGTGACGCTGCCGCGTCACATCGGCGAAACCCTCGCCCGCAGCGGCGGCCTGGCGGTCTACAACTGCCCGGTGGCCGTGCAGGGCTTCGAGGTCAAGCAGCACTGGCATGCCCGCTACCACCAAGATGCCGGCAACCGCTGGTTGCGCGGCGTGGTGGCCGGGCTCTTCATCAAAAGTGCGCCAAGGAAGCGCACCTGAGCCCTGCGGCCACAACGCTCAAATCATCGCCGCCGGATCTTGCAGCGTGTCGCCAAAGCGCGTCACACGCTTTGGCTTGAGGAACACCTTGCTGCCGGTCTTGAGCGCCAGCCGGTCGCGCAGGGCCGACCATTCGGCGCGCGGCAGCTCCACGTCCACATAGCTGCCGTCTTCGCGCTTGAACTCGATGCGGGTGTTGGGGCCCACCGTGAGCGATTGCGACAGGGTCACCGCCCAGGTGTCGGCTTCGGGCTGGCCCTGGATGGCCAGCTCGTGCGGGCGCACATAGCTGACATCGCCCGACTGCTGCCCGCCAGGCGCATGGCCCAGGCGGCCGTGGAACAGGTTCACATCGCCCAGGAACTGCAGCACGAAGGGCGTGGCGGGGTGGTCGTACACCTCGTCGGGTGCGCCCTGCTGTTCGATGCGGCCTTCGTTCATCACCACGATGCGATCAGCCACTTCCATGGCTTCCTCCTGGTCGTGGGTAACGAAGACGCTGGTGACGTGCATCTCGTCATGCAGACGGCGCAGCCAACGGCGCAGTTCCTTGCGCACCTTGGCATCGAGTGCACCGAAGGGCTCGTCCAGCAGCAGCACCTTGGGCTCCACCGCCAGAGCGCGGGCCAGGGCGATGCGCTGGCGTTGGCCGCCAGACAGTTGGTGGGGGTAGCGGTCGGCAATCCAGTCGAGCTGCACCAGCTTGAGCAACTCGCTGACCTTGGCGCGGATCTCGGCTTCGCTTGGGCGCGTGGCCTTGGGGCGCACGCGCAGGCCGAAGGCCACGTTCTCGAAGATGGTCATGTGCGCGAACAGCGCGTAGTGCTGGAACACAAAGCCCACGTGGCGCTCACGCACATCGGTGTTGGTGGCGTCTTCGCCGTGGAACAGCACCGAGCCGGCATCAGGCACTTCCAGCCCCGCGATGATGCGCAGCAACGAGGTCTTGCCCGAGCCCGACGGGCCCAGCAGCGCCACCAGTTCGCCCGAAGGGATCTGCAGGTTGAGGTTGTCACAGACAACGGTCTTGCCAAACGACTTGCGCAGGTTCTTGACTTCAATGCTCACTTGGAAACCTCCAGGCTATGCCTTGCGGTGCTTCGCCCTTGGGGCGGCCCGGCGGGCTCAATGACGTTCTCCGGCCACACGCTTCTGCGCCTTGACCCGTTGTTCGACGATGTACTTCAACACCAGCGTCACCAGCGCCAGGCTGGCCAGCAGCGAGGCCACGGCAAAGGCGGCAGCAAACTGGTACTCGTTGTAGAGGATCTCGATGTGCAGCGGCATGGTGTTGGTGTAGCCGCGCACATGGCCCGACACCACGCTGACCGCGCCAAACTCGCCCATGGCCCGTGCGTTGCACAGGATCACGCCGTACAGCAAGGCCCACTTCACATTGGGCAGCGTGACGCGCCAGAAGATCTGCCAGCCGTTGGCGCCCAGCACGCGGGCGGCTTCTTCCTGCTCTTGGCCCTGCGCCTGCATCAGCGGGATCAGCTCACGCGCCACAAAGGGGAAGGTGACGAACACCGTGGCCAGCACGATGCCGGGCACGGCGAAGATGATCTTCACATCGTGGTCGCGCAACGTCTCGCCGAACCACCCCTGCAGGCCGAACACCAGCACGTAGATCAGGCCCGAAATCACCGGACTGACCGAGAAGGGCAGGTCGATCAGCGTCAGCAGCACGTTCTTGCCGCGGAAGTCGAACTTGGCGATCGTCCAGGCCGCGGCCACGCCGAACACCAGGTTCATCGGCACACTGATGGCCGCGGCAATGAGCGTGAGCTTCACGGCCGACAGCGCATCGGGCTCGGTGATGGCGGCCAGGTACACGTCCCAGCCCTTCTTGAAGGCCTCGAAGAACACGGTGGCCAGCGGCACGAACAGGAACAGCGACAGGAAGGCCAGCGCCACGGCGATCAGTGACCAGCGCACCCACGCCGGCTCGGTGGTGGCCGAGCGGATCTGGCGCGGGGTCTGGCCGGCAGCAGTGGCCGGCAAGGGGAGGGCAGAAGAAGGCGTGGACATGGTGTCAGACCCCGCCTTGGCGCTTGCGGGCCCAGGTTTGAAGGGCGTTGATCAGCAGCAGCAAAACGAAAGAGATCACCAGCATCACCACGGCGATGGCGGTGGCGCCCTGGTAGTCGTACTGCTCCAGCTTGGTGATGATGAGCAGCGGGGTGATCTCGCTCACCATGGGCATGTTGCCGGCGATGAAGATCACCGAGCCGTACTCGCCTAGCGCGCGGGCGAAGGCCAGTGCAAAGCCGGTGAGCAGCGACGGCATCACCACCGGAAACACCACGTGGCGGAAGGTCTGCCAGCGGTTGGCGCCCAGCGTGGCCGCCGCTTCTTCCAGCTCGTGGTTCACGTCTTCCAGCACCGGCTGCACCGTGCGCACCACGAAGGGCAGGCCAATGAACACCAGCGCGATGAACACGCCAAACGGTGTGAAGCTCACCTTGAAGGGCAGCAGCGAGCCGATCCAGCCGTTCTGCGCGTAAATGGCGGTGAGTGCGATGCCGGCCACCGCCGTGGGCAGCGCGAAGGGCAGGTCGACCAACGCATCGACCAGCCGCTTGAACGGGAACTCATAGCGCACCAGCACCCAGGCCACGATCAGGCCGAACACGGTGTTCAGCAGCGCAGCCGCCAGCGAGGCGCCGAAGGTGAGGCGGTACGAGGCCACCACGCGGGGCGAGGCCACCGCGACCACGAAGGCGTCCCACGTCATGGTGAACGTCTTCAGGAAGGCGGCCGACAGCGGCACCAGCACCAGCAGGCTCACGTAGAGCAGCGTGAAGCCGAGGGCCAGGTCAAAGCCCGGCAACACCGAGTGCCGCTTGAGCAGGGTTCGAGAGAAAAACATGGGGGTCAATCAGCGCTTGATGCTGGCCACGATCTGGTCGTAGTTCGCGCCATCGGCAAAGTGGTCGGCCTGGGCCTTCTTCCAGCCGCCGAACACCTGGTCAACGGTGAAGGTCTCCACCTTGGGGAAGTCTTTGGCGTAGCGGGCCTGCACCTTGGCACTGCGCGGGCGCAGGTGCAGCTTGGCGGCGATCTCCTGGCCTTCCTCGCTGTACAGGTAGTTCAGGTAGGCCTCGGCGACCTTGCGGGTGCCCTTCTTATCCACCACCTTGTCGACCACGCTCACCGGGTTCTCGGCCAGGATGGTGCGGCTGGGGTAGACCACTTCGTAGCTGTCGCCAAATTCGCGCTTGATCAGCGGCACTTCGCTCTCGAAGGTGACCAGCGCATCGCCCAACTGGCGCTGCGCGAACGAGGTGGTGGCGCCGCGCCCGCCGCCATCCAGCACCGGCACGTTGGTGAAGATGCGGCGCACCAGCGCCTTGGCAGCATCGGGGTTCACGCCGTTCTGGATGGCTGCACCCCAGGCCGCGAGGTAGGTGTAGCGGCCGTTGCCCGAGGTCTTGGGGTTCGGGATGATCACGCTCACGCCAGGGCGGCCAAGATCGCTCCAGTCGCGGATGTTCTTCGGGTTGCCCTTGCGCACCAGGATCACCGAGACGCTGGTGCTGGGCGCGCTGTTGTTGGGCAGGCGCTTGGCCCAGTCCTGCGGCACGAGCTTGGCGCGGTCGAACAGGATGTCGATGTCGTTCGCCTGGTTCATCGTGATGACATCGGCCTCCAGGCCTTCGACCACGCTGCGTGCTTGCGCGCTGGAGCCGCCGTGCGACTGGTTCAGCGTCACGTCCTGGCCGGTGGTCTTCTTCCAGTGGGCGATGAAGGCCGTGTTGAACTGCTTGTAGAACTCGCGCGAGACGTCGTAGCTCACGTTCAGCAGCGTCTGCGGCGCATCAGCCGCCCAGGCCGGCGCGGGCAGTGCGGCGGCCAGCCACAGGGCCGGCAGCGCCAGCAGGGCGTGGCGGCGGGCGGCGGTCTTGTGTGTTTTGCGCATGTTGAAGTGGGTCTATAGAACGATTCCCGCATGGTATGGACGGCACGAGCGTCGCCCAACGAAGCGATCCGCAGATCCTTATGCGCCGAGCGAGGAAGCAGTCGAAGCCCTTTTAAATTGTGCGCAATTTAATTGCCGGCTACTATTCACACATGCCACGTCGCCAAGTCATTCAAAAAGAGTCGCCAGCGGCCCCAGCCGAGTTGCTGCACCTTGATCAGCAGCTCTGTTTTCCCCTGTATGCCGCGGGCAACCTGCTCACCCGGCTGTACCGGCCACTGCTGCAGCCACTGGGGCTGACGTATCCGCAGTACCTGGTGATGCTGGTGCTCTGGGAACAGCAGCCTTGCAGCGTCAACGCGCTGGGCGCGCGCCTGCTGCTGGACAGCGGCACCCTCACGCCGCTGCTCAAGCGCATGGAAGCCGCCGGGCTGGTCACACGCCAGCGCGATGCGGCCGATGAACGGCGCGTGCTGGTGGGCCTCACTACTGCCGGCCTTGCCCTGCGCGAGGCCGCCCAGGCCGTGCCGCAGACCCTGGCCTGCCGGGTGCTGGGCAACGCCGCCGATCCCGAAAGCCTGCAACACCTGGCCCACCTGCGCGACCAGTTGCAGGGCCTGGTGCGCACCCTCAACCGCTCGCTCGACGACACCCCCGCAGCCGAAGGCGCCAGTGCCTGAACGCCGCATTTCTGAAGGAGAGTTCCCATGAAGATCATGTTCAAGACCCGCGCCACGGCCACCGGCGGCCGCTCCGGCCACACCGCGCTGGACGATGGCTCCCTGGCCTTTGACACCGCCATGCCCGGCTCGGGCAAGCCTGGCGTCAACCCCGAGCAGCTCTTTGCCTTGGGTTATGCCGCCTGCTTTGACAACGCGGTGATGCTGTTGGCCCGCCAGCAGAAGCTCGCGCTGCAGGGCAGCCAGACCTCGGTGGAAGTAGGTCTGGGCCAGCGTGATGCCGGCGGCTACGGCCTGGACATCGACCTGCACGTGGCCACGCAAGGCCTGCCGCAGGCCGAGGCCGAAGCACTGGTAAACGCCGCACACGCCATCTGCCCGTACTCCAACGCCGTGCGCGGCAATGTGGACGTGCGGCTGCAAGTCACCGCTAGCTGAAACCTGGAGCCCCGCATGAGCCTGGCAGACATCGACCTTCAGACCCTCGACGGCCAGCGCAAGCGCCTGGCCGACTACGCCGGCAAGACCCTGCTGGTGGTCAACGTGGCCAGCAAGTGCGGCTTCACGCCCCAGTACAAGGGCCTGGAGGCGCTGTACCGCAAGTTCAAGGACCGCGGCGTGGAAGTGCTGGGCTTCCCGTGTGACCAGTTCGGCCACCAGGAGCCTGGTGACGCGGCCGAGATCCAAAGCTTCTGCAGCCTGACGTACGACGTGAGCTTCCCGATGTTTGCCAAGGTCGAGGTCAACGGGCCCAACACGCACCCGCTGTACCGCAAACTCAAACAGGCCGCACCCGGCGTGCTGGGTACCGAAGGCATCAAATGGAACTTCACCAAGTTCCTGGTCGATCCGCAGGGGCGGGTGGTCAAGCGCTATGCCCCCACCACCACGCCGGCCGCCATCGAAGCCGATCTGGCCCCATACCTGAAGTGACTTGACTTGGTGACTGGACCGGGCCCGACGCGCACCGTGTAGCCATGCGGTCATGTGCCCGGGAACGCCCTTGCCCTCAGCCGCGGCCCGGTCACGGGATTCGGCCAGAATAGGTTGATGAGGGCGCACCGCCCCATCCCCCTTGGATCCACACCACAGTCCGAGCAGCCCGTGCTGCCGAGATGGAGACCCCATGCTGAACCTCAAAATCAACGGCAAGACCCAGCCGGTGGATGCCGAAGCCGACACCCCGCTGCTGTGGGTGCTGCGTGACCAGCTCGGCATGACCGGCACCAAGTACGGCTGCGGTGTGGCCGCCTGTGGTGCCTGCACCGTGCATGTGGACGGCAACCCGGTGCGCTCCTGCGTCACCCCGGCCTCCGCGGTGGTGGGGCAGCAGATCACCACCATCGAAGGCCTGCAATCGCGCGCCGGCAAGGCGGTGCAAGCCGCCTGGGAAAAGCTCGATGTGGTGCAGTGCGGCTACTGCCAGTCGGGCCAGGTGATGGCAGCCACCGCGCTGCTCACCCGCAACCGCAAGCCCACCGACGCCGACATCGACGCCGCCATGGCCGGCAACATCTGCCGCTGTGCCACCTACCAACGCATCCGCGCCGCGATCCACGAAGCCGCGAAGCAACTGGCCTGAGGAGCGCACCGCCATGTCCCACACCGCCACCATCGACGACAGCCGCCGCCAATTCTTTAAAGTGACGACCGGCCTGGCCGCCGGACTCACCTTGGGCCTCTACGGGGCCGGCCAGGCTGATGCTGCCACCCCGGCCGCCACGCTGTCGACCACCTTCGTGCGCATCGGCACCGACAACGTCGTCACCATCATCTCCAAGCACACCGAGATGGGCCAAGGCACCTACACCGGCCTGGCCACGCTGGTGGCTGAGGAACTGGACGCCGCCTGGCCCCAGGTGCGCGTGGAGGGCGCCCCGGCCGATGCCAAGCGCTACAACAACCTGAAGATGGGCCCGATGCAGCTCACCGGCGGCAGCACCGCCATGGCCAACTCGTTCGATCAGATGCGGCGCGCCGGCGCCACCGCCCGCGCCATGCTGGTGGGCGCTGCCGCGCAACGCTGGCAGGTGCCGGCCACGGCCATCACGGTGAAGGCCGGCGTGGTCAGCCACGCGGCCTCGGGCCGCAAGGCCACGTTTGGCGAACTGGCGCAGGACGCGGCCAGCCAGCCCGTGCCTGAAACGGTGACGCTGAAGTCGCCTAAAGACTTCGTCTACATCGGCAAGCGCGTCTCGCGCACCGACAACCGCGCCAAGATCAACGGCACCGCGCAGTACACGCAAGACGTGCAACTGCCCGGCATGCTGGTGGCCGTGGTGGCCCACCCGCCGCGTTTTGGCGCCAAGGTGGCCCGCGTTGACGCCAGCCGCGCCAAGGCCGTGAAGGGCGTGGCCGACGTGGTGACCATTCCCACCGGCGTGGCCGTGCTGGCGAAGGATTTCTGGTCGGCCAAGAAGGGCCGCGATGCCCTGGTGGTGCAGTGGGACGACAGCGCCGCCATGAAGGAAGGCAGCCCGGAGATCACCGCCCGCTACCGCCAGCTGCTGGATCAACCCGGCGCCGTGGCCCGCCGAGACGGCGATGCCCTGGGCCAACTGGCCGGTGCCGCCAAGACCTACAGCGCCGACTTCAGCTTCCCGTACCTGGCACATGCGTCGATGGAGCCGCTGAACTGCGTGGTCAAGCTCAGCGCTGACGGCTGCGAGATCTGGAACGGCGAACAAGCCCACACCATGGACCAGATGGCCGTGGCCGGCCTGCTGGGCCTCAAGCCCGAGCAGGTGAAGATCAACATGCTCTACGCTGGCGGCAGCTTTGGCCGCCGCGCCAGCACCACGGCTGATTACGTGGTGGAAGCGGTGCATATCGCCAAGGCCATCAACGGCCGTGCGCCGGTGAAGATGGTCTGGACGCGTGAAGACGACATGCGCGCTGGCTACTACCGCCCGGCCTACCTGCACCGGGTGCAGGCGACGCTCGACGCCAAGGGCCTGCCGCTGGCCTGGCACCAACGCATCGTGGGCCAGTCGATCACCGAAGGCACCGCCCTCGCCGGGTTCCTGATCAAGGATGGCGTCGATCACACCTCGGTGGAAGGTGCCGCCAGCTTGCCGTATGCCGTGCCCCACCTGAACGTGGAGCTGCACTCACCCAAGTTGGGCGTGCCGGTGTTGTGGTGGCGCTCGGTCGGCTCCACCCACACCGCCTTCTCCACCGAAACCTTCCTGGACGAACTGGCCCAGGCCGCCGGCCAAGACCCGGTGGCCTACCGCCGCCAGCTGCTGGCCAAGCACCCGCGCCACCTGGGCGTGCTCGAACTCGCTGCCAGCAAGGCCGGCTGGAACCAGCCGCTGAAGCCGGGCAAGAAAGGCGAGAAGCGCGGCCGCGGCGTGGCGGTGCACGAGTCGTTCAGCACCTTTGTCGCGCAGGTGGCCGAGGTCACGGTGCAGGCCGACGGCAGCTTCAAGGTCGACCGTGTGGTGTGCGCGGTGGATTGCGGCGTGGCCATCAACCCCGACGTGATCCGCGCGCAGATGGAAGGCGGCATCGGCTTCGGCCTGGCCGCGGCGCTGCACGGTCGAATCACGCTCACGCAGGGCGCAGTCGACCAGTCGAACTACACCGACTTCCCGGTGCTGCGCATGCCCGAGATGCCGCATGTCGAGGTGCACATCGTCGAGTCGCAGACCGCGCCCACCGGCGTGGGTGAGCCGGGCGTGCCAGTGATCGCCCCGGCCGTGGCCAACGCGCTCTTCCAGGCCACTGGCAAGCGCCTGCGCGACCTGCCGTTCAACCTGGCCTGAGGCTCGCGCCGATGGACAGCAGCGACCTGATGACGCTGGACACCGCGCTCGGCTGGCTTGACGCCGGCCGCCGCGTGATGCTGGCCACCGTGGTGCAAACCTGGGGCTCATCACCCCGGCCGCCCGGTGCCTGGGCCGCGTTCTGTGATGACGGCCGGGTGGCCGGCTCCGTCTCAGGCGGCTGCATTGAAGACGACCTGACCTCGCGGGCCCGCGGGCGCGGCGCCCCGGCGTTGCCCGAGGTGGTGCGCTACGGCGTCACCCGCGACGAGGCCGCCCGCTTCGGCCTGCCCTGCGGCGGCACGCTGCGCCTGGTGCTGGAACAGGCCGACAGCGCCACGCTGCGCGCCCTGCAGCAGCGCCTGGCCCGGCGCGAGCTGGTCAAGCGCGTGGTCGACCTGCACACCGGCCACAGCATGCTGCACCCGGCGGAGCCAGAAGACGAACTCTTCTGCGACGACACGGTGCTGCACAGCATTCACGGCCCGCGCTGGCGGCTGCTCATCATCGGCGCCGGCCAAACTTCGGTGCACCTGGCCGGCATGGCCACGGCGCTGGACTATGCCGTCACCGTGTGCGACCCGCGCGACGAATACCGCGGCGCCTGGCCGCTGCCCGGCATCCCTTTCACCACCGAGATGCCCGACGACGCGGTGACGGCCATGCACCCCGATGCCCGCACTGCCATCGTGGCGCTCACGCACGACCCGAAGCTCGATGACCTGGCGTTGATCGACGCGCTGCAATCACGCGCCTTCTATGTGGGCGCATTGGGTTCACGCGTCAATCAGGAAGCCCGCAAGGCCCGCCTGCGAGAACACTTCGACCTCACGCCCGAACAGCTCTCGCGCCTGTATGGGCCGGTGGGCCTGCCCATCGGCAGCCGCACGCCGGGGGAGATTGCGGTGTCCATCCTGGCGGGGCTGACGGCCGCCAAGAACGGGGCAGATCTGCCGGGAGGGAAGGCTACAGCCGTGCACAAGGCGAAGCGGCTGAGCACGCGACCCCCAGCCACCTCGATGACGACCAGGCTCCTTTAGTAGAGATGCTGCAGCATCAGCGAACCTTCATCTCGGCGACCGAGCGAGGTCACCGTGCGTCGCCAATCCGCCACCAACGTCCAGTTTGGGGTCAACGCCTTGGCCTGGCTCCAGCGCCAAACGGTGGACCGCGGAGCAACTTCCCGAGCGTGCTGCTGCTGTGACACCGACACCACCGACTTCATGTTGAACGCCTCTCGCACCAACAGTCCAGCCTCTTGGGTCGCTCTCACCTGCCAGTCCAGTCCATCGCCCGCGCCCAAGAGCCCAAAACCGATGAGGCCATAGGCATCGACGTCGCGATGCGCACGCCAGGTCTTACCCAGCGAGCCACCGATCCAGCCGTGTAAGCGTCGCCTCGTCACAGCAGGATCATCATCATCCCAGCCAATGCGAAATCGCCCGGACAGGCCCCCGATGAGTGGGTCATGCGGCAAGAGCGAGTCGATGGCGTAAATCGTGAGTCGCCTCAAACGCGGTCCGCCTCGCCCGTCCAGCGGTTGAACGATGGACGCATCGAGCAAAGCCAGGCCGGTTTCCACGTTGCCTTGAGGCGCAGGATCGTCCAATCGATGCGACATCGGCAGCAGATCGAGCCGCACAGCGCGCTGGCTCGCCCGCCAATCGAGGCCGATGGACCACTGGTTGTCTGGCGGCGACTCGCGCGGGTCGTTCAAGCCCCCGGCCTGGATCTCGATGCCAGGGAAGCGCTGCGCCTGGCTTCGAGACACGCGCCGGCTCAGCTCGGTCCATGCAACTGCATCGAGTTCCCCCAGCGCCTTCAGCTCGTCCAGATAGGCCTGCTCCAACACCAGCGCGAGAAAAGCATCGCGGTCTCGCAGCAGATCAGATGGCACCACCCGGCGTTGTGCCACCGCATCGTGCACAACCCCAACGACATCTTGCGACAACGCCGACGTCAGTGCGCGCACGCGCCAACGACTGGGCGTGATCGTGCGCGCCTCACGCACCAGCCCAACTGCCTCAGCATGCCGCACTACATCCTTTGGCGTGGTCCATGGGTCGTGCCGAGACAGTATCTCGGGACGCACCACCCCCAGCACATGTTTGACCAACGTGGCGCAGTTGTAGCCTTGGAAGAAGTAGCGAAAACGCGTCTGGCGCAGCTCATGTAAGTGCATTTGGAGCCGGCGGCGTTCTGTCTCGTTGAGGTCCAGCGCGTACTCCCACAGGCTGCGGTGTTCTCGATCAATGTATTGACTCACCTGATCGGCATAGGGAGACAATGCAAAGAAGCCGGGCTTGCCCGTGACCAAGCTTTCATAGAAGAGCTTGGGCAGATTGATCGTGTCGGCATCGGTGAAGAACGACACCGCATGCGCCAGCAGCACATCGCTTTCAGATGGCCCAACCAACTTCAGGAAGAGGTGCCCCATCATGCTGGAGGGCTGGGCCACGTTCTCCGAGGCGAACACCAACGAGATCTCGCTGGCCGGTGCGCGCTGCAAGAATTCTTGCAACAACTCACACGAAGACAGGGCCAAAGCAGGTGTGTGCAGTTGGGCCTGCAGCCACTCGTAGCGCGCCGGGAACCGGCAGACCTGATCACTGGGGCCGCTGTAAAGCCAGTTCAGCGTGGCGGCCAGCTCACGCTCGGGCGAGTAGTGGCTACCCGACAGTAGAAACCCAGAGTCCTCCACCCGCGGCACGCCTTCATCCACATGCAGGAGCGCCAGCCACTGCGGCGACCGATGCAGGCCGAGCGCCGCAGCACGATGCTGCCAGGCGCGCAAATCGTCCGCGGTCCAATGCGTGGGCTGCGCCGATGAAACCGGTCCAGCCCACACCGCAAGGCACGTTGCGCCCAACAGCCCTGCCGCCACAACGACCCCACGCAGGCTCGAAAAAAAAGCGGCCCGAAAGCCGCTTTCTTGATGCCAACGCGACATCACTGCCCGCAGTTCACGACCACGTTGTCGGCGTACTTCCACATCTTGCCCGTGCTGTAGTCAGTGCTGGAGCCAAAGGCGCCGCCGCTCAGGATGTTGATGAAGAACTTCGAATCAACCGAGCTGTCGACAACGGTTTGCTTGGTGCAGCCTTCCGTCTCGGCCGTCACGATCTTGGCAGCCTTGTCGCGCTTGAGGCTCACAACACCCGGGCCCTTGAACGGCGTGCCATCGATGTTGCCCTGGATCTCCTTGCCATTGGAGGCCGAGATGTTCACCTTCTGGGTATCCTCATTGAGGATGGAGGCACAACCCGACAAAGCGATGAACGATGCGATGCCTGCAACTTGAACGATGGTCTTGATCATGTAGGTCCCTGTGATGAGCGTTGCTGAAATTTCACGACCGCACCCAGGCAGCCGGTAGCTTCCCGCTCTGCAGCCTTGCGGCTTCGCCGAGCAACGCTCATCCACACTCCCTGACTCTTCGGTCGATGAGAAGTGTACCGACCGATGCACCGTTCATGGGCGCCACCGCGAGCCTCCGTTTCAGGGATGGCCAAATGTGTGAAGTTATGTTGCACATGTCGCAACCAACGCACCTCACCGGCTCAGGTAAATCCTGTCGAAGCTGCCGCCGTCGGCGAAGTGAGCAGCCTGTGCCTGGGTCCAACCGCCGAACACCTCTTCTACGGTGAACAGCTTCAGCCTCGAGAATTGGCGCTCATACTTCGCCGCCACTTTCGGATCGATCGGGCGGTAGTAGTTCTGCGCCGCGATCTCCTGGCCTTCGGGGCTGTACAGCGCCTGCAGGTAGGCGGTGGCCACGGCGCGGGTGCCGCGTTTGTCGACCACCTTGTCGACCACCGTCACCGGCGGCTCGGCCAGGATCGACAGGCTGGGCGTGACGATCTCGAACTTGTCCGGGCCCAGTTCCTTGACGGCCAGGTAGGCCTCGTTTTCCCAGGCGATCAGCACATCGCCGATGCCGCGTTCCACGAAGGTGGTGGTGGCACCGCGGGCGCCGGAATCGAGCACCTTCACATTGCCAAAGAGCTGGCGCACAAAGGCCTGCGCTTTGGCGTCGTTGCCGCCGGGTTGCTTGAGCGCGTAACCCCAGGCGGCCAGGTAGTTCCAGCGGGCGCCGCCCGAGGTCTTGGGGTTGGGGGTGATCACGCCAATGCCGGGCTTGGCGAGATCGGCCCAGTCTTTGATGGCCTTGGGGTTGCCCTTGCGCACCAGGAAGACGATGGTCGAGGTGTAGGGCGAGCTGTTGTGCGGCAGGCGTTTTTGCCAATCGGCCGGGATCAGCTTGGCCTTGGCGCCGATCTCGTCGATGTCGTAGGCCAGCGCCAGCGTCACCACATCGGCATCGAGCCCGTCGATCACCGAGCGGGCCTGTTTGCCTGAGCCGCCGTGGGATTGTTTGATGGTCACGGTGTCGCCCGTCTTGGCCTGCCATTGTTTGGCGAAGAGGGCGTTGAAATCCTGGTACAGCTCGCGGGTCGGGTCGTACGACACGTTGAGCAGGGTGATGTCTTTGGCCATGGCACCCAGGCTGGCAGCGGCCAGGCCGAGGGCGATCAGTGAGCGGCACAGGGGCAGGAAGGCGGTCATGGTGGGCACCGGTTGGATGGGTATGGCCGCCATGCTAGGTGGCCATCGCCACCCGACGAACGAAGCGTTGCGCGCTTGCTTATGCGACAAACGATGAAGCAGCGATGCTTCAGTCGATCAACTGACGCTGCGCCCGGCCACCCAGCCACCAGGCCACGGCACACCACAACGCGCTCAACGGCACTGCCAGCCAGGTGAGCTGCGTGGCGCCCAGGCCCAGGCTGCGCAGGCCGGTGATGAGCCAGGCCGAGGTGGTGTCGCCGGAGCGGTGCACCAGGGTGTCGATGGCGTTCTTGGCGCGGTACTGCTGCTCGGCCGGCAGCACGTTGAACAACGTCTCGCGCGCTGGTTTGCTGATGGCGTATTCACCTGCGCGGCGCACGATGCCAAAGGCCACGAGCACCGCCAAAGCGGCCCCCACAGGCGCAGCAGACAAGGCCACAAAGCCGACCAACGACACCAGCGGCATCGCCACCAGCAACCACCGCACGCCCACCCGCTGCACCAGCTTGCCAAAGGCCAGCAGCTGCACGGCCAGCGTCAAGCCGTTGACGGCCAGGTCCACCCCGGCCAGCAGGCGGGTGCGCTCGGCGCTGTCGGTGATGAGGCGGGGCACCAGGTCGGCCTGGGTGAAATACAGGAAGGTGGACAGCAGCGAGTACAGCAGCAGGAAGGCGCTGATGCCCAGCAGGTAGCGCGAGCGCAGCAGGTCGCGCAGGCCGCTCCACACGCTGCCCTCAAACGGCTGCTCGCCATGCCCCGGCTGCGCGGCCCGCGGGTGCTGCGCCGCCCATCGCCGCAGGAACAAGATGGCCACGATGCTCACCCCCAGCAACGCGGCCGACACCAGCACCAATCCCTTCGGCCCGAGCCAGCCCACCAGGCTGAGGGTGAGCACCGGCCCGGTGAGCGCCCCGGCCGTGCCGCCCGCAGCGATGAAGCCCACCAGGCGCTCGGCCTGCTCGGTCTCGAAGAGATCGGCCATCAGGCTCCAGAACAACGAGATGGCAAACAGGTTGTAGACGCTCACCCACACGAAGAACGCCTTGGCCACCAGTGCCGATTGGCTGCCGCCGAACAGCAGCACCTCATGGAAGCCAAACAGGTTGATGATGAAGAAGCCGTACAGCCACGGCAGCAGCTGCTTGCGCGCAAAGCGCCGGGTCAACCACCCGAACACCGGCACCACCGCCAGCATGGTGAGGAACACCGCGGTGAACAGCTGCTGCAGGGCGTTGGGGCCGAGCTGCAGCGCCATCTCGTCGCGCAACGGGCGCAGCACGTAGTAACCGGCCAGCAGCGCGAAGAAGCAGACGAAGGATCCCAACGCGGCCGGCAGTTCATCGGGCCGGGCGCCGGTCAAACGCAGCAGCAGGGCGGGCGGTGGCTCGGGTTGGGGCATGCGGCATTGTGGCGGCGCGCCTGTGGGTCTTCCAGCCCGGACGGCACCGAGCCGCCCCCTAGAATCCACCGCCCCATGACCCAGCACCAAGCACCGGGCGGCAGCCCCGCTCACACGCTGCCGATGTCAGCCCTGCTGCTGGCCCTGATCGGCGCCATCGGCTTCTCCGGCAAGGCCATCATCGCCAAACTGGCCTACCGGTATGGGGTCGACGCCATCACGGTGGTGATGTACCGCATGCTGTTCGCGCTGCCCCTGTTCGCCGCCATGGCGTGGTGGGGCGCGCGGGGGCGAGCACCGCTGTCGCGCCAGGATGCGGTGGCGGTGGTGGGGCTGGGCATATCGGGCTACTACCTGGCGAGCACGCTCGATTTCATGGGGCTGCAATACATCAGCGCCAGCCTGGAGCGGCTGATCCTCTACCTCAACCCAACGCTGGTGCTGCTGTTGAACTGGCTGTTGTTCAAGCGCCGCGCCCGCCCAGTGCAGCTGCTGTGCATGGTGCTGAGCTATGGCGGCGTGGCCCTGGTCTTTGGCCATGAGTGGGCGCATGTGGGTGACCATGCCCTGCTGGGCGGCGCGCTGGTGTTCGGTAGCGCCGTGTCCTATGCGTTGTACCTGGTGTATGCCGCCGAAGTGGTGGGCCGCATCGGCTCGATGCGCCTCACCGGGCTGGCCAGCATCCTGGCCTGCGTGTTGTGCATTGGGCAGTTCCTGGTGCTGCGCCCGCTGTCGGCCGCCGATGTGCCCACACCCGTGCTGTGGCTCTCACTGGTCAACAGCGTGTTCTGCACCGTGATACCGGTGTTGTTGACCATGATGGCCATGGCGCGGTTGGGCTCCACCGTGTCGGCCCAGGTGGGCATGGTGGGGCCGATGTCGACGGTGTTGATGGGCATCGTGCTGCTGGGCGAGCCGTTCACGGTCTGGGTGGCCGCTGGCACGGCCTTGGTGCTGGGCGGCGTGGGGTTGCTGCTGCGCGCGCGCTGAAACACCATTCCAGAATCGTAGCTATGCCGGGCATGGCCAGGCACGCGAAGCGGTTTTGTTTTATGGTGCAACCCTTCCGGTTCATTCGCGCAGACTCAGACGCTGCGCCATCCCCCCAACATGAGCAGTGCTGCGCCTGCCCCTTCACCCCGGCCGGCCATCGGCCTGGTCATTGTTGCGCTGGCCTTCTTCGCCGCGCTCGATACCGCCACCAAGATGGTGAGCACCCTGGCCCCCATGATCATGGCGGTGTGGTTTCGCTACATGTTCCAGGCGGTGTCTACCAGTGTGGCCCTGTTGCCGCGGCAGGGCAGGGCACTGCTGCGCACGCGCCATCCCTGGCTGCAGGCGCTGCGCGGCGCCATGCTGGTGGGCTGCAGCGCATTTGCCTTCCTGAGCGTGAAGCACATGCAGGTGGGCGAGTTCACGGCCATCGTGATGCTCACGCCCCTGCTGATCACGTTGCTGGCGGCCCACTCGCTGGGTGAGCGCATCAGTGCCTGGCGGTGGGGGCTGGTGTTCGGCGGCTTTGCGGGCGCGCTGATCATCGTGCGCCCGGGCAGTGAGATGCTGGGCGTGGCGGCGCTGTACCCGTTGGGCTTGGTGGCCACCAATGCGGCTTTTCAGATCCTCACGGCACGTCTGACGCGCACGGATTCGGCCGGCACCATGCACTTCTACACCGGTTGGGTCGGGACCATCGCCTGCGGGCTGTTCTTGCCCTGGCACTGGCAGGCGCTCAGTCTGCAGGCCTGGCTGCTGCTGTGCCTGACCGGCCTCCTGGCCAGTGCCGGCCATCTGCTGCTCATCCAGGGCTATCGCCGGGCACCGGCCGGCACACTCACACCCTTTCTGTACTTTCAGATCGCCTTTGCCACGCTGGCCGGCTGGCTGGTCTTTCAACATGCACCGGATGCGGCCACCTGGCTGGGCATGCTGATCATTGCCGTCTGTGGCGTGGGTGGCACCTTTCTATCGAGCCGCGAAAGCGGGCCGTCAGAAGAAAAAAACACCGCTCAGCCGTGAGACTGAGCGGTGTTCAAAGGTTTGTGAAAACCTAGGATGAAACCACCGGTTTGACCTGCCGCGGTGCGGCAGGTCAGGTTGAATCAGAAGCGGTGGACGATGCCCAGTGCCAGGCCATTGATCTTGCGGCCGTTCACGTCGTTGGCGGCCGTGAAGGTGCTCTGGATGCCAGCCGAGCCCGACGGGCGGAAGCCGGCGCCAGTGGTTTGGTCGCCCTTGTTGCGCAGGGTGTGCCACAGGCCATACAGCGTGGTGCGCTTGGACAGGTCGTAGTAGGTACCGATCGAGCCGCCGTTGGCGTCGTTGGCGGTGTCCTTGTCATTGATGCGGCCCACCAGGGCCCCCACGCGCAGGGCCGGGGTGATCTTGTAGTCGGCCGACAGCTGAATGATGTTGTAGGTGCGTTGCACGTTGGCATCGGTACCCGCCACCACGCCACCCACGTTGCCGAGGATGGTGCCGGCGTTGTTCACGCCCACCGTGGCGCCCGAACCCACCGTGCTGTTGTTGCTGCGCACGAACGACAGGTAGACCTTGCCCTGGCCGTAGTCGTAGTTGCCGAAGAAGTAGTCGTAGAACACCGACTTCGGTTGCGCTGCACCCTTGGCCGGCTTGGCACGCACGCCGCCGTAGCCCACGATGACCGGGCCTGCGGTGTAGTCAAAACCCGCCTGGAACACCGACTGGCGGTTGCCACCCGACGCTGCCGACTGCTCAGACAGCGCGTAGTGCAGGTCGAAGTTCAGCGCGCCAAACAACTTGGGCGAGAAGTAGGCGATGTCGTTGTCAAAGCGCGAAGGCACGCCGAAGGCATTGACCACCGAGCCCAGGGTGCGGGTGGTGTAGTCGGTGTAGCCGCCACGGATGAAAGCCGAACCGTTTTGACGGCCAAAGCGGAATTCGCCCACGGGCGTGTTCACGCCCACCCAGGCCTGCCGGTCGAACAGACGGCTGGTGTCTGCAGCGGCACCCCGGTCGGCATTGACGCCAGCTTCCAGGTTGAACTTTGCCGAGTAGCCGCCACCCAGGTCTTCCAGGCCGCGCACGCCCCAGCGGGTGCGCAGGTAGGCGCCATCTTCCAGACTGCGCAGGCTGGTGCCCGAGCTGCTCTTCAGGTAGCTCATGTATTGATCGATCGTGCCGTACAGCGTGACCGAGCTTTGGGCGCTGGCCGCAGCAGCGAAACAACCGAGGCCGGCCAGGGCAAGGGATTGGCGAAGATTCATGAGGACTCCGTAGGTGGCTATTGGCGCGCTCAAAGGCGCTGTATGGACAAATGGCCAGGTCCGCTCGACTTGCCTGTGGCAAGCCATTCGGCAAAGGGGAAATTCGTGACGGTGACTTGTCAGAACCCGAGACCCTTTGTCTCCTGTGAAGAAGATTTCAGCACCGCCCCACACGCGCCACCAATGGTGCAAACCGCGAATTGCGCGCTGATCGCGCATCGAGCGCGATCAGCGGACAAAACCTGGGTTAGCCCTTAGGAAAAACGATGCATCGAACCAACACTCACCGCCTCGTCACAACGGCGCCACATGATCAGAGTAGCGGCCGCAGGGCCTGGGCGGCCTCGCGCAACAGCGGCAGCAGCCGCTCGGCCATCTGTTGCTCGGTGTACGACTGCGCCGGCACCGTCATGCCAATCGCGCCCTTGCATTCGCCGTGCAAATCCTTCAGCACCACCGACAGGCCGCGCAGGCCCATGTCCAGCTGCTGCTCGGCCATCCAATGATCACGATGGCGTGCCACCAGCACATGGCTGCGGAAGGTGGCCGGGTCAGTGATGGTGTGCGACGTGAAGCTGCAGAAGTTGTGACCGGCCAGCCAGCGGTCGAGTGCTTCATCGCTGTAGGTCGACAGGATCACCACGCCGGGCGCCACCACATGCGCTGGCGCGCGCGCCCCGGCGTGGTAGCCGATGGACACCACCCGCGGCGAGTTGCTGCGCGCCACGTACACCACCTCATGGCCATCGAGCACGCTCACATTCACCGTCTCACCGCATTGCATCGAGATGCGCTGGATGAACGGCTGCACGGCACGCGGTAGGCGTGACGCCGTGAGGTAGCTCTGCCCCAGCCGCAACACGCGGGCCGTCAACCAGAACTGCTTGCCATCGGTCTGCGCGTAGCCGAAGTGCGCCAAGCTCAGCAGGTAGCGGCGCGCTGCGGTGCGGCTGATGCCCGAGCGCGTGGCCACCTCGCTCGGGGTGAGTCGAGGGTGTTGGTCATCGAAGGCCTCAATCACCCGCAGGCCCTTGCCCAAACCCTCGATCAGGTCCTTCCTGTCGATTTCAAACGCTGCACCATCCATGCTGGTGATAACCCCGAAATAGCGCGATCACCGATCGCCGTGCGCGATCATCGCTCAAATGGGAACAACCCGCCTTGTCGACAACCCGGTGCCTACCTATCGTGGCACCCACATTGACACGGAGACAACCCATGACCCTCAACCGTCGCACCACGCTTTGGGCCGCCACGGCCGCCGTGCTGGCCCTCTGCACCGGCCAGGCCCGGGCGCAAGCCACGATCAAGATCGCCAACATCGTGGAGCTTTCGGGCGCGGGCGCCACCGCCGGCACCAACTTCAAGAACGGCGTCGAGCTGGCCATCAAGGAAATCAACGCCTCGGGCGGCATCCTGGGCAAGAAGATCGAATCCACCTCGCTGGACACGCAGTCCAACCCCGGCGTGGCCAAGGGCCTGACGCAAAAGGCCGTGGACGACGGTGTGTTCGCGGTGTTCGGCCCGGTGTTTTCGGGCTCGATCATGGTGAGCATGGCCGAAACACAGCGCGCTGAAGTGCCCAACTTCACCGGCGGTGAAGCAGCGGCCATCACGCAGAAGGGCAACCCCTACGTCTTCCGCACCAGCTTCACGCAAACCACCGCCATGCCCAAGGTGGCCCGCTACATCGCCCAAGGCCTGAAGGCCAAGACGGTGGCGCTGATCTACGTGAACAACGACTTCGGCAAGGGTGGTCGCGATGCCATCACCAAGGCCCTGGAAGCCAACGGCGTGAAGGTGACCGCCGACATCTCCACCGATTCGGGCCAGGTCGACTTCTCAGCCCCGGTGCTCAAGGCCAAGCAGGCCAATGCCGACGCGATCTTCGTCTACACCAACGAAGAAGAATCGGCCCGCGCCCTGCGCGAGCTGCGCAAGCAGGGCAACACCAAGCCGGTGGTGGGTGAGACCACGCTGATCGGCCAGAAGGTGATCGAGCTGGCCGGCGAAGCTGCCAACGGCGCCGTGGCCCACGTGGGCCTGACGGTGGATGCTCCCATCCCCGCCATGCGCGCCTACCGAGCCAAGTTCGAGAAGGCCTACGGCTACATCTCCGATCACAACGGCATCAAGGGCTACACCGGCGTGTACGTGCTCAAAGCCGGCATCGAGAAGGCCGGCAAGCTCGACCGCGTGGCCGTGGCCAAGGCGCTGCATGGCCTGACGGTCTCTGCCACCAAGGAACCCGCCGTGATCATGGACGTGACGGTGGACGCCAATGGCGACCTGGATCGCCAGAGCTTCATCGTCGAGGTGAAGAACGGCAAGCAGGAGGTCAAGGAGATCCTGCCGGCACTGGGCGCCCCCAAGAAATAAGGCACGCCGGGCCGGTGCCAGGCACCGGCCACAGGAGGGCCGTCCATCCGTGGGCGGCCCTTTGCGCAAGGAGCATTCAATGACCGATTTTCTGCAACTGCTGTTCTCCGGTGCGGCCACCGGCAGCATCTACGCCCTGGCGGCGCTGGGCTTCACGCTGCTGTGGCAAGCCTCGGGCACGATCAACTTCGCCCAGGGCGAGTTCGTCATGCTGCCGGCTTTCATGATGCTGGGCGGCATGGCCATGGGCCTGCCGCTGCCGGTGGCCTTCATTGCCACCTGCGTGGTGGCCGTGTTCGTGCTGGGCTGGGCCTTCAAGCGCGGCATCGCTGATCCGCTGTTCAAGTACGGCATGATGCCCATCGTGGTGGCCACCATCGGCTTGGCCATCGCCATGCGCAACGGCGTGCGCGCGGGCTACAGCGCCGAGGCCCACCCGTTCCCCTACCTCTTTGGCGAGAAGCTGTTCAACATTGCCGGCGTCACCATCACCTCGGGTGACGTAGGCACGCTGGTGATGGCACTGGCCCTGGTGCTGGCCACGCAGGGCTTCCTGCAGAAGACGGTCACCGGCCGCGCGATGCAGGCCGTGGCGCAAAACACCGAAAGCGCCACCGTGCTGGGCATCAACGTGCCGCGCATGATCTTCTACACCTTCGCCATCAATGCGCTGCTGGCGTGTGCCGCCGCGCTGCTGGTCACCCCGGTGTACCTGGCCAAGTTCGACATGGGCGAATCGCTGGGCAACAAGGCCTTCTTCGCCGCCATCATCGGCGGGTTCAACAACTCACGGGGTGCGCTGCTGGGCGGTGTGATCGTGGGCGTGGCCGAGAACCTGGCCGCCGCCTACATCTCGCCGGCCTACAAGGACGCCGTGGCGCTGGTGCTCTTCATGGTAGTGATCCTCTTCAAGCCGCAGGGCCTGATGGGGTTCAAGGAAGTCCGCAAAGTCTGAGGCACAGCACATGAAACTCATCACCAAACTGGGCATCTTCGCCTTCGTGGTGCTGCTGCTGGCAGCCCCGCCCACGCTCAAGAGCTACGGCATCTACCTCTTCACCTACTGGCTGATCTACGTCATCGCCACCATGGGCCTGAACCTCACGGTGGGCTACGCAGGGCAGAAATCACTGGGCCACGCGGCCTTCTTCGGCATCGGCGCCTACACGGTGGCCATCATGATGCAGGCGGGCATCAGCTTCTGGCTGGCGCTGCCCACGGCCATGCTGGGCTGCTTTGTGGTGGGCCTGATCCTGGGCTTCCCGGCCTTGCGGGTGCAGGCCATCTACCTGGCCTTTGCCACGCTGGGGTTCAACACCGCCGTGTGGCTGGTGCTGCGCAATGAAGAGTGGCTTACCGGCGGCACCTTCGGCATCAACGGCATCGCCCGGCCGAATTTCTTCGGCCTGGCGCTCGATGACGCGCTGCCGTACTACTACTTCGTGCTGGTGGTCACTGTGATCATGGCCGGGCTGCTGTGGGGCCTGCTCGCGTCGCCCTGGGGCAAGGCCTTCAAGGCGCTGCGCGACAACCCGATCCGGGCAGAGAGCCTCGGCATCAACATCCAGGCCTACACGCTGCTGTCATTTGCCATCGGTGCGGTGTATGCCGGTGTGGCGGGTGCGCTGTTTGCCTCGCTGGTGCAGTTCATCGAACCGGCGCCGTTTGCGGTGCATGCCTCGATCCTGATGTACCTGATGGTGGTGGTGGGCGGCCCGGGCTACTTCTTCGGCCCGGTGGTGGGTGCTGCAGTGGGCGTGTTGCTGCCCGAATGGCTGCGTTTCGCCCAGGCCTGGTACATGTTCGTGTTCGGCTCGGCCGTGGTGCTGCTGATGCTGTGGCTGCCCGATGGGCTGCTGAGCATCCCTGAACGCCTGCGCGCAAAGCGCCTGGCCCGTGAAGCCTCGGCCGCGCGTGCTGCGGCAGCGGCCGCCGTGCCGACCCAAGCCCAGCAAGGAGCCCAGTGATGACGGCCCCCCTCCTCAAGGTCACCGATCTGCAGAAATCCTACGGTGCCATCCGCGCCGTGGCCGGCGTGTCGTTTGAAGTGATGCCGGGCGAGATCTTCGGCGTCATCGGGCCCAACGGCTCGGGCAAGACCACCATGTTCAACAGCGTGCTCGGCCAGATCACGCCCGAGGCCGGCAGCATCGAGCTCAACGGGCGCGACATCACCGGCCTGAACCCACGCCAGCTCAACCAGCGCGGCGTGGGCCGCACCTTCCAGACGCTGCAGGTGTTTGGCAAGATGACGGTGCGCGACAACCTGATCGTCGCGGCCCAGGAGCACCACGGCTCGATGTTCAGCCGCATGTTCGCCCCGGGCGACTCGGGCCTGGGCGGCAAGGCCGATGCGCTGATCGACCAGTTCCACATCAAGCATGTGGCGCACAAAAAGGCCGGCGAGCTGAGCTACGGCCAGCAGAAGCTGGTGGACATCGCCATGGCCTTCATGAGCGACCCCGATCTGGTGCTGCTCGACGAGCCCTGCGCCGGTGTGAACCCCAGCCTGGTCGGCGGCATCAGTTCGCTGCTGAAAGAACTCAATGGCAAGCAGAAGGCCAACGGCAAGGCCAGCAGCTTCATCGTCATCGAGCACAACATGGATTTCGTGATGGACCTGTGCCACCGCATCATGGTGATGGTCGAAGGCCAGGTGATGGCCATCGGCACGCCTGACGAAATCCGCGCCAACAAGCAGGTGCTCGACGCCTACCTCGGGAATTGAATTGACCCACCCCCTACGGCCTTCGGCCGCCCCCTCAAGGGGGCGACACCAGCGGCCCGGCAAAGCCGGATCCACGGCGCCTGCTGGGCTCGCGGTTTGGTGTGCTAACGACCTGGCGCTTGGCGTCATGGAGAGCTGACATGAACAATGAGTTTGCGATCGAGTTCGACAACGTGCTCGCCGGCTACGGCGAGTTCATGATCCTCAACAACCTGAGCCTGAAGGCCCGGCGCGGCGCCATCACACTGCTGATCGGCCCCAACGGCGCGGGCAAGTCGACGGTGCTCAAGACGCTGTTCGGCCTGCTCAAGGTGAAGCAGGGCACCATCAAGCTCGATGGGCAGAACATCGTGGGCGCGAGCGCCCGCGATCTGCTCGTCGAGCACGGCATCGCCTTCGTGCCGCAGGGGCGCAACCTGTTCGGCTCGCTCACTGCCTACGAGAACCTCGAACTCGGCGGCATCACCCTGGGCATGAAGACCACGCACGAGCGCATGCCTGAGGTGCTGGATCTCTTCCCGCGCGTGAAGGAACGACTGCATTCGCCCGCCGCAGCCCTCTCGGGCGGCGAGCAGAAGCAGCTTGAAGTGGGCCGTGCGCTGCTGCTGCGCCCGAAGGTGCTGCTGATCGACGAGCCGTCCATCGGTCTGTCGCCGCTGGTGGTGGCCGATGTGTTCAAGCTGTTGCGCACGCTGGCCGACCGCGGCACCACGGTGCTGATGGTGGAACAAAACGTGAAGAGCGCGCTGCGCATTTCCGACGACGCCATCGCGCTGGAATCGGGCCGCCTGGTGCTGCACAAGCCCGCTGGCGAGCTGCTGGCTGACCCGCACATCGAGCGGCTGTTCCTGGGTGGTGCCCACACCACCTCGGCGGCCGAGGCCCCCAAAGCGGCCTGATCACGGTCCCGGCCACCCGGCGCCCTGGCGCCGGGTGTGCATCCTTGGCGGTTGTCTCCCTTCGGCGCGGCAGGGCAGGGCGTGTACCCAGTGGCCGAAGCGAAGACAATCACCCCCGATCCTTTGCTTCGCACCCCTGCACACCATGAGCACCATCCTCGTCCTCAACGGCCCCAACCTCAACCTGCTCGGCACCCGTGAACCCAAGCTCTACGGCTCGGACACGCTGGCCGATGTGGAAGCCCTGTGCGTCAAGGCCGCCGAACCCCACGGCGTGACGATCGACTTCCGCCAAAGCAACCATGAAGGCGTGCTGATCGACGCCATCCACGAGGCCGGCCGCCGCCGCAAGGCCGGCGAACTCCTGGGCATCGTCTTCAACGCCGGCGCCTACACCCACACCTCGATCGCGCTGCAAGACGCCATCCGCGGCGCCGAGGTGCCTGTGATCGAGATCCACATCAGCAACGTGCATGCGCGCGAATCGTTCCGCCATCACTCGTGGCTGTCGCCTGTGGCGGCGGGCATCGTGGTGGGCTTCGGTATCGACGGCTACCGCCTGGCGGTGGACGGGCTGATCCGTCAAACCCAGAAGCAGGCCTGAGAGGGTTCCGCATGAGCAGCATCGACAGAGAAGCGTTTGCCGACGTGCCCAACCCGCTGGGCATGGAGGGCATCGAGTTCATCGAATACGTGACCAGCCGCCCGCAGGCCTTCGGCCAGTTGCTGGAAACGCTGGGCTTCCGCCCGGTGGGCCGGCACCGCTCGCGCGAGGTGCTGCTCTATCGCCAGGGTGACATGAACATCGTCATCAACGCCCATGTGAGCACGCTGCCGCGGGCCGCCCAGCCCAGCGAAACGCCGGTGATCGCCGCCATCGCGCTGCGCGTGCGCGACGCCGCCAGCGCCTACCGCCGCGCGCTTGACCGCGGCGCCTGGGCCGTGCCCACGCAGGTGGAGGTGATGGAGCTCAACATCCCGGCCGTGCACGGCGTGGGCGCCACCCGCATCTACTTCGTCGATCGCTACAAGGAGTTCTCGATCTACGACGTCGATTTCATCAAGATCCCCGCCGCCGACCCACAGCCGCCCGCCGTGGCCGGCATGCACTGGTTTGGCATCGTGCAGTACATCGGCAACGAACGCACCGCCGACTGGACCGAGTTCTACCGCGAGCTCTTCGGCTTCGCCCCGCTGCCCAGCGACGCCCACTTCGGCGTGCTGCCCAAGGGCAGCATCGTGCAAAGCCCCTGCAAGAGCTTCTACCTGCAGCTGATCGAGCCCGAGCCCAGCGTGCTGGATGTCGAAGGCGACGAATCGCTGCAACGCGTGGCCTTCGGCTGCCCCGATGTGCTGGCCGCCGCCAAGGCGTTGCAGGCACAAGGCGTTGAATTCGTTGAAAGCCAGGGCGTGCACACCGACAACCGCGGCGCCATCACCAAAAGCGCGCTCGGCGGCGTGATGTTCGAGCTGGTGCACCACGCCGCGCCGGCGCAAGGTTGAGGAGCGCATGGTCATGACCCGGCTCCACGGCAACTTCGACGATTTCGGGATGGACACCATCTCGCTGGCCGGCACGTTGCAGACCAAGCTCAAGGCGGTGCAGGACGCCGGCTTCTCGCAGATCATGCTCTCGGCCCGCGACATCGTCGGCCACGCCGAGGGTGTTGATCACGCCATCGCCCTGGTGCGCAGCAGCGGCCTGCGCGTCACCGGCTTCCAGGTGCTGCGTGATTTCGAGGGCCTCAGCGACCACCTGCACGACTACAAGGTCGACGTGGCCAAGACCATGCTCGAGATGTGCCACGACGTGGGTGCGAAGGTGCTGCTGGCCTGCAGCTCCACCTCGGTGCACGCCAGCGAAGATCTCGACGCCGTGGCCAACGACCTGCGTAAGCTCGCCATGCTGGCCGTGCCCTTTGGCATCAAGGTGGCGTACGAAGGCCTGTCGTGGGGCCGCACCATCAACGAGTTTCACACCGCGTGGGAGGTGGTGCTGCGTGCCGATGCGCCCAACCTCGGCCTCGGGCTCGATTCCTTCCACGTCGTGGCCAGCCAGACCTCGCTGGACCTGCTGGACGAACTCGACCCCGACAAGATCTTCCTGGTGCAGCTGGCCGACTTCATGTGGCAGGAAGTGCGCTCGGCCGAGGAACGCATGACGACGGCACGCCACTTCCGCGTCTTCCCCGGCGAAGGCGTGCACAGCGAAGCCCAGGCCGAGCTGGTGATGCGGCTGGATGCGCTGGGCTACTGCGGCGACTACAGCTTCGAAGTCTTCAACGACGACTACCAGCAGATGCCGCCGCAGCGCGTGGCCGAACGCGCCCGCCGCGCGGCCGTCTGGTTAGGCGAAGACGTGCTCAAGCGCTCGGTGCCGCTGCCGGGCCAGCTGAGGCTGCGCCAGCGCGGGTGAGCGGCCGGCGCGATTCCTACAATCGCGCCTCCTTGCCAGCCACCGGGCTCCGCGCCCGCGCTCCTCATGCCCGCTTCTCGTCGCTGCCCGGCACTGCTGATCAGTGCGCCCGCTTCCGGCCAGGGCAAGACCACCGTCACCGCGGCCCTGGCCACCTACTGGCGCCAGCAGGGCCTGCGGGTGCGCGTGTTCAAGACCGGCCCTGATTTCCTTGACCCGATGGTGCATGCCGCCGCCAGCGGCGCACCGTGCTACCAGCTCGACCTGTGGATGGGCGACGAAGCCCATGTGCGCGAGCTGCTCTGGCAGGCCGCCGGCGAGGCCGATGTGATCCTGGTTGAAGGCGTGATGGGCCTGCATGATGGCGACGCCTCAAGCGCCGCCTTGGCCGAGCGCCTGGGCCTGCCGGTGATGGCCGTGATCGACGGCAGCGCCATGGCGCAAACCTTCGGCGCCATCGCGCTGGGCCTGGCCAGCTACCGGCCGGGCCTGCCGTTTGCCGGCGTGCTGGCCAACCACGTGGGCAGCGCCGGCCATGCACAGATGCTGCAAGAGAGCCTGCCCCCGGGCATGCGCTGGTTCGGCGCGCTGCCGCGAGAGGCCGACGGCAGCTTGCCATCGCGCCATCTCGGCCTGGTGCAGGCTGAAGAGGTAAACGATCTACCCGCCCGCCTGCAGCCGTTGGCCCAGGCGTTCGACACCATGAACCTGGCCTTGCCTGACCCCGTGGTATTCCACGCCCCGGCTCCATGCGCACGCGAGCCGGCCACGCTGGCTGGCGTCAAAGTGGCCGTGGCGCGAGATGCCGCCTTTTCATTCCTCTACCAGGCCAACCTCGACACGCTGCGGGTCCTGGGTGCCGAGGTGTGCTTCTTCTCGCCGCTGGCCAACGAGCCCGTCCCCACCGCCGCCAGCGCCGTCTACCTGCCTGGCGGCTACCCGGAGCTGCACCTGGACACCCTGAGCCAGGCTCACCGCACCCGCGACTCATTGCGAAACCACCATGCCGCCGGCCGCCCGCTGGTGGCCGAATGCGGCGGCCTGCTGGCGCTGGGCGATGCACTCAGCGACACCCAGCGCCACACCGCGCCAATGTGGGGCCTGGTGCCAGGCACCGGGCACCTGCAGGCCCGCCTGGCCAACCTGGGCATGCAGGCAGTCGATCTGCCCGAAGGCCGGTTGCGCGGCCACACCTTCCACCACGGCCGCTTCGACAGCCCCTTGGTGGCTCACTGCCTGAGCCAGGCGCAACGCCATCACGGCGCGCCTGAAGCGGTGTACCGACTCGGTGCCCTGGGGCGGCTACATGCCTCGTTCCTGCACCTCTACTTCCCGTCCAACCCAGCGGCGGTGGGCCGGCTCTTTGCGCCGTCTCCGTTTTGCTAACAGCGCTGGTGGGGCTGGGGGGCTGCTACACGTCACAGGCCGCTCGCGCGCGTTGTGCAGCGCCGGTAAATTCAAGCGGGCACGTCAACCGGGATCGACCGCCCGCCGTTGTGTGGCCAGAGCGCCTTGCTCGACTACCCAGATCAGAGCCCATCTCATGAAGACCAAGTTCCTGTTCACCGCCGCCGCCCTGTCGATCCTCGCGTCTGGCGCCTTCGCCGCCGATCTGAACGCCATGAAGGCAGGCGCTGCCGCCAAGGCCACTGAAGTGGCTGCACCGGTGACGGCCAAGGTGGAAGAGAAGAAGGCCGCTGTGGCGGCACCGGCCGCTCCGGCGGTGGTCGCTCCGGTTGCTGTCGCCCCGGTGGCCGCCGCCTCGGCAGCCCCTGCCGCGCCCGCAGCGTCCAGCACGTCGGCCACGGTGAAGCACCACATCAAGACGAAGGCCAAGGCTGCCAAGGACGCCGCGACCGAAGCCGTCACCAAGTAAGCCTGGCGGCCCGCACAGGCTGCACCATGACCCGCGATGCGTCACGGCATCGCGGGTCATCTTCATTGGGCATGCTGAATGGAGCCATCACCGATGGCCATGGCGACGTGGCGCGCATTTCGCTGCCAACCACCTTGTTTCCGCTGCTGCCTTGACTTGCTTGACCACTCGGGTTGCGTCACCGTCACCGCATTCACCGTGACGGCAAACTCAGGCCCTCTGCTGGCCGTCAACGCCAGCGCATCTTCGCTGGGAGGGCCACCAGACACCACAGCGATCGACACATCGGCTGCCATGTCGTTGCCCATGTTCACCAGGCTGTCGCCATACCCCGCGAGGTAGCTGTCGTAGGAGTCGAACACGGGCGCCCCGGTGTTGACCCGCACTTGGGTCAGCACGATCGGCGTGGTGCGGCCTTGCTGCAGGAAGCGGCACCACCGTCGTGACGACGCACCCACAGGTCACTTGCATGGCGGTCGGGGCGGTGAAGGTGTTGCGGGTGTCGCTCTCCACCAAACGGCTCAGCATCTCGGCGGCCGCCAGCCATCGTCGACGATGCTGCCACGCACCGGTTCACCGACCGCCAGATCGACGTGCTGAGGCTGGTGGCGCGGGGACAGTCCAACCAGGAGATTGGCAAACAACTCGGGCTGGCGCCGTCTACCGTCAAATCGCATCTGGAGAACGCGTGCGTCTTGCCGGGTGTTTCCACCCGCACCGAGGCGTCTTTGCGCGCGCGGGCGCTGGGGGTGATCTGAGGCGTCAAAAGGGCTGCACCGCCGGTTCCCCGCGCCACGTGCGCCGCACGCCGATAATCCGGCATGTCCCAAGCTTCCCCGCCCGCCGAGGCCACCTCGTTCGCCTCGCTGCCGCTGGCGCCCGCCATGCTGGCCAATCTCGACCAGCTGGGCTACACCAGCATGACGCCCATCCAGGCCGCCAGCCTGCCGCTGGCGCTGGCCGGGCATGACCTGATCGCCCAGGCCAAAACCGGCAGCGGCAAGACCGCCGCCTTCGCGCTGGCGCTGCTCACCAACCTGAACCCACGCCGCTTTGCCGTGCAGGCGCTGGTGCTGTGCCCCACGCGCGAGCTGGCTGACCAAGTGACGCAGGAAGTGCGCCGCCTGGCCCGCGCCGAAGACCACATCAAGGTGCTCACGCTGTGCGGTGGCGCCACCATGCGCCCGCAACTGGCCAGCCTGGAGCATGGCGCGCACATCGTGGTGGGCACCCCCGGCCGCATCATGGACCACCTGGAGCGCGGCAGCCTGCAGCTCGATGCGCTGAACACCCTGGTGCTGGATGAAGCCGATCGCATGCTCGACATGGGCTTCCATGACGACATCGCCACCGTGGCCCGCCAATGCCCGAAGCAGCGGCAAACCCTGCTGTTCTCGGCCACCTACCCCGAAGGCATCACCAAGCTGAGCGCCGCCTTCATGCGCCAGCCCAAAGAAGTGAAGCTGCTCGAAGCGCATGCGCCCAGCAAGATCCGCCAACGCTTCTACGAGGTAACGGAGAGCGAGCGCCTGCATGCCGTCTCACTGCTGCTCAACCACTACCGCCCCACCAGCACGCTGGCCTTCTGCAACACCAAGCAGCAATGCCGGGATCTGGTGGACGTGCTGCGCGCCCAAGGCTTTGCCGCGCTCGAACTGCACGGCGACCTCGATCAACGCGACCGCGACCAGGTGCTGGTGCGCTTTTCGAACAAGAGCTGCAGCGTGCTCGTGGCCACCGACATCGCCGCGCGCGGGCTCGACATCGCCCAGCTCGAAGCCGTGATCAATGTGGACATCAGCGCCGACGCCGACACCCACACCCACCGCATCGGCCGCACCGGCCGGGCCGACGAAGCCGGCTGGGCCTTCAGCCTGGCCAGCATGGAAGAGATGGGCCGCGTGGGCGCCATCGAGCAGGCCATGGGCTTCACCACGCAGTGGTCGCCGCTCAGCGAGCTGACCCCCACCAGCAAGGAGCCGCTGCAACCCCCGATGCAGACCATCCAGATCCTGGGCGGCCGCAAGGAAAAGATCCGCGCGGGCGACGTGCTGGGCGCGCTCACCAAGGACATGGGCTTCTCTGGCACGCAGATCGGCAAGATCAGCGTCAACGAGTTTTCCACCTATGTGGCGGTGTCCCACGAGATTGCCCAGCAGGCAGTGAGCAAGCTCTCGGCCGGCAAGGTTAAGGGCCGCAGCGTGAAAGTGCGGCTGCTCGAATCATGATGAAAGACGTTGACGACCGCCTCAACGAGCTGGAGATCAAGGCCAGCTTCACCGATGACCTGCTGGATCAGCTCAACGCCGTGATCGTGCGCCAACAGCAGCAGATCGACCGCCTGCAGCGCGAGCTGGCCGAGATGCGCCAGACGATGCCCGAGCCCGGCTCGGCCACGCCGCGCAGCCTGCGCGACGAGCTGCCGCCGCATTACTGATAGCCGCCGCTCAGGCCAACCCGTGCTTCTTCAGGCGATAGGCCAGCTGGGCGCGTGACAGGTTCAGGTTGCGCGCTGCCTCGGCCACATTGAAGCGCGCCGCCGCCAGCGCCTTGCGGTACATCGCCGCTTCCTGGCCCGCGCGGCCGCGCCCTGCAGGCTTGGCGGTGCCTTCGTCAGGCGGCACATCGCCACTGTCTGCCAGCGTGCCGGCCGCGCTGACACCCAGCATCACATCACCCACCACCTCACCGCCCCGAAAGAGGTGATGCACATCGATCGGCTCGCCGTGCTCGGCCACGATCACGCCGCGCTCCACCAGGTTCTGCAGCTCGCGGATGTTGCCGGGAAAGTCGTACTGCAGCAGCGTGCGCACCGCCCGGTGCGTGAAGCCCGGCACCTGGCGGTGGTGCAGCTCGCAGTAGCGCCGCAAAAACGATTCCATCAACAACGGGATGTCGTCACGCCGGTCTTTCAGCGGCGGTAGCGCAATCGGAAACACGTTGAGGCGGAAGAACAGGTCTTCGCGGAAGCGGCCGGCCTTCACCTCTTCGCGCAGATCCACATTGCTGGCGGCCACCACGCGCACATCCACCTCGATCAAGCGGGTGCCGCCCACGCGCTCGATGCGGCGCTCTTGCAGCGCGCGCAGCAGCTTGCCCTGGGCCACGTAGCTGAGCGAGGCGATCTCATCAAGAAAGAGCGTGCCGCCATCAGCACGCTCAAAGCGGCCGGGGCGCGAGGTGGTGGCCCCAGTGAATGCACCGCGGTCCACGCCAAAAAGCTCTGATTCGATCAGCGACTCAGGGATGGCCGCGCAGTTCAGCGCAATGAAGGGCTGGTTGGCGCGCGGGCTGATGTGATGCAGCGTCTGCGCAAACATCTCCTTGCCCGAACCCGATGGCCCGGTGAACAGCACCGTCACCTGCGTGGAGGCGGCCCGCTCCACCAGGTGGCGGGCCGCGCTGAAGCTGGCTGAGATGCCGATCAGCGGCGAGCCTTCGCTGGCCGTGGGCGTGCTGCTGCGCGGCGCTGTCTTGGCGTTCACAGGCGGCGCACGCCGCGCGTGCATGCGCTGGGCCGAGGCATCGGGCGCGAAGTAGTGCTGATCAAGCTCGGGGTCATCCCATTCATCTGCAGGCTTGCCGATCACGCGGCAGGCTGGTGCGCCCATCGAGCGGCAATCGACCTCGCGCCAGATGATGGGCTTGCCCATGAAGGCGCTGGTGTAGCCGCTGGCGTAGCCCACCAGCATCCAGCAGGCGGGCTCGGTGCCGATGCCGAAGGCGGCGATGTGCTCGTCGTCTTCACTGGAGTCGTGCCACAGGAAATCGGCATCAAAGAGCCCCTGCGTGGCATCGAATTCAAAGCGAATGGGCTCGGGCCGCACGGCGCCCTGCAGCATGTGCATGCGCGGCCCCGCCTGGAAGCCGGTGACCGGGTCGCAATCAGGCCACAGCCGCCGCACGAAAGCCGCATCGGCCGCACCGGCTTGATACGCCACACGCGTAAGCAGTGAACGCGCCTGCTCCTGGCCCACGCTGGCAATCAGCTCACGCCGCAGCGCGCCAACAGTGGAAGCGCGCCACAACACCATGCGGTGTTCGTTCATCCAGATGCGGCCATCGTCCAACGAAAACGACAGTGCTTCAGCCAGATCGCGGCGCGTGGGTGCGGCGCTCTCATCGATCTCAGCGTTGGTGTGCATGGCGCGGGCACGTGCGGCAGGTTGTGCCTGCACATCTGCAGGGGGGCGGGTTTTCGAGCGCATGGGGGCCGGCGAACAAGGCCGCCTGATCAATTGTTGATCAGCGAGTTTTGATCTAACGCTCAGAGTTGCCTTCAGTACAAACCCTGCGCGGCGCCGCTAAGTGCGCGTCAGTACAGGCAGTGGCTGACACGCAGCGCCTGGCACCGCGCTTGCGTTGAGCAACGTGCTTGACAGCCGCCAAGCGCCATGACCCAGGGTGGCTCACATGATGAGCCACCTGAGCGGTTACCGCCGTACCCCGCTCTACCGCGTGCCTGAGGTGATGTCGTCCCGCGACGCAGGCCGCCCACGTAGATACCAATCCAGTATCAATCAAAAAAAAAGCAGTATTGGACAGTATCAAGACGACTTTCTATCGTTGCATCACCGATTCAGCGATCGGGCCCACACCAACAAAGGAAGAGACAACATGGAACATCGACAAGGTGCGTCCCGCGCGGCCCTGCGCGCTCGTCCACGCCCACACGCATTCAGACCAACCCTCGTGTTGGCGGCCTGTCTGGCGCAGTGCTGCTTCATGGGGCCAGCCCATGCCATCGAGATCGACACCGGCAGCGACCTGAAGCTGCGCTGGGACAACACCGTCAAGTACAACCTGGCCTACCGGCTGAAGAACCCGTCGGACGTGCTGACCGCCGATGCCAACCTGGACGACGGCGACCGCAACTTCCGCAAGGGCGTGGTCTCCAACCGCTTCGACCTGCTCAGCGAGATGGATCTGGGCTTCAAGGACTTCGGCGCACGCCTGAGTGGCGCCGCCTGGTATGACACCGTCTACAACCGCAGCACCGACAACACCTCACCGCAAACCGCCAACTCGGTGAGCGTGCCCTACAACGAATTCCCCACCGCCACGCGCAACCTGCATGGCCGTCGTGGTGAGCTGCTCGATGCCTTCGTGTTTGGCCGCATCAAGCTGGGCGATGCGCCGCTCACCGTGCGCGCGGGCAAGCACACGCTGATCTACGGCGAGAGCCTGTTCTTCGGCTCCAACGGCATTGCCGCCGCACAGGGCCCGGTGGACATCGTCAAGCTCGTCACCGTGCCGGGCTCGCAGTTCAAGGAAATCCTGCGCCCGGTGAACCAGCTCTCGGGCGTGCTGCAGCTGTCCAACAAGCTCACGCTGGGCGCGTACTACCAGTTCAGCTGGAAGAAGAGCCTGATTCCCGGCGCGGGCAGCTTCCTGAGCGCGGCTGACTTTGTGGGTGACGGGGCCGAGCGCTTCCTGGCCGGCCCGCCCATCGTGCCCGGCGGTGGCCCGGCCGCCTTCTGGCGCGGTGCCGATCTGAAGGCCAAGAACTCCGGGCAGGGCGGTGCACAGCTGCGCTGGGCGCCTGAAGGCAGTGAATGGGAATACGGCCTCTATGCCGCGCGGTACCACGACAAGACGTCGTACCTGTACCTGGCGCCATCGGCCGCACCCAACGTGGCCACCGGCCAGGTGGGCACCATCCACGAGGTTTACCACGAAGGCATCCGCACTTTTGGGGCCAGCGCCACCACCTCGATCGGCCAGTTGAACCTGGCCTTCGAAGGCTCGCTGCGCACCAACGCCAGCTTGGTGAGCGACCCGCAGGTGGTGAGCCTGGCAGTGGCCGACAACAGCGGCAACGCGGCTTACGCCATCGGCAAGACCGGCCACCTGCAGGCCTCGGCCATCTACGTGCTCACCGAAACCCCGCTGTGGGACGCGGGCACCTTCCTGGGCGAGGTGGCCTGGAACCGGCGCCTGAG
>Ga0209066_10000829_pt1 | contig 43754 bp, 39 predicted proteins | sample All_14_2_FD_187198 | JGI IMG/M metagenome (GOLD analysis project Ga0209066, IMG submission 187198) | Freshwater microbial communities in response to fracking from Pennsylvania, USA - Allegheny Zone_MetaG_DW_15 (SPAdes) (version 2) ... | reverse complement strand
GGTCGACCTGGCCCCTGGCTGGCACACGGTCGTGCTCGACACGACCGACTCGGAGCCGGTGGAGGCGCAGGTCTTCGTCGTCGACCCGGCCGAGCGCTTCGGCCTGCTCTCGGACGTCGACGACACGGTCATGGTGACGGCGCTGCCGAGGCCGTTCCTCGCCGCCTGGAACACGTTCGTGCTCGACGAGCACGCGCGCAGGACCGTGAGCGGCATGCCCGTGCTCTACGACCGCATCCGCGTCAGACACCCCGGCGCGCCGGTCGTCTACCTCTCGACGGGCGCGTGGAACGTCGCGCCGACGCTGCGGCGCTTCCTCGACCGCAACCTCTATCCGGTCGGCCCGCTCCTGCTCACCGACTGGGGCCCGACACACGACCGGGCGTTCCGCTCCGGTCGCGAGCACAAGCACACGCAGCTGCGCCGGCTCGCCGAGGAGTTCCCCGAGCTGCGCTGGCTGCTCGTCGGCGACGACGGGCAGCACGACGAGGAGCTCTACGCGGAGTTCGCCGCTGAGCATCCGGACCGCGTCGCCGCGATCGCGATCCGGCAGCTCTCGGCGAGCGAGGCGGTGCTCGCCGGCGGCAGGAAGAAGGCCGCGGAGCGCTCGGAGGCCTCGTCGATCCCGTGGTGCTTCGCGCCGGACGGCGCCGGCCTCTGGCAGCAGCTCGTCGAGCTCGGGGTGCTCGAGTCCGACGGCGCGCCCGCCGGCGACGCGCCCGGTGCGGACACGCCGGGGGCCGACGCGCCATGAACCGCCGCCGCATCCTCGACGGGCTCACCACCACGACGCGCTCGCCCATCCTCCAGGTGCTGAAGACCTCGGCGGCGGCGGTGCTCTCGTGGCTCGTCGCGGCATGGGCGCTCTCGACGCCGGCCCCGATCTTCGCCGCGATCGCGGCGCTCCTCGTCGTCCAGCCGAGCGTCAACCAGACCCTCCTCAAGGGCGTGGAGCGCTCGCTCGGCGTCATCGGCGGCGTCGTCATCGCGTGGATCGCCGGGGTCGCCTTCGGCCAGTCGTCGTGGGTGATCCTCGTCGTCATCGTGGCGTCGCTGCTCATCGCCTGGGTGCTGCGGCTCGGGCCGGGCTCGACGAACCAGATCCCGATCAGCGCGATGCTCGTGCTCGCGCTCGGCACCGCGACCCCGCTCTACGCGGTGGACCGCATCCTCGAGACGATCATCGGCGCCGCGATCGGCCTCGCCGTCAACCTCGCCATCGTGCCGCCGGTGAACGTGCAGCCCGCCCGCGCCGCCGTGAACGGACTGCTCGAGCACACGGTCCGCGTCATGGACCGCCTCGCGGAGGCGGTCATCGTCGGCCCGCCCGCCGGCCAGCGCGCGGCGCTGCTCGCCGACGCGCGCCGGCTGCGGCCGGAGCGCGAGCGCACCGAGGCGGTCCTCGCCGCCGGGGCCGAGAGCCTCAACCTCAACCCGCGCGGCGGGCGGTACCGGCGCATCCTCGAGCGCGACCGCGAGCTGCTCACGCTGCTGACCTCGGTGACGACGCAGGTCGCGGCGATGGCGCGCGCCGTCCACGACCACGCGTTCACCGCCGAGGTCGGACCGGTGCGGCGCGCGATCGCACGGGAGCTCGAGCGGGCCGCGCACGACCTGCGCCTCGTCGGCAGGAGGGCCGAGCGCGGGGCGCAGCTCGCGCCAGGCGCCGAGCCGCCGGCCGAGACCGCGTCGATCCCGGCGCTCACCGCGCCGCTGGCGGTCGTCGAGCCGCCGAAGGACTGGATGCTCATCGGCTTCCTGCTCGAGGAGATCCGCCGGGTGCGCGAGGCGATCGTCGCCTACGAGGACGGGACCGAGGCGCCGTAGCGGGCTCCCCCGCCGGCCGCTCGGCCGCCAGCGCCGCTCAGTCCGCTGCCGCCGCGACGACCGCCGCGATGACCCGCCGATCCGCGAGGAGCCGGAAGTGGCCCACGACGGGGATCTCGACGTTCGTCGCGCCCTCGAGGCGGCTGCCCTCGGGGATGTGCGGGTCGTAGTCGCCGAAGATCGACGTGATCCGCGCGTTGACCGCGAGGTTCGCCCCGAGCATCGCGATCGTCTCGGCGCCCGGCGCGAGCGCGCGCACCGTCGGGTCGGGGATGAGCGGCGCGAGCGTCGAGCCGCCGAACGGCGTGGCGACCGCGACGAGCCGCTCGACGCGGTCCACGCCGCCGTCGCCGTCGTCGACGACCATGACGTGCTTGCCGACGAGGCCGCCCTTGCTGTGGGCGACGAGGACGACCGAGCGCAGGTCGTGCTCGACGAGGTAGGCCATGACCGTGGCCGCCGCGTCGGCGATCGGCGCCCGGTTGTAGCCGAGCGCGGCGACGACGTGGACCGGGTGGCCCGCGGCGCTCAGCGCCTGCGCGGAGGGCCGCAGAAGCGACCACGGCTCATAGACGCCGGCGAGGAGCACGACCGGGGTGCCGTCGCCGGTGCCGAACGCCGTCGGCGGGTGCCGCCGCAGGAGCGCGAGCGTCTGCGCCCACCAGATGTACCAGTAGTCGAGATACCAGTACCAGCCGCGTCGGATCCAGCGCACGGACGCCTCAGTCCCGCGCGAACTCGGTGATGAGCCGCGCGATCTCACCGGCGTCGGTGAACATCGCCACGTGCGGGCCGCGGACGGTCGCGAACCGGCCGCCCGGGATCCGCTCGGCGACCTCGCGCCCCCAGTCCAGCGGCACGATCGGGTCGGCCTCGCCGCAGATGACGAGCGTCGGCACGCGGATGCCGTCGAGCACGTCCTCCATGCGGTTGCCGATGAGGTGCGGGGTCTGCTCGACCATGTACGGGATGCCGGCGCGGAAGAGGTAGTCGTTCATCGCGAGCACGGTGACGATCGGCGGCTCGCGCAGCCCGTCGACGGCGAGCAGCCGCGCCGCCCGCCAGAAGGAGCGGGCATCCGGCCAGACGACGGGAGCGATGAGCACGAGCCGGCCGGCGAGGTCCGGCTCGTCGGCGCCGAGCTGGGCGACCACCTGCGTGCCCATGGAGTGCCCGACGACGACGGGATGCTCCAGCCCGAGATCGCGGATGAACGACGCCACCGCCGCGGCGTGCTCGGCGATGGAGACGTCGTGCCCCGGGCGCGGCGAGTCGCCGTACCCGGGGAGGTCGATGAGGTAGACGGTGCCGAGCTCGGCGAGCGCGGCCGCGGTCGGCCCGTAGGAGCGCGACGAGACGCCGATGCCGTGGACGAGCACGAAGTCCGGGCCGCCCTCGGTGCCCGGCCTCCTCGGGAAGCGCCGCGCGACGAAGGAGACGTCATCGCCGAAGCGCCGCAGGCTCCGGTAGTACGTCGCGCCCCCGGCGCGCCTCGGCCGGAACGAGGCCTCGTCGAGCGCGTGGTGGACCCGGCGGCGGAGTCCGAGCCGCGCCCGCCGCGCCGCGCGAGCGATCCCCTCCCCGTCCATGGGGCGATTCTAGGGCGCGGGTGCGCCGACTCCGAGGCCGCCGACCGGCTCAGCGCCGGCCGACGCGGACGACCCGGATGACCGCCTCGCCGAGCGCCGCGGACTCGGCCACGTCGACCTCGGCGTCGAAGCCCCAGTCGCCGTCGCCCGCCGGATCCTCGAGAACCTGCGAGGCGAGCCACGGCTCGCGCGTCTCGTCGAGCGCGAAGAACCGCGCGCCGCGCGCGGCGGTCCCGGTGCCGATCCACTCGTGCTCGGTCGCGTAGTCGGCGAGCGCCGTCGCCCACGCCTCCGCGTCGAACCCGGCCGGCCCGTCGAGCTCGCCGAGCTCGTCCCAGCGGCCGAGCGCCGCGAGCTGCACGCGACGGAACATGGCGTTGCGCACGAGGACCCGCATGGCCCGACGGTCGGCCGCGGCCGCGGGCGCGGCGGGGGCGACCGGCGAGCCGGCACCGGCCGCGGCCCACTCGTCGAGCAGGCTCGAGTCGACGCCGCGCACGATCGCGCCGAGCCACTCGATGACGTCGCGCAGTGGCTCGGTCTTCCGCTCGTCCGGCACCGTGCGACGCAGCGCGCGGTAGGCGTCGGTGAGGTAGCGCAGCACGAGTCCCTCGCTGCGGACGAGCCCGTAGTGGCGCACGAACTGCGCGAAGTCCATCGCGCGCTCCCACATGTCGCGCACGACCGACTTCGGCGAGAGCTCGAAGTCGGCCGCCCACGGCCGCTGCTCGCGGTAGGTGACGAGCATCGGCTCGAGGAGGTCGGCGAGCGGCCGCGGCCAGGTGATGTCCTCGAGCAGCGCCATCCGCTCCTCGTACTCGATGCCCTCCGCCTTCATCGCCGCGACGGCCTCGCCGCGCGCCGCGAAGGCCTGCTGCGAGAGGATCGGGCGCGGATCGTCGAGCGTCGACTCGATCACCGACACCGCGTCGAGCGCATACTCCGGGGCATCGGGATCGAACGACTCGATCACCGCGACCGCGAACGGCGAGAGCGGCTGGTCGAGGGCGAAGTCCGCCTGGAGGTCGACGGTGAGCCGGTATCGCGGCGCGCCGTCCTCGACGACGCGCTCGACGATCCCGGCGTGGATGAGGGTCCTGCCGATGCCGAGCGCCCGCGCGGCGAGCCGGAGCTGCCCGCGCCACGGCTCGTGGCTGCCGAAGATCAGGTCGCGGAGGATCGCGACCGCGTCGCCGCCGTGCTCGCGCGTGCCGGCGAGCACGGCGAGCACCATCGCGTGGGTGATCCGCATGCGCGAGGCGAGCGGCTCCGGGTCGGCCGCGACGAGCTTGTCGAAGGTGGCGCGCGACCACGAGACGGCGCCCTCCTGCGGCTTCACGCGCTGCACGCGGGCGAGCCGCTTCGGGTCGTCCCCCGCCTTCGCCACGCGCCTGGCGTTCTCGATCTCGTGCTCTGGTGCCTGGACGACGACCGTGCCGATCGTGTCGTACCCCGCGCGGCCGGCGCGCCCGGCGACCTGGTGGAACTCGCGGGCGCTGAGCCGGCGCATCCGCTGGCCGTCGTATTTCACGAGCGCGGTGACGAGCACCGTCCTGATCGGCACGTTGATGCCGACGCCGAGCGTGTCGGTGCCGCAGATCACGCGCAGATGCCCCTCCTGCGCGAGCTGCTCGACGAGCCGCCGGTAGCGCGGGAGCATCCCGGCGTGGTGCACGCCGATGCCCGAGCGCAGCAGCCGCGAGAGGATCCGCCCGAAGGCGGTCGTGAACCGGAAGTCGCCGATCGCGTCGGCGATCGCCTGCCGCCCCTCCGGCCCGACGATGCGGGTCGAGGTGAGCGACTGCGCCCGCTCGAGCGCCTCCGCCTGCGAGAAGTGCACGATGTACACGGGCGAGCGCGAGGTCGTCAGGAGCTCGTCGATCGTCTCGTGGACGGGCGAGAGCGCGTATTCGAAGGTCAGGGGAACGGGACGCTCGACCCCGGTCACCGAGAGCGTCTCCCGGCCCGTCCTGCGCTCGAGATCGGCGGTGATCGCGGACATGTCGCCGAGCGTCGCCGACATGAGCAGGAACTGCGCGTGCGGGAGCATGAGCAGCGGCACCTGCCACGCCCAGCCGCGCTCGGGGTCGGCGTAGAAGTGGAACTCGTCCATCACGACCTGCCCGACGGGCGCCGCCTCGCCGTGCCGCAGCGCGATCCCGGCGAGGATCTCGGCGGTGCAGCAGAGGATCGGCGCGTCGGCGTTCACCGTCGTGTCGCCCGTGACGAGGCCGACGCGGTCGGCGCCGAAGAGCTCGACGAGCGCGAAGAACTTCTCGTTGACGAGCGCCTTGATCGGCGCGGTGTAGACGGTTCGGGTGCCGGCCGCGAGCGCGGCGACGTGCGCGCCGATGGCGACGAGCGACTTGCCGGAGCCCGTCGGCGTGGAGAGGACGACGTTCGCGCCCGAGACGATGCCGAGCATCGCCTCCTCCTGCGCGGGGTAGAGCGAGAGGCCGCGGCCGCCGGCCCAGGCGGCGAAGCCGTCGAAGACCGCGTCAGGGTCGTCGCCGATGCCGATGAGGTCCTCGACCCCGCTCAGCGGCCCTCCTCCGCCCGAAGCGGCGCCTCGACGGCGGGCGCCAGCCGCTCGAGCAGGTCGGCGAGCGTCGCGAGATCGTCGCCCGTCCACGACTCGAGGGCCGAGCGATAGCGCTCGAGGATGCGCTCGCGCACCTGCGCAGAGCGCTCCTCGCCGAGCGGCGAGAGCCGCGCGACGACGACGCGGGCGTCGTGCGCGTCGCGACCCACCTCGACGAGACCCCACTCGCGCAGCGACTTCAGCTGCCGGCTCACGACCGACTTGTCCATCCCCGTCTCGGCGATGATGTCGGCGACGGCGACCGGGCCGGAGTGCGAGATCGTCCTGAAGACCATCCAGCCGGCGGAGCGCAGCTCGGGATGCACGATCGTCGCCTGCGCCCGCGCGGTGTGCTTCGCGAGCGCACCGAGCTTGTGGAAGCTGCGCTCGACGCGAGCGAAGGCCTCCTCGACGACGGGATCGGTCATGGACTCCATCATCGCGGGTCGGGGTCGAGCGCGGCGAATTCCGCGCCGAGCTCCTCCTCCATCTGCTGGATGCCGCTCTTGTGCGAGAGCGGTCGGTTCGGCAGCAGGCACACCGCGACGAGGGCGACGACCGCGAGGGGCACGCAGAGCGAGAAGAGCATGGCCACCGACTCGCCGTACGCGGACTCGACGACCGTGCGGATGCCGTCAGGCAGGGTCGACACCTCGGGCAGCGTGCCGCCGGCGCCCCCGAGCGCGCCGGCGTCGATGCCGATCGCGGCGAGCCCGGACTCGATCCTCGCGAGCACGTCGCTGGCGAGGATCGAGCCGAGGATCGTGATGCCGATCGTGCCGCCGAGGCTGCGGAAGAACGCGACCGCGGCGCTGCCGGCGCCGAGCTGCGTCACCGGGAGCGAGTTCTGCACGACGAGCACGAGGTTCTGCATGAGGGCGCCGAGCCCGACGCCGAGCACGAACATCGCGGCACCGACGAACCACATCGAGGAGTCGTAGTGGATCTGCGACATCATGAGCAGCCCGACGATGAGCGCGACGGCGCCGCCGACGACGAAGGCCTTCCAGCGACCGAGGCGCGAGATGAGCCCGCCGAGCACGACCGAGGCGGCGAGGGTGCCGACGACCATCGGGATGGTGAAGATCCCGGACTCGGTCGGGGTCTTGCCGCGCGCGAGCTGGAGGTACTGGCTGAGGAAGACCGAGGTGCCGAACATCACGACGCCGACGGCGACGCTCGCGATCACGGCGAGCACGAAGGTGCGCTGGGCGAGCAGGCGCAGCGGCACCATCGGCTCGGCGACGCGGAGCTCGACGACGACCGCGGCGGCGAGGAGCACCGCCGACGTGATCCCGAGCGCCCACGAGGTCGGCGAGGTCCACGCGAACTGGTGCCCGCCGAAGCTCACCCAGATGAGCAGCGCGCTGACGCCGGTGATGATGAGCGCCGCCCCGGCGACGTCGACCCGCACCCGCCGGCGCACGCGCGGCAGGTGAAGCGTGCGCTGGATGAGGATGAGCGCGACGACGGCGAACGGGATCGCGACGGTGAAGTTCCACCGCCACCCGATCGTGTCGGTGATGATGCCGCCGACGAGCGGGCCGCCGATCTGGCCGACGGCCATGATCGCGCCCATGACACCCATGTACCTGCCGCGCTCGCGGGGGCTGATGATGTCGGCGACGACGACCTGGCTCAGCGCGAGGAGGCCGCCGACCCCGACGCCCTGGACGGCGCGGAAGGCGATCATGAAGCCGATGTCCTGCGCGGCACCGGCGATCGCGGTGCCGACGACGAAGATGACGAGCGCGAGCTGGAGCAGGAGCTTGCGGCCGACGAGGTCGGAGACCTTCCCCCAGATCGGCGTCGAGACGGCCGTGGCGAGCAGCGACGCGGTGACGACCCACGTGTAGTCGGTCTGCGTGCCGCCGAGCTCGGTGACGATGACCGGCAGCGACGTCGCGACGACGGTGCTCGAGAGGATCGCGACGAAGAGGCCGGCGAGGAGTCCCGAGATGGCCTCGAGGGTCTGTCGCCTCGTCATCGGCGGGCTCGTGCTCGACGCCGCGGATGACGATCCTGCGGCGGAGGCGGCGGTCGTGGGACGCTCGGCTTCAGTTGACACCGGTCAACCATATGCAGGTCGTTGACCGCTGTCAACCAGCCGCCGCGGGTACCATGTCGTGTGCCCATCGAACCCGACGACCTCGCCACGACGCTCCGTGTGCTCGACGCGATGGCCGAGCTCGACGAGACCGACCCCGACTTCATCGCCGTCCGCCGCGCCACCGCGCGGATGTTCAAGGAGGTCAAGCGCGAGCGTCGCCGCGAGCTGCGCGAGGCCGCCGCCGCGGCCGACGCCGCCGTCATCGCCGCCACCGCGACCGGCGCCCCCGACCGGATCGACGACGAGACCCGCGGCATCCCCCTCGAGACCCGTGCCGCCGCGCCCGTCGCCGGCGTGCTCACCCGTGCGCACGACTGCTACATCTGCAAGCAGCCGTACACCGTCATCGACGCCTTCTACCACCAGCTCTGCCCGGACTGCGCGGCGATGAGCCACGCCAAGCGCGACGCCCGCACCGACCTCCGCGGTCGGCGGGCGCTGCTCACCGGCGGGCGCGCCAAGATCGGCATGCACATCGCGCTGCGGCTGCTGCGCGACGGCGCGCACACGACGATCACGACCCGCTTCCCCCGCGACGCGGTCAGGCGGTTCACGTCACTGCCTGACGCCCCCGAGTGGATCGACCGGCTCCGCGTCGTCGGCATCGACCTGCGCGACCCCGCCCAGGTCATCGGGCTCGCCGGATCGGTCGCCGCCGCCGGGCCGCTCGACATCATCGTGAACAACGCGACGCAGACCGTGAAGCGCTCCCCTGGCGCCTACCAGCCGCTCGTCGACGCCGAGCTCGCCCCGCTGCCGGACGGCCCGCTGCCCGAGATCGAGACCTTCGGGCACACCACCGACCTGCACCCGCTCGCCCTCGCCGAGTCGGTGCACGCCCACCCGATCCTCGCCGCGGCGAGCGCGAGGGCCGAGGATCTCGCGCGCGAGGCGATGACCGCGGGGTCGAGCTCGCTCGAGCGCATGGCGGCCGGCACCGCGATCGACGCCGGCGGGCTCATTCCCGACCTCGAGGACATCAACTCGTGGACGCGCCGGGTCGAGGAGGTCGACCCGCTCGAGCTCCTCGAGGTGCAGCTCGCGAACTCGACCGCGCCGTTCATCCTCATCTCCGCGCTGCGACCGGCGCTCGCCGCGAGCGAGGCGCGGCGCAAGTACGTCGTCAACGTCTCGGCGATGGAGGGCGTGTTCAACCGCGGCTACAAGGGCCCTGGCCACCCGCACACGAACATGGCCAAGGCCGCCGTGAACATGCTCACCCGCACGAGCGCCCGCGAGATGTTCGAGACCGACCGCATCCTCATGACGAGCGTCGACACCGGCTGGATCACCGACGAGCGCCCGCACCCGACGAAGGTGCGCCTCGCCGAGGAGGGCTTCCACGCCCCGCTCGACCTCGTCGACGGCGCCGCGCGGGTCTACGACCCGATCGTGCGCGGCGAGGCCGGGGATGACCTCTTCGGCGTCTTCCTCAAGGACTACCGCCCGAGCGCGTGGTGACCGGCGCGGGCGGCGACGGGCGCGGCGCGGCCGAGCGGATCGCCGGGTTCCGCGTCGGCGAGCGGGTCGTCATCCGGTACCTCCTGCGCGACGGCATGGCCACGGACGCGCTCGGCGAGGTCGTCGCGCGCGACGCGGCCGCCTGCACGATCGCGACGCGGCGCGGCACCGTGGCGGTGCCGATCGGCGCCGCGATCGCGGCGAAGCGCGTGCCGCCAGCGCCGGCGCGGCGCGGCGCGGTCGAGCACGACGGCTGAGCAGCCCGCCCGGCCGGGCGCGGCGCGATCCGCCGTCAGGCCGTCGGCGTGTCGGGGAGGATCTTGCCCGGGTTGAAGTGGTCGCCGGGGTCCGCCGAGGCGAAGAGGCCGCGCATGATGCCGACCGCCTCGGTCGAGATGTCCTCCTCGAGCCACGGGGCGTGCTCTCGCCCGACCCCGTGGTGGTGCGAGATGGAGCCGCCGTGGTCGACGAAGGCCTGCTGGATCGCCGACTTCACCCGGTCGTACTCGCCGAGCGGATCGTCGCCGAAGACGAAGGCGAACGTGAAGTAGAGGCACGCGCCGGAGTGGTAGGAGTGCGAGAGGTGGCACATGATCCACCCCTTGCGCCCGATCTCGGCGTACGCGCGGTTCGCCGCCGCGACGACCCCGTCGTAGAGCGGGAGCAGCTTCGACCACGGCGCCGCGCTCTCGGAGACGTCGCCGGCGGCGCCGCGGTCGAGCAGGAAGTCGCGCAGGTAGGGCGTGTCGAACTTCTTCTGGTCGTAGAGCACGCCGGGCCCGGTGCCGACGCCGAAACCGCCGTGCGCCTTCACGATCCGGTCCACGAGGCGCTTCGTGCGCCTGACGTGCTCGGCGCTGCCCTCGTAGCCGATGAACGAGAGGCAGATCTGCGTGAGATCCCAGCCCTTGCTCGTCATGATCTTGGGGATCACCGTGCCGGAGACGAACTTCGCGACGCCGGAGGAGCCCTTGCTCGTCGCGAGCGAGAAGCCGGTCTCCCGTGCGTCGGAGATCCGCGTGATCGACGGCGCGGCATCCGACTCGGCGATCGCCTGCATCGCCCGCACGCCCGTGGCCCAGTCGCCGAAGAAGTAGGCGTTGATCTGGCGGACGGCGGGGATGCGGTGCACCTGCACCGTCACCTCGGTGATGACGCCGAGGCGGCCCTCGGAGCCGATGAGCATCTCGCGGACGCTCGGCCCGTTCGACGCGCTCGGCGCCGGCCGGATCTCGAGCATGCCGCCTGGCCTGGCGACCCGGAGCCCGCGGACGATGTCGGCGATGTCGCCGTACTTGTCCGACTGCATGCCCGACGAGCGGGTCGCCGCCCAGCCGCCGACCGAGGAGTGCGTGAACGAGTCGGGGAAGTGGCCGAGCGTCCACCCCTTCGCCGCGAGCTGCGCCTCGAGGTCCGGCCCCATGGCACCGGCCTGGATGCGCGCGAGCCTGGCGTCGTCGTCGATCGCGATGACCTCGCGGAGGCGGCCGAGGTCGAGCGAGATGACCGGACGAGTCTCGCCGGCGATCGGCTCGAGCGATCCGGCGATGTTCGAGCCGCCGCCGAACGGGATGATGACCGCGTCGTGCTCGACGGCCGCGCGGACGACCGCGAGGACCGCGGCCTCGTCCGCCGGGTAGACGACGACGTCGACCCAGCGCCGCACGAGGTTCCCGCGGATGCGAACGAGGTCGCGCATGCTCTTGCCGTACGTGTGGATCGCGCGCAGGAGCGCGTCGTCGGTGACCGCGTCGTCGCCCGCCGCGGCGACGAGCGCGGCGCGCAGCGGCGCGGGGAGCACCGGCGCACTGATCGGCACGTCGCCGAAGGACGGCTCCTCGACCGGCACGGCCGCGTGGAGGTCGAGCCCGACCGCCTCGAGGACGAAGGGCGCGAACTTCGGCTTGTCCTCGTGGTGGAACCCGACGCCGTCGACGCCCCAGCCCCACCACTTCATGTGCGCGACGCCGCCTGGCCCGACCACGCCGGCGCGATCCGTGCCGCTCATCGTTCTCCCCTCGTGCGCACGGTGCGCTCCGGCACCGGTGCGATCGTCTCATGCTGCGCCCGCAACCGGGCCTCGACGCGGTCGGCGAGTTCGCGGGCGCGCTCGCCGTCGAGCGGGATGAGCGGCTCGCCGATCACGACGTCCACCCGCGGGCGACCGCGGCGCGGCCAGCTCGTGCCTCGCGGCATGGCGAGGTGCGCGGCGACGAGCGCGATGGGCACGATCGGCGCGCCCGCGGCGATCGCGAGGGCCGCGGGGCCGGGCTTGTGCGGCCGGAACTCCCCCGCCCTGGCGCGGCCGCCCTCGGGGAAGAGGAGCACCGGCACGCCGCGCTCGATGAGGCGCAGCGACTCGCTCGCCCGCTTCCCCTCGGCGTTGCGCTCGACCGCGAAGGCGTTGAAGATCAGCGTCGTGAGCGCCTTGCGCCACGCGACCTCGAAGAAGTAGTCGGCCGCGGCGCCGGCGGCGAGATAGCGGGCGCGCCGGCGCGGCAGCGCGCCGAAGACAAGCGGGGCGTCGAGGTGGCTCGAGTGGTTCGCGATGACGATGAACGGGCCGTCGAGCGCCTCGACGTGGCCACGGCCGTGGACGCGGACCCGGAGGAGGCTCCACACGAGCGGCTTCAGCATCCCGCGCTGGATCGCCGCGCGCACGGCGGCCTGCGGCCGGGAGGTGAAGCGGTCGTAGCTCATGACGCGAGCGCCGCCGAGTCCGCGCGTCTGCGCGAGGAGAGCCGCCACGAGACCCAGCGCACCGTCGACATCGGCAGGGTGCGCAGCAGCCACGAGAGGAACCGGAAGCGCGCGCTCGGGATCGAGACCGCGCGCCCGCGCGCCTGCGCCCGCAGCGTGTCTCGCACGAGTCGGTCCGCGTCGAGCCAGAGGACGCCGGGGATCGAGCGGGTGCCGATGCCGGCGCGCCCGTGGAACTCGGTGGCGACCCAGCCGGGCATGAGCAGCGTCGCGGTGACGCCGCTGCCCCGCAGCTCGTTCGCGAGGCCCTGGGCGTAGGCGTTCACCCATGCCTTGATCGCCGAGTAGGCGCTCATGGTGAGCTGGCCGGCGACGCTGCCGACCGTGATGATCCCGCCGTGTCCGCGCGCGGCCATGGCCCGGCCGGCCGCGCCGCCGAGGATGAGCACCGCCCGGATCATGACGTCGATCGCCTCGTCGTGGACCGCGGGGTCGTCCTCGAGGAGTCGGGCGCGGACGCCGAAGCCCGCGTTGTTCACGAGCAGCTCGATCGGGCGGTCGGGGTCCGCGAGTCGCGCGGCGACGCTGAGCACGTCGGCGCGCACGGCGAGGTCGGCCCGGAGGGTCTCGACATGTATGCCGTACTGCGCATGCAGCGCGGCCGCGACCGAGGTGAGCCTCGCCTCGTCTCGAGCGACGAGCACGAGGTCGTCGCCCCTCGCCGCGATGGCCCGCGCGAAGGCCGCGCCGATCCCGGAGGTCCCTCCCGTGATGAGCGCCGTGGCCATGCGGGACAGCCTACGACACCACCTTCCCGCGTACGCGGCGTGGCATAGACTGCGACCGTGACCGCGGCCGACTCCTTCGACCTCGGCGAGTACACGAGGACGGCGGCCGGCAGCCACCGCGGGGAACTCGCGCTCGAGGACTACGACGCGAGCCCGCTGCGGCCCGAGACCCTCCGGTCGCTCGCCTACCTCCGGAACATCGAGCGGGCCACGATGAGCCACCTCCGCGGCCTGCTCATCACCCCGACCCACAAGGATGCGACCGTCACGGCGTTCCTCACGACCTGGGCCTACGAGAAGTTCTGGATCGCCGACGCGCTCGACGCCGTCATCGCCTGGCACGAGGCCAACGGCGCTCCGCCCGCGCCGGCGCCGCTGACCATCGCCCCCCGCGAGCGCTCGATCCGCGAAGCCATCTCCGGCAACCTCATCGGCGTGGACCTCATCCCGACCCACCTGGCGATGGGCGCCGTCGACGAGTGGATCACGCAGGCCGCCTACGCGCGGATCCTCGCCACCGACCCGAACGCGCGGCTCGCGGACACCGTTGACCGGCTCGTCGCCGTGAAGCGGCGCCATCTCGCGTTCTTCCTCGAGTCCGCCAGCACACGGCTCGCGGCGTCGCCGCGCGCGCAGCGCCTCGCCGCGAGGCGCCTGCGCCGGGTCGAGTGGCCGATCGGCTCGCGCGCCGAGCCGCGGGAGGAGACGAGGCGCGTCTTCGAGCGACTCTTCGCGCCGGTGCCCGAGCTCGTCGCCGAGCTCGACACCCGCATCGACGACCTGCCGGGGCTCTCCGGCCTGCGGCTCGTCGCGAGGAGCGTCCCGTGACCGCGGCGGACATGCCGGCGGAGGGCGCCGCGGCGCGGCTGCGCGACGAGCACGTCTTCCTCACCGGGGCGACGGGCTTCGTCGGGCAGGCGATCCTCGAGCGGCTGCTCTCGGGCTCCCCCGACGTCCGGGTGAGTGCGCTCATCCGCGGCAAGGGGGCGACGAGCCCACAGACGCGGCTGACGAACCTCCTGCGCAAGCCGGTCTTCGCGAGCTGGATCGAGTCGGTCGGCGGCGAGGCCGAGGCCGCGCGGATCTTCGCCGAGCGCGTCTCGGCGGTCGACGGGAGCCTGTCGAGGCTCGACGCGCTGCCGTCGGACCTCGACGTCGTCATCCACTCGGCCTCGACGGTCTCGTTCGACCCGCCGATCGACGAGGCCTTCGACACGAACGTCGGCGGCGCGAACGTCGTCTACGACGCGATCCTCGCCACCGGGGCCGACCCGCACGTCGTGCACATCTCGACGGCCTACGTGGGCGGGATGCGCAAGGGCATCGCGGTCGAGCGCTCGCTCGAGCACGAGGTCGACTGGCGCCGGGAGTACGAGGCGGCGACCTCCGCGCGGGATCGCGTGGAGCTCGAGTCCCGGCTGCCGGAGTCGCTGCGGGCGCAGCTCGACGCGGCCCGTGCCGAGCACGGCAAGACCGGACCGCAGGCGGTCGCGGCATTCGCCGAGGCCGCGCGGGTCGCCTGGGTGCGCGAGCGCCTCGTCGATTTCGGCCGCACGCGCGCCGAGAGCCTCGGCTGGACCGACGTCTACACGCTGACGAAGGCATTCGCCGAACGGGTCGCCGAGGAGCGCTGGGGCGCGCAGCACCGGCTGACCGTGCTGCGTCCGTCGATCATCGAATCGGCGCTGCGGCACCCGTTCCCGGGCTGGATCGACGGCTTCAAGGTCGCCGACCCGCTCATCCTCGCCTACGGCCGCGGGCAGCTGCCCGACTTCCCCGGCCTGCCCGACTCGGTGCTCGACGTCATCCCGGTCGACTTCGTCGTGAACGCGACGATCGCCGCCGCGGCGAACCCGCCGGCACCGGGCGCGCCGCGCTACCTCCAGGTCGTCAGCGGCGCGAGCAACCCGCTGCCGTTCCATCGGATGTACGAGAACGTCAACACCTACTTCACCGCGAACCCGGTGCCAGCGGAGGACGGCGGGATCGCGGTGCCGACCTGGCGCTTCCCCGGCGGGCGCCGCGTCGAGCAGGCGCTCGCGAGCAAGGAGCGCCGGGTCGAGCGCGCCCAACGGCGCCTCGCGGGCGCGCGGCGCTCCGCGCGGGCCAGGCGGCGGGTCGACGAGCTGCAGCGGGCCGCCGCGGACCTCGAGGTGCTCAGGGGGTTCACCGAGCTCTACCGGGCATATGTGCAGTCCGAGCTCATCTTCGACGACACCACCACGCGCGCCCTCGACCGCGCGATCCCCGAGGCGCTGCGCCAGGACCTCGGCTTCGACACGACGCGCATCGACTGGGAGCGCTACTTCCAGGAGGTCCACTTCCCCGCGATCACGACGATGACGCGCGCCTTCGCGAGCCGCCCGTCCGCGCGGACACCGACCGAGCGAGCCCTCCCGGCGCGGGACGACGTGCTCGCCGTCTTCGACCTCGAGGGCACCGTGGTGCACAGCAACCTCGTCGAGCAGTACCTGCTGCTCTGGGCGGGCGCGATCCCGCGTCGTCGGCTCGCGACCGACCTCGCGGACCTCGCGGTCCGGCTGCCCGGCTACGCCCGCATCGAGCGTCGCGACCGCGGCGACTTCATCAGGACCTTCATGCGCCGGTACGAGGGCGTCCGTGTCGACGACCTGCGCCGGGTGGTCGCCGGCAGCTACCGCCGGGCCCTCCTGCGCCGCATCGCCCCGGCCGCGCTCGAGCGCGTCGCTGCGCACCGGGCCGCCGGCCACCGCACCGTGCTCGTCACCGGATCGATCGACCTCATGGTCGAGCCGCTGCGCGAGCACTTCGACGAGGTCGTCGCCGGCACGATGCACGAGCGCGACGGCGTGCTCACCGGCTACCTCGCCGATCCCCCGCTCGTCGACGAGTCGCGGGCGGCATGGCTGCGCCGCTACGCCGAGCAGGGCGGCTACGACCTCGCCGGCTCCTACGGCTACGGCGACTCGCACGCCGACCTCGTCTGGCTCCAGCTCACCGGCAATCCGAACGTCGTGAACCCCGACGTGCCCCTCTACCGGCACGCCAGGGCGAAGCGCTGGCGCGTCCACGAGTGGGCGCGACGGGCGGGCTGAGCGCACCGGGATCCAACGATCCGCGACCGATAGGCTTCGACCAGGCAGGAGGCACCCGTGGCATTCGACATCGACCGCTACACCGCGAACTCGACGTCGGTCGCGTGGGGCGACCTCGACTTCGAGACCTTCCGCACCCAGCCGCTGCCGGATGACACGCTGCGCAGCCTCCGCTACATGTGCGACGTCGAGTACCACACCGTCTGCTACCTGCGCGACATGCTCGTGACGCCGTCGCACAAGGACGGCGAGGTCTCCGCCTTCATGACGATGTGGAACCGCGAGGAGTTCTGGCACGGCGAAGCGCTCGCCGCCGTGCTCGCCATGCACGGGATCACGGTCGACTACGACGCCCTCAAGGCGAAGCGGGTCAAGCTCGGCTGGAAGGATCGCCTCGATCCGGTGAAGCAGACGATCCTCGGCGGCGTCGTCGGCAAGGACTTCATCGCCACGCACATGAGCTGGGGCGCGGTGAACGAGTGGAGCGCGACGGCGGCCTACACGCGCCTGGCCGAGATGGAGTCGCATCCGGCGCTCTCGGAGCTGCTGCGCCGGATCGCGAAGCAGGAGACGCGCCACGTCGCCTTCTACGCCTCCCAGGCGCGCGATCGGCTCAACGCTTCGAAGAAGGCGCGCGTCGTCACCCGCTTCGCGCTCTCGAACTTCTGGGGCCCCGTCGGCTCGACGATCATGGAGGAGGACGAGGTCGTCCACGTCATGAACCACCTCTTCGGCTCCCCCGAGGGCATCGAGGAGGTCCGCCGCGTCGACTCGCACATCGCGAAGCTGCCCGGCATGGACGGACTCACCATCGTCGAGGACTCCCTGCGGGCGCGCGGCATCGGAGTCTGAGGTCCGTAGCGCCGAGCGCCCGCCCGGCGTAGCCTGCGCACATGACCGACCACAACGCACTCGTGCAGCGCCTCGCCGACGCGGTCCCCGGATGGGGCGCCCGCGTCGCCTACGGCGACAAGACCACCGTCGACGGCAAGGAGATCATCCCCGTCGCGATCGCCACGTGGGGCTTCGGCGCCGGCGAGGGCTCCGGGTCGGTCCCGGAGTCCGACGGCCCCGTCGCCGGCACGGGCGAGGGCTCCGGCGGCGGCGGGGGCGGGCTCGCGCTCCCGATCGGCGCCTACGTCACCGGCGAGGACGGCCTCGAGTTCGAGCCGAACCCGGTCGCCGTGCTCATCGCCGCGACGCCGGCGATCGTCGCGATCGCGGCCTCGGTCGCGTGCGTGATCGCGACGATCGGCTCCGTGAAGGCGATCTTCCGGATCCTCGAGCGCTGACGGCGCCGCGCGTTCCGGCCGACGGGTCGGCGCACGGTGCTACGCTCGACCCTCGTGGGAGTCCGCATCGAACGCGTCGACCTGCCGGGCATCGGCGTCAGGAACGACATCCTCACGCACGGCGGCCGCCGCCTGTCGGTGATCACCCACCGCACCGGCGAGCGCGAGATCGCACTGCACGACGCCGACGACCCGGACTCGTGCAGCTTCACGATCCCGCTCACCGACGATGAGGCGACGACGATCGGCGAGATCCTCGGCGCGTCCGTGACGCTGAGCAAGATCACCGGGCTCGGCACGGCCGCCCCCGGCCTCTTCACCGAGGAGATCTCGCTGCCCGCCGACTCCGGCTACATCGGGCGCCCGATGGGCGACACGCAGGCGCGCACGAGGACCGGCAGCTCGATCGTGGCGATCGCGCGCGGCGAGCAGGTCATCCCCTCCCCCGGACCCGACACCATCTTCGAAGCCGGCGACGTCGTGGTCGCCGTCGGCACCCGCAAGGGGCTCGACGCGCTGACGGAGATCTTCGACCGCGGCCCGCGCTGAGTCCCGTGCACGGGACGACGCTGCTCCTCGTCGAGGTCGGCGGCCTGCTGCTCGTCCTCAGCCTGCTCGGACGGCTCGCGAACCGCGCCGGCATCTCGCCGATCCCGCTCTACCTCATCGCCGGCCTCGCCGTCGGCAACGGCGGGATCCTCCCGCTCGCCGAGGCGAACGAGTTCTTCGAGATCGGCGCCCAGATCGGCGTGATCCTCCTGCTCGTCATGCTCGGGCTCGAGTACTCGCCGAGGGAGCTCGTCCGCTCGCTCTCGCAGTCGCGGGTCGCCGGGATCGTCGACGGACTGCTCAACGCCCTGCCGGGTGCCGCCTTCGCCCTCATCCTCGGATGGGGACCGGTCGCCGCGCTCGCGCTCGCCGGCATCACCTGGGTCTCCTCGTCTGGCGTCGTCGCGAAGATCCTCCGCGACCTCGGCCGGCTCGGCAACCGCGAGACGCCGGTCGTGCTCTCCGTGCTCGTCATGGAGGACCTCGCCATGGCGTTCTACCTGCCGGTGCTCTCGGCGATCGTCGTCGGCGAGGCGCTCCTCGCGGCCGCGACGACGGTCGCGATCGCGGTGGCCGCGGTCCTGCTCATCCTCCTGGTGGCGCTGCGCTTCGGCAAGCAGATCTCACGGATCTTCTCCATCCACCACCTCGAGTCGCTCCTGCTCGGCGTGCTCGGGCTCACGATGCTCGTCGCGGGGGTCGCCGAGCAGCTCAACGTCTCGGCCGCCGTCGGCGCGTTCCTCGTCGGCATCGCGATCTCCGGGCAGGTCGCCGCCGAGGCCGAGCACGTGCTCAGCCCGCTGCGCGACCTCTTCGCCGCCGTCTTCTTCGTCTTCTTCGGCATCTCGACCAACCCGACCGACATGCTCCCGGTGCTGCTGCCCGCGGCGATCCTCGCCGTGATCACGATCGCGACGAAGACCCTCACCGGCTGGCTCGCGGCGAGGTCGGCCGGGATCGGCATCCCCGGCCGCTGGCGCGCCGGGCTCGTGCTCGTGCCGCGCGGGGAGTTCTCGATCGTCATCGCCGGGCTCGCGGTGAGCGCCGGCGTCGAGCCGCGCCTGGCGCCGCTCGCGACCGCCTACGTGCTCATGACGGTGATCGCCGGTCCGCTGCTCGCGCGCATCCCCGACGCCGAGTGGTTCAAGTCGGCCGTGCGGCAGGCGTCGGTGCGGCGGAGCGCCCGAGCGGCCTGAGCTGCCCGGCGGAGCCGGACCCCGGGGTCGCCGCCCCGGCGGCGCCCGCCCCGGCGTGCCCGGCCGGTCGCCGGCGCGGCGGCGCGAACACCTGGCGCTGCTGCACGAGCCAGCTCACGGCGAAGAGGACCGTGTCGGCGACGGGCTTGGCCACGAGCAGCGGCACCCCGAGCTCGGTGAGCAGGTCGAGCGCGCCGTAGCTCGCGAGCAGGAGGAGGACGGCGAGTCCCGCGTACGAGGCGAGCTGCCGCCGCCAGGATCCGCGCGTGGCGTGGAAGACGAGCGAGCGGTTCACGATGAAGTTCACCGTCGCGCTGACGAGCCGCGCGCCGACGACGCCGAGCACGAGCGAGTCGGTCGCCGCGACGATCGCGATGAGGAGCACGGCGTCGATCGCGAAGGCGGCGAACGAACTCGCGGCGAAGGCGACGACCGGCCCGAGCACGCGCAGCGAGTCCGCGACGGGGCGGAAGTGCGAGCTCGCGTTCCGCTCGAGATAGACCGTCGCGATCGGCACCTCGGCGATCTCGACGCCCGCGGCGCGGGCGCGCAGCAGCATCGCCTGCTCGTACTCGAACCGGTCGCCCGGCACCGTGAGCAGCCACGGCAGCGCCTCGGCCGGGTAGCCGCGCAGCCCCGTCTGCGTGTCGCGAACGGCGATGCCGGTCACGAGCCGGAAGAGCACCGAGGAGACCGCGTTGCCGAACCGGCTCCTGGCGGGCACACCTGGCCCGAACGAGCGCACGCCGAGCACGAGCTCGCCGTGCCCGTCGGCGAGGCGCAGGCCGACCGCGACGATGTCGTCGAGTCGGTGCTGGCCGTCGCCGTCGGCCGTGACGATGGGCCGGCCGGGGTGGTGCGCCATGACGTGGCGAATGCCGACGCGCAGCGCGTATCCCTTGCCCTGGTTGCGCCGGTAGCGCACGACCTCGGCCCCCGTCGCCGCGGTCGCCGCGAAGACGTCGTCGAAGTCGGGGCCGCTGCCGTCGTCGACGACGACGACCGCGACGTCCGGGAGGTCCGCGGCGAGCCGCGCGGCGAGCTCCGGGAGCCGAGCGTCCGGCTCGTACGAGGGGATCAGCACGATCACGGCGCTCACCCCGCCACGTAGAGGATGTCGGAGGTGGTGCGCTCGCCGCCGTTGGAGGGCGAGGTGATGATCTCGCCGCCGAAGAGCATCACCGAGGAGCCGCCGCCGTCGAGGTTGTAGGCGGTCTCGGCGCCGAGGTCGACCATGAGCTGGGCGAGTTCGGTCATCGTCATGCCCCGGCTGTAGCCCTCCTGGCGGCCGTCGACGACGACGAGCACGAGGTGGTTCTCGCCGATGACGCCGATCGCGGTCCTCGGCTGCTCGCCCTGGATCGAGTGGTTGCCGACGTTCGTGTCGACCTCGACCGACTCGATGCCGTCGAGGATCGCGCCGTCCTCGACGAGCGCCGGACCGAACGAGAGCGTGGTCCACGCCCCGGCGTCGAGCAGGTCCTGTGCGCTCGTCGTCGTCTCGTCGACGACGGCGGCGGTGCCGTCGCGGAAGAGGACCAGGGCGTCGCGGGCCGGCTCGTCGCGGTAGATCACGCCATTGCGGATGACGATGCCCGAGGTGCGGAAGCCGGAGTAGTCGCCGTTGATCGCGAGCACCGCGCCGTGGTCCGCCGCGATCTCCGACGGCAGCTGCGTGATGTTCTCGCCGAAGGCGTTCTGGGCGAACGCCGATCGCAGCACGGTCGCGTCGGCGAGCACGACGTCGGCGACGGTGTAGGTCACGGTGTCGGCGCCGCTGCCCGTCGTCACGGTCGAGATCGTGATCGACGCGTCGTCCGAGGTGTAGCTCGTGTCGGTGAGCACGGGCTCGGTGGCCTCGACGGTCGGCGTCGCGGTCGGCGTGCTCGTGGCCTGCGCCGCCTCGTAGGCCGCGACGTCGGCGATCTCGACGTGCTCGATCACGAAGCGGTCGAGCGCCCAGGCGGTCGTGCCGCCCGCGGCGAGCAGGAGGGCGAGCCCGCCGCCGATGAGCGCGACGCGCGCGCGACGTCGGCGCGTCGGATCGCGTCGGGGACGGGTGCCGGTGTCGCCGGGACGGGGTGAGGACTCGATGCCCCCATGCCATGGCACCCACCTACGCGGGCCGCATGCGACGTCGATGGGCGGCTCCGGGAACCCTATGGATCGCGTATGCGCCGCGCGGAGGTGCCCACGACCGCGGGCGAACCTGCGGCCGCGCGACGGTCCGCCCCTAGAAGGTGAGCAGCCCCCGGGCGCGGAAGCGGTCGCGGACCGCCTCGACGGCGTCGTTCTCCGGGGAGCGCGCGTCCTCGAGGGTGTACTCGAGCCCGCGCGCGTGCCACTTCTCCCGGCCCAGCTGGTGGAACGGGAGCACCTCGACGCGCTCGACCGTCTCCCAGCCCGACACGAGCTCGGCGACGGCGTCGACGTTCTCCGGCGCGTCGGTGAGGCCCGGCACCATGACGAAGCGGATCCACATCGGGATGCCGCGGTCGGCGAGGCGGCGACCGAAGGCGACCGTCGGGGCGAGCTCGCGGGTCGTCGTCCGGCGGTAGGTCTCCGGCAGACCCGACTTCACGTCGAGGAGCACGAGGCTCGTCGCGTCGAGCAGCGCGTCCGAGGCCTTCGCCCCGAGGTAGCCGGAGGTGTCGAGCGCGGTGTGGATGCCGAGCTCGCGCGCCGCGGTGAAGATCCGCTCGACGAACGCCGGCTGCTGCAGCGGCTCGCCGCCGGAGAGCGTGAGCCCGCCGCCGGTGGCGGCGAAGACCGGCGCGTAGTGCCGCATCCGCTCGACGATCTCGTCGAGCGTCGTCAGGGTGCCGTCGCGCTCGTTCCAGGTGTCGGGGTTCTGGCAGTACTGGCAGCGCAGCGGACACCCGTTGAGGAAGACGGTCATCCTGGTGCCAGGGCCGTCGACGGCCGTCACGAGCTCCCACGAGTGGACCATGCCGGAAGCGCCGCTCCGGCGCGCGCCGAGATCGCGCGCCGGAGCGGACGGGGTGCCGGTCGCCCGCCCCCCGCGCGCGAGGTGCGCGGGGGCGACCGGCAGTCCGAGCTCCACGGCGGTCATGTCAGACCCGCTCGTGGAAGGTGCGGCTGATGACATCCATCTGCTGCTCGGTGGTGAGCCGCACGAAGTTCACGGCGTAGCCCGAGACGCGGATGGTCAGCTGCGGGTACTGCTCGGGGTGGGCCATCGCGTCCTCGAGCGTCTCGCGCCGCAGCACGTTGACGTTGAGGTGGTAGCCGCCCGAGGCGGTGTAGGCGTCGAGAAGGCCGACGAGGTTGCCGATCTGCTCCAGGCGCGTGCGCCCGAGGCCGCTCGGGATGACCGTCGTCGTCAGCGAGATGCCGTCCTGGGCCTCGTTGTACGGGATCTTCGCGACCGAGAGCGCCGCGGCGAGCATGCCGTGGCGGTCGCGTCCGTTCATCGGGTTGGCGCCGGGCGCGAAGGGCTCGCCCGCCTTGCGGCCGTCTGGCGTGCTGCCAGTGGCCTTGCCGTAGACGACGTTCGAGGTGATCGTGAGCACCGACTGGGTGTGCACCGCGTTGCGGTACGTCGGGAAGCGGCGGATCTTCTCCATGAACCGGTGGGTGATGTCCACCGCGATCGCGTCGGCACGGTCCTCGTCGTTGCCGTAGGTGGGGAACTCGCCCTCCACGGTGTAGTCGACGACGATGCCGCGCTCGTCGCGCACGGGGTGCACCGTCGCGTACTTGATCGCCGAGAGCGAGTCGGCCACGACCGAGAGGCCGGCGATGCCGCAGGCCATGGTGCGGAGGATCTCGCGGTCGTGCAGCGCCATCTCGAGACGCTCGTACGCGTACTTGTCGTGCATGTAGTGGATGCAGTTCAGCGCGTCGACGTACGTCTCGGCGACCCAGTCGAGCAGCCGGTCGTAGGCGGCCATGACCTCGTCGTAGTCGAGGACGTCGCCGGCGAGCGGCGCGGCGACCGGCGCGATCTGCTTGCCGCTGACCTCGTCCCGTCCGCCGTTGATCGCGTAGAGCAGCGCCTTCGCGAGGTTCACGCGAGCCCCGAAGAACTGCATCTGCTTGCCGACCCGCATGGGCGAGACGCAGCAGGCGATCGCCGCGTCGTCGCCCCAGGCGCCGCGGATGAGGTCATCCGACTCGTACTGGATCGCCGAGGTGTCGATCGAGACCTGCGCGCAGAAGTCCTTGAACCCGTCGGGCAGGTCCTTGCTCCAGAGCACCGTGAGGTTCGGCTCCGGCGCGGGGCCGAGGTTGTAGAGGGTCTGCAGGAAGCGGAACGCCGTCTTCGTGACGAGCGGGCGGCCGTCCTCGCCGATGCCGCCGAGCGACTCGGTGACCCAGGTCGGGTCGCCCGAGAAGAGGGCGTCGTACTCCGGGGTGCGCAGGAAGCGCACGATCCGCAGCTTGATGACGAGGTCGTCGACGAGCTCCTGGGCGTCGACCTCGCTGATCGTGCCCTCGGCGAGGTCACGCTCGGCGTAGACGTCGAGGAAGGCCGTGTTGCGCCCGATGCTCATCGCGGCGCCGTTCTGCTCCTTCACCGCGCCGAGGTAGGCGAAGTACAGCCACTGCACGGCCTCACGGAAGGTCTCCGCTGGGCGGGCGATGTCGTAGCCGTACGAGGCGGCCATCTCCTTGAGCTCCTGGAGCGCGCGGATCTGCTCGGCGTTCTCCTCCCGGTCGCGGATGATCTCCTCGGTCGAGAAGTGCATGTCGAGCCCGGCGCGCTCGGCCTGCTTCGCGGCGATGAGCGCGTCGACGCCGTAGAGCGGCACGCGACGGTAGTCGCCGATGATGCGGCCGCGGCCGTAGGCGTCGGGCAGACCGGTCACGAGGTGCGAGCTGCGCGCACGGCGCACGGCCGGCGGGTAGACGTCGAACACGCCGTCGTTGTGGGTCTTGCGGTACTTCGTGAAGATCGTCTCGAGCTCCTCGGGGACCTCGTAGCCGTAGGTCTGGAGCGCGTTGGCGACCATCCGCCATCCGCCGAACGGCATGATCGCGCGCTTGAGGGGCGCGTCGGTCTGCAGGCCGACGACGAGCTCGCGGTCGCGGTCGATGTAGCCGGGCTTGTGCGCCGTGATCGAGGCCGGGGTGGTCGCGTCGACGTCGTAGACGCCCTTCGCGCGCTCCTCCGGGAACATCGCCGTGAGCTCGCCCCAGATGGTGGTCGTGCGCTCGGTCGGGCCGGCGAGGAAGCTCGCGTCGCCGAGGTACGGCGTGACGTTGCACTGGATGAAGTCGCGCGGGTCGATGCCGTCCTGCCATGCGCCGGAAGCGAAGCCGCGCCACGCACGGGGCAGGGCGTCCTGGCCGCCGAGGGCGGCGCCGGTGGGCTGGGTGATCGTCATCGTGAGACTCCTCGCGTCATCGTTCGACAGTGTGGTGGACCGCCTGCGGGATGATCGCGGGTTCTCCATCGAGCCATCCCGCATGAATGACGTTACGCCGCCGCGCCCCCGCGACACGGGGCCGTAGGTCCCGCGTCGCCGGATTGGCCGCCTTGGCGACGCGGGGGCTCAGCGGCGGTAGCCGCCATCGGCCGCCGCGAGGACGCGCTGGGCCTCCTTCACCGCCGCGGTGTTCTTCACCCCGGCGCGGGAGCCGGCGAGCTTCGCGGTGATGTGCTCCTCGACGGTGACGGGGTCGTACTGGTCCGGGTGCTCGGCGTCGACGCAGCCGGGCAGGGTCGAGATGACGGCGTCCCAGTTGCCGTCGTGGAAGAACGCGACGGAGCGGCGGCGCTGGATCGTGCCGTCGATCACCGGCGGCTTCACGCGGTGCAGCGTCGACATCCACTGGTCGTTCGTCCAGCGCCCGGTGATGTCGCCGAGGTTGATGAGGAGGGCGTCGTCGATGGGCATGACGTCGTGCCAGCCGCCGTCCTTGCCGAGCACCTGCAGTCCGGCGACCTGGTCGGCCCAGAGGATCGTGACGATCCCGTAGTCGGTGTGCTCGCCCATGCCCGTCAGGTCGCCGTCGAGGGTGACGTCGGTGCCCTCGGGCAGCGCGTAGTTGTTCATCCGCAGCACGTCGAGCGAGTAGGAGGTGTAGGCGTCGAAGAAGCCGTCCGGCAGGTCGAGCGCGTCGCAGAACGCGCGCACCATGGTCCGCGCGACGCGGCCGGCCTCGCGGTAGTACGCGAGCACCCTCGGCTGGAACCCGGGTGCCACGTCGTCCGGCCAGAGGTTCTCGTTGTAGTGCTCGACGGGCAGACCGAGCCCGGGGTGGTCGCTCGCGGCGTCCCCGATGTTGAAGGCCTCGAAGAAGTCGTTCATGCGGTTCGCCGACTCGACGCCGAGCGAGAGCGAGAGCGACTCCGTCTTCGGCGGCGCGTAGCCGCGGTTGATCTCCGGCGGCGTCACGTAGCGCTTCTTCGTCTCGAGGTCGAGGCCGAAGAACTCGTCGAGCGCGTCGGCGAGCCCCGCAAGCACGTCAGCGGGGATGCCGTGGCCGACGATCTGGATGAAGCCGACCTCGCGGCACGCCGCGTCGAGCGCGTCGGCCACCGTCGCGCGCTCCTGCGCGGTGCCGCCAGCGACGTAGGGGGTGATGTCGACGACCGGGACCTCGAATGCCATGCCGCGACGATACGCGATGCGGATTTCCGGGGCGTTTCACGGCACGGTGCTCACGGTCCCGCTCGGCCCGTGCCGCATACTTGCTCGGTGAACCACGAACAGCCGCGCCGCAAGCTCCGCCGTGACGCCGCGGCGAACCGCGAGCGGATCCTCACCCACGCCGCGGCGGTCATCGCCGCCGAGGGCATCGGCACGAGTCTGCACCGGCTGGCGGACGACCTCGGGCTCGGCATCGGCACCGTCTATCGCCACTTCCCCACCCAGGACGACCTCTACCTGGCGATCTACGAGCGCTACTGGGAGCGCGCGGACGCGTCGTACGCCGCGCGCGTGACGCCGGGTCTCGACGCGTGGGGCCGGGTCATCGCGTACGTCGACACGGCGATCGAGGTGGTCTTCGGCTACCCGGCCGGCCGGCTCGTCACCCCGCGGGTGCAGCGGGTCTTCCCCCACCTCGTCAGGACGTCGGCGTGGACCGAGTCGATCATCGAGGCCGTCGACATCGCCACCTCGCAGGGCCTCATCCGCGCCGACCTCGGCGCGAGCGACATCGCCGTGATGCCGTTCCTCGTCGGCGAGCTCGCCGCGGTGCCCGAGGCCCTGCGCCCCGCGCTCATCGAGCGGATGCGGGCGATCATCATCGACGCCATGCGCCCGGTGGGCGCCGAGCGCACGCCGCTGCCCGCGGCGCCCGTCTCGCTCCTGGCGCTCCTCGCGCTGCCGGACGCGGACCGCGCGAGCGCCTGAGCGCGACGGGCCGGGACGTCAGGACGCCATCGCGCGTCCGGCGGCGCGGCCGCTGAAGAGGCAGCCGCCGAGGAAGGTGCCCTCGAGCGCGTTGTAGCCGTGCGCCCCGCCGCCGCCGAAGCCCGCGGCCTCGCCGGCCGCGTAGAGCCCGGGCACGGGCGCGCCGTCCTCGCGGAGCACCCGAGACTGCAGATCGGTCTGCAGCCCGCCGAGCGACTTCCTCGTGAGCACGTTGAGCTTCACGCCGATGAGCGGGCCGGCGGCCGGGTCGAGGATCCGGTGCGGCTTCGCGACGCGGACCATGCGGTCGCCCCGGTAGCGGCGCGCGTTGTGGATCGCCATCACCTGCGCGTCCTTCGCGAAGGGGTTCGCGAACTCCTCGTCGCGTTCGCGCACCTGGCGCTCGATCGACGCCGCGTCGAGGAGCGGGGCGCCGCCGTCGGGGTTCGGCACGAGGGCGTTCATTCCCGCGACGAGCTCGCCGATCGTCTCCGCCACGACGAAGTCCTCGCCGTGGCGCTTGAACGCCTCGACGGGGCCGGGAGCGCCCCGTCCCAGCCGGGTGCGGAGCAGCAGCCCGAGGTCGCGGTTCGTGAGGTCGGGGTTCTGCTCGCTGCCGGAAAGCGCGAACTCCTTCTCGATGATCCGCTGGCTCAGCACGAACCACGAGTGCTCGTACCTGGCGATCACGGGATCGGTGCGCAGATGGCGCAGCGTGGCGAGCGTGTCGAAGCCGGGCAGGAGGGGCGCCGGGAGTCTGCGGCCGACCGCGTCGAACCACATCGACGACGGGCCGGGGAGGATCCGGATGCCGTGGCCGGGCCAGACCGGATCCCAGTTGCGCAGCCCCTCGACGTAGTGCCACATCCGGTCACGGTTCACCGACCTGCCGCCAGCGCGCTCCGCGACCTCGATGCCGGAACCGTCGACGGAGGCGGGGACGCCGGTCACCATGAACGACGGCGGCGTGCCGAGGCGCTCTGGCCACCAGCGGCGCACGAGCTCGTGGTTGCCGCCGATGCCGCCGGTCGCGATGAGGACCGCGGGCGCGGCGAGCGCGAAGTCGGCGACGACGCGACGCGACGAGGCGACCCCGCGCGGGGCGTCGTCATCGGCGAGGACGACGCCCCGCGCGCCGACGACCGCACCGGCCTCGACGACGAGGGCCTCGACGCGGTGGCGCGGGCGGTAGTCGAGGCGCCCATCGCGCACCGCCGCCCTGACGCGGTCGGCGAACGGCTCGCTGATGCCCGTGCCGGTGCCCCACGGGACGTGGAAGCGGGGCACCGAGTTGCCGTGGCCGCCGGCCTGGCCACCGCCGCGCTCGGCCCAGCCGACGAGGGGCGTGAACCGCACGCCCTTGCCGACGAGCCAGGCGCGCTTCTCGCCGGCCGCCCACTCGACGTACGCGCGGCCCCAGCGCTGGGCCCAGTGGTCCTCGGCGTGCTCCCCGTCGAGTCGATCCCAGGCGGCCGAGCCCTGCCAGTCCTGCCACGCGAGCTCGAACGAGTCACGGACGCCGAGACGGCGCTGCTGCGGGCTGTCGACGAGGAAGATGCCGCCGAAGCTCCAGAACGCCTGGCCGCCGAGGTTGTCGGCGTTCTCCTGGTCGAGGAGGATGACCCGCCGCCCCGCCTCGAGCAGTTCGACGGTGGCGACGAGGCCGGCGAGACCGGCCCCGACGACGATCGCGTCCGCATCCATGCCGGCTCCTTCGCCCTCGAGTGCGCTGACGCTCCGATGCTAGCGCGAGCCCCGCCGGAGCGGTCGGGTCCGGCGGGGGCGTGCGCTCGCCCGCCGGACCCGACCGCACCGTGAGCGGCTCAGCCCTTCGGCGTGCGCGCGACCGCGGCCTTCGCCGTCTCGGCAGCCTCGGCCGCCTGGGTCGCCACCGCGGCGGCGGCCGTCTCGGCCCCGCCGAGCATCGACGTGAGGTCGAGGCCGGTGAGGTTCTTCACGACCGTCGGGACCTCGTTGACGACCTGCGCGATCGTCTTCGTGAGCGCGGACGCGCCGTCGGTCGACACGATCGTGAGGTTGCTGATCGCGGCGAGCGGCTCCGCGACGGCGCGGGTGATCTCCGGCAGGCGGCCGATGATCTCCTGCGCGAGCGCGGCGTCGCCGTACTTCTTCAGCGCCTCGGCCTTCGCGTCGGTCGCCTGCGCCTCGGCGAGACCGGTGGCGGCGATCGCGGAGGCGCGCGCCTCGCCCTCGGCCTTGACGCCCTCGGCGAGGGCGAGCTGCTTGTCGCGCTCACCGAGACCGGCGAGCCGGACCGCCTCGGCGGCGGCCTCGGCGTCCTGGACGGCCGCGATCTTGTTCGCCTCGGCGATGCGGGTGCGCTTGAACGCGTCGGCCTCGGTCGCGGCGTTCGCGGCGTCGCGCTCGGCCTGCGCCGCGGTGACCGCGGCGTAGGCGTCGGCCTCGGCCGGCTTGCGCACCGAGATGTCGAGTCGCTCCTGCTCGACCTTCGCCTGCTCGACGAGCGCGTCGCGCTGCTGAGCGGCGACGAGCTTGTCCTGCTCGGCGGTGGCGAGCTGGCCCGCCGCGTTCGCCTCCGCGTTCGCGCGATCCGTCTCGGCCTTGATCGCGGCCTGCTTCAGCGAGAGGTCCTTCTGGCGCTCCGCGATCTGCTCGGCCGCCTCGATCCTGGCGAACTCCGCCGCCCGCGCGGTCTCGGCCTCCCGCACCTCGGCGTTCTGGCGCGCGAGCGCCGCCTCGGCGCGACCGAGGTCGGCGAGGTAGGAGGTACCAGGTGTCGAGATGTCCGAGATGTTCAGCAGATCGACCTGGAGTCCCTGCTCGGCGAGGTCGACCTTCGTCGCCTCGACGACGGCCTCGGAGAGCGCGTTGCGGTTGCTGATGATCTCCTGCACGGGCATGTTGCCGATGATCGAGCGCAGCGAGCCCTCGAGCGACTGCTGGATGATCTGGTTGAGCGAGCCCTGCTGGGAGAGGAATCGCTGTGCGGCGCGACGGACGCCCTCGGCGGTGCCGGAGACCTTGAAGTTCACCGAGGCCTGGATGGCGAGCTTGATGAAGTTCTTGTCGACGCCCTCGACGGCGATGCCGATCTGGCGCTGCTCGAGCGAGACCGGGAAGCCCTGCTGCAGGATCGGCCAGACGAACGTGCGACCGCCGATGACGACGCGCTGGCCGGTGTCGGCCTCGCCCGCCGCACTGCGGCCGGCGCCGCGGCCGACGATGACGAGCGCCTGGTTCGGCGGCACGCGGCGGATGCGGCTCGCGATGAAGCCCCCGAGCGCCACGACGACGATGACGAGCGCGACGACCGCGACGACGGAGATGTTCTGGGTGATGAAGTCCATGCTGTGCGGCCTTTCGGTCGGTGCTGGCTGGTGGGCGCTCGTGCGCCCTGGTGAGGTCGGGCGGCGGGTCAGTCGGCGGCGGGCGGCGCGGCCGGCTCGACGCGCACGCGGGTGCCCTGAAGCTCGACGACGCGGATGCGCGTGCCCGGCTCGATGCGCTCGTCCGAGAACGCCATCCGGGTCTCGATCTCGTTCGGGCCGTCGAGGCTGACCTCGCCTGATGCCCCGGTGATCGTCGACCTCGCGACGCCCGTGAGCCCGGTCGGGTCGGTGGGCACGCCGTCCTCGCTGCGGCGGAAGGCGCGGATGAGCGCCTGGACGCCGACGAGCACGAGCACGCCGACGGCGAGCGAGATGAGGTAGGCGCTCCACTCCGGCAGGCCGTTGGCCACGACGAGCGCGCCGACGGCGCCGAACACCGTGAAGGCGCTGCCGATCGCGGTGAGCGAGATCGCACCGTCGAGAAGGTCGAGGAGCTCGCCGAAGAAGAGCGAGGCGAGCACCGCGACGAGCCCGATCCCGCCGACGATGATGAACGGGGTCATGTGTCCACCCTACCCGTGGGTCACGAGGCTGTCTCGGGCGATGCCTGACCAGTACCATCGGCGCGATGGAGACGGTGGGCGCGTCAGCACCGGCCTCGGGGCCGGACGACGCGCCGCCGCGCGCCCGGACGCGCTGGCCGGTCTGGGTGGCCGTCGTGCTCGCGACCGTCGTCGGTGCGGTCGGGTTCGCCGTCGTCGACCGAGTGCCGGGCGACGGCGGCGCGACCCGCGTCGAGCGGTACCTGCCGCCGGACGGCTCGGTGCGGGAGGTCGTCGACGACCACCTCGGCGCCTTCGTCGTGGACTCGCACCGCACCATCGGCTACCTCGATCTCTTCGACCTGCCCTCCGTCGTGGCCACCGGGGTCGCGGCGTCGCTCGGTGAACGCGGCGCGACACTCGATGACGCCCGGTTCATGCGGGAGCTCTGGACCCCACGCGACCCCGAGCTCGACCAGGTCGTCGCGCTCTACTGGCTCGCGCCGACCGGCGTGCACCTCGTGAGCGTCTCCGGCGGCGGGACGGGCTTCGTGTACTCCCCCGCGATGCTCGTGCTCCCCGCGGACGCGCGACCGGGCGACACGTGGTCGAGCAGCGGTCAGGCCCTGCCGGGCGGGATCGCGGAGTACCGCTCGTCGTCGACGGCCTCCGCCCGCGAGGACGGCTGCCTCGAGGTCACGACGAGCACCGAGTACACCGCGCCGGGCGACGGAGCCACCGACGTAGCCACCGTGCTGCGATCGCAGACCGAGGTCGCCGTGTGGTGCGTGGGCGCCGGCCAGGTGGTCTCGGCCACGGTGACCGACGGCGTGGCCTCGACCACGGTGACCTCGGCGTTCGTCGGCGTGCCGACGGCCGCCGCGGGCGCCGGCGCGCTCGCCCCACCGGCGCCGACCGCGGACTGGCAGGCCGACGACCTCTCCCTCGTCTCGGTCGACCCCGTCTTCGGCGAGACGGCGCTCGGGATCCCGCTGAGCTCGGAGGGCGGGACGACCGCCTCCGGGGTGACCGTGGTCACCAGCGGCGACGACCTCGTCGGCCTCGTCGTCGACGGCGGCCGCGCCGTCCGCCGCTTCGTGGCCCACCCGGGCGGCGAGATCGTGCGGGTCACCGTGGTCGGCGACCTCGTCCTCGTCGCCACGAGCGAGCGCCGGCTCGTCGCCTACGACGACCGCGGCGCGCGCGCCTGGGTCGCCGAGTTCTCGGACATCGTCGTCGCACGACCCGTGCCCGATGCCGGCGGCGGCCTCGTCGTCGTCGGGCTCGACGGCGAGGTCCGCACCGTCGACGCCGGCACCGGCGCGACCCGCTGGACCGCCTGGCTCGCCGGCGACGCCGCCACGACGCCGCTCGTCCTCGGCGAGCGCGTCGTCGTCGCCGGGCGCGACGGCAGCCTGACCGCGTTCGCGACGGCGGACGGCCGCGCCGAGTGGAGCACCGCAGGCGAACCGGCGATCGGACTCGTCGCCATCGGCGACACGCTCGTGGTGCTCACCGAGGACTCGACCGTGCTCGGCGTCGCGCCGGCCACCGGCGACACGGCGTGGATCCGGTCGACCGAGGCTGGCTCGGCGCTCGCCTCGACCGGCTCGCTCGCGATCGTCCGGACGGTCCCCGGACTCGAGGCCTACACGGCCGACGGCGACCGGGCGTGGACGCGAGCACTCGACGGGGACGCGCTGCTCGCCCTCGACGGCGGCGTCGCCGTCGCGCGGCGAGACGAGATCGAGCTCATCGACGACGACGGCGAGACGATCGCCGAGCTCCCGTTGCCTGCCGACCGCTCCAGCGCCCTCGGCGGCCTCGTGGCGCGGGCCGACGGGCTCCTCCATGTCGCCTCGGACGGGCGGCTCGCGTGGGTGGGGACGGGTCGATGAGCGCGACGGCGTCCCCGGCGGGGACCACGGCCGCGCCCCCGACCGAGTCGCGGCGGCGCAGCCGGCTCGCGGATGCGTTCGTCGGCATCTGGGGCACGCTGCGCGCCCTCGTGCGGCGCGTGCTCGTCGAGCCCGTGCGCACAGGACGGCTGCGCGCCACCGCCTGGCCGTCTGGACTGCTCCCCGTCGCGGTCGTCGGACTCGCCGCCATCGGCCTCGCGATCGTGCTCGTGCTGTGGTCGGGCCTGCTCCGCGCCATCGTGCCGCTGACGATGCTCGGGCTCGGCGACCCGATCGCCATGCCGCGCGCGCTCGACTGGGTGCTGTTCTCGCTCACGACGCTCGCGCTCGCCCTCGCGATGACGGGTGCCATGCACGCGCGGGCCTGGCTGCGCTGGACGATCACCGGGTTCATCGTGCTCGTCATCCTCTTCATGGCGGGCCTCGGCACCGGCGAGGCGTCCGGTGCTCGCGCGGTCACCATCGTCGGCGCCCTCCTGCTCATCGGGTACGTGGCGGTGCGCGGCGGCCGGGGGTTCCGGTGGTGGGACTTCGTCGTCGTCGGCGGGGTCGTTGGCGGGAGCATCACGATCTCGATCGGGCTCGTCACGGCGGCCTCGTGGCGATTCGGATTCGACTTCGGTCCGAGCATGCTCGTGGTCGCGCTCACGACGCTCGGCACCCTCGCGACGCCGTCGGCGGTCGCTGCCGGCGCGGCGATGGTCGAGATCACGGTGGCCACCGCGTCGTGGTCCGTCGGCGAGGTGCGGCGGCGGATCGGACTCGGTGCCGTCGTCGTCGTGCTCGTGCTCGCGCTCGTGTGGCGCGGGGTCGACCTCGCCGAGCTCGGCGCGACCGTCGCCGTCGACCCGACGCCGTGGATCGCCTATGCGCTCTGGTCGGCAGCGCTGCTCGTCGCGATCGGCGGCGGCATGCTCCTGCTGCGCCGAATCGCGCCGGCGGGCGCGCGCCCGAGCCTGCACGGGGTCCTCGGCGACCTCGGCGGCGTCGCGCTGCCGATCTCCGCGCTGCTCACGATCAACGTCGCCGCGACGGTCCTCGCGATCCTCTCGGTCGTGCTCTCCTCGTCCGGCGTGCCGCCCGCGGTCACCGAGTGGCTCGACGCCGTGTACGCCGCGCTCGTCGGCGACGTCGCGTTCCGCGTCGCGATGACCGCGACGGGGGCCGGCGCCGTCGTCGCCGGGATCGTGCTCACGAGACGCGGGCGCGCGTCGATCGGCACGCTCCTGCTCGCCATCGGCGTCTCGACGCTCATGCTCTGGGTCGGGCAGCTCGTCGAACTGCCCCAGCGCGGGCTCGACGACGCCATCGCGGCGCTCATCACCGTGCTCGGGGTCGCCGTGGTGGTGCTCGCGATCGCGCGTCGATCGGCGACGAGCCTCGTCGCCGGCACGACGGTCGTCGTCATCGCGGCGCTCTTCGCACATCGCGAGGTGCTCTCCGACCCGGTCGCGGCCGTCATCGGCACCGCCGGCGCCGGCGCCGTCCTCTTCGGCCAGGTCTGGGGCTTCCTCACCGGGTCTGCGGCGGCGAACGCCGACTCGCCCCGCTATCCGCGGCCGGCCCGCGTGCTGCTCGTGCTCGGCTCCACGCTCTTCGCGATCACCCTGCTCGCGACGTCGGCGCTCTGGCGCGACACCGCCGGGATCATTCCATTCGACCGCCTGGCCCGCGTCGGCGACGCGATCTTCGGCAATGCGATCGTCATCGTCGCGGCGCTCGTCGCGGTGCGGGCCGCGATCCGCGGCCGCGAGATCGACGAGGGGTGAGGGCGGCCTCAGTCGACGGGGCGGCGGCGCGGCGTGAGGCGGACGTTCGGCAGGGGCGGGGCCGGGATGCGGTCGTCGCCGTGCCCGTCGACCCGACCGAAGCGCGGCGAGCCGGACTCCCAATCCGCGCGGGCCTCGACGATCTCCTCGTGGGCGCGGCCGACGAAGTTCCACCACATGACGAGGTCCTCGCCGAGCGGCTCGCCGCCGATGAGCAGGAGCGTCGCGCCCGCGGCGCCCGCCGTGACGACGAGCTCGGAGCGCCGCCCGCCGAGGAAGAGCAGCGGGCCGCGCGCGAGCGCGATCCCCTCGACCTCGATCGAGCCGAGCGGCGCGAGGATCGCGTGCTCGAAGTCCGGCCGCAGCGGCAGGATCGCCGTCGCGCCCGCCTCGACGCGCACCTCCGCGCCGACGAGCGGGCTGTAGGTCCGCGCCGGGGACGCCACGCCGGCGAGCGCGCCGAGGAGGACCGTCGCCGACCAGCCGGCACCGGTCGCCACCGGCAGGTCGCGGTGCTGCTCGAAGTGGGCGGGACCGCGCCGCGCCGACTCGGGCAGCGCGACCCAGAGCTGGAGCAGGTGGGCCGGCTCGGCGAGCTCGCCAGGGGTGAACTCCGAGTGGGCGATCCCGTCGCCGCTCGTCATGAGGTCGAGCTCGCCCGGCCGGACGATGACGTCGCTGCCGACCGAGTCGCGGTGGCGGATCGAGCCCTCGAGCAGCCACGAGACGGTCTGCAGTCCCGTGTGCGGATGCGGCAGGACGCGCATGAGGTGCGCCTCGGGACCGGCCTCGTCGAGGAAGCACCACGCGCCCACCGTCGGCAGCGCGCGCTCGGGCAGCGTGCGGGTGACCGTCATCGCGCGGATGCCGCCGAGCGGCACCTCGCGCGCGGCGATGAGGCGCGCCTGCGGCCCCGGCAGGGCTCCGGCGGTCCCGGAGACCTCGGTCGGCGCGATGTCGAGGTCGCTCATCGCCTCAGCTTAGGCACATCCCGGCTCCCCGCGGTCGGCCTCGCGTCGGATGCCCGAGCACCGCTCACGGGGCGCCGACGGCGTCCGCGATCGGATCCGGCGCCTGCGCCCTCGGCCGCGCGGTGAGCACCGCACCCGCGCTCGCGATGACGACGAGGAGGATCGCGACGGCGTCGAGCGGCGTCACGGGTTGGCCGAGGAGCACGAGCCCCGCGATGGCCGCGATCGCCGGCGAGAGCGACATGAGCACGCCGAACGCCGACTCGGGCAGGCGGCGCAGCGCGACGAGCTCGAGCGCGTACGGGATCGTCGAGGAGAGCACCGCCACGGCGAGGCCGAGGCCGATCCAGCGCGGGTCGATGAGCGCGGCGCCGGCGGTCGCGATCCCGAACGGGAGGATGAGGATCGCCGCGACCGCCATCGCGATCGCGAGGCCGTCGAGGCGCGCGAACCGACGGCCGGTCGCGGCCGAGGCGAGGATGTACGCCGCCCAGAGCGCCCCGGCGGCGATCGCGAAGGCGAGGCCGACGGGGTCGAGGCGCTGGAGGTTGAGCCCGCCGAGGATGACGACGCCGACGACGGCGAGCACCGCCCAGAGCAGGCTCAGCAGGCGCCGGCCCATGACGACCGAGAGCATGAGCGGCCCGAGCACCTCGATCGTCACGGCGATGCCGAGCGGGATCCGCGAGATCGCCTCGTAGAACGACAGGTTCATCGCGCCGAGCGTCGCGCCGAAGGCGAGCACGGTCGCCCAGTCGCGGCGCGTGCGCCCGCGCAGCGCTGGGCGGGCGATGACGAGCAGGATCGCCGCCGAGAAGACCAGGCGCAGTGCCGCCATGCCGCCAGGCCCGACCTCAGGGAAGAGCATGACCCCGATTGCGGCGCCGACGTCCTGGGCCACGAGACCGACGACGACGAGCGCGGACGCGCCGATCGGACCGAGCGCGCCGGTGGTCGCTGTGGCGGTTCGTGGCACCGGACGAGGCTACCGCCGCGCGCGGATGCCGCCGACGCACCGTCCGGCCGTCGCGCCGGGCGGAGCCGCCGGCGGACCGAGCTCAGCCGCCGATCGCGTTCATGCCCCTCGGCGGCTGGAGGAACGACGGGTCGTCGATCGCGTGCCCAGGCAGCTTGCCGGCGATGCTCGCGCGCAGCGTCGCCTCGATGGCCGCGTCGCGCGCTCCGCCCGTCGCGCCGCCGCGCAACGCGGGCCGGAGGTCGTGCTCGTCCGTCGCGAAGAGGCAGTTGCGGATCTGCCCGTCTGCCGTGAGCCGGACGCGGTCGCAGTCGCCGCAGAACGGCGCGGTGACCGAGGCGATCACGCCGACCTCGTGCGTGCGGCCCTCGCCGTCGTGGAGGAGGAACCGCTCGGCCGGCGCCCCGCCGCGGCCGGCGACGGGCTCGAGCGACCACCGCGTCCCGAGCGCGGCGAGGATCTCCGCTCTCGTGACCATCGACTCCCGCCGCCACGTGTGCCCGGCGTCGAGCGGCATCTGCTCGATGAAGCGCAGCGTCGCCCCGACACCGATCGCGGCGTCGACGAGCTCGACGAGCTCGTCGTCGTTGACGCCGCGCATCGCCACCGTGTTGAGCTTGAGCGGCCGCAGCGGCGAGGCGGCCGCCGCCGCGATGCCCTCGAGCACCTCGTCGAGCCGGTCGCGGCGGGTGAGCGCGACGAATCGCTCGCGCCGCAGCGTGTCGAGGCTGATGTTGACCCTCGTGAGCCCGGCGGCGACGAGATCGTCGAGCACGCGCGGCAGCCCGATGCCGTTCGTCGTCATCGCGACCTCGAGCGGGCCGTCCGGCGTCGGGATCGCGGCGATCCTCGCGACGACGTCGACGAGGTCGCGCCGCAGCAGCGGCTCGCCACCGGTGAGCCGCACGGTGCGGATGCCGGCGCCGGCCGCGACGCGGACGACGTCGACGATCTCGTCGACGGTGAGGATCGACTCGCGCGCCAGCCACGCCGAGCCCTGCTCCGGCATGCAGTAGGTGCAGCGCAGCGAGCATCGGTCGGTGAGCGAGACGCGCAGGTCGCGGTGGACGCGGCCGAACCGGTCGACGAGCGGCGTGCCGGCGCCCGCGGGCTCGGGCGCGGCATCCCCGCCGCGCTCGCCCGCCGCGCGCTCGGGCGCGGCGGGGCGAGATCCGAGGACGAGCGGGACCGCGACCATCCCCCGAGGGTACCCGCGACGGACGAACGCGACCGGCGCGGGATTAGCCTGGTCGCCATGCCGCTGCCGCCGCTCGTGGAGCCCGTCGACTCGCTCAGCGCCGCCGAGCGCGCCAGGACGGCGAGGCACACGAGCCTCGCCGCGCTCGGCTCGCTCGGCCAGCGCCGACTCGCCGCCGCCCACGTCGCGCTCGTCGGCGCCGGCGGCATCGGCTCGCCCGTGCTCCTCGCGCTCGCCGCGGCCGGCGTCGGCAGGATCACCGTCATCGACGACGACGTCGTCGAGCTCGCGAACCTGCAGCGGCAGATCGCCCATCGGATCGACGACCTCGGCACCTCGAAGGCCGAGAGCGCGGTGCGCGCCGCGGCCGCGGTCTCCCCCGAGACCGTCGTGATCGCCGAGCGGGAGCGCCTCGACGCCACGAACGCCGAGCGCCTGCTCGCCGACGCCGACGTCGTCGTCGACGGCTCCGACACTTTCGCGACGCGGGAGGCGGTCGCCGCGGCCTGCGACCGGCTCGGCGTGCCGCTCGTGTGGGGCACCGTCCAGGAGCTGCACGCGCAGGCGACCGTCTTCTGGTCGGCACCGCCGGCCGGCGTCGACCCGGTCGTGCTCGGCGACCTCTATCCCGCGGGCTCGGGCGACGCGGCGCCGACGTGCGCACAGGTCGGCGTGCTCGGCGCGCTCTGCGTGCAGCTCGGCGGCATCCTCGCGATCGAGGTGGTCAAGCTCGTGACCGGGATCGGCGAGCCGCTGCTCGGCCGTGTGCTCGTGATCGACGCGCTCGGCGCCCACCAGCGCGAGATCGCCGTGCGCGCCGCGACGGTGTCGGCGTGAGCGGCGCCATGCGCACCGCGACGGTGTCAGCGTGAGCGGCGCCATGCGCACCGTCGAGGCGCAGCTCGCGATCGTCCTCGACGCGATCGCGCCGTTGCCGACCGAGACGGTCGGGATCGAGGACGCGATCGGGCGCACGCTCGCCGCCGCGGTGCCGGCGGCCCTGCCGATCCCGGCCTTCGACAACTCGGCCATGGACGGATTCGCGGTGCGCTTCGACGACGTCGCGGCGGCGAGCGCCGACGCGCCGGTGCGCCTGCGGGTCGTCGCGGACGTCCCCGCCGGCAGCGCCGACGACCCGCCGATCTCGGCAGGCGAGGCCGCGCGCATCATGACCGGCTCGCGCGTCCCGTCCGCGGCGGATGCGATCGTGCCCTTCGAGGACACCGCAGGCGGACTCGCCGACTCCCTCACGGACGTCGTCGTCCTCGCCGCACCGGCGAGCCGGGGCGCGTTCGTCCGCCGCCGCGGCGCCGACCTCGGCGTCGGCGACGTCGTGCTCGCCGCCGGCGGGCTCATCGGGCCGAGGCAACGGGCGGCGGCGATCGCCGCAGGCGTCCGCGCGGTCGAGGTGTCGCGCCGCCCGATGGTGGCCGTCGTCTCGACCGGGAGCGAGCTCGTCGCGCCCGGCGAGCCCGCGCCCGTCGGCATGATCCCGGACTCGAACGCGGGACTCATCGCCGGGCTCGCCGCGGAGGCGGGTGCCGAGACGGTGCTCGCCGAGCGGGTCGCCGACGAGCCGGAGGCGCTCCTCGCCGTGCTCGCCCGCGCAGCCGAGCGCGGCGCCGACGCCGTCGTGCTGTCCGGCGGTGTCAGTGAGGGGGCCTACGAGGTCGTCAAGCAAGCGCTCGACGGGCGCGGCGTCGAGTTCGCCCGCGTCGCGATGCAGCCGGGCAAGCCCCAGGGCTTCGGCCGGCTCCCCGGCGGCGCGGTCGTGTTCGGCCTCCCCGGCAACCCCGTGAGCGTCGCCGTGTCGTTCGAGGTGTTCGTGCGCCCAGCCCTCCTCGCGATGCAGCGCCGCGCCGACCTCGGCCGTCACCGGATCGTCCTGCCCGCGGCGGTCGGCTGGCGCACCCCGCCTGGGCGGCGCCAGTACCTGCCCGTCGTCGTGGACCGCGCCGACCCCGCGCGGTGGACCGTGCGCCCCTCCGCCGCCGGCGGCTCGGGCTCGCACCTCACGGGGAGCCTCGCCCGCGCCGAGGCCTACGCGATCGTCCCCGCCGAGGTCGACGCCGTCGCCCCCGGCGACCCCGTCGATGTCATGCTGGTGGGATGACCGAGTCCGACCCGATCCGCCTCACGCACCTCGACGCGGCCGGCCACGCGCGGATGGTCGACGTGACCGGCAAGGCCCCGACCGTGCGCGCCGCGAGCGCGCGCGGGGCGGTCCGGTGCTCGCCCGAGGTCGTCGCCGCGCTCCGCGACGGCCGCGTGCCCAAGGGCGACGTGCTCGCCGTCGCGCGCATCGCCGGCATCCAGGCGGCCAAGCGCACGCCAGAGCTGCTGCCCCTCGCCCACGTCATCGGCGTCCACGGCGTCGTCGTCGACCTCGCGATCGTCGACGACGGCGTCGAGATCGAGGCCACCGTCCGCACGGCCGACCGCACCGGGGTCGAGATGGAGGCGGTCACCGCCGTGACGGTCGCCGCGCTCGCCGTGCTCGACATGGTCAAGGGCGTCGACCGGACGGCCTCGATCGAGCACGTGCGCGTCGTCGCGAAGACCGGCGGCCGCTCCGGCGACTGGGTGCGCGATGGCGAGCCGGCGCCGCGGAGTGCGGACTGATGGCGCGGGTCCGCTACTTCGCCGCCGCCGAGGAGGCCGTCGGCCGACCGGAGGAGCGCCGGGACGAGCCGACGCTCGAGGCCCTCCGCGCCGCGCTGCTCGCCGAGACGCCCGGGCTGCGCGGCGTGCTCCCGCGCTGCGCGATCCTCGTCGACGGCGTGCGGGTCGACGCCGACGCGGCGCTCGGGCCGGAGACGCTCGTCGACGTGCTGCCGCCCTTCGCGGGCGGCTGAGGGCTCATCCGCCGAGGCCGCTCCAGGTGGCGGTGCCGTCCTCCTCGAGCTGGCGCTTCCAGACCGGGAGCTCGTGCTTGATCGCCTCGATCGCGGCGCGGCACGCGTCGAAGGCGTCCGCGCGGTGCGGCGCGGCGACGGCGATCACGACCGCCGCCTCGCCGACACCGAGCCGGCCGACGCGGTGGCTCACGGCGATGATCGCCCCGGTGCCCGCGACGGCGCGCTCGGCGATCGTGCCGAGCACCGCCGCCGCGTCAGGATGGGCGGAGTACTCGAGCGCGACGACGCGGCCGGCCGCGCCGGGGTCGTGATCGCGCACCCGCCCGACGAACGTCGTGACGGCGCCGGCGCCGACGTCGTCGACGGCGGCGAGGTGTGCGGCGACGTCGAGTGGGGTGGCCGAGATCGCGGCGATCCGCACCGCGTCGCGCATCGGCGGGCCGGCCATCGGCGGTGGCGTCATCGGCGGTCGGGTCATCGGTGGTCCGCGCCGTCGAGCTGCTCGAGCACGTGGGCGGCGACGCCGAGGAGCACCCGAATCCCCGCCGCGACGCCGGCGGGGCTGCCTGGGAGGTTCACGACGAGCGCCGCGTGCGCGTCGTTGACGCCAGCCAGGCCGCGGGAGAGGACCGCCGTCGGGGTCTCGGCCGCCCCGTCGCGCCGGATCGCCTCGGCGATGCCCGGCAGGGCGCGCGAGAGCACCCGCGCCGTGCCCTCGGGGGTGCGGTCGCGCGGGCCGACGCCCGTGCCGCCGCTCGTGACCACGAGACGCGCGCCGCCCGCCATCGCCGCACGCAGGGCGGCCTCGACCGGGTCGGCACCGTCCGGGACGACGACCGCGTCGCCGCAGGACCACCCGGCCTCGCGGAGGGCGGCGACGGCGACGGGACCGCTGCGGTCCTCGCGCTCGCCCGTGGCGGCGCGGTCGGAGACGGTGATGACGGCGGCCGAACGCATGTCGCCAGCCTAGGCGCGGCGGTCGAGGGGCACCGCACCTCGGGCATTGCAGCGATATGCCGCGGCTGGCACGATGGGAGCGCCCAGCCCCACCGCCCGCACGGAAGGCGCCAATGCCCGGTCTCAGCCGACGCCAGTTCCTCGCGCGCGCCGGGCTCCTCGCCGCCGCGACCGGACTGCCGCTCGACTCGCTCGGCCGCACGCTCGCCGCGGAGGCGGCCGGCGCCGCGCCCGTCGGCGACATCCCCACGACGCTGCTGCAGACGATCCTCCACGGCTCGACCGCATCCGGCCGCTACCGCACGCTCACGACCGGCCCCGGCGAGCCCTACCTGCCGCGCTTCGACGTGCTCCGCCGCACCGCGGATCCGGGCAGGGCCGCATCGCGCCGCTCGCTGCTCTACCTCGGCCACCTCTCCGACCTCCACGTCATCGACGCCCAGTCCCCCGGGCGCATCGAGCCGATGATCGTGCAGGACCACTCGGCGTGGGGGTCCGCCTTCCACCCGCACGATCCGATGAGCCCGCACACGACGGCCGCCATGGTGCAGGCCTTCGCGGATGCGCGCACGAGCCCGCTGACGGGTGCGCCGATGGGCGCCGCGGTCGTCACGGGCGACAGCGCCGACATGCACTCGCACCTCGAGCTGCGCTGGTACATCGACCTCATGGACGGCGTCGCCGTCGACGCGGCGAGCGCCGGCGCGAGCTTCGAGGGCGTGCAGGCCTGGTCTGAGGCGATCTGGGCGTATCGGCCCGGCGACCCCGCCGGCGGGCCGTTCGGGGAGTACGGCTTCCCCCGGCTCCCGAGCCTCCTCGCCGACTCGATCGGCACACTCGTCGAGTCACCCGGCCTGCCGGCACCGTGGTACGCCGTCTACGGCAACCACGACACGCTCCTGCTCGGCACCTTCGACCTCAGCCCGCAGCTGCACGCGCTCGCCGTCGGCGGTCGCAAGGCCTTCACGCTCGAGGCGACCGCGGGAAGCATCCTCGGCGGCTACGCGGCCTCGACGAGCGCGATCGCGCAGGCGATCGACGCGCTCGGGATCGCGGCCGGCCGCAGCGGGTTCCGGGCCGTGCCCGCGAATCCGGAGCGCCGCCTCTTCGAGCAGCGCGAGTTCATGGCCGAGCACTTCGACACGCAGCCGACCCCCGGCCCCGTGGGACACGGCTTCACCCAGCACAACCTCGACTCCGGCGAGACGTGGTGGAGCGCCGACCTGTCGCCATTCGTGCGGGCGATCGGACTCGACACCTGCAACCAGGTCGCCGGGCCGGACGGGGCGGTGCCCGACGTGCAGTTCCAGTGGCTCCGCGCCGAGCTCGAGCGGGCGACCGCGGAGCGGCGGCTCGTCATCGTCCTCAGCCACCACAACAGCCTCACGCTCGAGAACGCGGCCCAGCGGCCCGGCGAGGAGGTCGTGCTGCACCACGCGGAGGAGTTCGTCGACCTGCTGCTGCAGTATCCGGTCGCCGTCGCCTGGCTCAATGGGCACACCCACCTGAACCAGATCCTCGCGCACACCTCCGACCGCGGCGGATTCTGGGAGATCACGACCGCGAGCTGCATCGACTTCCCGCAGCAGCAGCAGGTCGTCGAGCTCGTCGACAACCGCGACGGCACGCTCTCGATCTTCACGACCGTGCTCGACCACGCCTCGCCCGCCATCCCCGGCTCGGCGGCGACGACCGCGAACCTCGCCTCCCGGGCCCGTGAGTTCGCCGCGAACGACTGGGCCGAGAGCCCGACGATGCGCCGCGGCTCGCCCCTCGACCGCAACACGGAGCTGCTGCTGCCGGCGCCGTTCGACCTCTCGGTCATCGGCGACGCCGCGCTCGAGGCGCAGCACATGGCCGAGCGCGCGAGGATCCTCGCCTTCGAGCAGAGGACCGCGTCATGAGCCGAGCGCGGCAGCACCTCGCCGCACGTCGCGCCGGGCTCGCGGGCGCGGCGATCGCGGCGCTCCTGCTCGCCGGCTGCTCGCAGGTCGCGGCGATCGCCCCGGTCGGCGGGAGCCACCTCGCCGAGGTGCGCTTCGCCGCGAACGACCTGCTCGTGCGCGAGGGCGTCGACGTGCTCACGGCGCCAGCCTGCACACAGCAGGACGACGCCGCCGTGCACTGCGAGGGCGAGACGCTCGACGGCGAGGCGATCGTCGTCGACTCCCCCGCCGACGATCCGACCTCGATGACCGTCCTCGTCGGCGCGGCGACCCTCTACGACGGGAGCATCCAGGACGTCCTGGAGCAGGCGATGGAGGCGGGCTCGTGAGCGCGGAGACGGCGCCGGTCGGATCCTGGCGGCGGCTCGGCCGCGCGTGGGCGACGGTCGCGGCCGCCGCGGTCGTCGTCGCGGTCGCGCAGGCCGCGGCGGTCGCGCCCGCGCTGACCCCGGCGCCCGCGCCCGCGTTCGTCGCGCTCGCCGTGGGCTCCGGCGCGGTCGTCGTGCTCGCCGTCGCGGCGGTCGCCGCCGCGCTGCGCGCCGCGGGGTCCGGACGGGCGGCCGCCTGGCCGTCGCCGGCGCTCGTGGGCTGGTCGCTCGCGATCGTCGTCGCCGCGCTCGCCCTCGCGCTCGTGACCCCGCTGCTCACGCCCCTCGGCCTGCTCGTCGGGCTCTGGACGCTGCCCGCCGTCGCCGCCGGCGCCGGTCCGCTCGCTGGGCTGCGGGTGTTCCGCCGCCATCCGGTGCGCGCGGCGCTCGCGAGCGTCGTCGCGCTCGTGCTCATGGCCGTTGGCTGGATCGCCGCGCTGCTCC
>Ga0209066_10000828_pt1 | contig 43817 bp, 39 predicted proteins | sample All_14_2_FD_187198 | JGI IMG/M metagenome (GOLD analysis project Ga0209066, IMG submission 187198) | Freshwater microbial communities in response to fracking from Pennsylvania, USA - Allegheny Zone_MetaG_DW_15 (SPAdes) (version 2) ... | reverse complement strand
GCTGAGCGTCGTCTGGGACAGCCTGGTCTGGCAAGCCAACACCCTGCAAACGCGCGGGCGCCTGACCGACCTGCCGCTGGCCTGGGCGGAGGTGCTGGGCACCGCCGAAGGGGCCAAAAACGGCCCCCTGACCCGCGCCGGCCTGAGTGGCAACCTGGTGTTTGACGGCCAATGGGACGTGCTGCTGCCAGCCGACGGCAACACCCCGCTGCGCCTGTCGGCTTCGCTGCAGCGCAGCCGCGGCGACCTCACGGTGCAAACCGACGGTGCCCCGACCAGCAACGGCCAGCGCCTGCAAGCCGGCATCCAACAGGCGCAGCTCAGCCTCAGTGTGCAGGGCAGCACCGTGCAGGCCAGCCTGCGCTGGGCCAGCGAACGCCTGGGCCAGGCCTCGGCCGACCTCAGCACCGAACTCACCTCCCGCAGCGCCCCGGCGAGCACCGCCAGCACGCTCGACCACTGGTGGCCAGCCAGCGCTCCCCTGCGCGGCACGGCCAGCGCACAGTTGCCGCAAGTCGGTGTGTGGTCGGCGCTGGTGCCGCCCGGATGGCGCATGCGCGGCACCCTGCAGGCCAACGCCGCCTTGGCCGGCACGCGAGGCACCCCCCAATGGAGCGGCACCCTGAAGGCCGACGAGCTGGGCTTGCGTTCGGTGGTGGACGGGTTTGCGTTTTCCAACGGCCAACTGCGCGCCACCCTGGCCGGCGACAAGATCACCATCGAACGCTTCAGCCTGCAAGGCCCACGCGGCACCGAACCGGGCGGCACGCTGGAAGCCACCGGCACCGCCGAGTGGCGGGCGGTTGAGGGCAGCGCGTTGCGCCAGCCGTTCATCGAACTCCAAGCCACCGCATCCAAGCTGCGGGTGTCCAACCGCGCCGACCGCCGACTCACCCTCTCGGGCCAGCTCAACGCCCAACTCGCCGGGCCCAAGCTGCACATACGCGGCCAGCTCACCGCCGATTCCGCGCTCTTTGTGCTGCCCGACGAACTCGCCCCCACCCTGAGCAGCGACGTGGTGTTGCGAGGCACTTTCAGCTCCCCCGAAGACCCTGACGCCGTGCGGGTACAGCCCGATGTGCAGGTGGACCTGGACCTGGGCGAACAATTTGCAGTGCGCGGGCGCGGCCTGCAAACCCGCCTGAGCGGCCAGCTCAGCGTGCGCAGCACACCGGCCGTGCCCGCGCCCCGGGTGCTGGGCGAGGTGCGCACCGTCAGCGGCACCTACCGTGCCTACGGCCAGCAACTCAGCATCGAAACCGGCGTGCTGCGCTTCACCGGCCCCTACGACGACCCCACGCTCGACATCCTGGCCGTGCGCCCCCAACAAGGCACCGGCGGGCAGCGTGTGGGCGTTCAAATCAGCGGCAGCGCCCAAAACCCACGGGTGCGCCTGTTCTCAGACCCCGAGCTGCCCGACAGCGAAAAGCTCGCCTGGCTGGTGCTCGGACGCCCCGCCACCGGTGCAGGCGCCGAAGCCGCCGTGCTGCAACAAGCCGCCATGGCCCTGCTGGCCCGCAACAGCAGCGGCACCGAGGGCGGGCTGGCCAGCTCGCTCGGTCTGGACGAACTCGGCTTTAGAGGCCAAGCCACCAACGCCGACGGCACCACCGCATCGGCGGCGCTCACGCTGGGCAAACGCATCTCCAACGACCTGTACCTAACCTACGAACGCAGCCTGGCCGGCACCATGGGCACGGTGTCCATCTTCTACGACGTGTCGCGCCGCCTCACGCTGCGCGCCCGCGCCGGTGAAGAAAACGCCGTGGATCTGATCTTCACCGTGCGCTACGACTGAGCGCACCCCAAGGCCCACCGAGCCGCGATCCAGCGCGCCTTTACAATCTGGGCACCCCTTGCCCGGCACCGCCTGGGCAACAGGCTCTGCCGCCATAGTTCAATGGATAGAACGAGTGCCTCCTAAGCGCTAGATACAGGTTCGATTCCTGTTGGTGGTACCACATTCGACCCCTGCGCGGGTCCACCGGGAGACACCGCATGCACACCGCCCCTCCCCGCTGTTTTGGCACGTCCACCGCCCTCGCCTGCTGCCTCGCAGCCCTCGCCGGTATGGCGCTGCAGCCGCCCAGCGCACAGGCGCAAGCCAAGTTCGTGCAAACGCCCTACAAAAACCCCAAAGCCCTGTTCGACATCTACCTGGACAACCCGGCCAAGATGGGGGCGGCACTGTACTGGATACGCTCGTTCATGAACCCGCTGACCGAAGCGCCCTACAGCTTGTTCAACGACGACATGAGCGTGGTCGTGGTGCTGCACGGTACCGAGCTGGTGACCGTGGCGAAGAAGAACGAGGAAAAATACGAAGAAGTGGTGCAGCGCATGCGCTACTACGCCGAGCAGGGCGTGAAGTTCAAGGTCTGCGGGCTGGCGCTGCAAGACTTTGGCTACACGCTGGCCGATATGCAGCCCTTCGTGGAAGTGACCCCCTCGGCCATGACCGAGTTGGTGCACTGGCAAAACCAGGGCTATGGCCTGATCACGCCGGTGGTGACGGACAAGCGTTTTTCCATCGACGACATCCGCTGAACAGCGGCGCACAAGCCCATGTCAAGACGCGCAGCGGCTATGTACGCTGGCGCAGTGTGCGGCTCAGCAGGATCACAGGCACCAGGCCCACCAGCACCAGGGTGAGCGCGGGCAACGCCGCTTCGCCCAGGCGCTCGTCGCGCGCCAGCTGGTAGGTCACCACCGCCAGGGTGTCGCTGTTGAACGGACGCAGCACCAGCGTGGCGGGCAGTTCTTTCATCACATCCACAAACACCAGCAACGCAGCGGCGGCGGTGGATCGTTTCAGCAGTGGCCAGTGCACCCGCGCCGCCAGACCGAAACCGGTGGTGCCCAGCATGCGGGCCGAATCGTCCAGGCTGGCGGGTATGCGCGCATAGCCGCTTTGCACCGACTGCAAGGCCACCGCCGTGAAACGCACCAGGTACGCCCACACAATGCCCAGCGCCGTGGCGGTGATCCAGTAACCCACGCTGGACTCGGGCCGCAGCATTTGCACCCAGCCCACCGGCAACAAGATGCCCACCACAATCACCGCGCCCGGCACGGCATAACCCAGGCTGGCCAGTTGCACCACGCCACGGGTCACCGGGCCAGGGCGAGCGCGCACCGCAAACGCCAGCGCCAGCGCCAGCGCGGTGGCCAGCGCGGCGCTGAGCCCGGCCAGCCACACGCTGTTGCGCGACCATTGCACAAAGGCGGTCCAGGGCAAGTCGTCCCAGCCGCCGATGAGGGGACGCAACATGAACAGCACCGGCAGCACGAAACCAAACAGAATGGGCAGCACACACACCAACACCGCCAGGGTGGCGCGACCACCGCGCAAACGCACTGGCTGGGCTTCGCTGCTGCCCGCGCGCTGGCCGCGCAGGGTGGCAAAACGCATGCGCTTTTGCGCCCGGTGTTCCAGCCACAGCAACAGCGCCACAGTGGCCAGCAGCATGGTGGCCAGTTGCGCGGCGGCCGAGCGGTTGTCCATGGCCAACCAGGCTTTGTAGATGCCCGCTGTGAAGGTCTGGATGCCGAAATAGCTGGCCACGCCAAAGTCGGCCAGGGTTTCCATGAGCGCCAGCGCCACGCCCGCTGCCACGGCGGGGCGCGCCAGCGGCAGCGCCACCTCGCGGATGCGGCGCGACAGCGGCGCCCCCAACAAGCGGGCCGCCTCCATCAGCTGCGAGGCGCGCTCGGTCAGGGCGGTGCGCGCCAGCAGGTACACATAGGGATACAGCGAAAAGGTGAACACCCAGACCGCGCCGGGCGTGTTGCGAATCTCAGGAAATACGCGCCCGCGCCAGCCAAAGGCATCGCGCAAGCCCACCTGCAGCGGTCCGCTGAACTGCAGAAAGTCGGTGTAGGCGTAGGCCACCACATAGGCGGGCATGGCCAGTGGCAGCAGCAACGCCCATTCAAAAATGCGCCGACCGGGAAAGTCAAACAGCGTGACCGCGCTGGCCGTGCCCATGCCCACCAGCGCCACGCCCACCGCCACACTCAGGCACAGCACCACGGTGGTGAGCGCGTAGTCGGGCAGCACGGTTTGCGCCATCTGGCTCAGCACATCGCGGGCGGCCGCGTCAAACTGCAGCCACGAACCGCCCAGCGACAGCACCGGCAGCGTGAGGAACAGCGCAATCAGCATCAAGGAAGCCAAGGACAACCAGCGCAACATGGGCAAACCAAAGTTAAGAAGGGGAAAAGCGGTGCGGGCAAACCACCAGCCTACAGGGCACTGGACGGCGGTTGACCCACATCAACACAAATGAGAATTGTAGTTATCTACAATAAGTCCCATGTTTCTGAACGTCTCCCACCTCAGCGTGCAATACCCCGGCCAGCCGCAAGCGGCGGTGGACGGTGTTTCGTTGGGCCTGCGTGCCGGCGACATCGGCGTGCTCATTGGCCCCTCGGGCTGCGGCAAAACCACCCTGCTTCGCGCCGTGGCCGGGCTGGAGCGTGCCAGCAGCGGCTGCATCACCCTGCAAGGCGAAACCGTGAGCGACGGCCAGCACCACATGCCGGCCGAGCAGCGCCGCATTGGCATGGTGTTTCAAGATTACGCACTGTTCCCCCACCTTGACGTGGGCCGCAACGTGGCCTTTGGCATCCACCGCCTGCCCCGCGCCGAGCGCGACCACCGCGTGGCCGAGGTGCTCAAGCTGGTGGGACTGGACGGCATGCAGGCGCGCTTTCCCCATGAACTCTCGGGCGGACAGCAGCAGCGCGTGGCGCTGGCCCGTGCGCTGGCCCCCAAACCGCGCCTGCTGCTGTTGGATGAGCCGTTTTCCAACCTCGACGTGGACCTGCGTGAGCGCCTGGCCCACGAAGTGCGCGCCATTTTGAAGGCCGCAGGCGCCACCGCGCTGTTCGTCACCCACGACCAGCTCGAAGCATTTGCCATTGGCGACGTGATCGGCGTCATGCACGAGGGCCACCTGCACCAGTGGGACGATGCCTACGCGCTGTACCACCGCCCGGCCACCCGCTTCGTGGCCGAGTTCATTGGCCACGGCGTGTTTGCGCCAGCACAAATACGGCTGGTGGGCAACGAGGTGTCGGTGCAGACGCCACTGGGCGCCCTGCAAGACGTGGAAGAATGCCCGCTGCCCAGCGCCTACGAGGCGGGCCTGTGCGACGTGTTGTTGCGGGCCGACGACATCGTGCACGACGACCATGCGCCGGTGAAGGCGCAAATCATCCGCAAGGCGTTTCGTGGCTCTGAATTTCTCTACACCTTGCGTCTGACCAGCGGTGAAACGCTGATGACACATGTGCCTTCGCACCACAACCACGCGGTGGGCGAATGGATTGGCATTCGCGCCGAAGTGGACCACGTGGTCACGTTTGCACGCGGCGCGGGCGCCACCTCGGCGCCGGCGCCAGGCGTGGTGCGCCATCCAGCCGACCTGATCGGGCATTGACGGTTTGCCACCGGGCGCGGAACCCTCACGTTCGATGTGCAACACGCCCGTCAGACACCAGCGTTCTTGCCGTCAACGGCCACCGACAGGCATGGTGGCGTAGTTGAACACCAGCCGCACGGAGGCAAACGACACACGGGTTCCGCCCACCGATTCGCGGCCCGCTTCCACACGGACATCCGCCCAATCCGCCGGGCTGTAGCCCAGCATCAGGGTGTGGCGGTTCGACGGCGTGTAAGCGTTCAGCTGCGTTTCGCTGGCCAACAGGCTGGCGCCAGGACCGTTCAGCCGGTGCGAAGCGCTCAGGCGCTCACCGCGCCAACCCAGCTCCCACTGGGGCCGCACATGCCACAGCGCCTCCAGCCAGCCCCCGCGGTTGTTCCCTCGGTAGTCGGCCAAGCCATTGGCCGACTCGATGGAACCCGTCTCATGCCGAAGCCAGCCGGCAGCGGTCAATGTCACGGGCCAAGGCTGCTCGGCATTCAGGCCACTCCATCGCCAGCTGGCTGCGGCCAGTTGGCTGCGGCCGCTGAAACACACCACCTTGTTTAACGCAGCGCCGCACACCGGCGCGCTGTGGCTGTGCCCAGCCGTGCCGCCGATCGCGCTGCCACGCCCTTGGGGCTCGAAGCGAGCGGCCACAGCATCCACCGCCCAAGGGCCTTGCGTCCAGCCCGCATGCAAGCTGGGAGCCGCTCCGCCGTGTGCAGCCCCCGGGAAGGCCTGGCCACGCCAGAGCCCGGCATCCGCACGCCAAGTGGATGCGCCCATGTCGCGGCGCCAGCCCAGCTGCAGTCCGTCGTCGATCCACTGGTCATTGACCGCCATGCGCACGGCCAACGGCACGAGGCCGAACCGGTCCAGATGGCCTGCACCGCCCAACACAGCGCCCATGGCGGGTTGCTGTCGACCTGCGCTGAGCAACCACGTGGCATCGTCGGTGTCGTGTCGGGCCTGCAGCCAGGCCGCCTCCACATGAGCCGGATCGCTGCCGTGCTTGCCCAGCACCCATTGAGCGCCCCAGGTGCCGTCCAGCCGCACCGCCAGACCCACCGTTCCGTGCTCCAACTGCGTACCACGCAGCGCCGGTCCGGCATCGCCCTGCAGCAAATAGCCGCTCAGGCGTGCAGATGGCAGCACCGCGTCAGCGCTCAGGTGGCGCAAGGCGGCAGCGGCTTCAAACACCACGCCGGGTTCGGTCGGCAGGACATCGTCCACCTCGCCATGCGCAAAGGCCGAACCAGCACACACCGCCAGGCCCACCAAGACAGCCCATCGCATGGCGGACACACCCACGCCATCAAGGTTTGGCGAACGGATCAGAGAACTTGGGATGGGTGAGGAATTCATGGTCGGTCAGTGTTTTGAGGAAGGCGACGATGTCGGCTTTTTCCTGTGCGTTGAGGTCGATGCGGCTGATCAGGTCACTTTTGTTGGGGTTGAGCCGCCCGTCGCCCGCTTGCGGGCCACTGGTGATGTGGCGGCCTCCGGCGGCGTAGAAGTCCAGCACCTCTTCCAGCGAGGCGATGCTGCCATCGTGCATATAGGGCGCGGTCACCTCGATGTTGCGCAAACTCGGCGCCCGGAACAGGCCCCGGTCGCCGGGCTTGTTGGTGAACTCGAACAAACCCTGATTGCCCTCGGGAAAATTGCCGGTTCCCCCAATGTTGTAGAGCCCGGTGTTGTGGAACGGGGTGTCCAGCACCTGGGTGGACGCATGCACCACCTGGTCGTTGAAGTTGAAGCCCGCGTGGCAGTGGAAGCATTCGGCCTTTTCGCCAAAAAACAGGGTCTGCCCGCGTTGCTCGGCAGCGGTCAGGGTTTCCTGGCCACGCTGGCTGCGGTCAAACTTGCTGTTGCCCGACATCAGCGTGCGCTGAAATGCTGAAATGGCCCGCCCGATGTTGCCCCACGACAGCGCATCGGCCTCAGACGGAAAAGCCGCAGCAAACATGGCCGGGTAACGCTGGTCTGTGTTGATGCGCTCCAGCACCTCGGCCTTGTTGTGGTCGTTGATGCCCATTTCCACCGGGTTCTCGCCAAACAATGGCACCTGCAACTGGGCCTCCAGGCTCAGCAGCGACGGGTTGGCCCAGGTCAGCGTGGGATGGTAGGCCGCATTGGCCAGGCTTTGGGCATTGCGGGGGTGCAGCTCGCCGGTGGAGCCGCGTGACACGGTCAGCCCGTCGGTGAAAGCCTTGTTTTGGTGGTGACAACTGGCGCAGGCCTGGGTGCCATTGCCCGACAGGCGCTTGTCGTAAAACAGAAACCGCCCCAGCTCTGCCTTGGCTTCGCTCATGGGGTTGCTTTCAGGCACCCGGGGTGCCGGGAAGCCGCTGGGCAGCGCCCAGGCCCACGCACCCGGTTTGCCACCACCCAAGGTGGTATCCACCACGGTGGTGCCGCCGCCTCCACAACCGGTCAGCGTCACCGCTGCCAATGCAGCGGTGAGGCCCACCAGGCCGAGCAGCGTGTGAATCAGACGCCGCCCGTTTTTCATTTGGCGGCCACCTTGAACACCGTTTGCGCCGCACCACCCGCAATGGGCAAACCGTAGTTGGTGGCATCGCCCACCTTGCCAATGGTGTAGGTGGCACCGGTTGCGGCAGCGCCGTCGAAGCCGATTTGCAGCGCCTTGAACACGCCCGTGCATTCAAAGTCGGTCAGGCCAGACATGCAGCCCGTGGGGCCAGACATATTGGCGGTGGCATCGTTCTCGGCCAGCAGCGCACGCACATCAACGTTGACTTTCTGTGTCTCGGGGTTGAAGGCCGCAAAACGCACTGTGGCGCGGTTGGGTTCGGTGCATTTATCCACCAAACCCGCAGCGGGGTTGGTGCCGGTGCAACCGGTAGAGCCCAAGTGCATGTTGAACACCGACGCAGCCCATTTGCCCGCCGTATCTGCGGGTTCAGCAGCCAGCACATCGGTCAACTCGATCTTGGCAAACTTGCGCCCGCCGGCCCACGACCAAGCCATGCCAGGATGGACAGCGTTGTTGATGACGGCGGGGGTTTTGTCCAGCGCTGCCGTCTGGTCGGTGTGGTTGAGCGCAAACGGCACGCCCAGGGTCATGGTCACGCCCACATAGTTGCCCGCAGGCACCGTGCCTTTGAGGCTGGGGTTGGTATCCGTGGTGCCGTTGCAAGCGCCGGTTTTGTCTTCCAGGTCGATCAGCGTGACGCGGTCTGTGCCCACGGTGGCGTTCCAGTTGTTGTTGGCGGGCAATGTCACGGGCACTTCCACACCGTCGGCGCGGATCATGGCCACGTTGCTGACGTAAAAGCGTGCGTCGCGCAAACGGCCATTGGCATTGGTAGTACCCAAGCTGGGAATGGACGCGGTGTCGCAGTTGACAGCGGCGCTACCCGCTACCGTGGCGAACTGGATGTCGATGGATTTCGGACTGCTGGGCTCAGCATCGCCGCCACCGCAAGCAGACAACAAGCCAGCGCCAGCCAGCGCAACGGCGATCAGGGAAAAACTGTGTTTCATAAAAATCTCTTGATGAAAAGGATAGATGTGCATGCCCGGCAGGGAACGATTGACAAATCGTTGGCCCAGGCACGCCAAACAAAATATGAAAGAAGGCTCAGACGGCCAGTGGCGGTGCCCGCATGGCGGACATGAGCAACACCCGCTCCGCGCTGTCGCTGTGGGGGCCGGGGCGAACTTCCCCCTGGTCCAATGGGCTTGTGTGCCCGGGTGCGCGCAGCCGCAGCAGCGGCGGTGCCCACACCATGGCCGTATGCGCCGACGACCAGACACAGGGCTGTGCCAGCCCTTCCAGGTCCGATTCACCACCCGGCGCGCTGTTTTCCAGGGCAACCCATTGCATGCCCTGCGGCGTGCAAATCTCCACCGCTGCCTGGCCCGACCATGCCGGCACCACCCACGCGCCCAAGGTGCCGTGCAACGCAGAAAACAGCGTGCACAGCCACAGCAGGTGCAGCCAGCGGCGCACCTGGGCGACCGGCATGGGCAGAAGGCGCACAGACGCCATGGATCAATGCCTGTGTTCGCTCGTTGGGGAAGCCGTGCCAATGCGCCGTGGCGTTTGCACCCAGACCATCACCGCATGCGTACCCGCCCGCTCAAAACGCAACGTGACAGGAAAGCGATCGCCGTCTTTCAGGGGTGCGTTCAGCTCAAACAGCATCAGGTGGTGCCCATCTTGGGCGCCATGGCGCAGCTTTACCTCGGACTTGGCGGGCAGATCCACCGCGTCGACCGCGCGCATGCGCATCACGTCGCCATCCATTTGCATGCGGTGAATCTCCACCCGAGCGGCCACCGGCGTGCTGGCCGACAGCAGACGGTCGTTTTGCGCACCCCGGTTCCTGATGGCCCTGAAATACACCGCGCCGGTCTTCAGGCCGGGTGCGCTGGGCGTGGCGTAGGGATGGTCGACGCGCAACTCGCCGGCCTTGAAATCATGGGCCAGAACAGGCTCGACGAGCCCAAAGCCCAACAGGCCCAACAGGCCCAGCAACATGAAGCGCCGGTTCACGCCGCGGCACCCAGCGGTACCACGTTGGCAGCCCATGCGCTGGCCAGGCGGCCCGGCGCAGCGGCAGACCACTCGCGCACCGCGCGGACCGGTCCGCCCTTGCGGCTGCGTGGGGGCAGCAGTTGCGCGAGCGCACGGCACACCGTTTCGGTCTTGGCGTCCACCAACAGCGCCACCTCGCGCAGCGCTGGCAAGGCCTGTCGGATCGCGTCCGCCTCACCAGGCTGGGCGTACCCAAGGGATGTCACGTTCAAACCCATGAGTGCGAGCAAGTGAGCCAAGCGCTGCAACACGCTGCCGGTGCGCAACTGGGCCATGTCTTGGCTGCGTTCCATGTGCTGCAGCAGCGCCTGCTGCAGCAACGGCCGGTGCATGCTGAGGTCTTCCGAACACACCGCCTCCAGCCGGCAGGGCGTAAAGGCACTGGCGCCGAGCTGGTAGGGCTGATCACACAGGGCCTCGATACCGATCAGATCACCGGGCAGGGCCAACTGCACCGGCTGGCAGACCGGGCCGCTGTGGCGGTCCAAACGCACAATGCCTTGAACCACGCGCCAAACCGGGCCGGATTCACCGGCCAGAAAAACCGATTGCTGGCCGGCACAAACCAGCTCGACAGAAGAAATTGCTGATGTCATGAAATGCTCCTGAGACGGGGCCGGCATTGGTGCCAAGCCACTGAACCTGCGAACCCAAGCGGGGTCGCACCGAAGGTTCAGCTCAGCAGCGGCGGACCACGGGCGCCTGGGCTGGGCGCATTCAGAACATGCCGCGCAGCGGCCAGGTAGGCGGGAGAGGCCCACACACCATCGCCGGCAGGCACGGCGGGCAAGCTGGGCAGCAGCGGCGCAAAGCGCTCCGCCGCCAACGCGCAATGACCACAAGGGTCCAGCGCATGCTGCAGATCGTCTGCATGGCCCGGTTGCGGCAAAGCGCCTCGATCCGCCAGTTGCACCCATTGCATGCCCTGAGCGCTGCAAACCTCGACCCAGTCGCCGGCCACCCGCGTGCTGGCCAGCACGCGCGAGAGCCCGGGCGCGAGCACGGCGAGCAGCATCGCGGCCAGCAGGACGCGGGTCAGCGAACGCTTCAGGTGGGTGGACATGCCAGGGGCGGCAGCTCAGGGCAGGAGGCCAGCGCTCAGCGCAAACCGTCCAGGTACAGCTTGCTGAGCTGTGCGAACTGCTCGGCACTCAAGACCTTGCGCAAGGCTTCGACGCAGCGGTCACGGCCCTTGAAATGCGCCACTTCGGCCTCGGCGATCTGTTGCATCAGCGCCTCGCGTTCAGCCGGAGGCTTGTTGTCCAGGATGGCCATGCGCAACTGGCCGCGCAACTCAACGATCTTCTTCTGCACTGCGATGCGGCCGGGCATGGCCTGTTTGCGGTAGTCCGCCAGCGCCTGGATTTGTTCGGCGCTGAGCTTGAGATCGGCCTCGTAACGCAGGGTGAGCGGCATCAACTCCACCACAGGAATGGCCGCATCGCCGGGCACGTTTTTGGCCACCGCGAGGCTGCCGGTCACCACCAGCGCCAGCAGCATGGCAGCACAGCGCACGGTACGGAAAGTGGTTTTCATTGGGATCTCCAAGGTCACCAAGGTCTATAGGGGCTGGGGGTCTCAATGCTTGTGGCTACCGTGTCCCATGTCGTTCTTCATGGGCGCAGGGCCATTGCCACCGCCCAGCGCGGTCACGGGGGCTTTGATTTCTTGCGTGAAGCGCTTCTTGGCATCGTCTTCAAACACCAGCGTGATGGCCACACTGTCGCCCCCCTTCATTTGTTGTTTCAGGTCCATCAGCATCACGTGGTAGCCGCCCGGCTTGAGCTCCAGGGTGCGGCCTGCCGCCAGGTCCAGACCTGGAATCTGGCGCATTTTCATCACGTCGTTTTCCATCGCCATTTCATGGATTTCAACCACGCCGGCCACAGGCGACTGGGCCGCCACCAGGCGGGCATTGGCCGAGGGCGTCAGGCGCATGAATGCGCCGGTGGCCTTCTGGGTGGAGACGGTGCCGCGCACCCAGGCGTCTTCTACTTTGACGGTGGTCTGGGCCCAGGCGCTGGCAGTGACGGCGAGCAAGGCGGTGATGAGCAGTTTTTTCATGGTGACTCCTGTTGAAAGGGGAAAAAAGGAAAGAGAACGGTGCAACTCAGTGGGTCTTTTCGGCAAGCAACTTTTTGATGTCGAAGGCGTAGTCGTCGGCGCTCTGCTCGTGTCGCAGTGCCAGGCGCAAACGGCCCTGACGGTCAAACAGATAGGTCAGTGCCGTGTGGTCCATGGTGTAGCTGCTGCCGGTCGGAATCTTTTTGAAGAACACCCGAAATTCATCGGCCGCAGCCTTGATCTGCGCGGTGTCACCGGTCAGCGCCATGAATGAAGCGTCGAAGGCGGCCATGTACTCGCGCAACAAAGCCGGCGTGTCGCGCTCTGGGTCCACCGTCACAAACAGCAGTTGCACCTGGGCGGCGTCAGGCCCGAGCTGTTGCATCACGGCCGAAGCCCGTGTCAGCGCCGTCGGACACACATCGGGGCACTGCACAAAGCCGAAATACAGCATCACCACCTGGCCACGGTAATCGGCCAGGGTTCGCGGCTGGCCGTTGAAGTCGGTCAGGGCAAAGTCGCGGCCATACGGAGCGCCTGAGATATCGATGCCCTTGAAGCCCGCAGAGCCACCGGTGACAGAAGGACCATCGCACGCAGCCAACAACCCACTACAGACCACCGCACCCAACCACACGGCGGCCGAGCGGCGGCTCAGCCCGTGTTGCGCCTGCGGCGCCTTAGAAACCCAATGAGGCATGGGGCCTCCCTAAAAATCGTGAAACACACGCAGCACCCGCGAAAGGTGTGCGACCGTGGTGATTTCAGGTGGCGAGAGGGGGCGCTCGGGCGTGGGCAACGGCCCAAACCCCCGCAAGCGCGGCGGCGTAGAAAAAGGCGGGAGGGCGCTCCGTCTGGCGCGGCGGTGCTTCGGCCGCATCGACCGATGGCGGCAAGCCTGCCGCCCCACCGTGCAGGCTGCACCAGGCGCAGTGCATAGAAGCGTCAGACATTGGCGCGCTGTGCCCGCTGCTCTGCGGGTCTGCGGCGTCCACACCGGTGTCGGCCTTGACCCAGACCATGCCGCTGGCACTGCACACCTCGACCCATTGAGCCCCGTCAGACGAGGCCACCACCGCCTGCGCCAGCGTAGGCGCCAGCGCGCTCAACACCATGGCGAGCATGGCCAGCCAGGCGGTGAATCGGCGGTGGACACGGGTCAAAGACATCTTCGCAGTGTATCAGCGTGCGCAGTCTTGCAAGCCCTGCGGGCCGTGTTGCCTGCGCGACGCCTGCACCAGCCAAGCCCGAACTACCATCGCGTCACCCATCCAACCAACGGAGACAACCGATGCTCACACTCTGCGGCTTCGCGGCCAGCAACTACTACAACAAGGTCAAACTTGCCCTGCTTGAAAAAGGCGTGCCGTTTGAAGAAGAGCTGGCCTGGGTGGGCCAGACCGACACCGACGCCAGCCCTCTCGGCAAGGTGCCCTACCTGAAAACCGACGAGGGAACGCTCTGCGAGTCCACCGTGATGCTGGAATATATTGAGGCCAAGTATCCGCAGCATCCGCTGCTGCCAGCCGACCCCTTTGCGGCCGCCAAGGTGCGCGAATTGCTGCGCTACCTGGAACTGCACCTGGAACTGGTGGCGCGCAACCTGTACCCCGAGGCCTTTTTTGGCGGCAAGGTGAGCGACAGCACCAAGGAAAAGACGGGCCAGCAACTGGAGAAAAACGTGGCCGCCTTTGCCAAACTGACCCGGTTTTCGCCCTTCATTGCCGGCGATACCTTCACCCTGGCCGACTGCGCTGCACTGGTGCATCTGCCGCTGGTGGGCAGCGCCACCAAGATCATTTATGGCCGGGACTACCTGGCCGATTTGCCGGTACGCGCCTACCTTAAACACCTGGGCGAACGCCCCACGGTGCAGCGCGTGGGCGCTGACCGCAAGGCCAATACCGAACTGATGCTGCAACGCATGAAGGCCTGAGAAGCTTCAGCAGGGCAGCTGGCCAGATAGCTCAACGCGGGGGTGGGTCGGGCTGCAACAGCCGCTCCACCTCAGCGTGCAGGTCTTGCGCCCAGGTCCGGCGATCACGGCCGTTGTGGGTCTGCGACTCGCCGTAAACCACCACCGCTTGCAGGTTGTTGGCGCGCAGGGTGGTCCAGATCGATGCGATCAACGTGGTGTCACCGATGAAGACGGGGACATGGCTGCGCTGGCCGCTGGCTCCATCCACAAACCGCAATGCCACCGGCACCACCGGCGCGTGGACCGCGATGGCAGCCTGAAATACGTTGGCATGAAAGGGCAGCATCGCGCGGCCATCGCCAGTGGTGCCTTCGGGGAAGACGGCCAGTATGTCGTGCGCCTGTAGCCGCTCGGCCATGTGGTGCACCACGCGCATGGCGTCGCGTCGGCTTTCGCGTTCAATGTAAAGCGTACCGGCCCCGGTGATGAGCGCGCCCAGCAACGGCCAATGTTTCACATCGGCCTTGGACACAAAGCGGGCGGGTTGCGCGGCGTTCATCACCAGAATATCAAGCCACGACACGTGGTTGGCCACCAGCAGCGCCGGGCCTTGAGCGGGCGGTGTACCGCGCACCACCAGCGTCACGCCCATGATGTCCATCATCTGACGCGACCAAGCGCGCACCAGCAGTTGGGTTTGCGCTGGCGAGAGTTGGGCAAACTCGCTGCGGACGATCCACAGCCCGCGCAGCACGTGACCCAGGGCCCGCAGCGCGCGCCCCGTGGCGCGCAAACGGCTCACGCGGCGGTGGCCGGTACGGTGCCCGGGGCCAGGTGGGCCAATTGCCCACCCACCAGCGTTGCGCGCACCGACACCGGCATTTCATGCCCTTCAAAGGGCGTGTGCTTGCCTTGGCTGCGCAACGCGCTGCGCTGCACCGTCCAGCCCTGGTCAGGGTTGAACACACACAGGTCGGCCACGCCGCCAACCGCCAGCCGGCCCACGCTGGCTTGCAGCGTACCCAGGCTGGTACCCAGCACCGCCTGCGGCCCGCTGGTGAGCACGGTCAACGCTTGCATGAGGCTACGGCCGTCTTGCTGCGCCCACTTGCAGGCGAGACCCAGCAACAATTCCACGGCGGTGGCACCGGGTTCGGCTTCGGCAAACGGCAGAATCTTGGCATCGCTGTCCACAGGGTTGTGATCCGACACCAAGGCGTCAATCGTGCCGTCGGCCAGACCTGCGCGCAGCGCGTCGCGGTCGCGTTGCTGGCGCACCGGTGGCTGCAGGCGCAGGCGGCTGTCGTAAAAGCCAATGTCCACATCGGTCAGGTGCAGGTTGTGCACGCTCACATCGCAGGTGACTGGCAGGCCCTCGGCCTTGGCCTGGCGCACCAGGGCCAGACCGCCCGCGCTGCTGATGCGGCACAGGTGCACGCGCGCACCCGTGCTGCCCGCTGGCTTGCCCTGCACCGCGCGCATGAGTTCAAACAGGGTGTGCAGCGCAATGGTTTCGGCCGCCGCCGGAATGCCCGACAAGCCCAGCCGCGTGGCCAGCGGGCCGCTGGCGGCCACGCCTTTGCCCAGCCAGAAATCTTGCGGGCGCAGCCACACGGTGTAGCCAAACGTGGCCGCGTATTGCAGGGCGCGCTGCAGCACCTGCACGTTGACAATGGGCACCTCGGCCTGACCGAAGCCAATACAACCGGATTCGGTCAACTCGGCCATTTCGGTCAGCACCTCGCCCTTGAGGCCGCGCGTGAGCGCACCCAGCGGAAACACCCGCGCCAGATGCAGCTTTTCAGCGCGGAACTTGAGCATGTCCACCAGACCAGGCTCGTCCAGCACGGGGTCGGTGTCGGGCGGGCACACCAGCGAGGTGACGCCACCGGCCACCGCTGCAGCCATTTCGCTCTCCAGCATGCCGGCGTGCTCCTGGCCGGGTTCGCGCAGCCGCACCGACAAGTCCACCAGGCCGGGCACCACCACGCACCCGCTGGCATCAATGATGCGGTTGGGCTGGAACTCGGGTGCAACCTGCCCGATGGCAATGATGCGGCCTGCGGCAATGGCCACGTCGGCCAGCTCGTCGCGGCCCGTGGCAGGGTCAATGACGCGACCATTCTGAATCAGGATTTTCATTTTCTCGTCCTCATGCGTCGTGGCTGGCCACGATGCTCATCACCGCCATGCGCACCGCGATGCCGAATGTGACCTGCGGCAGGATCACACTCTGCGGTCCGTCCACCACGGCGGAATCGATCTCGACCCCACGGTTGATCGGGCCGGGGTGCATCACGATGGCATCGGGTTTGGCCCAGCGCAGACGCTCGGGTGTGAGGCCAAAGCTCTTGAAGTATTCCTGGCTGGAGGGCAGCAGCGCGCCACTCATGCGCTCGTTTTGCAAGCGCAGGGTGATCACCACATCGCAGTCTTTGATGCCCTCCTCCAGCGTATGGCACACGCGCACGCCCATGTGCGAGAGGTCGCTGGGCACCAGGGTGCGCGGACCGACCACGCGCACATCGGGACAGCCCAGCGTGGTCAGCGCATGGATGTCGGAGCGCGCCACGCGCGAGTGCAACACGTCGCCCACAATGGCTACCGACAGCTGGGTAAAGTCTTTCTTGTAGTGCCTGATGGTGTACATGTCCAGCAGGCCCTGCGTGGGGTGCGCGTGGCGGCCATCGCCCGCGTTGACCACGTGCACATGCGGGGCCACGTGCTGGGCAATGAGGTAGGGCGCACCCGACTCGCTGTGGCGCACCACGAAGATGTCAGCGGCCATCGCGCTCAGGTTGGCGATGGTGTCCAGCAGGCTTTCGCCTTTGGAGGCGGACGAGCGCGCAATGTCGAGGTTGATGACGTCGGCACTCAGGCGTGTGGCCGCGATCTCGAAGGTGGTGCGGGTGCGGGTGCTGTTTTCAAAAAACAGGTTGAACACACTCTTGCCACGCAGCAGCGGCACTTTTTTCACATCGCGGCTGCTCACGCTCACAAAGTTGGTTGCGGTGTTCAGGATGTTGGTGAGGATGTCGCGCGACAAGCCTTCGGTGGACAGCAAGTGAATAAGCTCGCCATTTTTGTTGAGCTGGGGATTGCGTGGCACGGTCAGCCCCCCTTTCTTTCCAGCACGAAGCTCAAGCGTCCGCTGCTGTCGCACGCCAGTTCCAGCAACTGGTCTTCAGGCAAGCTCAGTGTGGCGGCAGACACATCGGCCTCAATGGGCAGTTCACGTCCACCACGGTCCACCAGCACCGCCAGCTTCACGCTGGCGGGTCTGCCGTAATCAAACAGCTCGTTGATCACCGCACGCAAGGTGCGCCCGGTGTAGAGCACATCGTCCACCAGCAGCACATGGGCACCGTTCACATCAAACGGCAGCACCGTTTGCGCGCTGAGCGCCAGGCCACGCTGCGCAAAGTCATCGCGGTGCATGCTTGATGAGATCACGCCGGCGTCACCCTCCAGGCCCAGATCCTGTTGCAAGCGCACAGCCAGCCAAGCACCACCCGAGGTGATGCCCGCCAGGTAAACGGGCTGCGGCGCAACCGCCAGAAGCTTTTTCACGCCGCGCAAGAGCTCGGTATAGAGCGCTTCAGCGTCGAGCTGAATCGATTGGGTCAAGGCAAACTCCTCAAAAACTGTTCCAAAATAATGCAGGCTGATGCGGCATCGGCGTCTTTGGCACCCAGGGCATGGGCTTCGGTGGTGCTGTAACGCTCGTCCACCTCAAACACCGGCAGGCCGTAGCGACCTCGCAGCTGCCGGGCAAACTTCAGGGCACGGGCGGTGTTTTCGTGCGCCGCGCCGTCGGGGTGGTAGGGCACACCCACCACCAGAGCGTCGGGCTGCCATTCCTGGATGCGCGCGGCAATCGGTGCAAAGCGGGCGTCGCCCAAGGCCTGGATGGTGGCTTGGGGTGTGGCGGTGCCGGTCAGGCGGTTGCCACTGGCCACGCCGGTACGTTTAAGACCGAAGTCAAAAGCCAGAAAACGCTGGCAACGGGCCGAAACCTCTACCACCATCATGCGTGGCCTGCATCGGGCGAGAGCATCCACGGCTGCAGGCCCAGCAGGGCCATGGCCCGCTCGTAGCGCTCGGCCACCGGCGCGTCAAAAATCAGGCTCGGGTCGGCTTCCACGGTCAGCCAGCTGTTTTCGGTGATTTCGGATTCCAGCTGACCCTGGGCCCAGGAGGCATAACCCAACGTCACAAACACCTTGCGCGGACCAGCGCCCGAGGCCATGGCTTCAAGCACGTCTTTGGACGTGGTCATCTCCAGACCACCCGGAATGGACAAGGTAGAGGCGTACACCGACTCACCGTCACCGCCGGCCACGGCTTCGTGCAGCACAAAACCCCGCTCAGTTTGCACCGGACCGCCCTGAAACACCGGTTGCAAGGCCAGATCGCTGCGACCCATGGTGAGGTCCACTTTTTCAAACAAACGGGGCAACAAGATGTCGCTGGGCTTGTTGATCACCAAGCCAAGTGCCCCGCGCTCACTGTGTTCGCACATGAACACCACGCTGCGGCCAAATAGCGCATCGCTGAGATTGGGCATCGCAATCAGAAAGTGATTGGTCAGATTGATGGGGGCAAAATCAGCAAGCATGCGGTGATTTTAAGCCGCCCACCCCACCGCGCCCGTCCGCGCCGACTTTCGATTGAGATGCATGAACACGTACTCCAAAGGGCTGATGTGGTTCCGCCGCGATCTGCGTGCACAAGACAACGCCGCGCTGTACCACGCGCTCAAGGTCTGCCGCCAAGTGTGGTGCGTGTTCGTGTTCGACACCAACATTCTGGACCCCTTGCCCCGCGCCGACCGGCGGGTCGAGTTCATCCGCGAGTCGCTGGTGGAGCTCGATGCAAACCTTCGTGAACTCGGCCTGGCCAACGGCACGCAAGGCGTGGGTTTGATCGTGCTGCACGACCGGGCGGCAAAAGCCATAACCGCGCTGGCCCAGCGCCTGCAGGTGCAGGCGGTTTTTACCAACCACGACGACGAACCCGCTGCACTCGCTCGCGATGCCCACATTTTTGGCAACCTGGCCCACGCAGGCATCTTGTTGCACAGCCACAAAGACCATGTGATTTTTGAGCGGCGCGAGGTGCTGACACAGGCCGGCCACCCGTTTGGCGTGTTCACACCCTACAAAAACGCCTGGCTCAAACAGCTCACCCCTGACCACCTCAAGCCCTACCCCGTGACACGTTACACCCAGGCGCTGGCGGCTGTGCCCGCCGAATGGGCAGTACCCGTGCCAACACTGTCCAACATCGGCTTTGAGAAAACCAATCTCAGCCAATTGCCCATGCCCACCGGCACCAGCGGGGCACACCAGCTGTTTAAGGACTTCGTGCAGCGCATTGACCGCTACCACGAGGCGCGCAACTTCCCTGCGGTCAAAGGCCCCAGCTACCTCAGCGTGCACCTGCGCTTTGGCACGCTCTCGATGCGGCAAGTGGCGTCGGTGGCCCACCAGATGCACCTTCAAGGCATGGCCGGCGCGAGCACCTGGCTGTCGGAGCTGATCTGGCGCGACTTTTACCACCAGGTGCTGGCCAACTTCCCGCACGTGGTGGACAAAGCCTTCAAACCGGAATACGACCACATCAAGTTCGAGCATGGCAAGCACAGCAAGGCGCTGTTTGCCGCGTGGTGCGAAGGACGCACCGGCTACCCGCTGGTGGACGCCGCCATGGCGCAGATCAACCAGACCGGCTACATGCACAACCGCTTGCGCATGGTGGTGGCCAGTTTCCTGGTGAAAGACCTCGGCATTGACTGGCGCTGGGGCGAGCGCTATTTCGCCGAACACCTGATCGATTTTGACCTGGCGGCCAACAACGGCGGCTGGCAGTGGGCCAGTTCCAGCGGCTGCGACGCCCAGCCCTACTTCCGCATCTTCAACCCAGTCACACAAAGCGAAAAGTTCGACCCCCACGGCAAGTTCATCCGGCGTTACCTGCCGCAACTCGCCGGCCTGCCCGACGCTGCGATTCACGCGCCCTGGAAGGCCAACGAAATCGAAATGGCCGAAGCCGGTGTGGTACTGGGCACCCACTACCCGGCGCCGGTGGTGGACCACGCCAAAGCGCGCGCGCGCACACTGCTGCGCTATGCGGTGGTAAAGAAACCGGGGGCCACCCCGAAATAAAAAACCCCGGGGAGGGTTCGTGCAGCGCAGGCGATATCCTGCTGCGAAGCAGCAGGGACTCTGTCTCAAACTTCTGAGGCGATCTTGGTGTAATGCGCGATCAGTGCCAGCAACTCGTCTTCAGGGTACGGCTTGCCAAGGTAGTGGTCCACCCCCAACTCGCGAGCATGTTCACGGTGTTTGTCGGCAATGCGTGACGTGATCATGATCACAGGCAAATCCGTCAGGCGCGGATCGCTGCGGATGTTTCGAACCAAATCGAATCCGTCCATGCGCGGCATCTCGATGTCGGACAGAACCACGTTAGGCCGCTCTTGCTGCAAGCGCTCCAGCGCCTGCAGACCGTCTGCAGCGAGCGACACGCGGTAGCCTTCTCGCTGCAATAGACGCTGGGTCACGCGGCGCACCGTGATGGAGTCGTCGACCACCAGCACCAGTGGCACAGCATTGGGCACCATGTCCATCGGAGTCTGCGCATCACCGGACACTTGCGGCGCTTGCCGCTGTTGCCTACCCAGCCATTCGCGCACCTGCGTTCCATACACTGTGGCCAGCGCCACAGGGTTGTAGATCAGTGCCACCGCACCCGATGCCAGTACCGACATACCCGCCAGACCCGGCAGACGCGAGAGCTGCGGCCCCAGATTCTTCACAACCACTTCCTGATTGCCCAGCACCTCGTCCACATGCATGGCCACACGTTGCGCAGCACTTCGGAAGATCACCACCGGCAAGGTACGGCCCTGGGCCTGCGTCGATTGTGCAGACGACAGCAACAGCGCACCACCCCAGTAGAAGGGCACTTCTTCAGTGCCCACCATGAGAAAGCCTTTGGCGTAAGCCTGAGCCAGTTCGTCGCTGGTGACTCGGCGCACCAATTCCACCAGGTTCGAGGGCACGCCCAGCGTAAGTGCACCTGCACGCAACATCACCACCTGGGTCACGGCGGTGGTCAGTGGCAATACCAGTTTGAACGTGGTGCTCTGACCTGGCTGGGTGCTGGTTTCAATGCGTCCACCCAGCGCCAACACGTCGTTGCGCACCACGTCCATGCCAATACCGCGGCCGGCCAATTCAGACACTTCGCGCACTGTACTGAGGCCCGCAGCAAACACCAACTGTGCTGCGGCTTCATCGCTGATGTGCGTGCCAGGCAACACATACCCCTGAGCGATGGCTTTTTCGCGCAGGAGCGGCAAATTCAGACCTGCACCGTCGTCGCGGAACACCACCGACACATCGTTGAGCTCCTGCACCAGCGCAATGGTGATATGGCCCTCTGCCGCCTTACCGGCAGCCAGACGGACCTCAGGAGCTTCAATCCCGTGAACCACGCTGTTGCGCAACAGGTGTTCAAAGGCGGCGGTCACTCGGTCCAGCACACCACGGTCCATTTCAATTTGACCGCCCGTAATGTCCAGACGCACCTGTTTGCCGGTCTCCTTGGAGGCCTGACGCACCACACGGTACAGCCGCTCGGAAATACCTTCGAACTCAACCATGCGCGTGCGCAACAGATCGCGCTGCAGTTCCCGGGTCTGGCGGGCCTGAGCAACCAAACCGTCTTCGGTCGACTCCACGGCACGCTGCAAATTGCGTTGCACGGTGGCCACGTCGTTCACCGACTCGGCCATCATGCGAGTAAGTTCCTGCACACGGGTAAATCGGTCGAACTCCAGCGGATCAAACGAGTGCTCAACATCACGCGCCTGGGCCAAACGCGACTGCATCTGGGTTTCAGCCTGCAATTCAATGTCTCTCAACTGCTGACGCAAACGATCCAAGTTACCGGTCAAATCTTTGAGGGAACCGCGCAAAGTGACCAACTCGGACTCCATGCGCGAACGCGTGGTCATGACCTCGCCGATCTGGTTGACAAGCCGGTCCAACAACTCTGAGCGCACGCGCACAGCCGCACCCGCACGGGCCTGAATGGGTGTCGGAAGTCTGGACAGCGACAAGCCGGTCAGCCCCTTGCCGGATACAAGAGTCGGTGCGGTGGACGCCATTGTGGCCAACGTTGACACATTGACCTGTTCAAGCAACGGCGGCGACATGGCATCCGCAGGCACCTGCTCTGGCGCCTGCTGAATCACATTCAGTGCTCCCAGGTCGGTGCGATTGAGCAGTTCAAAGCGGGCACTGATCGCATCAAAAGACGCCTCTAAAGGCTCCAGATCGGCACTGCGTTGCACGTCAGACCCCAAGCGCTCGGCCGTGGTTTCCATGCGGTGCACCATCTCACCCAGGCGCAAGGCACCCGAGAGACGCGCGCTGCCTTTGAGCGTGTGCAAGTGGCGCAAAACTTCTGACCGTGCACTGCCATTGTCAGGACGAGCAACCCACTGCCTCAGCGCCGCTCCCAATTGAGGCAGGAGCTCATGCGCTTCATCTGCGAATATGGGAAACAGGTCCGCATCAATGGTGTCGAGGACATCGATGTCATCATCAATGTCCTGCACCAAACCGGTCATGCGAGGGAGCAACTCAGACAAGCCGGCGGTCTCTACCGTAGGCAGCACCGCAGGAACATCCAACGGCATGGTTTCAGCAAGTACCTCAGGCGCTTGTGTGGCCACCGTAGGCGCAGCATCCCATGGCATGGAAGCTTCAATGTCAGCATCCTGCGCGACCGAATCATCCGCCAACTCAAAAGTTTCCTGCGGCAACTCATCTGGCACGGGTTCGTGCACCACCCGGTACAACGCTTCCAGCAACTCTGGCTTGGGTTCGTTCAAGAAACCAGCTGCAAATTGATGCAACAGGCGACGAATGTCCTCGGAAACCAAGACAAACAACTCGGCCTGCTCGGGCGTTGCCGCCCAACCTGCTTGTTGACGCAAACTCACCGATTCAAGGGCGTGCTCCAGCGCACGGGCAATATCCGAGAGCGACTGAAAACCCACCGTGGCCGAACTTCCTGCCAGCGAATGCGCCAACGCTTCGGCATATGCAGGCACAGGCATGTGGCGCTCCAGCGCCCATTCGGCCATTTCGGTGTCCAAGCGACGAGACCATTCATCAGCCTCGTTCAGGTAGACGTTGTACAGCTTGATGCCAATGTGCAATGACCCAATGACCCGGGTTTGCTCGTCAGGCACCTCATCTTGGAATGACCCAGCCAACTCAACTGCACCGAGCGCCTCTGTTTCTTCTGTTTCCCGAATCTCAGAAAACGCTTCAACCGCCGCCCCCGTCTCAAGCAACACATGTGGTGCAAACACTTCATCCGTTGGTGAAACGGGAGGTTCAAGATGTTCGGTATCGTCCGGCGAACTTGAAACCACAGGCGCAGAGAGGTCTGACATCAGCCCATCAACGTCCTGTCCGGGCTCATCTGCACCAACGCGCGTACCACCGTCTAAAACCATTTCAGACAACGTATTCAACCGCAGGGCATCGGCATCGAGGTCGAAATCAATGCTGTCGCTGGTGCGTTCGGGACCGGATTGTGTATCCGAGACCAGAGACCGATCCTCGTCGAGATCCAGCGAAAGACCGTCCCAGACCAAAGACAGAGCGCTGGCGGGTTCATCGACCAATGCGGTTGGTCTCTCATCCGTTGGTGAAACGGGAGGTTCAAGATGTTCGGTATCGTCCGGCGCACTTGAAACCACAGGCGCAGAGAGGTCTGAGATCAGCCCATCAACGTCCTGTCCGGGCTCATCTGTACCAACGCGCGTACCACCGTCTAAAACCATTTCAGACAACGTATTCAACCGCAGGGCATCGTCATCGAGGTCAAAATCAATGCTGTCGCTGGTGCGTTCGGGATCGGATTGTGTATCCGAGACCAGAGACCGATCCTCATCGAGATCCAGCGAAAGGCCATCCCAGACCAAAGACAGAGCGCTGGCGGGTTCATCGACCAATGCGGTTGGTCTTTCGCCTTCAGCCGCTTCAAACACAGCCTCCTCATGCCCTGTCGCTGGCTGACTTGAGGACAACGCTTCAAGGCTACCGAAATTGATCTCTTCGAACGCCTGCTGCCCATGCACCGAGTCCGCAGCCTCGACAACAAAGAGGTCTGCGCGCTCGTGACCGACATCCCCAAACAACGGCATATCGGCAAATTCAACGGGCGTTTCGCTCAGCTCTGCTGCTTCAACGTCAACCTGAATTGGGGCTTGCTCCGTCGGCTCTTCTCGCATGTGGAGGAGCGGCGGTTCAGCCTCGGAAGGACGCTGCAGTTCAACAGCACCTTGTTCAGACACAGCATCGTCCTTGGCCGGATTTTTTGCTGAACCGTCTTCTAAATTTTCTGGCAAAGGAACCGAATCACCCAAGGCATCCGCTTCAGGCAACGGCTGGGCCGGCGCCAAAACAACCACCGCCGCAGAAACCGTGGGCGATGAACCAACCACAGGCCTCTCTGCTTGGCCCTCTTGCGCCGATGTTTGCAGATCAAGCGGTAGGTACTGCGCATGGTTGCGCCAAGCTTCGGCGCTGGTGCGGAACGGTTGGGCATGCCAACCGCCATCGGTGTGAGAGGCGATATCTTCAACCCAACGTGACAGCGCAACCATGGCATCGCCAGACAGGCTGAGCATATGGGAGTGCACCGCACGCTGCTCGGCCAAAGCGGCATTGACCAACTGCTCCATGGCCCAAGCCGCCTCACCGAACTCGGTCAACCCCACCATGCGTGAACTGCCTTTGAGGGTATGGAAAGCTCGGCGCAGCGTGGTGAGTTCTTCCAGGTTGGCTGGCTGCATTTTCAGCAGCCTCAGTGCTTCCAGGCCATTTCCGACCACTTCGCGCGCCTCTTCCAGGAAAATGTCTAAAAGCTCATCTTCTTCATTGTCTTCACTGGCCTGCGCGTTGGCAGCTGGGACGCTGACGGGAGACTCGGCCTGAGACAGATCAGTCGGCACCGATGCAGTCTCGACAGCGTCATCGGGCACCACAGTCTGGTCTGAACCGCTGACAACAAAATCCACATCGGGCTGAGAAGCCTCATGGTCCAGCGACTGGCTCCGATCGCTCAGACCAAACGCTTCGGGCAATCCCTCGGCTGCGTCCGGCATGCTGGCAAAAATGCCTTCACCGTCCTGGGGTGCAGACGCTTGGATTGCTTCAGGAACCAGGTTGCGACCCATGAGGGGAAGCAACTCGCCTTTATCTTGATCGAAAACAAACAGTTTCTTGGCCAGCAAAGGCTGGTAGTTGAGCATGTCAACCAAAAAACTCAAGGCACTCAAATTGTTGCCAAGCTGCTGGAAGGTACCCGCTTCACGCGCTTGATCTTTGTCCACATCGGTGTCCAGCATTTGATCGACCGTGGCGCGCATCCGCACAACGGTCTGCACCGCTTGATCAAGACCCAGCACCGACAGCACGCCGCGCATCTGCGCCAGCTGCGACACCGCGACATGCAGACAACCCTTTTCGTTGGGTGCACGGAAAAACTGATCCAGCGATTTTTCGGCCTCGCCCAGCGATACCTTGAGTTCACCCACAACGCTGCCCATCGTCTGACGATCGCTGACGCGGCGGTACAGTTGCTCCATCCAAGGGTCCAACGGCTGGGCAGCTGCACCTGCACGCACAAGCTCCAGTCTCGCGGCGAGCGCCTGAGTACGCTCGGTCATTTCAGCGTCACTCGGATCAAAATCTTCGAATGCCGCCTCCAGATACAACGTCGTCGTAGCCACCTCCATGGCAAGCTCGGGACGAACGCCAGCCGGATCGTGGGCAGCCTGGTCTGCTGCTTTCAACAGTGCTTGTGCCAGCACGGTACTGGCTGGATGGAGCTTCAATAGCGAGTCGCCAATCAGACCGAACTGATCGACCACTTGACGCGCACGGCTGGCATCGCCACCAGAATACAGTGACCACGTTTCTTTCGCGGCGTTTATGCGTTTGCGTGCCTGGGCCAGAATGGCTGGGTCATAACGCCCAAGGGAAGCCAACTGATAGTCCACCGGCTCGGCGGCTTCCAGTCCGTATGCTTTGCGCACGGCCATCAGGTGCGGGGTATTTTCCAGCGTGCCCCCACGCGCTTGTGAACAGAAAAACAGCAGATCGTGGAGCAAAGTCTCCGAAACCTGGTTTTGCCCTTGGGCAAAAGACGCAAACTGCAGCAAAATGCGCGAAGCAGCACGCTTGACATACACATCGTCAGGCAGGAGCTGGTGTGCAACAGCTTCAAAATAAGCTGCTGTGACACGCCAGAACGTTTTTCTGCGAGCGTCGGCAGCACCAGCAGACAAACCCGCGCTGAATTTTGCCAACTGCTGCGCCCCGGCCGGGCTGTTCGTTTTGACAACCAACAAGACCAGCCGGTCAAACAACGATCGCATAGGGGCGTCGCAGTTCAAGGGTTGAATACCGGCAGGCGCTGCCACCTCAATGCCGCGTTGATCAAAAGACCACAAATCGGCCGGATGTATCCGCTCAGCTGCGGCCAACTCCTGGACTTCACGGTATTGGACGAACAAAGCCACCGGGTGTACAGGCTTGTTGTTGAGAACCGCTTCCAAATACTCAATGAGCGCGAAACTGGCTCGCTCAACCCTATTGGCTGCATCTTCGTCGCACACCAGCGGACGCCGTACAAAGCGCTGCACGGCGGCTTCCATGGAACGCAATACCTGAGCTGGAGCCGCAAGCCCGACCATTTCAAGAGCACCAACAGCTTGGTGCAACTGCTGACGCGCTACACGCAACGAACTGGGATCCACCGCCTCCAGATCGTTATTGCGAGATTTTTCTGACTCACGGACGAAACGCTTGATCGCTTTGTTGGCAGCATCCAGCGATTTCCGTAACTCGTCAAACACCCAGGCCAGCGGACCGAGGTCGGCGATCGGAGCGTCCGTCTGCGAACTGTCGGTTCGTGTGGTGTCCAGCATGTTGGTGTGAAGTTGGGGCTCGAAAGTAAGTTAGGCGATCTTGAACCGTGCCACCGACTGGCGCAGATCCTCAGCCATGATGGACAGCTCGCGCACCTGCTGGGCCGTGGAGCGTGTACCCTCTCCGGTCTGTTCGGTTACAGCAAAAATGTGCTGAATGTTGCCTGCCACTTCGTTGGCAGAATCGGCTTCGCGGGAAGTGGAGTTAGAGATCTGCTCAATCAGATCAGCCAGCCGGCGTGACACACGGTCAATTTCAGACAGCGCGGTACCGGCGTTGTCCGACAGCTTGGCTCCCTCGACCACACCTTGTGTGGAGCGCTCCATAGCGGCCACAGCGTCTTGCGTATCGGTCTGAATCGCCTTCACCAGGGCAGCAATCTGACGGGTCGCGTCAGCGGATCGTTCAGCCAGTCGCTGCACCTCCTCAGCCACCACAGAGAAACCGCGCCCTGCTTCTCCTGCAGAGGCCGCCTGAATAGCAGCGTTGAGTGCCAATACGTTGGTCTGTTCGGTAATGTCAGAAATCAGCTCGGTAATTTCACCAATCTCCTGCGACGACTCACCCAGCCGCTTGATGCGCTTGGACGTTTCCTGAATCTGGTCGCGGATGGCATTCATACCACCAATGGCATCCTGCACCGCCTGCAGACCCGACTCGGCAGCCTGCAGAGAGACGCGAGCCACAGCAGCCGACTCTTGCGCCTGGCCAGACACTTGGTTGATTCGCTGCGCCATATCCACCACCGACTGACCAGTTTCGCGAATTTCGCGCAGCTGCTCGTTCGAAGCGGCCAACAGTTCGGTGGAGGTACTTTCCACCGCCGACGTGGTTTGCGCCACCCGTGTGGCCGTGGCCTGTACGTTGCCCACCAGCGAGCGCAACTCTTCCACCGTGTAGTTCACCGAGTCGGCAATGGCACCGGTGATGTCTTCGGTCACCGTAGCTTCTTGCGTCAGATCACCCTCGGCCACCGTTTGCAATTCGTTCATCAATCGCAAAATAGCCGCTTGGTTGGCATCATTGACTCGCTTGGCATCTTGTTCCAGCGACACGGCTGCTACACGCTGCGCTTCCGCCACGCCTTGGCGCTGGCGACTGTCCAGCAGCTGCACATAAGCCAGGCCCGCACCGCAAGACAACGCAAACAAAGCAGACAACAGCAGCGCAGCAAGTGCACCGCCACCCAGACCGGAGCGCGAGGACAAATCGGTTTGCAAGGTTTGCAAGCCCAGACGCAGAGGTTCGCTGTCAGCAATGATGCTGGCCTGCGCCTCACGCGCCGAAACCAATCCCTGCAAGTTACCCAAAATAGCGCCGGCTTCAGTTCGGGTTTCTTCATACAGTTTCAGCAGTGCGTCCAGACGCTCCCGAATCTGGTCATCGTCGGCAGGGGTCAAGCGCAACTCTTCACTGCCGTTAAGCAAACCTTCGGTAATTTCTTTGAAGGTGTTCAAATCTTTTCCAAGCAGAAATACCGCCTCGGGGCTCACGCCCTCCATGGTCAAGAACTCGTTGGCAGACTTGCCGATGCGCTGCGTCAACATCACCAACTGCCCCGATGCAGAAATTTCAGCAGCTGGCGCGTTTTTTTGGAGTTTGAGCGATGAAATGGTTTCAGCGATTTCCAGCAAGTCTGATGACTGTCGGTTGATCGTACGCAGCGCATTGCCCACCTGGGTCAGGATGGCTTGCTGGCTCAGCACCGCTGCCGCATTGCGTTCAGCGGCCTCCATTTTGGGCAGCAGCGTGTTCAGTTGCTCGCTGTATTGCTGGCCCAACGCGTCAATGGACAACTCAGCGTCGCCATCTTTAAGACCACGCAGGTTGCGCGCCAACACGTCAGAACTCTCACGCACTTCAGGAAATGCCGAAGGGCTGCCAATCAACGCTTGCGAAACGCTCTTGGCCAACCGCTGCGACTGCATCAGGGCCTGACCGCTGCTGGCCACTTGTTGACTGATTTTTTCTGTCTGGCTCAACGCAAAAAACGTTACGCCGCCGAGCACAATCAAGCCAAAAGCCAGCAAGGTGGCCAGCGTTCGTTGGTGCTGCTCAGCCGGCTTGCGACCCAGCAGCGGCACAGCCACCAAATCTGTCTGGACAGGAAAGTCTTCATCATCGGCCATGCGACTTGCAGCAAAGTCGTCGTCGGATAGATTCGGCGCCAGCCGCACAGTGGCAAGGCTTGCCACCTCCTGATCGGTGGTGCCGCTCAGATCGGGTTCGTTCCCGGTTTTTTTCTTGAACAGTTCCTGGATTCGATCAAGCATGGCCATGAATAAACCTTCCAACAGAAAACAAAATACGTATCACCGGCATCAATCGACAGCTTTCAACCGTCATGCAGCGATGGCGAGGAATTCGGGTTTGGCCGCAAGTATCTGAAGATCAAGCTCCTGCCAAGGCAGGCCTTGGTGGTCTATCAGACGGCGGGTGAAGTAAGCGGGAGCACCTGCGGGGGTATCACCCAACTCGTGGAACATAGCGGGATTGCGCAAACCCTGCAAACGGTCGATCCATAAAACAGCATTAACCCCCAAGGCTGCATGCAAGCTGATCAAGCGTGACTCGGACGTGATACGTTCAGCAGAATGAGGCCACTCAGACGAAGGATCAATCAGTTGCCCAAGATCGATCACGCCATAGAGTCCCCCACGAAGGCTGGCTACGCCGGCATACCAAGGCTTGGTGAAAGGTACCACTTGCACCGAAGTCCAAGGGAAAATCTCACCAGATTGAACCAGAGGGAACAGGTAGCGCTGGCCCCGGGCTTCTACGGCCAACCACGATGCGGTAGCGGCTTCAGATTTGGCAGCGGTCAGACGTTGAGCCAGTCGTTCCTGCAAATCCCTAAGTGACTGTCGGTAGGCCATATGGGTGTTTATCAGGTCACGCGAAAGGTACGGCTTCGCTCAACCCAGCGCCCGCATTTTGGACAACAGCTCTTCAGCATTTACAGGTTTCGTGACATAGTCGCGCGCACCTTGCCGCATACCCCAGACGCGATCGGTTTCCTGATTTTTACTGGTACACATGATGATGGGAATGTCCGAATACTGAGGATCGCGGGTGATCGCTCGGGTCAGCTGAAAACCATTCTGACCGGGCAACACAACGTCCATCAAAATAAGCTCCGGCTTTTCCTCTCCTAGCCGACGAAAGGCCTCTTCCGCATTCTCGGCGGTGCGCACGCTGTATCCATTTTTAACCAACAAGTCCGACAAAACCATCAACTCGGTTTTCGAATCGTCCACGATCAACACTTTCTGGATAGACATCAAACAGCTCCGGTGTAATTAGCGCCAAACTGCTGCACCGCTTGCAGCAACTGGTCTTTGGTAAAGGGTTTGGTCAGGTATTCCTGTGAGCCGACCATGCGACCACGCGCCTTGTCGAATACCCCATCTTTGGACGAGAGCATGACCACAGGAATATTGGAAAAACGAATGTTACGTTTGATGATGGCACAGGTCTGATAACCATCCAGACGCGGCATAAGTATGTCGCAGAAAACCAGATCAGGCTGGTAGTCATTGATCTTGGACAAAGCATCAAAGCCGTCGTCGGCCAACAGCACCTCGTGCCCACCCTGCTTGAGAAAAATCTCGGCGCTTCGGCGGATGGTATTGCTGTCATCAACCACCAAAACTTTCAGTGCAGGTGTCGTGCTCACAGTGGGATCGCTCCAGAAAACAGGTCAGAACAGGGGCCGCTTAACGGGCAGTAGACCCGATACCCGAACCACGAAGACTCACCACGGCATGGCGAATTAGCGTCAGATTTGTACCATTTCGAAATCTTCTTTGCGTGCACCGCACTCAGGGCATGTCCAGTTCATGGGCACCTGTGCCCACGGTGTTCCAGGCGCCACGCCATGCTCGGGATCGCCTGCAGCTTCGTCATAGATCCAACCACAGATCAGGCACATCCAAGTCTTGGTTTCAGTCATGGTTATAAGGGGCATTGTCATAGAATGCAATCATTGTATCGATCCCTACGAACCATCCGCAGGCCGCTTACAAGTCATTCTTGACCGGCCATCCGCTGGTTTTTTTCGTATGCACGCAAAGGCCCTTCAGGAACCTACCCGCGCTGCGCTTCACACAGCCCCCATGCCCGATACCCCTGAATCCCTTTCGCCGACCCCGGCCGGTGTGCCCAGCGAAACCAGCCTACCCTGCGTGATGGTGTTCAATGCCAACGACTCCAGTGGTGCAGGAGGTCTCAGCGCCGACATTACCGCCATGTCCAGCGCATCGGCCCATGTACTGTCGGTGGTGACGGGCGCTTACATCCGCGACACCACTGAGATTCACGACCACGTGACTTTCGATGAAGAGGCCGTGGGTGACCAGGCACGCTGTGCGCTGGAAGACATGCCCGTACAAGCCTTCAAAGTAGGCTTTGTGGGCAGCCCGGAAAACCTCAGCGTCATTGCCGAGATCACCTCCGACTACGCCGACGTGCCCGTGGTGACCTATATGCCCGACCTGTCGTGGTGGGACGAACTCGCCATTGAAACCTACCTCGATGCCTGCGCCGAACTGCTGCTGCCCCAGACCACCGTGCTGGTGGGCAACCACAGCACGCTGTGCCGCTGGCTGTTACCCGAATGGGAAGGCGACCGCGCACCGAGCCCGCGCGAGATTGCACGCGCTGCTGCAAACCATGGCGTACCCTATACCCTGGTCACCGGATTCAACGCCGCCGACCTTTACCTTGAGAGCCATCTGGCTTCGCCCGAAACGGTGCTAGCCACCGCCCGTTACGAGCGTTTTGAGGCCACATTTGCCGGGGCTGGAGACACATTGTCTGCAGCCTTGTGCGCGCTCATTGCTGGCGGCGCCGACCTGCAATCGGCTTGTGCCGAAGCCCTGACCTATCTGGACCAGTGTCTGGATGCCGGGTTTCAACCCGGCATGGGCCATGCTGTTCCAGACCGTCTGTTCTGGGCCCACGAAGATGAAATCGATAATGGCGATGTGGCGTCTCCATCCGAAACCGCACTGGATGCGAATGACTTTCCGTTGGACACCACCAGACACTGAGGGGATAGAAATGGAAGGGGATCCGCCATGCCCACTTTGACACCCCCTTGAAACCCTTACTGGCGACCTTGGCCAAGCGAGCCCCCCAAGCGGATACGTCCTACCCTGGCAATGCCCAGTATCCCAAGCCCCACGATTTGACGAGAACCGACCATGACCGATCGCAACCAAGACTTGTTTGAACGCGCCAAAGCCCTGATCCCGGGTGGCGTGAACTCCCCTGTGCGCGCCTTCAAGGCCGTGGGAGGCACGCCGCGTTTCGTGCAGCGCGCGCAAGGCGCCTACTTTTGGGACGCCAATGGCCAGAAATACATCGACTACATCGGCTCCTGGGGCCCGATGATTCTGGGCCACGGCCACCCGGCGGTGGTGGAAGCGGTACAAAAGGCCGTGCTGGAAGGCTTTTCCTACGGCGCGCCGACCGAGCGCGAGGTGGAGCTGGCCGAAGAAATCATCAAGCTGGTGCCGTCCATCGACATGGTGCGCTTGGTCAGCTCGGGCACCGAAGCCGGGATGAGCACGATCCGCCTGGCGCGCGGCGCCACCGGGCGCAAGAAAATCATCAAATTTGAAGGCTGCTACCACGGCCATGCCGACGCCCTGCTGGTGAAAGCCGGTTCGGGTCTGGCCACGTTTGGCAACCCCACCAGCGCCGGTGTGCCACCCGAGGTGGTGCAGCACACCATCGTGCTCGAATACAACAACGTCGAGCAACTCGAAGCGGCCTTCGGTGAGCACGGCCCAGAAGTGGCCTGCCTGATGATTGAGCCGATTGCCGGCAACATGAACTTCGTTCGAGCGAGCGTGCCATTCATGAAGCGCTGCCGAGAGCTGTGCACGCAACACGGCGCGCTGCTGGCGTTTGACGAGGTGATGACGGGCTTCCGTGTTGCACTCGGCGGCGCGCAAAGCGTGTACGCCCAGCTCATCCCCGGCTTCGAACCCGACATGACGGTGATGGGCAAAGTCATTGGCGGTGGCATGCCGTTGGCGGCCTTTGGCGCCAAGCGCGCGGTGATGGAACAGCTGGCTCCGCTGGGCGGCGTGTACCAGGCCGGCACGCTGAGCGGCAACCCGGTGGCCACGGCCTGTGGCTTGGCAACGCTGAAAGAAATCCAGAAACCCGGCTTTTTTGATGCGCTGTCGGCCACCACGCAGTCGCTGGTAAGCGGTCTGACCGCCGCAGCCACCGCAGAGGGCGTGACACTGTGCGGCGACAGCCAGGGCGGCATGTTCGGTTTCTTCCTGTTCGATCAACTGCCGCAGAACTACGCCAAGGTCATGACCACCGACGGCCCGCGTTTCAACACCCTGTTCCATGGCCTGCTGGACCGCGGCGTGTACATCGCCCCGGCGCTGTACGAAGCCGGGTTCGTGAGCGCAGCGCACACGGCGCAGGACATTGCGGACACCGTGTCAGCAGCCCGCGACGTGTTCAAGCTGCTGGCCAAATAGGCTGTGGGGTTGCTCCCTCTGGTAGAGGGAGTCAGACACTTTTCGGGAAGCGTCCGATGGTTCAGTGTCGGAAGTGGCGCACGCCGCTGTACACCATCACCACACCACGCTCGTTGGCCGCGTCGATCACCTCCTGATCGCGCATCGAGCCACCGGGCTGGATGACGCAGCTTGCACCCGCGTCCACCACCACATCCAGACCGTCGCGGAACGGGAAGAAGGCGTCGCTCGCCACCGCCGTGCCTTGCAGTGACAGGTTGGCATGACCGGCCTTGATGCTGGCGATGCGCGCCGAATCGAGGCGGCTCATCTGGCCGGCGCCCACGCCCATGGTCATGCCGTCCTTGCAGAACACAATGGCGTTGCTCTTCACGAACTTCGCCACCTTCCACGCGAACAGCAGGTCTTCCAGTTGCTGTTCGGTGGGCTGCAGCTTCGTCACGACCTTCAGGTCAGCGCGCTGCAACACGTGGTTGTCGGCACTCTGCATCAGCAGGCCCGAGCCCACGCGCTTGATGTCGGTGAGGTTCAGCCCCTTGTCCCACGCCGTGGGGCCGCCGGGCGGCAGCGCGATTTCCAGCACACGCACATTGGCCTTGGCCTTGAACACCTCCAGCGCCTCGGGCGTGTAGCCCGGCGCCATCAGCACCTCGACAAACTGCTTGCTGATCGCCTGGGCACCGGCGCCGTCGAGCACGCGGTTCAGGGCGATGATGCCGCCGAAGGCGCTGGTCGGGTCGGTCTGGAAGGCCTTGCTGTAGGCCTCCAGGGCATCCTTGCCCACGGCCACGCCGCAGGGGTTGGCGTGTTTCACGATCACGCACGCGGGCACGTCGAAGCTCTTGACGCATTCCCAGGCCGCGTCGGCGTCGGCGATGTTGTTGTAGCTCAGCTCCTTGCCCTGCAGCTGCCTGGCCGTGACCAGCGAGCCGGGTGCCGGATACAGGTCGCGGTAGAACGCGGCGGTCTGGTGCGGGTTCTCGCCGTAGCGCAGGTCCTGCAGCTTGACGAAGCGGCCGTTGGCCTGGCCCGGGTACTCGGCGCGGTTGGGCACGCTGGCACCTTCTTCGAACTCGATGCTGGAGAGGTAATCGCTGATGGCGCCGTCGTACTGGCTGATGCGGTTGAACGCGGCGACCGACAGGCCAAAGCGCGTCTTGTCGCTGAGCTTGCCGCTGGCCTTCAGTTCGTCGATCACGGCCGGGTACTGGGCCGCGTCGGTCAGCACCGCCACGTCTTTCCAGTTCTTGGCCGCGCTGCGCACCATGGCCGGGCCGCCGATGTCGATGTTCTCGATCGCGTCTTCCAGGATGCAGCCGGGTTTGGCCACCGTGGCTTCAAACGGATAGAGATTCACGATCAACAGGTCGATGGTGTCGATGCCGTGCGTCTTCAAGGCGGCCATGTGCTCCGGCACATCGCGACGCGCCAGCAGGCCGCCGTGAACCTTGGGATGCAGGGTCTTGACACGGCCGTCGAGCATTTCGGGGAAGGCCGTGACCTCGGCCACTTCGGTCACAGGCAGTCCCTTCTCGGCCAGCAGCTTGGCGGTACCACCGGTGGAAATGAGGGCCACACCCAGACCGTGCAGGGTCTGGGCCAGTTCGACGATGCCGGTTTTGTCAGAGACGGAGATGAGTGCGCGCATGGGATGGTTCAGCGTTAAGGAAAAAGGTAGGGCCTGAAGAAGACCGCAGCAAAGTGCCGGGCTTCACAGCAGATGGTGTTCGAGCAGTTTTTTGCGCAACGTGTTGCGGTTCAGGCCGAGCCATTGGGCGGCACGGGACTGGTTGTTTTGGGCCTGTTCCATCACCACTTCGAGCAGCGGCTTTTCGACCGCCTTGACCAGCATGTCGTGCAGGCCGGCCGGGTCGGTGCCGTTGAGATCGCGAAAGTAATCTTCCAGGCTGGCACGAACACAGTCGTGCAGGTTGTTGTGGGAGCTCATGCGGCCAGTTTCCAGTTGTCTTCTCGGGTCGTGTCTTGTTCGGGCCGGGCGCAGGCCCAGGCATCGAGGTGCTCGCGCACGCAGTCCAGCTGCGCCTGCGCTGTGGTCAGGGTGTTGATCTGTGCGCGGAACAACGCAGCAGCACCCATGGGCAAAGGCAGCGCTTGCGCGTACCAGCCCAGGTGCTTGCGGGCGCTGCGCACGCCGGTGAATTCGCCGTACAGGTGGTAGTGGTCTTCAAGATGGTCCAGCAGCCAGGTTTTCACCTCGGGCAGTTCGGGCGGGGGCAGGTGTTTGCCGGTGGCCAGAAAGTGGGCGATTTCACGAAAAATCCAGGGTCTGCCCTGCGCCGCGCGGCCCACCATGACGGCGTCAGCCCCGGTGCGGGCGAGCACCTCGCGGGCCTTTTCGGGACTGTCGATATCGCCGTTGGCCACCACCGGAATCTTCACCCGGCTCTTGATGTGGGCCACGGTGTCGTGTTCGGCCCAGCCTTTGTAACCTTGTTCGCGGGTGCGGCCATGCACGGTGAGCATCTGCACGCCCGCCGACTCGGCGGCCAGCGCAATGGTCGGTGCATTCTTGCCTTGGGCAGACCAGCCGGTGCGCATTTTCAGCGTCACCGGCACGCCGTGTGGCGCACAGGCGTTCACCACGGCTTGCACGATCTCGATGGCCAGCGCTTCGTCTTGCATCAGGGCCGAACCGGCCCATTTGTTGCACACTTTCTTGGCCGGGCAGCCCATGTTGATGTCGATGATCTGGGCGCCGCGGTCGATGTTGTAGCGCGCGGCGTCGGCCATCATTTGCGCGTCGGTGCCGGCGATCTGCACCGCGATCGGGCCGGGCTCGCCGCTGTGGTCGGCGCGGCGCGAGGTCTTCAGGCTGTCCTGCAAATCGGGGCGCGAGGTCACCATTTCGCTCACCGCATAGCCCGCGCCCAGCCGTTTGCAAAGTTTGCGAAACGGGCGGTCGGTCACGCCCGCCATGGGTGCGACAAACAAAGCGTTGAGCAGGGTATACGGACCCAGTTGCATGGTGATGGGAGAATGGTTGGTGCACAGCCGCACAGAACCCGGTCAAAGCGGGGGGAAAGGGATGGGCATTGTATCTGCCTGTTTTTTCAGCAGGCGATATGCTGTACCACGCCGTTCTTGACGCTCCCACCGCCCAACACTCCACCCATGCCCGACTGGATCCTTTCCTTGTTGCAACTGCTGGCCTTGCCCGAGGTCGGCCTGAGCACCGTGTTTGTGGTGGCCTTCTTGTCGGCCACGCTGCTGCCCATGGGCTCCGAGCCGGCGGTGTTTGGGCTCATCAAGCTCAGTCCCGAACTGTTCTGGCCTGTCATTTTCGTGGCCACGGCCGGCAACACACTGGGCGGCGCGGTGAGCTGGGCCATGGGTCTGGGCGCGCACAACGTGGTGGACAAAGCCAGCCACGGCCACACGCCGCACCCGCGTGCCCTGCGCTGGCTGGAGCGCTTTGGACCCAAGGCCTGCCTGCTGTCGTGGCTGCCGGTGGTGGGCGACCCGCTGTGCGCCGTGGCTGGTTGGCTCAAATTTCCGTTCTGGCCCTGTGTGGCCTATATGGCGGTGGGCAAGTTCGCCCGCTACCTCACCATGACGGCCGCCCTGCTCTGGGTGTTCCCTGGGGGACTCCCGTTTTGATGCCACCGGCGCTGCAGGGCGATACTTGAACGCTCTTCACGCTCTTCACGCTCTTCACCCTGTTCCCACCGCTCCCACATGACCCACCCCCAACGCGACGCTGCCCTGCCGCGCGCCCTCTGGGCGCTGATGATGGGCAATTTCGTCATCGGCACCGGCATCATGGTGGTGCCAGGCACGCTCAACGACATCAGCCAGTCGCTGGGCGTGTCCATTCCACAAGCCGGCCAGCTCATCACGGCGGGTGCAATTCTGATGGGCCTGGGCGCGCCCACCTTTGCCACCCTGGTGGCCGGCTGGGACCGCCGGCGCCTGCTCACGCTCTCGCTGGTCTGGTACGCGCTGCTCATGGGCATCTGTGCGCTGGCGCCCAGCTACACCGCCCTGCTGCCGCTGCGGGTGCTGGCGGTCATTTCGCCCGCCATCTTCACGCCGCAGGCCGCCGCCAGCATCGGCCTGATGGTGTCGTCCGAACGCCGCGGGCGCGCCATCACGTTTGTCTTCATGGGCTGGTCGGTGGCGTCGGTCCTGGGCATGCCGCTGTCGGCCTGGATCGGCGGCGCCTTCGGCTGGCGCTGGGCCTTCGGCCTGGTGAGCCTGATGGCGGTGGTAAGCGCGGTCTGGGTCTGGCGCGCCATGCCCGACGGCATCCGACCCGCCGCGCTGTCGCGCGACGCCTGGCGCCAGACCCTGGGCTCGGCACAGCTGATGCTCGCCCTGGGCGTGACCCTGCTCTCGGGTTTCGGACAGTTCATCCTGTTTTCGTATTTCGCGCCCTACCTGCAGCAGACGCTGGCCACCAGCGCCACCACGCTCTCGCTGCTGTTCCTGTGGTTCGGCGCCTTCGGCCTGGCGGGCACCCTGGGGCTCACGCGCTGGGTCGACCGCATGGGCGCACCGCGCGCGGTGTTGCTCACCCTGGGTCTGATGGCGCTGAGTCTGGCGATCTGGCCGTTGGGCCGACAAGGCCTGTGGGTCCAGGCGCTGGTGATGGTGCCCTGGGCACTGGGCTGCTTTGCCGCCAACTCGGCCCAGCAGGCGCGGCTGGTGCACCTCTCGCCGATCCTGGCACCGGCCACTGTGGCCCTCAACACCTCGGCCATCTACGCCGGCCAGGGTCTGGGGGCTGCGCTGGGCGGCCTGCTGATCGCGCAGGGCCACATGTTGAACCTGCACAGCGTGGGCCTGGCGCTCATGCTGCTGGCCATGGGCCTGAGCGTGTGGGCTCAGAAGCGCTCGGTGGGCAGCTGGTCTTGATCTGCGCAGAATGGCGTCGTCAGCCGGCCTGACGGCAGTCCACAAAGGCCCTGGGAGCCAGCATCTCGGTGGGCAACAGATCGAAGTAGCGCCGGATCGCCCGGGACGCGTGCGACGCGTCGTAGAAGCCCCCGGCGCTGACCAGCTCCGTGGCGCTGTGCGGTTGCCCGCGCTGCTGTGCCTCGCACGCCCCGACGGCCACCAGATAAAGCCTGACCCACGACTGGTAGCTCGAAAGGGTCATGCCGACCTGTTGCCGAAACAGCTTGCGCACATGCTCGGCCGACAGGCCCAGTTCACGGGCCATGGTGGCCGGACTTGCCCTGCCCTCACCTCGCTGATGCAGGCGCTCACGCAAGCCGGCCAGCCGTGGGTCCATGCGAGTCGAACCACCGCAAAGATCTGCCACTTCGGCCAGCACCCCGGCCACCCACCGCCCGGCCTGCGCGGCGTGCACCGCACCGCCGCACAGGTCTTCCAGGTCAACACCGTTGCGATGCATCAGGTCGGCATCTGGCCATGGCGCCACGCTGTCCTGCGCGCGCTGCTGCAGGCTGACGCCCACGTCGGACAAGGGGTCCACGTAGAGGAAGGCCATGGCGCTGCGCCCGGTCATGCAGCTCCAGGCCCCGCTGGCATGCAAGAGCACCGGCGCGCAGACCTCGCTGCCATTGCGCAGCGTCAGCGTGGCAGGGCGCAGCGGCGGCCCGAAAACCAGCGCCGGCGCAACGTTCTGGGACAGGTTGAACCGCAGATCCGGATCGGCATACAGAAGCCAGTCGTGGCCCAGATAGACCACCCCGGGAATGGCATGACTGCCCAGCATTGGTGATTACCCCCGGTTCCCCGTGGCGTACAAGACGCCGGAATCTTCTCTTCCTAGCATGGGCCACGTTCGTCGCATCAGGCCAGATGCCTTGACCGGCCCGGTGGTGCGCGAGCGGTCCCCTCTTTGCAAGGAAGTACATTGATGAAACACCCATCCAGCATAAACCCAGCCCTGCCCCAAGGGGTCCGCGCCCGGGCTCTGACCGGCTCTCTGCTCGGCACCCTCCTGCTCGCCGCCTGCGGCGGGAGCGACACGCCGCCACCCTCCTCATCCCGGCCGCTCGCCCAATCGTGCGCGGCGTATGTGCCCAGCAACCTGCCAGTCAATGCCACCTTCCTGCGCACCGAGCTGCGGGAAACCCAGACCGTGACAGAAACGCACTATGCCACCGGGGAGCCCATCACCATGCCCAGGGCCTGCATCGTGCGGGGCATCATCGCGTCCGGCCCCGGCTCCACCATCCACTGGGCCGTGGAGCTGCCCGAGGGCGCCGACTGGAACGGCAAGACCATGACGCTGGGTGGCGGCGGCTTCGACGGCTTCATGCCCACCGACGACCCGTGGCACGTGAAGTACGTGCAGAGCGATGCGGCGTTGTCGTTCGTGCGCATCAGCTCCGACTCGGGCCACCAGACGGAAGACTTTGCCTGGGCCACGGACCCTGTCGCCCTGCAAAACCACGCCTACGAAGCCAACCACCTGGCCTTGCAGGTGGGCACGCACATCGCCACCCAGTTCTACGGCAAGGCCCCCACGCGCCGCTACATGGTCGGCCACTCCAATGGCGGGCGTTCGGGCCTGATCGCAGCCGACCGCTACCCCAACGACTACGACGGCGTGCTGGCCATGGCCCCGGCCATCAGCCAGCAGGCGCATCAGGTCAACATGGGAGGATTCAACCGCTGGATCTATGGTCGCCACGCGGACGGCAGCCCGGACACCAGCCTGCCTGCGCAAGCCAACTGGATCAGCCCCGGCAAGTCGGCCCTGTACGCCGCCGCCGAGATCGCGGCCTGCGACGCGCTGGACGGACTGACCGACGGCATCATCGGCAACGTCGAGGCCTGCACCTACGTGCCCACCGACCTGCAGTGCGCGGACGATGTCGCAGGCGCCCAGGACGACAGCTGTCTCACCACGGGCCAGATCGAAGCCATTCGCCTGAACTACGCCGACAAGACCGTGCCCCTCACCCTGGCCAACGGCATGACCGGCTATGAACGCTACGGACGCGGTGGCGCCCCCACCGGCGACTGGCAGGTCTACGCCTTCGGCTTCGAGTACGACGGCGGCTTCCTGAGCAAGGGTTTCAGCTACATCGCACCGACCTCCGTCATCCAGGCCCTGACGGGTTCCGAGTCAGCCGACTCGATGAACCACGACCCGCTGGGCATGGCCACGCAATGGCAGGCCCTGGCCAACACCATGGAGCCTTCCACCGACCTGGTCAACTTCGGCCAGCGCAGCAAACTGCTGGTCTGGTACGGCATGGCCGACACCTGCGTCTCGGTCTACCGCACCGCCGCCTATCTGGACCAGGTGCGTCAGACCAGCGGCAGCGCCGCCTTCGACCGCTTCGCGCGTTTTGTCACCTCGCCGGGTGTGGGGCACGACCTGACCGGCCCGGGGGCGGCCAAGGCCGACCTGATCACCGCACTGGTGGATTGGGTGGAAAAAGACGTCGCACCCGACCAGCTGGTGGCGACCGGCTCCTCCGACGCTGGCACGTTCGAGCGGCCGCTGTGCCCCTTCCCCAGCTTCCCCAAATACACAGGCAGCGGCGACACCAGCAAGGCCACCAGCTTCACCTGCTCGGTCAGCTGAGACTGCCGACGCGCAAGCACTCGGCATGAGGCGCCCCACCCGGGGATGCCCCGTGCCGGGCCACCGCGAGCGCCCCCCTGGCCAGAATCAGAAGCGCTCGTAGCCCAGCAGGTAGCGCCACTCGCCCACGGGCAGACCGGCCAGAGCAATGCGGCCCAGCCGCAAGCGGCGCAAGGCGGTGAGCTGCAGGCCCGCGCGCTCGCACAGGTGCGCCACCTGGCCCGGCCGGTTGCCTTTGATCGCCAGACGCAAGCGCAGCTCGCTCTGCCAGCTGGCGCGCGCCGAAGGCACGGCCCAGCCGTCAAAGAACAGGGCTTTGCCCAGCGAGCGGAGCACCGCCTCGCGGCGGGCGTCGTCTTCCAGATCCGGATCGGCCGCCACCTCGGCCAGCCACTCGTGCTCCAGCTGCGCTGCGTCGTCCGTCATCTTGCGTGCCACGCCCGGGTTCTGGGTGAACACCATCAGGCCGCTGGCCTTGGTGCCCAGCGGCGCCACGGGCAGCAGCTTGTGCAGGTGCGCCTTGAGCGGGCGCACACCCGACCGGTCGCCCTTGAAGCGGTTGCTGTCGGTGAACCATTTGGCGGCCAGCGCGTCGGGCAGCAGCGGTTCGTCGGGCAGTACCCGGTTGGCCGGCTTGTGCCAGATCAGCGTGATCGACTCCAGTGGCTCCATCTTGGCCTTGGGGTCCAGCGCCACCGTCTGGTCGTCGCGAACCCGCTCCATCGGTTCTTCCACCACCACGCCGTCCACCCGCACCCAGCCCCCGGCGATGTAGTTTTCGGCGTCGCTGCGCGAACAGGGCAGCTGCGCCGCCAGGCGCTTGGACAGGCGTTGGGCTTCGGGCCGCTGGGCGTGGGTCATGCTCAGCTGCTGAACAAGAAGTTCAGCACGTCACCGTCTTTGACCACGTAGTCTTTGCCTTCGGCGCGCATCTTGCCGGCGTCTTTGGCGCCCTGCTCGCCTTTGTAGGTGATGTAGTCGTCAAAACCGATGGTCTGGGCGCGGATGTAGCCCTTCTCGAAGTCGGTATGGATCACGCCAGCGGCCTGCGGGCCGGTGTCGCCCACGTGGATGGTCCAGGCGCGCACCTCTTTCACGCCGGCGGTGAAATAGGTTTGCAAACCCAGCAGCTTGTAGGCGGCGCGAATCAGGCGGTTCAGGCCCGGTTCGCTCTGGCCCAGCTCTTCCAGAAACATCTGGCGGTCTTCGTCGCTCATCTCGCTCATTTCGGCTTCGAGCTTGGCGCAAATGGCCACCACCGGCGCATTTTGCGCATCGGCAAACGCCTTCAGCCGGTCCAGCAACGGGTTGTTTTCAAACCCGTCTTCGGCCACATTGGCCACAAACATGGCTGGCTTGGCCGTGATCAGGAAAAACTGTTTCAGCAGCGGGCGCTCTTCTTTGCTGAAGTCGATCGTGCGCACCGGCTTGACCTCGTTCAGCGCCGCCTGGCACTTTTCCAGAATCGCCACCAGCTTGATGGACTCCTTGTCGCCCGAGCGCGCCGTTTTCTGCACGCGGTGCAAGGCTTTTTCCACCGCCGCCAGGTCGGCCAGGCACAGCTCGGTCTGAATGACCTCAATGTCGGCGATCGGGTCCACCTTGTTGGACACGTGGATCACGTTGTCGTCTTCAAAGCAGCGCACCACGTTGACGATGGCGTCGGTCTCACGGATGTGGGCCAGAAACTTGTTGCCCAGGCCCTCGCCCGTGCTGGCACCGGCCACCAGGCCGGCAATGTCCACAAACTCCACGATGGCCGGCACGATGCGCTCGGGCGAGATGATCTCGGCGAGCTGCTGCAGGCGCGGATCGGGCACTTCCACCACGCCGGTGTTGGGCTCGATGGTGCAAAAAGGATAGTTTTCAGCTGCGATGCCGGCTTTGGTCAGCGCGTTGAAAAGGGTGGACTTGCCGACGTTGGGCAGGCCCACGATGCCGCATTGGAGACTCATGGATTACCTCGAAAAACAACCATAAAGTGTATGCGATGGGCCACCTTGCGCTACCCTTTGTGCAAGGTGACACCCATTCAGACCTGCCAGGAGAGCGTTGATGAACAAGATGGGGGCTTTGAGCGCAAGCGCCATTGTGCTGGCTGCGGGCTCGGGTTCGCGTATGGGCAACCGGCCCAAAAGCCTGCTGGAGTTGAACGGAATGACGCTGATTGAGCAGCAAATCAAAGCGCTCGTGGCAGCCGGGGTGCACCCGTTGGTGGTGGTGCTCGGTCACCATGCAGCGCACATGGCGCGTGCGCTTCACCCGCTTGGCGTGAACTTCGCGCACAACCCCAACCCGGGCCCCGACCCGGTGTCGTCGCTGCGCATCGGCTTGCAGGCGTTGCCATCCACCGTGGACGCGGTCTTGGTGGCACTGGCCGATCAGCCGCTCATCACCTCGCACGACATCACCGACCTGATGTGCGCCTACACCCACAGGCCCGCTGGCACGCACTGGGTGCAACCCGAAGTAGACGGCCTGCCCGGCAACCCGGTGATGTTCAGCGGCGAAGTGCGACAACAGATTCTGGCCGCCGACGCGGGGATGGGCGGTCCACAGTGGCGGAACGAACACCCCGAACAAGTGCACCGCTGGAACAGCCCCAACGCACACTACCGCACCGACATAGACACGCCAGAAGACATCAAAACCCTCGCCGCGCGCACTGGCCACCACCTGCGCTGGCCCGCCGACTGGACCGAGGCGCCCACCTGATGCAGCGCATCGACATCGACGTGATTCGCACCGCGCTGGACTGGCAAGGCCGTGGCCACCGCGTGGTG